>OERK01000090.1_pt1 | contig 38979 bp, 33 predicted proteins | sample 1540001 | NCBI WGS metagenome assembly OERK01 (sample SAMEA3891246, study PRJEB23780) | metagenome | biome: terrestrial biome; feature: animal house; material: water of meat washing | place: Italy | collected 2015-05-12
CCGCAGAGCATCAACACCATTTGGACACTATTAAACCAACCCTTTTCATTTTCTATTACGCCATGGTAAATAGTCATTATGAAAATGATACTTGTTACAGCCACGGTCATACATGAGTTGAATCCAGCTGTAGATCTTAATACAGCTGGAATCCAATCGTAGTAAGCAGGGTCGTCTTTATCAGTAATTTCTTTATTCTTGTTTACTGTCATTTACAATATCCCACCCTAAATCTTTGTAGTATTGAACTGCAATATAAAGGGCCAGAAGAATTGCGTCATTAGCGTGTTCAGTAAGTTGATCTAGGTCAAACCCATTTAAATCTAAAAAAGGACAGTTCTTTAATCCAATTGTCACATCGTCCTTGGTGCTACCTTTAAAATCTGCTTTAACTATTTGTTTAGCAAGTCTAGGAAGTACTAATTTAAATGGACAATCAGATTTATTCATCACAGTGTGGATATTAAAATATGAGACTACTTCAATAAGGCGTTTAAAAGAAGCAGGATTGATCCCTAAGAAGTTATCTTCGCAAGCTACTACATTGGGATCAATCATATCAAAGATGTGTGAATAGACTCTTGTAAGTCCTTTAGCTCTTACTTGATGAGGGTTATCATTCTGAACACCAAACTCATTATTCTGACCTAAAATAGTGTCAGCATAAATTAACTTAAATGATTTCTTATTGTAAACATCTAACTCAAGAGCAGCACACCCTAAGCTATTAGTTCCTGGGTCTATCCCGAGTATTTTTATAGTCATGTTTATCTCACAGCAAGACTTAACACCTCTTTACCATTAAACGTATCAACTTCTACAATTGCCACGAGAGGAGCTTTACGATTCAACTGGTATTGTGTTGGGGTTAAGGAACCTACTCCAAAATAGAGTAGAGAGAAAGCAGCAACACTGTTACCTTGTTGTGGATTACAACTCCAACCATCTCCGATGTTGTATTGATTTAACAAAATCATCAATTGTCTTGGAATATATAATCCATGTTTCTTATAGTCAAAGGGTTCATTAAGAGTTACTTTGCTTAGAAACTCTAACTCAACCTTAGTATTGATATGAACTGTAAAGTGTTTATTGATTAAATCAAATTTACACTCTTTTGGGTGAGACTTATATTCTATCTCATCACTTAATTCCAAAGGTTCGCTAGGAACTTGTTCGGCGCGCCAGCTTGTTCCAGAATAACTACCCCCATTAAGGGAGTAGTTACCATTTGGAGAAAACTGACCAGATTGATCAGTCATATTTACTCCTGTTCTTTAGGTGCTTTCTTCATGCAGTTCTTACAAGGCTGAAGATATGTTCCTTGGGTCACACATTCCTTGGCATGTTCTACACCAATTGGCATATCGTAGTTCCAGACCTTCTTACCACACAAAGAAGTCTTTGGCCAAGTTTGATCTTCAACATTAATAACGACGTGGTGAATACCATTTTTATTTGGCATTTATACTCCTTAGAACAGAGCATCTTGGGCGACCAACATTGGTAGGGAGTTGCCATACCAGAAACCCCAAGGCATAGTGGAGTTAGCGTTAGCATCGCGCGCCCAGGCTTCTGTAATGGTGAAGCTAGAAACAGCTGAGAGAAGCTCTTTATAGTTAACCGTCCCACCAGAACCAATTTGACCGTCAAATGTAGTTTCGATACCATGTACCAAATACATTTCATTAATAGCTGCTTTGGTTACGTCATTAAAGAGAACGGTACAGACGTTACGGATCTCATTCAAGTCACTACTATTAAGAGAAAGATCAAGTTTGCCAGTTCCGTTAGCGTAAGTGTTAGATAACGGAATACTATCAGTTGTCAACAACTCATACGGGGTGGGGGAGAGATCTTCTTTCTTGTACTCGTACGGATACTCAGTTTCGTTCCCGGTGCTTTTGTCACGAGTACCGATTTTAACCATTGGATCAAACAGTTGGAAACCTATCTTTTTCAGATAGTACATTACATATGTGATCTCACCAATTTTACGCACCACACGCATCCGATAGTTATCACGAATAGCTGGATCAATATCGCTATCAATAGGACGGATAATGAAAGGAATTGGATAGAAGGCAGCTTGATCGGTTGCTTTGTGCTGATATACCTTACGACCTTCAAGTCCATTAGTATCTGCACCAATAGAGCGTGAACCACCAATCCCAATCCCGTAATAACCCAGAGAGAAGTCTTTACCGTGTTTCATACCAATAGATTCAGCTGCGATCACATCGTACTTTTCATTTAAAGTAGTATTAGCTGGAACATTGAAAGGTTGCTTACAGTTAACTGCTGCTGAAACTACAGTACCAAATGCGGTTGGTGAAATGAGCTGGCTAGGGAGTTTGCTTTTAGTTCGGCCATTATCAACTACGTCTACCATGATTAACCCTTATAAATGTTAAACTGTCCAAAATGAATAAGTGTATTAGGAAAAACACTTACTGTAAAGTGGGTATCGTATTCTTCGATCTTTTCGATATCTTCGGAATATAAATAAGGATAAACTTCATAAACATGACTAACTACATCACGTTCATCTAAATCTACCTTATTAGTTTTACCTAGTATCCCTGATAAATAAGCTAAGTTATCCTTTTCGTGTTTCACGTGTCGGTTATCAAGTAATAGAAGAACTTCAGCTTCTTGGTTAACCAATACGTGAAAAGAACGACTATCAGGATAACGATCTTTTAGTCGTTGCATCTTTATCCCTAAATTGCTTCTCTAAGTGTTAAACCAACAGATAGATGGAAAGGAGAGAATACCGGAGTTTCATCGATAGCTTTCAAATAGCTATTACAGGGAATATCACCAGAACCAATGGATAATACTTCCATATGGTCGATCATATTACCTTCCACTGAACCTCTGTAATCTTTGGCTGTTAGGCTAGCTTCCTTGGAACCTTTCATTCCATCTAAAAACAACTGATCTTTATTATCAGAAACCAAACCAGTTATAGATCCAGGTAACCAAGTATCAGAGTCGATCATTTCCATTAACTGGATCTGACCCTCTACTTCACCCTCGGTAGTAGAACCTATGTACTGAACTGTGTAACTTGTAAGATCCCTCATTAAATTAATGAGTTGTTTCTGTTGCTCGGCGATAGTCATGAATGCAGCATTTTCCCATCCAGTAACTTTCTTCCAGATAGTCCAAGCTAATTCTAAACAATCGTCTTCACTGTAATCATCAAAGTTGAGTTCTAGCTTATTTAACCAATCGCGATATCTTTTCTCCCCAGTTAAATAAACCGCTCCAGTTTCATATAAACCTTCTACAGCGTTTTTAACTCTTGTGTGGGTGAATAAATTCAAAACACGAGAATATAACTTACGATGTTCCCACTGCTTATCGAAAACTTCTTTAGCTTTAGAGAAGAAAACATCTGGAGAGATAATTCTAGAATACTCAACTGTTACTTTTAGAATGTCTTTAGCTACATCTTCAGTAAGAATATCTTTATCCCCCAATCCCATTAAAACAAGATAATTAGGAGGTAATATTTTTCTTACATTGAAGTATGTATAAGCTGGAATAAACTCTTGAACTGTGTTACGATTTTTATCTAGCAGATAAGCCCAGAGAATGTAGGCATCGCTAGTGGAAAGTTTAAAATGTGTTCCAGTTCTAAAGTCTACAAAATCATGGTTAATTTGATATAAATCATTAGCTGTTAAATACAACCAGTGGTTATGTAAAACTCTCATGATTGTATTGGTATTACGATCAGTAGCATCCACCATAGTGGACTCTAGCACCTTTGTAGGGATATCTGAGTGCACCCCACTAGAGATGTTGTACTCTGCGGTAGAAACGCTAAATACTTCTTCCTGTGCGTTATCTATAGCTACTTTATTTTCTTTAACAATTAACTCATTAACAGTGAGCATTCTCGAAGACAATCCAAGTCTACTTTGTAAGTTAACTGGTCTAGAAATAAAAGCTGGCGTAGGCACAAGTTTTTCTAACTGGTCAGTAGTGGTCTGAATCGCTTCGTGTCTTGCCAGTGGAATATTCCTATGTGTAAGAATGATGTCCACAAGAGAATCAAAGGTTTGGATCCTACCTTGTTTACGTAGCACCCAGTCGATGTTTCGATACAACCACATAGTTTGTTTATTATCTAAAACAGACTTGTAGATTGTACTGATACCATGACTTGCAAGTTTTGACCAGATATGAAATTCATGCGCGTATCTAGTACCTTCAGCTTCTTCTCTAATCATCAGAATAGCAGAAACTAAAGAACCATACAGATTACCAAGTAAAGTGGTTAACATCAAGTTATCAGTATAGAGATACTCGGTTTTAAAAGAATTCTGTACCATGGTATCAATGTGATTTTGCAAAGCAGTCATCAATTGATATTCATTCCACAGGACATAATCTTTATTATATCTTAGGATTTGGTAATTATTTGCTGGTATGGATTCCGAAGGTGGAATCGGGTTAATAATACCATTAATCAAATTAGACTGAGCTGGATATTTTTCCGTTAACCTAGTGTAGTAATAACTACCTAGTCGGTAAGCTCTTTTTGTAGCTGGATGAATATCCAGATTAGCCTTTGTAAAATCAATTATGTCGCTATTATCTAGTGACTGGACTTTCATGATTTCGTCAGTGCTATGATACTCGCCATTGAGGTGGAGATAATAACGCCACTTGGACTTATCAGTCCCGGAGTTAATCCCGTAGTACTGTTCCATCAACCGGTTATCAAGCAATGCGAGATCTTCACACTTAATAACAATAGTACGAGCAAATGCAATCGTCTTTTGTATATAAGCGTTAAACTCAACATTGTTAAGCATAATGTTTCCTAAGGGAGAATTAAAACGTGAGTGGTCTAACAAAAGGTTTCAAACCGATTGATCGCGCTGCTCTTAGTAACAGAACAAAGAACCTCTCTCCTTTGGAGAAGGGATTGCAATCACTGTTAGTAAGAGAACGGGAACACCGTAGTGAAAAACGGGTAGAAGAGAGCGCTAAAGCACCTGTTCGCAAAGTTAAGCGTTTATCAGAAATCATTAGTAGCAACATTCAGGCAGCTAATGACCTTCGTACCGTCACACACTACATTAAACGTGCAGAACAGATCTGGACAACTCTTCTTCTTAAACCAAATGGTAATCAAGACATCTTACGGTATGACACTGTAAGTTCTGCTGTAAAAAATGGTAAATTGCATGATGCACTTTTACAAAGAGTAGAGAACTACTTTACAGTAGAATATCCCTTTGAGGAAATGCCAGCTCAAATTATTAAAGACGTTCTGTGTAGAACTGGTTCTTACGTACTTTTAAACCTTCCTCACTCTGCTCTGGATCACTTAATTAATGGTTATGAATTAGCAGGTACTGAAAGTTTTAAAGCAGTAGCTAATGAGCAGTTGGGTAAGATCTACGCAGATGACAAAATGGATAAAGTTAAGAATATTGGCTTTATTCGTAAAACCAAACCTAGTAACGAAGTTACTGGTTTTGAATCTCTTTATGGTAAAACACCAGATGCTGGTAGTGAATACCATCTAGTAGACCAGTCTTTAGGGTGGACGTTTACTGACAACGTTAACATTCTTAAAGTTGGGGAAGTTAAACAGAAACTACGAGCTGACAGATTAGCTCGTATTGCTGGTCAAGAGACTCTTCAAACTGTTCTGGGTAATGTGTTTGAAAAGAAAAAACATACTCGTCATAAAGCTAACAATAATAACGTAGCTATTGTTGAGAAAAACTCTCTTAATCAACAACTTGATAAGCTCTATCCCAATCGTAACTTTGCTTATAATGAACACTTGTCGGTGCGTCAGAGCAAGTTCTACACCGGCACTGGTAGAGGGTTGGGGGTTACTTACCACGTTCCCAGTGAAGCCTGTATCCCCGTTCACGTTAATGGCGAGATTGGTAAACCTTTTGGATACATCTTAATGATAGATCCAAAAACTGGTGAATATGTTAAATCGACCAGTGACAATCAGTTCTATAATACTGGTGGTAAGAATCGCCCTGCATTTGGTTCTGTTAATGAACTTGCTAATCATATCCGTCAGATTGCTCAAGGTGAAGAGTGTAATCTCGATATGGAATGGATGGTGGAAATGAGTTCTGCTATTCTTGAGAAAGAGTTCATTGAAGGGTTTATCAACGGCGATCTGGAGAAATCTGTTACTGTATCTTTGAGTGAGCATAACAAGAAACTATTCTTGTCTCGTGCATTTAAACAACAAGGTACACGCTGTGTATTTGTTCCGGCTGAATATATCACTTACATAGCTGTAGACTTCTCCAGTGCTGGTATTGGACGATCTTTGGTTGAAGAAGCTAAACTTCACATTACTCGTTTGGCTATTCTTGAAACCGCCGACATACTGGCTAACGTTGAAAACGCTATCTCTCATTCTGAACTTCGTATTGGTTTGGAAAAGGAAGACGTCAACGCTAGAAACACCATTGCGCTGGTTAGGGATGAGTACTTTGCTAATAACCCAACACTTCACGACATCATGGGTTATAACAACGTAAGTATTGATGCAGTTCTGGATCGTTTCAAAGAACAGAGTCTTACTATTAAAGTAGACGCTGGTGAAAACAAACACGTAATTGCGCCGACTATTGAAACTAGCCAGATGCAGCGTGAACCTTTGAAGACGGTCGATCCATCTAGTAAAGAGGGTTTGCTTAACACCATCGCTGGTTACTTCTGTTTAAAGCGCAGTTGGCTGGAAGATACTGGGGAAGGTAATGACTTTGCTATAGAAGCATTGGCCGATCAAGAACTCCTTCGTAACCAAACTGCTGAATGGTCTCGTTTGTTTAGTGGTTTCTTCTCAGACTTTATGAGAAAACATATTAAATGTAACGAACCGCTTCTTACTGACCTAATTACCATTATTAAAGAGAATAAAGCTCTTTATACCAAACCTGACCAAACTGGTTCTCTTCATGCTCAACGTGTATCAGAAGAAGTTAAGGACGAAGCAACTGAGCTTGAAGTAGATACTAAGAAGAAAGGTAAGAAATCCAAGGAAGAAGGTAATAAAGAAACTGACGATAAAGGTGTCGAGGTTATTGCACCAGAAGAAGAGTCTTCAGAAATTGAAGACGTCGAAATGGTATTACTTGACTTCCTTAATAGTTTCTTTGTGGAACTTCCTTCTCCGGCAATTAACGAAACTATTAGTAAGATTGAAGATAAACTTGAATCTATTAATAAGCTTGTTACAGCTTGGATTGAGATGGGTGGTGGCGTTAAGTACATTGAGAAGAAAGCTCAAGATCTTAATATCGAACCTGATGAACTCGTTGGTCAGATTAAGGCAGCTTTGCTTCAACACGCCTTTGAGCGGTTTAACATTCCTTCTCCGTTTGAGATGATTCTTAATAACGGTGATGGTGGCGGTATCTTGAGCATGACGAATGATATCACTAACTTGCAACTTAACGTCATTCGGTTCTTGACTGAATATGTAAAGGGGCAAGATAAGCCACGTAAGGAAATGAAGAAGCTCATTGATAAGAAAGAGAAACAAGACGCTAAGTTTGATGAACCTGAAGGTTCTGAACTTGACGACGAAACTCAAGTAGATCCAATGGGTGGTGGTGATTCATTCTTAAGCGGTGATGAAACTGATCCGTTTGCTGAAGAAGAACTACCAGAAGCTGATCCTGGAATTGTGGTAGAAGAAACCCCTCCTGATGAAGTTGAAGAGGAAGAAGTTTCTGAAGACAAGATTCCTGACGAAGAATAAAACATAGTAAGTGATCCCACAGCCAACAGAGGGGTGTGGGATTGTGTTTAGATATTTTGTATTTACCTAAATTAACTAAAAGGGAATAAAGTAAATGAATGTCAATATTGATAATCTTGAACATGTTTTTACAACTTTGAATGGTTTTGAATCTCTATCTAATGGTGATCTTACTTCTCCTGATTCAGTTTATGCTAAAACTGTACTAAAGTTAAATGGAGTTGATTTCAGAGGTAGGGAAGGTTCGGAAAGTTTCATGTCTTCTGTTAAAGCCGGCGCTACTAAAGTTTATGAAATGATCAAGAACTTCTTGAAAGCAATTCGTGATTTCTTTTTTGGTAGTAAAGGTTCTAAACAAACCAAAACTATTGACGATGCTGTGAAAAGTACTAAGAGTCAACTAACTTTTTTAACCAATGTTAAACCAGTGGAAATTACAGGTCTAACTCAAGAAGCTAAGGAGAGAATTGGGAAACAAATGGAACGAATCACAAACCTCATGGAAAACAAAGAGGTTGCACTCGCTTTTGACCACTACTATTCGTTTAAAGACAAATACACAGCTGGCCAACACGAAGCTTTACTAAAATGGTTTGATGTTGAAAACGTTCCTGGTCCTAAAGTTTCTGATTCAGGTTTTAAGTTTAAAGAGATTAAAGAAATTTATGAAAAGATTAATAAGGTAGGTTCTGAACATAAAGTTTGGAACGACATGAAGACACCAGAAACCTTCCTAAGTTCTTTTAAAACTATCGCTCCACTAGTAACTCTCCAAGGGCTTTATCAAGAAATGCGGAATGTCGCAACCCAAGGTCTTGCTGAAGTCACCAAGGATCTTGAATATAACAATGAAATAGCTAAGAAGTATATGAATGATAAAGAAGAGGTCTTTGTCAAACGTGGAAAAGAAATTGAAAAACTGTGTAAACACATGGTTCAAGCTTCTAATAATAATACCTCTTTGATTAAACATTGTGATAACCAAATTCTACTAATTGAATCTGGTATTAGTAAACTTAAAAAGATTGTTGACGGTAATAAAGAATAAAAATAATTAATAATTGTTAATTCCCTACCTACCCAATTGGGTAGGTAGGGGTATTTCTTAAGCTTCAGCTTTCTGTTCCAGGTATTCTTCCATCACATCGTTATCCACGATCAGGATGGAATGATCTTCTTCTACCTTACTGGAGAAGTGATCTTTAACCTTGTTACCCAGAACGTTCACAGTCGGAGCTACCACAACTGCACTCAGGATACCCAGAGAACCACCCATGGTCGCAACTACCGATGTAGGTACACCTTCCACATCACTGGCCAGTTTGTACGATACACCGCCAGCAAATGCGGCAGCACTTACAGTGGCGACGTTGGATACCAGATCGAAACGATCTTCTTTAACTTGTTCGGTCAGGTTAACAGCCAGAGCAGCAGAGATCGCTACACCAGCAACGATCCATTTGTTCGGACCCAGGTTGTCAGTGCTGGTAGATACAGCAGGAGCTTGAACAGACATGTCAGAGTTCAGATTCAGTGCGGAGTTATTGACGATAGGCATAATGTTATTCCTTTTCTAGACTTTGGATAAAATGATTGTTTACGATAAACACTTGTCATGTTTATACACTTAGGTAATATAGGTTTGAAAATTCATGGATCTTAAATACCATTAAGCTTTATATAAAGCTTTCTAAGGAATAGTTAAATAACCCCTATGCATTCAGGTCTATTAACACCAACTATTGCTTAAAAAGAATTACACAGCGAAATAGACCTATACCTGGAGAGATCCAGGTATAGGCTTTAGATTTATTCGCGAATAACTCTTTACTTAACAGTACGAAGCAAGATTAGTTCACCTAATCCTTTTAGTGCAGAGATATTAATCACAGACTGATCAAAATCACTGAACGTCGCAGAACGAGTATGATTACCACTTGGAGTTTCAAATTCCAACAATACAGGAACTTGACGTCCAAACAACAATTCAGATCGCTTACGCGCTTCTTTAACAATTGCAAAGATAGCAGGAGAAAGAGATTCCATCAATGTAACTTTACCATCATTGACAGGTCCAATTTCTTTTCTGATCTGAGTAATCATAACTGGACGATTCAACATCACGGATTGATTATACTCATTAACAGCTACTGCAACAGCTACTGCGTCATCTTTATCTACATTAGCAAGAATTGCTTCTTTGGTTTCTTTAGCTGGTTTAATAAACTGCAAATTGGTTTGCAGGAATTCATTATCAGCCAGATTCAAGAAAGCGCGGAGTGTTTCATGATCATTACGTTTGAGTTCTTCACAGAACGCATCCAGATCACTAAACAGATCGTCTAGTTTAACAAAGTAGTTTCCACCACCAATATCAGATTCTGGGAACCCGCGACATTCACTCAACCAACGGTTAACCAGGTTAGTCAACTGACCACGCAGGAATTGTTCAAACATCTTAGAACCAAACTGCTTAGTTTTACGTTCCAGATCTTTAAACAAATCATAACTGTTGGAATAATCCAAAGTTTCACCTACGATCAATGGTTTAAAGATTGAATAGAAACTATCTGAGTTCAAACCCTCTTCAAAGGTAAATGGTGCATTCAGTTCTGTTGCCATAATAAATGCATCAAGGTGGTTATGTTTATCAAAGGTCTTCAAAGAAGCGTCAACTTTTGCAAATGCTTCGTTTTCAGAATTCACTTTAACAACATTACTAGAAGACAGGATGTTTGGTTCCTTTTCCAGAGGTTGCATTTCACCCAAACTAATTACTTTATTTTCACGAACAAAGTCGTTAGTTTCAGCAGGGTTTGCTACAAAGGAAGAAACCACTTCTCCATTGTGTTCCCACATAAATGGAAGAACACGATTCGGATCGGTAAGAGCGAATCTCAATGCATCTTCTCCTGGGATACGAAGGAATTTGATTTCAGCTGTTCCGTTAGCGATATCAAAACGACACAGAGAAACCCATTCCAAGTTAAGATAAAATACTTCAGGTTTAACAAACTGTTTACCAGTTTTGATGTTAGTGAACTTTGACATGATATCGATCATGACTTGGTTCTCAGCAGCGTACCAACCAGTGTCACCAATTTGAACAAAATAATCGTCAAAGTGATAATCAAAACGAGTATCCATAGTAAAGTATTTGGTGGACTTTACTTCGCGGTCAAAATCATTAACGTTATGATAATCTTGACGTCGTTGTACTCGTTCCTCCCGACTAGGAGCTGTTGGGTAAGTACCGTCTTCAACTGCACATTTAGTACGGTTAAAGTAATCCATCATCAACTTGTAACCAGCAGGATCGATCCCACTTGCGTGATCTTTAACAGTATGATTAAACGGAGTTAGATCAGTAACTGCTTGATAACTATTTCCTACCAATCCGTTAAAGTCACATCCCATCCTTGCATCCAACATGTAATTAGGGAGATCATTCTTACGCATGGTAGCAGTCAACTGTCCACGTTCCCAAGGGATCACTGAACCTGGAATGAAATCATAACGAGCTTTAATTCCATCCCAACAATCTTCAATTCTGCGAAGTAAGTTCTTAAAGTTCTGACTTGCATTGTGAAAGATCGTAGAACCATTAGGATGTTTGCAGATCCAGTCTACAAGTTGCAACCCACAAGAAGCACCAACTGCATCAACGATCATCTCAGAGATTACTCGTGCATCTCCTTTGATATTCTCGCCATTCATCATTCTCATAGCAGCCAAAGCAGAAACCTGCAGACAGCTATTTGCCACGATATGATTATACAGATTGTTGTTACTCATGATCTGGTTGTAAAACAACTCACTAGTATCATCTACAGCTTGTGGATTGTTACGGTCTAAACGACGGAACAGTTCCATACCTTGGCGAATAGCGTTGTAGAAAGGACCATTGATACGTCTGAAACCATGCTGAAGAATCACGCCAGCCAATTGACTAGCTTCTGCCAACATTTGTCCTTTGAGAAGCTCGGTACTCTGAGTGTCGCTAAGGTCAAGGAATTGGTTAAAAGACGGATCACTATTATTGTTAAAGTTATAAAGACTACTAGAACCACCACCTTGTTGGTTAAGACCACCACCTTTGGACAAGTTAATCAACTGTCCAAGGAGTTGGTTACCTTGGTTCATATTACCTTGAGCTTGTTGGGGTTGGTTACCTTGTTGGTTATTATTGTTACCATTTGCAAACATCTGGTTACGACCAAGCAGTGTTCCGCCGTTCATTATAATACCACCTTATACGTTAGCGCTCTCTAAACTTGAGGCGATGATTCGTTGCTTCATACAACTGTCGATCTTCCGGATGGAGCGCTACGAATCTACCAGCAACCAGTCTTATTCGTGGTTGTAGTAGTCCTCGTCCGTCTGGATTCGGTTTAGTTGTAAATTGATAACTACAGACAAAGGGTTGTGAGGCATGAATCTTGGATCCCGGATGATTGGGATCGAAGTCTTCTTTCTTTCTACCAGGACCTTTTCCAACATTAGCCTTGGTTTGAAGAATCACACCCAACCCATAATCAATAAACGGATTATCCGTTCCGGTTTGTTCCAAACAAACATTATTATCACGAACACTCTTATCTATATTAAACAGACGGAAGAACGTATCAATTTCACGATTAATAATTTTGGGAACGATAACTGCTTTATTTCTAATCTGGAACTTAAAGTTGTTAGCCTGATTGATCATGTAATCCATTAGGAATTCCATAGAGGAAAGTTCCTTATGAAGCATGTCAGCAGGATCATACAACTTAATCAGATTTGAGTAATTCAACATGAGATAATTGAGCAAGTCATACGTGTTCTTAACTTCAATATCGAACTTGTTATACTTGTCAATGGTAAGATCATCAGCGTATTCTTCAACAGACAGGAAATGTTCATTCATCTGTTTCAGATAAATATCATCTTCAGTACGTTGCGCTAACTTAATAGAACAACGACCAATGATCAAACGCCAATAGTTGATATCATCCAGTTTGGTAATATCAAGATCATGGTTGAATACTCCAAACATAAACAGAAGTCCAGCTGTATACTGCAAAGCTAGGTTGCTTACTTGTCCATGTTTATTCTTACTACGAATAGCAATAGCAGGATCATCCATCAATGGCATACCAGAAGGTCTGTCAAAAGCTTTTGGATGAATAGCCCCAGTATTACTATAAATTTCCCACCCGTCACTCTCTTTATAATGTTCAAGCAAGGTGTCAAGTGTATCTAGACGATACTCACATTCACCATACTCTTCCATGCAGTGCGAGAATCCGTATTTACCGAACAGATACCAACTGAGCAAAGGAATAGGAATCTTAGCATTTACGATGCGCCGATCTTTCCTTGCTTGGTAAAAACGGTTAGCTGGAAGAGTCATATTCATGGCATTGGTGATTGTGTTTTCACCTGCTTTATATACCCTGTTAAAGGTATGTAACTCTTTGGTTACTTTGAACTTGTACCCAGTGACACGGATAAAGATAGTTTTGTCTTTACCGCCATCTACAGAAGGTCCTCGTTCTGATAACACATACTGTAATCCATACAGTGAGTTACGTGTATAAATGTCTCCATGTCTGTTAGTGTAGGGTAGGAACATCAAGGGTTCTTTGAGTTCTTGACAAACACCAGTGATAGGGTCTTTGAAGTGATGTTTTACGCGCACACCATAAAAAGAGTTCTTAGCAATTTCAAACTCTTTTGTTCCGGAACTAGTTCCGTTACCTGGTTTGGTAATTGCGTTGTAAAACTCAAGCGGAGGTACTTTTTCGATCCCGTCGAAAATATATCCTTTTTCTTCTAACGATCTAAACATATTTCTAAAACAGTTTTCAAGATACGTGACACACTTATTCAAATCTTTTTCGTGCCACCCTTCAACCAGTTCCGGTGTAAACGGTTCTCTGGTCTTGGAGATCTTTCTTAGCAACTGCGGATCCATTGCTTCTCCTTTGTATGTTAGTCGTGCTTGTTATCTTCCATTGCTGGTTAGTTTATCAATTAAGCAAACGTGAATAATCCACCTATAAGTCGTTTGATATCCCCTCCAAACGGACCCATGATTGCTCTAAACCAATCCAGTATAGTATTATTGAGCCTGTTACCTTTTAAAGCATCAAACTCTTCTTTATGTTTCTCCTTGACTTTCTTGTGCTCAGTGATCAACTCTTGCAGCTCGAGTTTGAGTTTCTTATTTTCAGATTTTACTTTACTCAACTCAGTTAACTTAGCCGCCAGTTCTTTATTACTTGGATCAAAGATCGCATCGTCACGTTTACGGTGAATATTACGCTCTTTGAGCAACTTATCAAAATCAGTAGAGCTATAAGGAACAAACTCAAAAGGACCGTTTCCAGTGCTACCTGATTTCAAATAAACACCATCTTCCAATTGGGAGTTGGTGATAACGGGTAACTCGTGGGTCTGTCCGAACACTGTTGTCCAGAGAGTACCAATACGGTTACGTTTGTCAATGACAACCGCTGTTGCGTGTAATAAATCATTATTGCTAAAGTTACGGTCCTCAATAGACATGTCATCACCTAACTTAGGTTCAGGCATTTCTTTATGAAGTGCGTACATGGGAAGGAATCCCGATTTAGCTAATGCTTTATCTAGATCTGGTATTTTACAAACTAACACACCTAACGATTCACTAACAAAATGATTATTGTTAATGTCGTGAGTTGTTTGAAAAGATCTATCCCAAGGAATAGACCAGTGTTGGGAATACGGATGTTCTTTCTTGAATTCGGATAGATGGTTACCCAATTGCTCCATTAGAAAAGGACTCTCACCAGTTTTGGTGTTGAATACTTCTGTTAGGACACAATCAGGAGTTCCTACTTCCCCATAGATGATCAACTTGTCGATCATGAATGGATCTCTATTCAGTGTATCAGTTTTCTTAGCAGGAAGAATAGTCTTCACGCCAGAACGATGTACCAAATAAAGATCTTCGAAAGTATTGTTCTCAATAAGAGTACGAAATCCAAATTCAGAGTTTTTATGGACTCTTGAATTGTTCATTTTTGTTTTTCTCGTTTTACATTAATACATCAGAAATAAACCCCCCTGACATTACAAGAGAATAATATCTATCTGAAAAAATATAGAACAGAGAAAAACATAAGACAAAACATAACTCCTACTCTCCCAAAAGGAGAGTAGGAGTTTTTAGCGTATTAACACTTTACTACTTTTTTAAGGTAGCTATTACGGTACTTGAACAGCACCACCAGCCGGGAAGTTGGTTACTTCAACCTTCTGGACACCGACAGGATCGGTAGAACCACTTACTTGTACCATGTGCTTGTTAACAGCACCGATCAGACCTTCGTCGCTCAGCAGCAGGTTGATATCTTCGATCTCACCCAGACCGGCAACGCAAGACAGAGCGTGGTGTTGGTAAGCAGGTTGAGTGATCAGCATACGGTACTGACGATCAGCCTGAGTTACTGCACCTTCGATGACCAGCAGTTCTTTGGTTACACAGATACCCATACCGCCGTAGATGTCGATTTCGTCATCTTTGGTGTTGGACTTCGGTACAACCCACAGCAGACCCTTCTCAGAGTTGATGTTGGTTTCAACAACTTCAAACTTGACGTTGTTACCAAAGGTACGATAGTCACCAGAGTTCATCAGGAACGGAGCAACAGCAGAGTGAGCGATTACGCGATACTCTTCAGCGCGACCATCCAGCTCTTTCAGTGCAGCAACGTTGGAGTTGACACGCAGAGCGGTGATGATGTCATAGATCTTGTTAACCATAACGGCACGGATGTTATCCAGAGCGTCTTTGGAATCAAGAGTGGAGACTTCTTCCAGCAGCTTGAACTTGCTGTGAACAGCAGTGGTGTTCAGGAAGTGCTGACCCGGCAGAACAGAGGAGCTATCATCGTTGATGTTAACCATCTGCTGACCGTTGTTGTCATACAGGTATGCAAAGTGACCATGAGCAGCACGGAATGCGTCATGAGACATTTCACGAGTTACCAGTACATCCATTTGCTTGATCAGCTGAGCCAGTACGTCAGCATTGGTATCATCACCTTGCATCGGGTACTTAACAGAGATCGGGTTACGACGACGTACGCCGTAGTTCTTGATGGTGTTTGCAAATACAACGGTGGTACCGTAACGGCTTTGGTTTACGTTGTTGTGGTTCATTTTCAGAACAACACCGTGAACAGAAGCTTCGGTAACCTGAGCGGTAATCAGAGCCTGAATATCAGCAGGCATACCAGCAGTACCCGGAACCAGCTTCTCGCCGTTCTTCATTACATAAGCAATGGTAACGGGAGATACAGTCGGAGACAGAGCACGGGTAGAACGCTGATAGGTTGCGGAGTATTCAAACTGTACGAATACCTGCAGACCGGCATCAGTCAGAGTCTTGAACAGCTGAGTCGGAGCACCAGCTTTGGTTTTCAGGTTAGCAACGTCAATACCGTTGATAACGAAGGCGATTTGACGCTTCTCATCAGAAGTCAGGCCAGTACCAGGACGCATAGCGGTGGAGGACATGGTAGAAGTGTCCAGGGTAGCAAAACCCTCACCATCTTTGGTCTTGATCTTCAGCAGGAAACTGTTCAGACGGATGGAACCAGATTCGATTTCATCGTTCTGTTCAAAACGCGGAGCACCAGGAGCTTGACACAGGCTCATCAGGTTGTTAGCTTTACGGATTGCCAGGTAGTTGGTCTTGTGAGCTTCACGACCCAGCAGATCGTTGGCTTCATAGGCTTCATCCCACGGAGTCCAGTCAGCTTCAGCAACGAAAGCTGCACGGTTCGGGTTACCAGCGTCAGCAGGATATACCGGAACCAGTTTCAGGTCATCACCAGAGGAGAACTTCTCATCAGCCAGAACAGAAGCGATCGGACGCAGGTCTTCGAAAGACTCGTTAACGTTACCGGAGGTGTTATAAGCACCAACACCAGCTACGTCGATCGGCAGAGACAGAACTTCGTCACCGTAACCGATGGTTACAGTTTTGAACAGTTCTTCAGCAGCATCCCACTGACGGTTACCACGAGCGTTCAGCTCCAGAGTGGCGGCTTTGTGACGGTTGATCTTACCAGCTTCCATAGAAGCAGAGAAAGATTCCATACCACCAACTTTAACCATTTCAGCCAGCTTAGAGGCGCGATCAGCAAACTTCTGATCATTGAAAGATTCGATGACGGAAGCGATAGCGTTCTTTTGGTTAAAACCAATACCGGCGTTGATAGTAGATTCAACAGCGTTCAGAGATTCGTTACCAGTGATACCAGCCCAAACATTGTCAGGTTTAAACTGCGCAGCCTGCATGTTGGCCATGATATTCTTCAGGTGAGCGCCTTTGTTACCAGCACCCTTCACGGAAAATTGGATAGTCATAAAGAGAAATTCCCATTTAAAAAGACATGTCGATATCGAAAACAAATATATTTGTTTGCGCAACAGGAGTGAGTTTTACGCATAACATTCATTAAACGTATAACTATCCTTATTAATCACAAAGCATTACGCAACTACTTTGGACAGAATAAAACCAGGGTCAACGTAACCACGTTCTTCACACGTTTTGAATAGGTCTTTAGAATCACGGAAATAAAACTCTACGGAACCCACTGCATTTAATAGAGAACGATAGATCGCAGTAGACAGATCTCCCGGTACTTCAGTGAACAAGCTGTTCTTCACAATATTATCACTACTGAGAATGAACACCTGTCCACCAGCTGTGTGGAAGTAAAAATGTTTTCCTGTTTTAACCTTCTTGTCAGAATTTAAAACATCTTGATACTTTGTTTTATACACTGTACCAGTTCGGTTAAACTCAACATTTTTAATATCACCCAGAGGTGTATAAGTTGTATTCTTAAAACCACAGTATTGCTTTTCAACTGCTCGTTGGTATTCCAACCAGCTCAAGCAGTCACTGTCAACCACATTATCAAATTTAGGCAGATAAGGTAAATCAACAAGACGAAGCTTGTTTGCATTCAAAAGATCAAGGTCTTGTTCCCTTAGGAAATAGACGTTGGTCTCTTTCAATCCCAATTTAACTTGCATATTAGTTACCTAACAGAATTTTCACCAAGGAGTTACGCATGAATAACTTAATTCGTCTTGTCAAAATAGCAACAGCAATGTTTCAGGCTTGGCGGTTGCATGATACAGACATGATGGATGAATTGAGCTTGTTAGCTGAATCAGTTCCTAAAAGTAAAGAAAGTCTTGTTCAACAAGATAAGCGAGTAGAAGCACTCTTACGTAAACTTTTAGTTTGGATAAGGGAACAACCTGTTGATTCCAACATCATAACATCTTTGGCTGTAAGTAAAGTTGGTGAAATCGTTATTCTCGATCCTACTTTGGAAAAGTTGCTTAACAACACCTTTAACGATAAGTATAACGAAGAAGATAGCCGCAAACTTATTTTTGAGATTATCAAGGAACTTCGTGATAATGATGTCAAGAACAAATTTGGATATGAATTCAAATCAATGGTTCGTCCTTTCTTGTTTGATGGTGAAGAAGATCTAACAAGAGAAGACTGGATTAAAATTAACGAATTGATTTCTGCTAAGATTTCTGACACTGACAATAACTTTGATAAAGCTGTTGTTGAGAAATCTAGTAGTAATGATCCAAAGTCTATTGCTGCCGTAATCGATCTATTGAAGATTGAAACTTCCGCAGAAGGTATCATGAAAACTGGTTTGGCTGGTTTGAACGAGGCACTTTATCCAGACTTAGGTATTCGTCGTGGTTTGTTTTACATGATCAACGCTTTGACCAACCGTGGTAAGTCATTTGGTCTTGCTCATATCTTGGCATCCGTTCCTCTTTACAATAAACCTGTATTGCGTGACAAGAGTCGTATTCCAACAGTTTGTTTAATGTCTGCTGAAGATTCTCTTGGTTTGATCTTTAAACGAATGTATGAACTTTTCATTACAGCTAAAACTGGTGTTAAACCAAACTTCTTTGAAGCAACTACCGATACAGTAGTAGAAACTATTATCTCTGGTTTTAAAGATAATGGATGGGACTTTCAATTCTTTCGTGTAAACCCAAGTCACGATAACATCACTGAGATTATGCAGCGTATTCGTAATCTAGAAATTCGTGGACACGAGATTATTGTAGGTGCTTACGACTACTTGGCAATGGCTGACCTTACCGGTTGTCAAGGTGAATCACGTTCTGATAGATTACAGGATTTGTATCGTCGTGCCCGTAACTTCTTTAGTTCTAGAGGTGTTGCTTTCTTTACCCCCCATCAGTTAAACCCCGATGCTAAAAAGTTTATTCGTGAATCTGACGATGATTCAGAAATTTACTTTGCAAGAGACATTGGTGGTAAATCAATGACTGAGGGTTCTACCAAGCTGACCAACGAGGTAGATGTAGAGATTACCTTCCATGTAGCTAAGATGAGCAATGACCAATGCTTCTTTACTTACTATGTAGGTAAAATGCGTGGTGAAGGTGCTGCTGAATCAGCTAGATTTGGAATCTATCCGTTAGACCCGAATAATGGTTTAGTACACGATATAAACTTTGATAAAAAGACTTTCAGAAAGTCACTATCACATCGCAGTGAAGCTATGGGTGGTGGTTCTGATTTTGATGACATGGGTTAATTAACTTTACTGACCGAGTAAAAGGAAATAAATATGATTAGTTTAATGGTAAAATGTGAATGTGTATCCGCTAGTGACATCAATACCATTATGGATAAAGGTACTCACAATGCGATCAGTGATTGTATTATTGAGGGGCCTGGATATCTTTCTAATATTAATTCATACGTCGGTATTAGTGGTTGTAGGTTTGAAGATACAGTGTTGGTGGTAAAAAATGATGCTAGTAAAACCCTGGTGATGGGTAGCGAGTTTAACAATTGCGGTGTAAGGTCTGTTAATGTTGTTTGTGGGTACGCGTATACACACCAGATTGCGTGCGATCATAGTTTCGGTATTGACTGTCAATAATACATAATAAGCTAACTCTAGACCGTGAGGTCTAGAGTTAGCAATATGTTTGTTTATGTAGGTTTATATTTCTCTTGACGTTTAAGGAACAGGAGAAGTTTACAGACACGTTTCATATCTGGTTCTAATCCGGTAGTTATAGGAAGATGATCTTGCCGATATCCCATCAAGACACCCTTCCTAACAACCATATCGTTCCCTTCACCCATGTACTGGTATTTAACAGGATGGCCAGGTTCTAAATATCCAACGTCACCATTGTGCCATTCTACTTCTACAAACTCACCTTCGTTCATAGCGTTCTCACTCATAGCTAGTGAGACGTTACTAGTTGGTGTTAAGTCTAATGGAACGTACTCCTGACCATTACGTCTATCTGATAACTTATACTCTTGTAAACTATCAGCTCTGGTAGTAACAGCTCGACCTTTGGTGTAATGATAACCTGTATCACCAGCAATAGCATCAGCCATTACCAAACGTTTACCCACGCCGTTGTTCTGTTTACGAATATCTGCACTATCGGATTGTACCGAATAACCAGTGGAAATAATGGTTAAAGCATTAGCTGTTTTTACAAAGGTCATATCTAGAGTAGGAATTTTATCCTGAGGCACTCTGATAATGTCAATTGGTCTGTGGTGTTTATCCGCTAACTCAGTATTGAATAATGGATAAACCCACCAATAACCTTGTTTGTAAAAACTACCCAATCCCTTAGAGTAAATCCCATATTCGTCATGAGCTTGTAGATAACTTGGAACATCTATTAGTCTAGTACCTTGTGGGATAAGTATTTGACGATAAGTATTTTGATTATCGATAGGTTGATGTAAATACAACCCTTTGTACTTTACTCCACTTGGCATTTTAACTTGCTTGCTATAAGTCTCCATCACCAAAGGTAAAACATCACCTGGTTTACACATCATGTAGTTTTCACTAACAGGAATGTTCTTTAAGGTGTTGTAACCTTTATCAATTAACTGGAACTCATATTCAACCATATTGGTTTCATCATAAGCATCCAAATTAGCTTGCTGAGAATGGTTACCTTGAGCTCGAAGATCTTTGTCATTCATAGGAGTTGCAGCAAACTCCCTAATAACCATATCGGATTCTGAATCCATTATAACTTGGATACATAAATCATCACGATATGTAACAACATGATCAAAATAGATGCTAGGTTGAAGTCTTAGTTTAATAGCTAAGACTTCTGCACGATTATAAATGAAATCAGCTAACTCAGTAAAGTGTGTTACACCTAAAGCTTTAAACTGTGCTTTAGGTGTGATAACAACAGCTTTGATCCTAGTACTATCGATTAGCTTATCAGATTTCTTTTCAACTATACCGGCTTGTTTTAAGAAACCTTCTATCTGGCTATTAAGTCCCACTGTTAATCTCCCATGCCAGAACGGTTCCTAAGAGCCATCAGATCACGTAGGATGTCACTTGAGCTCTGTGTAATATGATGGGACTGAGAAAGGTTGTTCTCTTCTCTATAGACTGCTAAGTGGCTTATAAAGGAAATGTTATCTTGGAACTGTTCTCCATACATCCAAGTACCTTTAATGTAATCCATCAAAGTCATGTCAGATTGTTTAGTAACACCAAACTTATCATTAACTTCTTGGATGTGATATTCCTTATAAGCAGAGAAAACGTATTTAGCTATTTTCTCAAGAATCTCCAGTTCATCTAAACTTGGAGCGTCAAACCTAGCCCAGTGGCGTTTAATCTCTAACCAATACATGATGTAATCTTGAATCCCATTATAGATTCTTGGAATATCACGTCTTGGATATCTAAACGCCAAGTTAACATCATCTTCCCCAATCATGGAAAAAGCTTGAGCCATCCGAAGTATAGTTAGTGGACGTTCAACAACGGCTTCGTAAGACTCCATTCCATTAATAGGAGGATTCTTTTCTAAATGTTTAATCTGTTTTAAAGAGAGAAAAGAACTCTTTGGAATGTAAACATTAAAAGTTTCCTCGGTAATCATTTTGTAAAGACTCACCAAGTTCTCTCTAACGTGTTTGTAGCGTGTTAGATCCACTTCCTATACCTCGTGTTAGACATAAGCACTCGATGTCACCAGAGCTGTTTTACAAGCTCCTACGTAGATTCCGCTCATGTACAGTTTATCAACAGGTTCCAAATCCCAGAAACCTTCTAGAATATCGACCAATTCTTTTTTACCGATGGTTTTATCTTTGAACATTTTCCAAATGAATTGTTCACGTTCAGTCCCCGCACCATCGTAGAACTCTTTGGAAAAGTAGTACTGATATTCTAAACCTTCAGCGGCTGGATGCGGTGTATAAACGCCTTGCGGTAACAACCCGCCTTTAAAGTCATAAGCCTGACCCATGGCTGATGGTTTATGGATCACGATTACTCTATCCATTTTGCTAAAGTAAACGTTTCCGTAAGCTCTGGTATTCATCAACTCATTACGATTGTGAACAAAGTAATCCTGCTTAAACCGTTTAGGGTGATCAAAGGCATTACGATAGAACATGTCCCAAACAGTTAAAGGTTCCTGCATCTTCCCACTATCAACCCAGTAGTTGACATTAAGTAGTTCAATCTTTTTTCTACTTCCCAATAACTTAACCGGGAAAGTATAAGAAAGGAACTTAGCAAGATATGGATCGTAAAGGAAATCGTTTTCTGGATTAGGGATAACAATTGTATTCTCATCAGAGAAGAAATGGTTCCCCAGAATCTCATCCATAATTGCCAATTGGAAATCGTAGAGTTTCTTGTTAAGCTGTGTATCACTCTTAGTAAGAACAGCGTTACCACCTGCCACTGCCATATCTTTGGAGTAGTAAAGATCTTCAATAACTTTACTGTTTAAGTTATTCTCAATCTCTTCTGTTACCACACCAAATAGTTTAGCTTCAAAGTAATAACATTTATCAGCCGCAATTGATCTGATTTCTGGCTGTTCTGTTAACTTGAACAAACCAGCTCTACCGTCCCCGATATCTTTAATGAATAGATCACCTTTGTTAGGTGTCAGATCAAAGATAACATAACCAGTATGCGTGAATTCAGATTGAGCATTAGTTTGATCAAAGTTAAAACTACCATTTCCGTCATCTAACTTGACTATGAGATTTCTGATTCTTTTATAAGAACTATATGTCTCAATAGAGTTGGGAGTGAAAGCGTGTTGTTCCTCATCAGTTCCGTAACTACCCCTGTACCATTCTACCAAAGTAGGGGAACCTGATACAAAGGAGAGTAAACTGGTGTGAGGGGTGTAATGTGATTCTACAATGGAGTGTCTATAGACTTTATCCATTGCTCTTTCTTCTTGAACAGGTTCTGGTACTTGTCCAATTACTGTTTGTGCCATAATGTTACCTTTACCTATAAGCGATAATACCAAGACCCATCATGTATGAAGAGAACTCTTCGATAAGTTCACCATCACCAACGTCGACATTATCGTAGATATTCCACCAATCATCTTTACCACCACTTCCCCAATCTGGAGGGAATGGATATTGCGGGAATAAAGTATCGATAATAACTTTACCGTATTCTGGATCATTAAGCATATCGTCAATGCAACCATCATCGAATAACCTAATGGCTGTATCAAAGTTAAATACGATGCGATAAATGTTCTTTAAGGTACCTGGCCTTAGTAATACTAAATCACCATTTTCTCTAAGTTCAATATCTGACTCTAAAACTTCCACATCGTTAGAGAACAATTTAAAGTTTAAAGGCGAACTATGTCTCTTGGTAACTTTCTTATGGTACTTTAAAATGAGATGTAGGAAAGTTGGATTCCAATCGAAACCTTGGATTTGTGTTACGTTTAGTAGTACTTGTTCACCAGGAACATCTTCTAAATTAATTAACACTTGTAACTGTGGAGCTAACCAATTGGTACTAGGAGGTCTCCAATTATCTTGACTTGGTAAACAGATGTACTTGTTTACATTATCTTGGAGATAATCAAAAGCCAAACTAGCAAGTTTGGATTCAAGGAAACGTCTGGTAGGATAACTTCGTTTATTGTTATCAAAGTCATCTGGCATCCACTCACTTCCCATTGGTTGTTGATACACTTGGATTGGATAAACTAGTTCCCATTCAGTGTGTTCGTTCCAATGATAACTATAACTCCAACTAACTTCGTACTGACCAATGTACCGACCTTTATTCACTTTAGCGATTTGTATATCACCATGGTCGATACCATTGTCAGCCATCTGTTGTTTAAACACTAAACAATCATTATTACCAATTAAATTACTGATAATGTCAGTTGGAACTAAACTGTTTTGTCTAAACCATTTAATGAAGTTACTACCAGTTGGATCTACAGCCTTAGCATTAACTAAACGATTATAAACTTCTTGATAACAAGCCAAGATTTCCATTGGAATAGGAAAGTGTGTATCCAGATCAAATAGTGAATTAAGATGTTCTCCCAAGATAGCAGAACGAATCTTTCTTCTAAAGGTCTCTGCTTGGACTCTATCTTTGAAATACTTATTAATGGTAATAGTATATCGTTTACCTTCGAAGATTGGTCTGATACTACTTCCTGTTAAAGGATCTTGCCAAAGTAATGGTGTAGTCACCCCTCTCATTGAATCTAATTCATCATTAAATCCAGAAGGTTCTGATTCAAACTCTACAAAGATTTTGTCATCATATCCAACATCAATAGATAAGTCACTTCCTCTACGTCCATTGTACTCACCACCAATTAACTTAGAAACTTCTGCTTCACCATTAAAGAAGATTTTGTTATTCTGATGGAGATTAAAGTAACATAGTTCTTGAGCTAGTGATTTAAATACAGAAGGACGTACTGAAATTCTATATGTTTCCACTGATGGTAGTTTAACTATAAACATCTCCATCTACTCCTATAAGGGTTTTTCATAACATCTCGATAATAACAACTCTACTTACCCGTAATTGGGTAAGTAGAGTAACGTTATGTTTATTCAAATTCAATTAACATTTCTTCTTGTACTATTTCTAACTCTTGTCCAATATCTTTAATGATATCTTCTTGTTGATCTTTCTCTTCCTGTTGAGTAATATTCTCCTTCGGAGTTAATGAAGGATTAGGATCATTAACTAACGTTAATGCTTGTTTATATAAAGTTTCCCCCTCATTCTCAACCGGATTCTCCAAGTCAACTGATTCACTTCCAGATAGCAACCCTTCCGAGTTGTCATCCAATGTATTAATTCCACTGTTAAAAATAAAATTAACATTAGGAAGATCATTTAATTGACTAGAGAAACGAACAAAGAGTTCATTACCATCTGGAAGTTTAAATACAAACAGATCTGTAATACCATCATTAACTAATCCAGTAACCTGACCTCGCTGTAACAGTTCGTGTAAATACTCAGTAGTGTATTTAGGAAAGTGTTTATTGAGTTTAGTAACTAAGTCATTAATGAATAAGGAACTAAGACCAACATCGGAAAAGAGTTTACCTTCGGGTAAAGAAAACACATTAGTGATTAGGAATAATCTAATAGCAGCTAATGGGAAAAATTCATCAAAAGAGATAGTAGTAAGATCCCTATTGGACAAGTGTGAGTTTAAACTGTCTCCAGAAGCTCTTACACGACATTTGAACTCTCCGTAGTAACCTAGACTATCAGGAAGCACAGGAAGTGTTAGAAATCGATCTGAAGAGTCTATAGAGAGTTGTTCAGAGTTCTCGTAGTCAGTACCTTGAACTAGACCTAAATCAAACATATCTGAAATATGCTTATAAAGATCGTTATAAGTACATGGCGATTGAATAGAGATAAACGGAATAACTTCCGAGAGTTTACCCAAATCAACTTTATCTACAACAACTCCATTCCACTTATCGTTAAGTTGATATTCCAACTTACTACGTTTAGGTGATTCAGAGAACATTCGAAGAAATACAGAACCGGGAGGTAATAGAGTCAACACTTGCTCTTTAAAGCTCATGACATAACTCCTTAACCTTTGAATTCTGACTCAGGTTTATCTACCTTAACAGAATTAGCATTAGAAGAAACAGAATTAAGAACACTAACGATTTTGTTACGCAGACTTGCAAGTAGTCGAGATTGCTTAGTTTCTTCTTTAGCTTCATCGACACTTTCTTTGTGTTCTGCTTTAGCTGCGTCTTTAACTTCTTGAGGGGCGTCATCAGCTACGGTTTTAGGAGACTTCATTTCGTTAGCAGCTTTCTCAGCTTTAGCCAGAGTTTCTTTAAGTTTCTTATTAAGTTCCTCGGCACAACTAGAAGCAGACTTTCGGATATCTTGATAAACGGCACCAAGTTGGCCTACAGTTTGAGAATTAGCAACTCTTGAAACAGATTGACTAATTTTATCAATGGCTTGTTTAAGGCTAGGGTGCTCATCAAGAAGCTTTTGGATCTCTACTGATTCGCCAAGACCTTTAAAGTAAGAAGTGGGTTCTTTTACTTTACCATCTTTGATAGGTGCTGATTTATCAAGTTCAGCTAAAGCTTCTACGGACTCTTGAGCTTTTTCATCAGCTGCTTGGACTTGTTTTTCACCTTCGCCAAAGAAGAACTCTTTAATGCTGCTAAGTGTTTCAATGATCGCTTTGTATGCAGCTTCAGCGCTCTTTTTAAGTGTTTCCATCCACGACTCGCACCCTTCGTACCCACGAAGCTTAAGAACTGTCATAGCGTAGCTCTCAGAGCCTTGTAAGTTAGCGTGCTCCATCACGTCGTGGGAAAGCAGTTGGGAATACCCGTCAAGCACTTCTTCTACGTGATCAAGTTCGTTAACTAGTGTAACAGGAAGTTCCGCTGAAACCTCAATTGACTTACAGATCTCATCACTGTGTTCTGGGATAAGAGTTGTTACGTTTTGCATTTTAACCTCATTCGTGTTCGTTAGTGAATTCAAAAATGAATTCAGCTGTATGAAGAGTATTGATTAACTTAAGAAGGTTAATGATATTGAAATCTGGAAACTCATCCCTTCTCGTAATCTGATCTTCTAACATATTGAAAGTAGTTTGAATCAAATTTAACAATTTGGTAGTTGTAAACTTAAGATCTTCAAAAACAACACCCTTTTCTTTATTTTCCTTGTAATAGTCTAGCAAAGGAGTAAAGTTAGGATATTCTCCATAAGCTTGTTCTAAAGTACAACTTTCTTGTACTTTACCTTCGCTAACTTTTAAATAAAGACTATCAAAGTTGTAATGAAAAACTCTTAAGTCAATGTGGGACCTTTGGTTCTGCAACAAAGTAACTGGTATAACAAAGTCTTTGTTAATTCCATCAAGTAAGTGAAAGATCTCTTTTCTAATATTAAATAGATCGACTTCTAGTGTATCTACTTTCACAACTGACTTTAGAAACAGAGCTTCAAAAATAACCAAACATTGTTTCAGTTGTTTATATCGGTCAATATTAATCATACCAAAACCTTTAGTTGACCAGAGAAAAGAAGATGGGTACTAGGAACTTCAATGGTTAGTACATTGTCTTCTTTTGTTAAAGAAACGTCTTTAGCTTTTAATCCAAAGAAGCCAGTAACTTTACAGAACAAAGTAAAGTCATTAAGGATCTCTTCAGGAACACCCCTAAAACCCTCTATAACGTCGTTCTGTTCCGTTACCGTAACTTTACTCATCTTAGAGTTAAAGTTGCTTATAACTTCACTCAGTTCGTTTTGATAGAAGTTACCTTTAATCTGCTGATTTACTTTAAGCGTTTTGAATTGAGTAAGGTTTAATTCTTCACCAAATAGTTCAGTTAAGCAGATCTTGTTAACAACCACACCAGCTGGAGAACTATTATCTCTAAGTAAAACTCTGTTATCAGAAGTCTTAGCAAAATGAACACTATCAAGATCAATCTGAAGATTACTGTTATTAACTTTGTTGAGTTTATTAATGAAAACTTGTTTTAAAATATTTTCATTAATCAAATTGATATCAGCGATCATTCCTTAATCCCCGCTTCACAGAAGTCTAATGAAACATCAACTGCTGCTGTTACGTATTGAATAGAAAGAGAACAGAGTTTCTTGTTCATTCTAACCAACCAGCGAAGATAATCCTTCTGATCTTTAGTCAGCTGATAATCTTGTTTCATTTCATAATGGAGGACTTCTTTCTCAAACTTACGATAAAGTTCACCAACAGTTTTCTGATTACTACGGATGTTGTCAACCAGCTCTTTAATCTTAGCAAGAGTTTTATCAATCATGAAACTAGTGGGAGAGAAAGTTTGTGAGCGTAGTTTAACATCCATCGTAGTGTCTTCAAAGTAGATGTTAACACGATCAGTGTTGTTGTCAGTACTCGCATCAAAACGGAAGTATCTGTTACCTGGGAGAATATCCGTTACCCAGCTTGTAGTTCCTTCCACGTTCTTACCATTTTGTTTCATTCCGAGTCCACGAATAATCACAGTGGTAACATCGCTCATGGCTTGATGTAAATCAAACGTAGCTGGATTTTTAGCAATCTGACCAATCAGGTCTTTATAAACTTGTACGGTTTTCAAATAGAAGTTATTAACATCTTCCAGTGAAGCGTATACCCACTGAGCGTCGTCAGTAACCTTGTTTGGCACCAGCAGTCTTCGAATACCTGCCGGATACTTAACATCTTCCTGTGTTAACCCAAAGCGTTTACGACGAGATGCTACACGATAACTACGGTTATCCATCCTAAAGAGTTTGTTATTGATTAATGACATTAACCAACTTACAGCGTCTTTAACAAACTGAATAAGAACGTCAATACCTTTTCTTACTTTAGTACCAAAACTCTCGCTACCTTGATAATTGACAAAAGTGTCGTCATCAAGATCAAGCACTAAAGCAGTATCATTCTCTTTAGTAAATGTTTTAATTAGAGATTCAAGACCGGCTACAGTTTCTTTATTTTCTTCGGCGACATTTGTGGAGTCAACAGATACGTCCTTATTTAAAAAGAAGTTCATCCCTTCTTCATAAGGTTTCATTACCTCTTCGTAAAGATTATCCTTACTAGGACTCTTTACAGTAGGTACAAATTCATTAGCCATTTTCCTGCTCCTAATAGAGATCATAAAATCAGCGAACAAACATAGAGAAGAGAGAGCCGAAGCTCTCTCTTCTCTAGAAGTTTATATATTAATCAAAGTTATTGATTAAACGTGAGCAGACACGAAGTCCAGCTGCGCAGCCAGGATCGCACCAGCAATCTTCAGACCACCAGATTGGATCTTCAGTGCAGCTTTGGAACCATCGCGGTACTCTTTGATCCACTTGCTATTGTCAGCATTGTGGTCAGCACCTACACGCTCAAGTTTAGCGATAGAGGCGTCGCGGTTTGCTTCCAGAGCTTTGCGATCCAGTTTAGCGAATTGCAGCTTCTTAGCTTGGGCCTGAACACCGGACAGAATCTTGGTAAGAGCAGCTTTATCTTTACCAGTAGCTTCACCTTTAGCTTCACCAGCACCCAGAACGCTTACAGCTACTTTGTTAAGAGCGGTGCCGTCATTCTGAACAGTGACACTGAAAGAACCCTTTTCAACAGAAACCTTATAGGTTACAGTGTCAGCAGTCTTAGCGGTTTGGGTAGAAATACCCAGACCTTTCAGAGCGTCCAGAGCTTCTTTGATGTTGGAGTTCGGGCTACCGCCCTTGTCTTTGCTAACTGCAGATTGACATTTGTCAATTACAGTCGCCATAGTAGCAGCTACATCAGGAGCGGTACCGTCAGCTTTCAGCCAGCCAGCAGATTTCGGCAGAGTGATCTTTTCAGCGATCTTCTCTTTAGCTTCAACTTTACCGGTCAAAGACTTGGCACGATTTTCCAGACCTTTGAACTTGTTGAACATACCAGCGAAGAAGTTGATGAAACCGTTGTACAGATCAACGAAGAACTTCTTAACGGCTGCAACACCTTTGGCGGCAGTTTCTTTGAAGGATTCTACACCAGCCAGAGCGTTCAGAGAAGCGGTAGAAGCATCAGCGAAAGATTCTACACCGTGAACTTCAGCCGGTTGACCGAACTTAGCACAGACCTTGGCAGCGCGGTTATATTGGACATGGAACAGAGCCGCGTTGAACGGAGTAGCACCAGAGAGCATGGATTCCATACCTTCTACGACTTCTTCCAGTTCTTCAACTTTCTCTTCCAGAGCTTCGATAGCTACTTCAGCTTTCTGGATGTCGGCTTCTGCTTCGGCAACAGCTTCACCAGCTTCTGCAATTTCAGCGGCAACTTGAGCTTCAACTACTGCTTCAACAGTAGCTTCGATCTGTTCTTCAACAGCACCATCGATTGATTCGTTACCAGTTACGGAAGCAAAAATATCATGAAGAGACATAATAAAAATTCCTTGAATAGATTTTGAAATTACGCGAAACGATTTAATTAAATTGTTTACTAAGGAAGGACGTCAATGCTTCCACATAATCGTCAATGTAAAGAGTGATCTTAGGTAAGAAACCAGAGTAGAAAGAAAATACCTTTGGGTTACCTTCTAGTCTAGATTGCATATCCCTGATCAAAGAAATGCTGATCTGACCTTTGATCTCTTCCAAATGGACAAAGCTCTTACCCACCACAGTATTGAACTCCTTGATGTAGTTCATGTAGTGTTCATTAGCTTTAGTGACAGCATTGTAATCGATAACCAAAGCATTAACTTTAGTCAGCAAAGAGAGTACGTCTTCCTTCGCAAAGGATACAGTAGCATCACCGCTGATAGATTTAAGATCAGCTTGTTCTACTACAAACTTACAAGTGTCTGGATTAAACAAAAACTGTTTCCCACCAGCAAGTACACTTGTTAGGAACATAGAATCCTGCTTAATAGTGAACTTGGGAGTAGGAAAGGTCAGTTGATCAAGACTTTGAATAGCTTTAACAGCGTCTTCGGTCTTCTTTACAGAGGAAAGGGATTTGAGTAATCCAAGTTCCTTTTGGTAATAAGCCTCTAGTTCCAGTTGAAACTTCAACACATCTGAAATCACGTTATGAAGATTAACTAGATCATCTTCAATAACATCTGGAGAGACTTTCTCATTGCCTTCTAGTGTAGTTAGTTTTCTAATTTGTCCAGAGGTTAAAGTGGAACTTTCTTTAATCCCATCATTACGAGTTCGAGAAGCCAGATTAGAGAGAAGTAACTTACGAGCACCTAATTGTTGCAAAATGGAAGTATTGGCTTGCTTAAGTGCTTGTACAGCACCATCAGCCATTTTACCTCCAGCCCACTCTACACCAGTCTTTACGTTAGAGCTAACCTTTGCAAAAACATCAGAAAGCAGGGATTCGTTCCCTGCGATCTGAACATCACTCAAAATAAGCGCTTCTAAGCCATCTCTCAGCGATTGCTGATCATTGGACATCGTAACACTCCAGGTGAACTGTAAGAAGCGTCAGAAGGTGACTGGAGAGCACAGTAAGATAATTGGACACATCCGCTCTAAACAGATTAAGTTTGTAGTCGTAATCTGTAGTGAGTAAAGCATATTGTCTTACTTTACCTTCATCATCTTCACGTTTCAAAGTAACGAGGTTATCTTTGATCTCTTCTGGATTAAGATCAAGCGAATTATATTCGTTGTTAAGATTACGAATATATTCAACCAGTTCTTGAACTACTTTGAGAATAGTGAACATCTGACTCAAGGTCATAGTGTTAACATTAACACTACCTGAGTCTTTGCGATTTACCGCACGAAGTTCAAATCCAGTTTCAGCGAGAAGTTCAGAGTACATGTCGTTTTCACTCTCACCTTTATAATGATCTTTCAACCATTTAGGTGCGACGAATTTACAACTGACTACACGACCTTCCAACATAGGAGCTGATTCACTACGGATAAATACGTTTTCTTCTTTCGGATCAATTTTACCATTGAAGTTTAAAATCTTTGGTGCGTTAAAGGTAATGTTGTTCAACTCCTTTAACTTATTGTTTCCGAAATAACGTATAATGCTACCACGGTAACGACTCAGTTCCATTTCACAAAGCTTCATTACAGAAGAGAAGTAATTAACTTCTTTTACAATGTGTTTCGCTAGATCAGATGGAAGAGGTTCAGTTCCTTTAGTCAAAGCCCTGACAAGTAAACCGTTAAGTTCAACTTGTTTCTTACCATCACGCTGTTGAGTAACCGAGTCCAACATAGAAGTGACGTTCTCAATACGAGTATCAAGAACTTCTAATGAAGTAGTCAGTTCTGTATAACGACGTTCAAAGGTGTCTGTAAGCTGATTGGCTAGACGTTTGATGTTACGGTAAGTATCTGCAAGGAATGACTCCAAGCCAGCCACACGGCTTGCGCGCCACTCTTTTGGAGTTACAGTTAAACCAAAGCTTTCCATCCCATCTACTGAGATTTTCCCACCAGCTTTAACTTTCAAACCACCAAACTCATTAATCATGTCATCGGTTTGTTTAACCAATTGAGGGGTAATCTCGTAATCAGCTTTTTCATTGATTACAGTGAGAGCTTTCTCAACACGATCTTTGACAACGATATCTGTTCGGATATCTTCAACAAGTTTAGATGCTTCTTTTTGAAGTTCGGTTACATCAGGAACCTTAGCCAAACTAATTTCTGCCATTTGAAGTTCTTGCATGACGGTATCACCCATAGTAAACTCCATCAATGCTTAAACAGAACTTAGCAGTAAGCTCTGGACCAATAGCTGCAAACAGATCCATGATGTTACGGTTTTGAATAGTATTAAAACTAATATCTTCAACAGTAAAGTTATCTCGACGAGCATCGTATTCGTCATAGATGATCGGAGTTTGGATCTGTTTACCCGGTTTGATATAAGCAATCTTACCCAGATCAATTTTCATCTGAGTAGTTACATTACGGATAGAAAGATTTCCATTGATATAACCTACAATTGCTCTAACAAGGTCTTTTCGGGCACCTGAACCTGAACGATAGTTCACATAAAGCCAACTACGGAAGTCATCGCCAATATACTCTTTAGCAATGGTAAAAACTTCAATATGGCTTTCAGCATTGTTAATGAGATTAAATCCATTAACACCTTTAAGGAAGGATTTGAGAATTTGCTCATTTCCTTCCATACGCTGATCTGTGAAACTAGCAGGAACCAACCCGAATCTTGCGTGTCGGAATTCCTTAGCCATTGTATTTCCCCATGATAGCTTCGATCTTAGCACGTTTCTTCAAGATCTCATTTTCATAAGTCTCAATTTGACGATCAAGAGCTGGATCTTCAGTACCAGAACGTTTGTTATTCAAACGAGCAATTTTCATTGCCATCAATTCGATTTGTTCTTGAGAAACTTGAATAGTAGAAACGTCGCGACGCATCTTCCACAGACGGAACCAGAAGACTGGGTTCAGCTCATGAGGTGCGAGACCTTGACGTACAGAGACAGCTTCTTTACCTTCAGCTTCCGCAATAATACCTTCTGACAGATCGTCTACTTGCTCATCAGACAAGTTATCGATAGCTTCCAGTACAACTTTCCAACCTTCGCTAAAGCGAGTCAGCAAAGTGCTGTAATAGTTAGCAGTGTCATTAAAGAAAGCAAAGTCAACTTTATTGAGTAGAGACTTAACATCAGCTTTCTCATCGTAGCCTTGGGTCAGGAGAATGTCCAAAACCATGTTGGTGTAACGATTAAAGAAGTTGATAGCGGAAATGGTATCCAGAATACCTCGCTCTTTAAAGGTGATAGTTTCACCATCATAAGTCTTGGTACTAGAAGTAGAAACTTGTTTACGAAGTTCTGGGAGAACAGAAGCTACGTTATTTACACCCATCTCAATAGCACTAAGAAGATCGAAGTTACTACCAATCTTGGATTTAACCTTAGATTGAATACCCTTAAGTACAGCGTTGTGTTCAACGTAAGTACCCAGAGCGTTGTAACCGCCCAAGATCTCTTTAAAGAGCTTCATGGAGTCTTTGAAACCAACGACATGGTTGAGTTCACGATCAATAGTCAGAAGTAGATCTGATTTTGAATAGTTTTTGATAAGAATCATGTTTATCGCCCAACAAAGAGTTTCATGAGAGAAGAAAGATCCATAGAGTTTTCTTTCTTGGTAATAACCGAGATCTCTTTACGAGTATATTCTTCTTTCATATTAGAACCAGAGTTCCAGAAGGTAAAGATCCCCATGCCATCGTCAACAATAACAATGGTGTTAGCAAGGACTTTCTTACGAATAGCAGCAATACCAGATTTGTTAAACTTGATACCAAGTTCCATTTCGATCTGATCCGCAGTCTCTTGACTCATGATAATGGTATTGGCCATGGTGTTCATGGACATAATACCAGTTTTCAAAGCAGCCATCTTGTTCTTACTAGAACGTTCAGTGGCTTCTTTATAGTAACCAGACATGTCATTCATACGGATATTGAATTCGCGTTTGATCTGATCAGTGCCGGTAAGAAATTCAGGAGAAGTGAGTTCGCCTGATTGGAGCATCATGTAACGACCGAACAAACCTTCTTCTGGACGCGCAGCTTCAAAGATAGCTTCAAGATCGTTTGAAGAGACAGGAACAGGAACTTGACGGAAGTTAAGGGGGAAGTTAACCATGGTGGAACCGATCTGCACAGAAGCTTGTACAGTACGGCCAAGAGCCAGAGGTGCGTAAGTACCAAAGTCTGGATAATCTTTACCAGCGATGGTTACACGACCTTCAATAGCAGCTTGAGGTTTACTTGGTGCTTGACCACCAAATGCTTCCACACCTTGATAAGCCAAGAACCCCGCACGACGTGGATTAATGGAATCTACCAGAGATGCAATCTTAATTCCGTCTACTTGACCCTGCATGGCAAGGTGAGTAAGAGCGTCTTTAATATCGCGCAAATTAATGATGGTCATCAGATCTTGAGCGTATTCTTGATGAATCAAACTGCGTTCAATAGCGACCATCGGAGAGATCAAAACACGCCCAGCAGACTGAGAAACACTCGCTGTGTTTAAAACATTGTATGCTGAACCTACACGGTCAATAACTTCCTTTGCTTTGTCGATGTTTTCCCCGCCTTTACCTACAATGGTAGCGAGGGAGGTCAGCATCGAACCAAACGCCAAAACTGCTGCAATGGCCATATATACTCCCGGAGTAACAGATGGAACAAAATGAGAATGATTTTACAAACTATACCGGAGAAACACTAGATAAACGAAAAGAGCTTTTTGATGCAGCAATGCTCGACAGTGGTACTCCGGGTTATACTGCGCCGCTAATAAATTCTCTTCGAGGATTTAGGCTACTAGGCAGAGGACCGGCTATGATGCCGCTGTCCGATAACACCATAGGATTAGCCTTCGTTACTAGACCGCAGTTGAATTTAACCGATGATAATGTTAGTCGTTCCGAGAAGCTTTGTAGCTTAATGGGTGTCTCTCAATATAGTATCGGTGCTTATATAAGAGGGATGTTAGATGAGAGATGGGCTGCTGCAAATCAACCCATCATGCTTAATAACCAGATCCCTTTCATCACCTGCTTAACTGAATACTTAAAAACCTCTACTGGATTTGGTGATCTTCAGATTCAAACCCAGAGTTCAGAACCAGGTATACGCGATCAAGTTTATCAAAGAGTTAGTAGTAAGTTGGAAGAGAATGGTATCTTTACTATGGCTCAGACTTATTATAACCCGAAGCCAAGTGTGATACCAGCATTGTTCCAAGTGTGGGAAGATTATATCTCTGAAGTTACATCTGGTGACCGTAACTTATCTCCTAGAGATTTTTATCTATTTGGTAATCGCATTGATTATGATTGCAGAATCTACCACTTGATCATGAACAAGGATGCGGAGTTCTTAGAACACATCTTTGCTACTGTACAATCCATCCCCACCACTTATCCCGCTGGATCAATGGCAAACATTGATAACACTCAGAACAGTTTGAGAGCAGAAGGTCAAGATGACTTTTCTGTTCAGTTTAGTTCGGCTGGAATGAGATTTAATGAACTAGGGCTGATCCAGTCGTTTAATGAACACAGTTATCTTTATAATCCAGCATTGAGACCAGAGAACCGTAATACGTATTATCGGATGCTTAGCACTAAAGAGTATCAAGCTTATAACTACGGTGCGGTTCCTTTACTACTCCCTGTGCAAGGTGACAAGCGTAATGATAGTGGTCCTGGACGATACGGGATTAAGTTGACCTGGTGGGTAAGCCGTTAAACTAAGGAATTAAGTTATGGATTTTAATGAACTAGAACAATACGCTAATAATCCATCAAGGGTTATAAATACCGTATTTAAAGAAATTGAAGCGACTTTCTCAGCAGGTAGTGGAACGTTAAATAGTAAAGGACATCCATTTAGCTACTGTGTGGACTTGATCGTTGGAACCAACTATGGGTTTATTTCTAGGCTTGGTGATAACACAGCTAAAAAGTATCCAGTACACGCACGTAATCTTTCTGACTTAGCAAAAGTTATGTGTGACGAAGATTGGTACGGTGTATTTAGCGAACCATCTAATCTCACTTGGCGTTGGATTGTTTCTGAGGAAATTATTAACTCTGTAGCTCTTGAATATACGGATACTGACGGTACACAAGTTAATACTTATAAGAAACTTGTACTACCTCCTGATTCACAGTTCTACGTAGCCGGAATTCCTTTCTTACTTGAGAACCCTGTAGAAATTCGCGTAATGGATCACGGTGGTTATCAGGTAGTTTATGATAGTAGCTATTCTTCCCCACTAAAACCATTGGTTGGAAATAGTCCTGATCGGGAAGTTTTAAATATTGATAACAGGAAGTATCTCTCTGTTCATTTGCCAATGAGACAACTAGAGATTACTGAGCAAGGTCCAGATCCTGTTAACGTTACTACAGGTTATAGAAGCACGGTAGAGTTTAAAGATAAGCTGTTTGCTGTTCGTGCTTTTATTACTCCTGATGGCTCTGAAAATCGTTATGAGATGTCGGTTGTATTTAATAACGATAACTTTGATCCAAGTCAACCAACTTTGACTATTGACATGATCGATGACAATAGTTTTGAAGCTTCTATCCCATCAGTCTATCTTCAGAACGAAACAGCTCTTGGTCGTATTACATTGTTAATCTACACCACTAAGGGTGAATACAGTCAAGACTTGACCACTTTGAAAAGTCAGGAACATAAAGTAGCTTATTTTGATTTTCGTAATAAACAAGGTAAACTGGGTAAGTACTCAGAACCATTGCGTGAGATTAATGAGGTTACTGTAGATACTATTAGTCCGATCAGTGGTGGGTTGAACGGAACAAGCTTTGAAGAACTGAAGAACATGGTTATCTACGGTCATCGTCGTAGACAAGTTCCAATCAGCAATTCTGACTTTACTCAATCACTTGAACGTTATGGATACGATAGTATTAAGTCCATCGACACTGTATCTGGACGTTTGTACCGGACTACTAAGGATCTTCCTATTCAAGAAAATAAACTCTTTGAAGAAGAATCCATGGTTAGGTTTAATAGTTCCATTGGTACTCACACAGGGACTATCCTGACCTCTCTGGAAGAGTTGATCGCATCTGGTAACGCTATTGATAATGGTCGTCGCGTAACTGTGACTAGAGGTTCTGTATTTGACATCACTAATCAAACTAATAGACTTCTTCCAGTACACGAAGTGGAAACCTTGGTTAATAGTAATAATCAAACCAAGATTGATACAATGGCTACTAGATCGATGGTATATACACCATTCATGTATGTCATTGACACTATGAATGATCGAGCAGCGGTTAGATGTTACCGGGTAGCAAAACCAGAAATCAAGTATCAGACCTTCCGATATGAAAACGCTAACTTAGGTATTCAAGTTGGGATCGGGTCTATTAATATCCTTTCTAGTAAAACAGGTTATACTGTAAATATCAAAACTAAATCCAGTGAAGCTTATAAAGAGCTTACTGATGACGTTGTAAGTATTCAGTTGATGTTTAAAGTAGCTAGTTCTAATACACCGGCAACTATTAAGGGTAAGCTACTTGGCAGAACTGAAGATAAAGAACGTATCTTTAGTTTTGACTTAGGTTCTAACTTTGATATTGACGATAATAACTTAATTGACCTGAAAGGGTTTAATCAGTTCGGTAAACCGGTTGATGAGATTAGAGTTGGTTTGGATGAGACAGTTAACTTTATCTTTACTTATTCTGGTGAGGGTCAAGTGCTAAAATCCACAGCAGACTTTAAGATCGATCAGTCTTTGTTTGATAGTCTTAACGTGGCTATTATCGAAACTGAATACAAGATTTCTTTTGGTAAGAGTTTACGTTCTCTTTATACACGTATCCGTCCGGTAATTGGTTCAGCTCAGTACGCTAAGTATACCGAGAATGTACCAGATGTTTACCCCGAAGATGTGTATAAAAAAGAAAACGGTAGATTGGTAATAGTGGATGGAAAAGCTGTTCTGGAACATCGTAAAGGTGAACCTAGAATGACTAATGAGAATCCACCCAAACCTATCTGGAAATATCTTGCTGGTCAAACTGTATACGATGAAGAAGGTAAACCTGTAATGCTTCATCCGCGTTTGATCAAGTATCATTGGGACTTTATTGGTTTTGATTTTAACTACCTATTGAGTCAAGATGATTACGATACCACTTATGTTGGGTTGGTAGAAGATTTCTTTGCAAACGAAGTAAACGATCAACTTGCTGGGTTTAATAAACAAGCTATTGATGAAACACGTATCTTGTTTAAACCTCGCAGTACCATGGGTTTCACCCAGATCGTTATTAACGAAGGTATTGAGAAAACTATTCGTTCAGACATTAAGCTAAGTGTCACTTATTATCTTACCGACGAAGGTATTACAGATAGCGATCTTCAAAATGTCTTGATTACTAATACACATAAAGTCGCTAACGATGAAGTACGTAAACAAACGTTCTCTCTAAGCTCCTTAATCACCGCTCTACGCTCTCCTGACATCATAGATGTGAAAGTGGTAGCAATGGCTGGGAATGACTTTGTAGACGTTATCAGCAACGTTGACGACACTAATGGATTTAGTATTCGTAAAGCACTTGATCAAACTTCTGATAGACTTCTGACTATTCGTGAAGATATTGAGATTGTATTCAAACGACATTTAAATAACTAAACATAAAAGTAACTCTCTACTCCCAGCTAAGGGAGTAGAGAGTTTATGTTATTTAATACTTAAT
>OERK01000092.1_pt1 | contig 38659 bp, 37 predicted proteins | sample 1540001 | NCBI WGS metagenome assembly OERK01 (sample SAMEA3891246, study PRJEB23780) | metagenome | biome: terrestrial biome; feature: animal house; material: water of meat washing | place: Italy | collected 2015-05-12
CCTGACAATACAATTCTGCCATACGTTTAGACGCCCCCATGACATTGGTTGGACGTACCGCTTTATCTGTTGAAATTAAAACGAAGGTTTCAACATTTTGATTCACCGCTGCATCTACACTACGCTGTGTGCCAATGGACGTATTATAAATACCTTCAAATGGGTTTGCTTCAACAAGTGGTACATGTTTATAAGCTGCAGCGTGATAAACCGTTTGCACTTTGTACTCTTGAATAATACGTTCTAATTTTTGCTGATTGGTGACAGAACCTAGCACTGGAATAATTTGTATATCAGAAGCCTGCAATTCACGGTCGATTGAATACAAAGCAAATTCAGACATTTCAAACAGCACTAGCATTTTCGGCTGATGCTTCACAATCTGACGGCAAAGCTCAGAACCAATTGAACCGCCCGCCCCTGTCACCATGACCACTTTATTTTTAATATTTTTTTCTAACAGTTCAGGTTTCGGCGGTACAGGATCACGCCCCAATAGGTCGATAATATCCACTTCACGAATATCAGAGACTTGGACTTGACCATCGACCAACTGGGTTACCCCTGGCAGTTCCATAATTTTGACATCTGCCGTATCAAAAGACTCAATAATCTCTTTTTTACGCGCACGACCAACGGAAGGCATGGCAAGTAATACTTCTTCAATGCCAAATTTTCCAAGTTTTGCTTGCGCTTTTTTGGGTGAATAAATTTTTAAACCGCTTAATGACTGCCCTTGTAAGGAGCGTTTATCGTCAATAAAACACACAGGTAAATAGTCATCTGAACGGTTTAAGGCCGCTGCAATTTGCTGACCTGCCAGCCCTGCGCCATAAATTGCCACACGTTTACGGCTTTGCTTTTTGGCAAAAGTTTTAAGAGTAGCGTAGCGAATGACGGCACGGCTCCACCACATGTATGAAAACAGCATAAAGCCATACATGAGCGGAATACTCATGGGAATAAATGCAACATTGAGTTTTTTAATCGTGTATAAGGCCACGATTTGAATAAATGTTCCGATTAAAATCCGCAGTAAATAGTCTTCATTAAATGAACGCACAATTGCACGATAAATACCGAGCAATGCAAAAATAGCAATGCCACAAATACCGACATAAATATACCAAGCATCCAGTCCTTGCATGACCTGAACATTGGGACGTGCCAAACGGATAGCATAAGCCAACCACATCATTAACGGTAAAATACAGATATCCATCAGCACCAAAACGATTTGTTTTTGGCGACGCGGTAATGATGCTATAGAACGGATAAAGTCTTTCACAAGATGCTCAAATGGGGTCAATAAAGCGAATGAGAGCGCATATTATACGCTCTTTTCAGGTTTAGATTTTTGCGATCACCGCTTGGATCGCATCCACGGTTTTTTGCAGGCTGTGCTCAGACAATGTTGGGTGTACAAGGAACATTAAGCTTGTTGCACCGAGCTGTTTAGCGTGCGGTAAAGACTGCGCAGGACGCCAAGGCGTACCATCAAATGCTTTTTCTAAATACACTTCTGAACACGAGCCGCTAAAACAAGGCACATTCAATGCATTGATTTCTGCCATGATTCGATCACGCGACCAATCTTCAGGCAAGGCTGAAGTATTCACTTGCACATAGCATTTATAGGCTGCATGCACATATTCAACAGATGGTTTTGCTACAGTAAAATACGGACTATTTTCAAACGCCGCTTGGATACGCGCCATATTGGCATTACGTTTTGCAGTCCATTCGGGCATTTGTTTGAGCTGTAAACGGCCAATCACCGCCTGCATTTCCATCATGCGCCAGTTGGTGCCAAATGAGTCATGCAGCCAGCGGAATCCCGGCGGATGCTGAGTGTTGTAGACGCTGTCATAATTTTTGCCGTGATCTTTATACGACCACATTTTTTTCCACAGATCTTCATCATTGGTGGTGACCATGCCGCCTTCACCACCTGTAGTCATAATTTTGTCTTGGCAGAAAGACCATGCACCAATATGCCCGATTGAACCTGCTGATTTGCCTTTGTACTTTGCGCCATGTGCTTGAGCACAATCCTCAATCACGAAGATGCCTTTTTCCTCAGCCAACTGCATGATCGGATCCATATCACACATCCAGCCTGCCAAATGTACACAAATAATCGCTTTGGTATTCGGCGTAATCACTGCTTCAATGGTACGTCGAGAAATATTCTGGGAAGCCAGCTCTACATCAGCGAAAATAGGATTAGCACCTGCAGTCACAATCGAGCTTGCCGAAGCTAAAAACGTACGTGAGGTGACAATCACATCATCGCCTGCACCAATACCTAAAGCTTTGAGTGCTAAATCGAGTGCGACTGTACCATTGGCCACGGCAACTGCATGCTTGGTTCCTGCAAACTGTGCAAATTCCTTTTCAAATTCACGGCATTCTTGACCGGTCCAATAATTCACCTTATTAGATAAAAGGACTTTTGATACCGCATCGGCTTCTGCTTGAGTAAAGCTTGGCCAAGGTTCAAATGCACTGTTTAACATGGAGTTTTCCTAGTCTCAAAATCGAGTTTAAAAATCTATTTTTTCGTCACAATACGGGCAGGATTTCCCACCACTGTTGCGCCTGGAGGCACACTTTTAGTCACGACAGCACCCATACCAACAATAGCACCTGCACCAATCACTAAAGGCTGATCAGGTGTGCCCTGCTTAATCATCGCACCTGCGCCAATATAGGCATGCGCGTGTATATGAATATTGCCGTTGCATTTTACGCCTGGCGCGAAAGTAACGAAATCCCCAATCACACAATCATGCTCGACATAACTGTATAAATTGGCTTGAAAACACTTACCGATTCTGACATTTGAGCCAATGGTGACAAATGGACTTAAAGCAGAGCCTTCATCGAGCTCAAGCTGATCCATTAGAACTACATTGTCCGCGATGATCGACCAAAGCTGAATGCCATCCATCTCTAAACGCTGAGCGATCTTTTCTCGTACATGACTATTGGCAATGGCAATTTGTACGTATTTTTCTGAAGCCGTTTCATTTAAAAATGCGAGGTAATTCATGGCACGATGAGCGTTTACTTCTGCAACCGATTCCAAGGCATCATCAATAAATACGATTTCTGAAGCATCGCTTTCACGTGCTAATTGCTGACGTGCAACAGGCATTAAACTGCGCCCGCAGCCTGAAGCGCCATAAATTGCATAGAGCTTAGTCATCTTTAGGCTCCGAAGTACCCGTAAATTTACTCATGGTCGCTTCACCTTCGGCACTAATATCATCTTTAGACAATACTTTTTGTACCGTTTTCAGCATGATTTTAAAATCTAGCCATAATGAACGGTTTTCGACATACCATGTGTCTAGCTCAAATTTCTTTTCCCATGAAATGGCATTGCGGCCATTCACTTGAGCATACCCTGTGATGCCCGGACGCACGTTATGACGTTTGGCTTGTTGCTCATTATAGAGGGGTAAATATTCCATCAGCAGTGGTCGTGGTCCGACAATACTCATCTCGCCTTTAATCACATTCCACAGTTCAGGCATTTCATCCAAACTGCTGGAACGCAGCATTTGACCAAAGGGTGTTAAACGCTCACTGTCGGGCAAGGAATGACCTTGTGCATCAACCGCATCTTTCATACTGCGGAATTTGATCATTTCAAAAGGTTTGCCATTGAGCCCCGGACGCACCTGACGGAACAACACGGGTGAACCCAAATTTTTTCGCACCTTATATGCCACAAAAGCATATACAGGAGACAGCAGCACTAGCGCAGATGATGCAATCACAATATCCAATAAGCGCTTTAACATGGTTCACTCTTGAGGTTAGATAAAAATGGCGGAGTCAATATTCATTTCTAGCAATGATTATACCCTGTTCGCTACCATCAGATTTGTAAAATATTTCAACGGTCAAAGGGACTCAAGTATTCCCCCATTCTAAAAGCTGTCAAACCATATAGCCGTTTAGAAATCTGTCCAACGACGATTAACTGCATGACCCGGATTATTCATGCTGATCACTTTCGCGTAGTTTCCTACCGCAGTTGCATTTTCAGGAATATCTTTTGTCACAACGCTTCCTGCACCTATAGTGGCATTATTGCCAATTTTGACATGCTCAATGATGCAGACATTGGGCCCAATATAAACATTATCGCCAATTTCTGCGGCTTGACGGCCGCCATTTGCACCAATGGTGGTAAATTGCGATAAATTCACATTATTGCCAATCACAGTTGTCGGATTAACGACCAACGGCCCGCCATGCCCAATAAACAAGCCGTAGCCAATTTGAGTCGTGGTATGAATATCAATGCCGTACTGCTTTTTTTTATAATAATAAATAGGATAAGCCAACTTTGCCCATACAGTTTTTGAACTGGCTAAACGCAGCCAAAATGAAAAATTAAAACCACGATTGAAAAAATAAGTTTTCAAAAATGTTTTAAAACTGACATGACCGGTATAACGGTATAAATCACTTTTTATATATTTTAAGGTCATTTGGATCGTCTCTAAAATTGGGTAAATTGCCTTTAATGAATATCCATTTCAGCCATCATGTGCTTATTCACTTGATGCACATCATATTTATTCAGCGCAATTTCTCGCGAACGCTGTCCCATATACTCAATCAGTTTTGGATCTTCAATAAAGTATTGCATGCATTGCACCAGCTCATCGACTGATTTCACAGCAACCAAATAACCATTCACACCGTGCGATACCGTTTCACGACAACCTGGTGCATCGGTGGTAATAATCGCCCGTCCCATAGCCATCGCCTCTAATACCGTACGTGGCGTGCCTTCACGATAAGATGGCAACACATACACTGAGCATTCTGCAATTGCAGGACGGACATCACTGAGTTTGCCCCAATATTTAAGGCGACCATCGGCAATCCATGTATCGAGTTCAGATTGCGAGATAGCAGATGGATTATCATCAATCCAACCGACCAAATGAAATTCCGATTCAGGATATTGTGCTTTGATGATACGTGCAGATTCAGCATATTCACGTACGCCTTTATCGCCAAGTAATCGAGCAATCAGCAAGAATGAGGCTTTGACCTGCCCTTGTTCATTTTTTGGTAAAGGCATGACATCAAAGTCTTGTACATTTACCCCTGAACCATTCACCACCACAGTTGGTTTATTGGCATCAAGCAAATGCATGTCTTGGAAAAGCTTTAAATCATCAGGGTTTTGGAAAAAGACTTTGCCGCTACGTTTGAGCGCTTGCGCATATAAGCCATGCACCAGTTTTTGAAATAGACTGCGCTTACCCGCTTCTACATTTTGAAAGGCATAACCCAGACCAGTAATTAAAGCAAAACGATGTGGCACTTTCGCCAGCCATGACGCGAGCGTGCCATAAATCACAGGTTTAATAGTATAGGACAGCACATACTCAGGCTGAATTTGACGAATTTGCTGATAGAGATGTTTTAACAGTTTTAAATCCGCCAGCGGATTGGTGCCTGTGCGCTGCATGGGAATTTCATGCAGATGATAGCCAAGGGCTTGCAGTTTTTGCTGTTCTTCGGGGAATGATGCAAATTCAGGCGCCATGATGTGAATTTCATAGCCGTGCGCAGAAATCGCTTCTAATAACTTGCCACGAAAATTGAGTACAGATGGCAAAAAACTGCTGATCATTAAAAACTTCATGCCTGTTGGCTCCACACCTGCATATATTGACGGCTGACAGTTTCAATACTGAAATTCTGCTCTACCCGTTCACGCGTCGCCTGTTTTAAGCTTTGTTTTTCTGCTTCTGATTTTTGTGTATAGGCTAAAATGGCATCTACCAAAGCTTGTGCATTACGTGGTGGAACGATACTTCCTAAATCCTGCACAATATATTTGGCATCGCCCACATCGGTGCTGATACAAGGCAAACCTGATGCCATGGCTTCGACCAACACATTCGGAAAACCTTCGGTAATCGAAGTCATGAGGAATGCATCAATGGATTGATAAAAGGCAGGCATGTCCGAGATTTGATCAAGCAAATGCACCTTTTGAGCATCTAACTTATACTGCTCGAATAAAGCTTTCACTTCAGGATTTTCTAGGCTTGCACCACCACCTGCAATTTTAAAAATGATGTTTTCATTTTTCAGCAAGCCCATGGTTTCAAACAAATAGGGATAACCTTTGGCCGTATGATAACGCCCTGCAAAACCAATCACGGTTGGTTCATGCAATTGAGGATTGGGCTGAAATTTATCTAAAAACACGCCATTGGCAATCACTTGACTATTGCCATTTTTAAAGCCAAAGGCCTGATGCTGCTGCATAGACGAATGCGCACAATAAATAATGGCACTGGCTTGTTGGGACAGTATTTTGCTTAAGCCCAAGGCAATCTTGGTACTGATCGATTCATCTTTGGGAGAAGCAAGCGAATGATGAATGCCCCACACAACTTTTGGTTTTTTCGCTAAACCAATGACACTGAGACTGGTCAACACATTGGCATGGTACATCCAGCATTGCACCGTTGCAGGCTGTAGTTTTTTAAGCAATGTACGCAGTTTGCTTACCGTACCCAATGTGTTTATGCCATTCCAATCCAGTCCATAATGCGCCTGACAACGATCTAAAGTACTTTGATACACCTCTGATGTTTTCATTAAAGCAATGATCACATGTTCGTATTGGTGTTCAGTACATTGAATCAGGCGTGCCAACATCATCTCTGCACCGCCCACGCCTGCAAAGTTGGTAATCACATGCACCATCAACGGTTTGCTCATGCTGCAGACTCCATCATACGCAAATACTGCTTAAGTACGGTTTGCTTATGAAACTGCTGAATATGCGCTTCAAAATCAGCTTCTTGATATTGCACATAATCTGCAAAAATCGCCTGTTGCATGGCTTGAGTTAACCCTGCCTGATCATTGCATTCGACCAATAAACCAAACTTAGAGTTTTCTAGAATTTCCATTGGTCCACTTGGACAGTTGGTACTGACCACTTTTACTTTTGAAGCCAACGCCTGAATGAGTACTCCAGGCAAACCTTCCCAATTGGAACTTAAAACAAACAGCGATGCATATTTAAAATAAGCGTATGGATTAGCATCAAAGCCCGGTAAATCCACCACGTCTTTTAAACCCAAGTCCACCACTAAAGCCTCAAACTCTGCACGCAGTTCACCCTCACCTAAAATCAATAATCGGGTTTCAGGATGCTGATCATGCAAGGCTTTAAAGGAGCGGATCAGAAAACCAAAGTTCTTTGCTTCAGTGAGACGCCCCACTGCCAAAATCACTTTATGGTCACTGTTCAAAAATTTGTGTGTGACTGGCGCTTTGAGTTTTTCAAAATAGGCATCGTCCAATACAGGGTTATAAATGGTACTCAGATTATTATTTTTATAGCCATAATATTCACGAAAATCGGCTTCACCCCCTTTAGAAACACAGACCACTTGCTGCGCCATAGGATAAGTCCAATTCACCAAAGTTTTCAGCACAAATTTAGCAATGCCTTGCAACTTCATATTTTTTGACGGTGTCGATACTTCACGGAAGATTAATCGCGTTTTAACACCTGCGAGTTTTTTCGCAATCCCTGCCACAATATTGGTATGGGTTTGTGTTGCAACCAAGCAGTCGTATTGCTCAGCTTTCATTTTCAGTTTTAAGGGCGTGATGCTATTCATCACCCGACCGCAATTAAAATTGACCAATTCAATTTTAGAGCTCACTTCTGGTAACAGCTTTGCTTTGTCACCATTAAGATCACATACACCCAAATGAATTTTGAGTCCTTGCTCAGCAAAGCTGTTCGCCAGTTGAATGACCGTACGTTCTGCACCGCCACCGCCCAAGCTTGGCAAAAAGAACATGACTTTATTCAACATATGCAGACCTAAATTTTATGAAATGAGAAAATATTAATGCGAGCTTTTTGAGGCTTGAATCGCCATGGCACGTTCCACGCGCTCGCGATAATCCGTAATACCAGCTAAGTCAGTATCACTGGCACAGGTGCTTTGAATTTTGGCTTGGAAGTCATCAAAACTGCTCACCACTTTGGCAGGTACACCAATCGCCACGCTATGGTCAGGAATATCTTTGGTCACCACCGAACCTGCACCAATCACGACATTTGAGCCAATGCTCACGCCCGGCATAATAATGCTATTCACACCTATAAAGACATGCGAACCCACTTGAATCGGGGCAAAACGTTGATAACGTTTACCTTTATCATCTTTGACCAAGCAGGTACTGCCATCATGGGTAATAAATTTCACGCCTGAAGTCACCGTGACATGATCACCAATTGAGACTAAAAACGGTTCTGAGCCCCAATTTTTAATATAAATTCGGCAGTTTTCACCAATTTTCACCCCCTTTTTACGTGCATATGCCACACTGCCCTTTGCCATAAAATAAGCAAGATCAAACAGCTGTCGAAAAGCAGAAACCATAAATGCCATACGCATGACCTATGTCAGGATCAGAAAATCAAAAGGGAGAAAATTAAGCTGAATATTTTACGCTGAAAATATGTTTTACGATATGCATAGCACTTTATACGGATTTGATTTTTTTGGCCGGAATACCGACATACACCCCTGATTCAGACAAAGATTTAGACACCAAACTACAAGCGCCAATCACGCTATCATCGGCAATAGTTACACCATCAAGTACCGTAACCCGTGCACCAAGCCAGATATTTTGCCCTAAACTCACGCCCTGCTTGGTAATTGCATCTTTCACTAACAGATCAGGCTCACCAAATTTATGATTACTAGCAATCAAAATACTTTGCGTACCAATACGGGTGTTATCGCCAATCGTGATACCACCACAGCCATTGATATACGATTTGGAATTAATGCTGACATCCTTGCCAATTAAGACCTTGCCACCAAAGCATTTGATATAACAGCTTTCACCAATAAAACTGTGATCTGCAATTTCTAAAATCGCACCTTGCTCGACAATTAAACTGACATGATCGCCAATATAGACATTCTTGCCGATCTTGACTTGGCCATTAATCTCTAGGGTACACGCTTTGCCGAAGTAACGGAATTGTGTGCCAAATGCCATGTTGTACATCACTTTACGGCACTGTGAAGCAAACCAATTCATGTATTTTAAGATTTTAAAAAACATCAGTTTTTGTTTCTCCACACCACATATAAAATGGCAAAGTTATAGAAAATTAATGCCACAGGCACCGCAAGTAACATATACACTTTATCAACAAAGACAGCATAGCAGCCTGCAAATAAAGCGAACTTAATGATGAGTTCTACGATTTGCAACTTAAACAACACTTGGCTGTTGCGCTGAGCAATCAGAAAAGCCGAGCTTGGTGGATTACAGAAAATCGCCCAATAGCCCAAAGCTAAAATTTGGAAATAGCTCGAAATACCCACCCATTCACTGCCAAAAACCCATAAATATAAAGATTCAGGCAATACAAATACTAAAGCAAATAAGGGCAGTGAAACTAAACTCAGTAGCACACTGGCTTTTAACGCATTTTGACTTGAATCCGCATCTTTAAATTTGCGAATAAAAAACTGACGCAAAGTTTGCGAAATCAAATTAATCGGAACACGCAAAGTCCGTTCGACAATGGCATAGAAGCCCATCGCCTGCACACCAACAAAATGCGACACCACATAGTAAGGCAAATTATGTGAAAAACTATTCAGCAACGCATGTGGTGTATTGGCATAAATAAAATCTTTGTAATGTTTAAATGCCTGCCAACTGACTTGATAGAGCTGATGTTTCAGCAGATAAAGTAATACTGCCACAATCATAATGATCGAGCTGATGTTATAACTGTTCACCAAGCTAATTTGCATAACAAACGGTAAAGACAGTTGAACCGCCACCACGATGGCACTACGGAAAATATTTAAACCTGCACAGAAATATTCTTTATGTGCGGAAAATTGATAATTATACAGACTCTGAATCAGGGTATTGGCAAGCACACCTGTAGCAACTGCCCCTGCCATTTCAACATTTAAAATTGCACTGATGACGATGCCGCTAATGACAGCAATCGCAGTTGAGAATGCAGCCCCTTCAAAAATCAGACTCTTTTTATCTTGCTCGTCCGCGACTAACAATGCTTGATCAAGACGTAAATTGGCAACCGTGGATAAAATACTGACAATCGCCAATGCAATCCCGTAAGCACCAAAGTCAGCAACTGAATATAGGCGTGTTAAAACAGGAAGTGCGATAAATGTAATTATCGCACCGACCAGTAAACTTAATGTAATCAGTCCAATGGACTGATATTTTGCGAAAATTTTCGCAATCATCTGTTCAATATCATTTTAAGTTGTTTACGTACCAACGCATAGCCAACTGAATACCTTCGGCAATTTTAAACTGCGGTGCATAACCCAAATGCTGCTCAATTTTGGCAATGCTCGCTTGTGAATGACGTACATCACCCGCACGGAATTCACGGTAAACAGGATCACGCTCAAAGTTCACATCATTTGTCGCAAGCGCTGCCTGAATCGCACGGTACAACTCATTCAAAGTTGTGCGGTCACCTAGTGCAACATTATAGACCTGATTTTTTGCTTCATCGCTTTGCGTTGTCGCAGCTAAAATATTCGCTTGCACAACATTTTGAATAAAACAGAAATCTCGACTGGTTTCACCATCACCGTTAATAAACACATCTTCACCAGCAATCATTGATGATGTCCATTTCGGGATCACTGCTGCGTAAGCGCCTTTCGGATCTTGGCGTTGACCAAACACGTTAAAGTAACGTAAGCCAATTGTTTTAAACCCATAAGTTTTCGCAAATACGTCTGCGTATAACTCATTGACGTACTTCGTCACTGCATAGGGTGAAAGTGGTTTACCAATATTTTCTTCTACTTTTGGCAATGCGGGATGATCACCATAAGTCGAACTGCTGGCTGCATAAGTAAAGCTAGCAACACCCGCATCACGCGCAGCAGTGAGCATATTTAAGAAACCACTGATATTGGTTTCATTAGTGGTGATGGGGTCAGCAATTGAACGCGGTACAGAACCGAGCGCTGCTTCATGCAAGACATAATCCACACCTACACATGCTTTTTGGCAATCTGCAAACTGACGGATATCACCTTCAATAAAGCTGAATTTTGCCCATTGCTCCGCAGTCACTAAGCTTTTTACTTCGTCCAAATTATGCTGATGCCCTGTGGCGAAGTTATCTAAACCCACCACAGTTTGATTGAGCTTGAGTAAAGTTTCTAAAAGATTCGAGCCTATAAAGCCCGCAACACCCGTCACCAACCAAGTTTTGGGTGTAGCTTGTAGGTTTGCACATACCTGTTGATATTGATTCATAGTGGTATGTCCTCTTATAGACGAAGGTCAGATTCGGCTTGAGATAACACATATTTCAAGTCATATAACACATGCTCAGATTTACCTAAGGCACGGATGGCTTGCACGCCCATATCTTTAAACTGGTGATGGGCAACAGCCAAAATTACAGCATCATATTTGCCATTTTCCAGCGCCTGTACTGGGCTAATGCCGTACTCATGTTCAGCTTCAGCTGCATCTACCCAAGGGTCATAAACATCAATTTGAGTGTGATATTCCTTGAGTTCATTGACGATATCAATGATGCGTGTATTACGAATATCTGGGCAGTTTTCTTTAAAGCTTAAGCCTAAAATCAGTACTTTGGCATCTTCAACTTGAATGCGTTTTTTCAACATGGCTTTAACCAGTTGAGTCACCACATAAGCACCCATACCATCATTTAAACGGCGGCCTGCCAAAATAATTTCAGGGTGATAACCAATTGCTTGGGCTTTATGGGTTAAATAGTACGGGTCAACACCAATACAGTGACCACCGACTAAACCCGGACGGAATGGAAGGAAATTCCATTTAGTACCAGCAGCTTCTAATACCGCTTCCGTATCAATGCCCATTTTATTGAAAATCAACGCCAATTCATTAATTAAAGCTATATTCACATCGCGCTGAGTGTTTTCAATTACCTTCGCAGCTTCTGCAACTTTAATACTGGCTGCTTTATGTGTGCCCGCTTCAATAATCAAGTTATAGACTTGATCGACATAATCAGCGACTTCTTCAGTTGAACCCGAAGTGATTTTTAAAATATTAGTAACGCGGTGCAATTTATCACCCGGATTAATTCGTTCAGGACTATAACCCGGATAAAAATCTTGATTGAATTTTAATCCTGAATTTTTTTCTAAAACAGGAATACAAACTTCTTCAGTTGCACCTGGATAAACCGTTGATTCATAGACAACCACATCACCCTTTTTCAGTACTCTAGCAATACTTTCGGATGCTTTAACCAAGGGAGTCAGATCGGGTTGCTTAAATTCATCGATCGGGGTTGGAACTGTAACAATAAAGAAATTACAGTCTGCTAACTGCTGTAGGTTCGTGGTGTAGCTTAAATGCGTTGCTTGCTTTAATTCTTCTGGTGAAACTTCTAAAGTATGATCTTGTCCGCTCTGTAGCTCATCAATACGCTTCTGGTGAATATCAAAGCCCATCACGGGAACTTTTTTTCCAAACTCAACAGCTAGCGGTAAACCGACATAACCTAATCCGATGATGGCAATTTTTAATTCGGAGAGTTGTAACATACTGAAGCCTATGTCATCGATGAATCATCAATCATCGTTATGTTGTAAATAGCGTTAAATTATATCAGAAAATCAAATTTCGATTGTGTAATGATGTTCTAAACATACATAAAAAGTCATACTTCCCGATTCAAATAGATCAAATCTATTGTCCTTTTTTTCTATATGCTATTTTGTTAAGATCAAAGTCTCAGGTACATTTTTTATATTTTATAAAAAACCTAATCGAATTACGTTTTAAAACATCAATAACTATATTAAATAGCGCGAATAGTATAGAATTTTGCAGTCTGAAACGTACAATTAGGGTTCATTGGCCCGTTCAAAAACATTCAAATTTATAAATAGGATTTATATTCGAGTGAATTACTATCGTTATAGCGTTATGCTGGTTTTGAGTTTAGGAATTACAGGATGTGCAATGACCCCTGGACTTCAGACATATGATTTACCACAACAAGGTTCCTATAAAACAGATCAAGGTGCTGAATTAAGTGTTGTACCTTTGACACAAAATAATATTCCTGCTATTTCTCAAGCGAATTCGCAAAATTTAGCTCAAATTCAAACGTTATTTCAGCATCAGCAATCCATATATAAATTAAGTGCAGGTGATGTTCTATCGATCCAACTTTGGGCTTATCCTGAAATTACACCACCAATTCAAGATGCAACTAATGTAAAAGCTGTTGGTTATCCCATTGATCCTAACGGTAATGTACAGCTTCCTTTAGTCGGGTCAGTTAAAATTGCTGGGAAAACGCTTGCTCAAGCGAATACATATTTGCGTAGTCAATTTAGTAAATATTTAAAACACCCTGATGTTGTCGTTAGAGTGTTATCTTACGAAGGCAAAAGATACTTCGTAAATGGTCAAGTACTTAAAAGTGGCCAATACACTTTAAATGATCAACCCATCAGCCTCTATACCGCACTAGGTCAAGCCGGTGGTATTGATACCAAAACTGGCGACACCACTAATATTCAACTCATTCGTAATGGCGCTACGTATAATTTAAATACCATTCAACTCGAAAAAAATGGTTTATCACTACATAATTTATTAATTCGCCCGAATGACACAATTTTTGTAAATACAAAACAAGATCAAAAACTTTATGTCATGGGTGAATCAAGTAAAAGCCAAGCGATTAACTTACGCGATCAAGGCATGTCTTTAAGTGATGTATTGGGTGAAAGTGAAGGGATTAACCCTTACTCAGCTAGTGCAGCTAGAATTTATGTCATGCGTACAGATTTAGATCAGAAGCAGTCAACTATCTATCACTTAAATTTGAGTAGTATTGGTAATCTAGCATTAGCCAATCAATTTTCCATGAAAAAGAATGACATTGTATACATTGATGCAACTGGTTTGACTCGTTGGCAGCGTGTAGTCAATCAGATCATTCCATTCTCGAGCGCACTTTATAGTTTTGATCAGCTTGGGAAATAATTATGGCGTTTAAAAATATACTCGTTGTCTGTGTCGGAAATATTTGCCGTAGCCCGATGGCAGAATATTTCCTAAAGACGAATTGCCCAAACCAACACATTGAATCTGCAGGATTGTCCGCAATGGTAGGACATCATGCAGATGAAAAAGCAATTCATTGTATGGACCAATTTAATATTGATATGCGTCCACATATTGCAAAACAGATCAATGCATCTTTAATTAAGCAAGCAGACTTAATTCTAGTAATGAGTACGAATCAGGCTCAGCATATAGAAAAACAATGGCCGTTTGCAAAAGGTAAGGTCTTTAGATTAGGCCACTGGCAAGGAAAAAATGTCCCTGACCCTTATCAACACGATCAAGACTTTTTTAATGAGTCCTGTAAAAACATAAGCAATTATGTTCAGGATTGGATGCCACATTTTTAATATAAATTATTGAATAATCAGTTGTTAAACTATGACTCAAACCTCAAAAACTGAAGATGATACTATTGATTTAAAAGAGCTCTTTTTTTCTCTGATTGCTCAATGGAAAATTATCGCTCTTTGCATCATATTAAGTTTAATCTGTGCCTTACTCTATATTCGCACCACACCTTCCATATATTCTACGGATGCTTTAGTTCAAGTCGAAGATGGCAAAAGTGCTGCGTCTGCTGCATTACTAGGCGAACTCAAAGAAGTCTCTGGTGGTCTTGGTCAAAAATCGCCTGCCGATGCAGAGATTGAGATCTTAAATTCTCGAATGGTGTTAGGCAAAGTGATTGATGACCTCAATCTGAACATCAGTATTCAAGATCAAAATAATAGCTTCTTTAAAAAACTTCTCTCTTCAGAAAAAGGCCAATTGAAATTTGATGGCCAAGGCGTTAGTTATAGCACCAAGCAAAATAATTTTTTAGTTAAAGAGTTCGATGTCCCAAATTATTATTTAGACAAACAACTGACTTTAGATTTCAAAGCAGACTCTAAATTTACCCTAAGTCATAAAGATAAAGTGATCTTTGAGGGTCGTTTAAATCAACTCAATCAATTTGTTGACGGCTATGGAGCTTGGAAAATTAATATTTCAAGTACACAGCCATTTGAACACGCTTTTATATTATCTAAACTCTCACTGCCTTCAGCTGTCAAAAACTTAAAATTAAATTATGGTGTAGCAGAAAAAGGGAAAATGACAGGTGTCATTGGTTTAAATTATGCTGGAGAAGATAAACAGCATATTACTAATGTGCTGAATCATATTTTAGAAATTTATCACCAACAAAATATTGAGCGTAAATCGTTAGAATCAAAACAAACCCTCAATTTCTTAGATCAACAATTACCTGAATTAAAGCAACAACTTGAACAATCTGAAATTAAATTTAATGAGTTTCGTGAAAAATACAATACGGTAGATGTCACTCAAGAAGCTGAACTCATGCTCAAGCAAAATATTGAACTTGAGAAAATGCGTATTGAGTTAAAACAGAAACAAGCCGAATTATCTGCTAAATATACACTTGATCATCCGTTGATGGCTGAAATTAATGCACAGGTAAATTCTTTAAATCAAAAGACTCAAGAATTAAACAAGTCTATTAAACAACTTCCAGAAACACAGCGCCTGTACTTACAACTTTATCGTGATGTCAAAGTAAATACTGAGCTTTATACATCACTTCTTAACAGCTACCAACAGCTCAAAATTGCAAATGCTGGGGAAATTGGTAATGTCCGTATCATCGATACAGCTGTTGAACCTGAACGACCAATCAAGCCTAAAAAATTAATCATTTTGATTTTATCATTATTTGTAGGTGGTTTTATTGGTGTATTAATTGCACTTGTTCGCAACATGATGCGTTCAGGGATCAAAGACTCCACTCAAATCGAAAATGAGTTGGATCTGCCCGTGTATGCAACGGTTCCTCGTTCACCTGTACAAGAAAGCCGTATTAATATTTTAAAGAAGAAAAAGAATATTCCTATTCTGGCTGTTAAAAATAGTGATGATATCGCTATTGAGAGCTTAAGAAGTATGCGTACAGCCATTCATTTTGCGCTAAGCTCTGCCCGAAATAATCTAATCACAATTTCAGGTCCTGCGCCAGAAGTTGGTAAATCCTTTATCTCAACCAACTTAGCCACAATTTTGGCGCAAAGCGATAAACGTGTATTAATCATAGACGCAGACTTACGTCGCGGTTATTTACACAAGTATTTTAATCTCGACACACAACCTGGCTTAACAGAGTTACTCAATGGTCAACAAAGTTTAGAAACAGTCATTCGTCATACAGAAGTACCTGGCTTAAGTGTAATTTCTCGCGGGAAAAGTCCTGCGAATCCTTCTGAACTATTAAGCTCTAACCAGTTCAAAAATCTATTAGAGCAAATGTCAGAGAAATTTGATCATGTGATTATCGATACTCCACCAGTCTTAGCCGTGACGGATGGCATCATTATTTCTCAATACACAGGGGTTAACTTAGTGATTGCCCGTTATGCGAAAACGCAGATGAAGGAGCTTGAATTGACCTTGAATCGTTTCGAACAAGCTGGTGTGAAAGTCAATGGATTCATTCTAAACGATATTCAACGTTCAAGTGCAGGCTATGGCTATGGCTATAACTATGCTTATGCCTATAAAGCCAATAAAGAATCAGACTAAATACATTCTCTAACCGATAAAAAGCCAGAACTTGATTTCTGGCTTTTTATTTTGTATGACAAACGTTTATATATTCAAATCCTTATAGTTTTTTTAAGGACTTCGGCATATATTAATTTGAAAATGTACTGGTGGTACAAAACACGTCATTCATGAAGTCTGCTAAGATGCTAAAAAACTTTTTGAATGTAATAGAATTAGGAAAAATTTCACATGAGTAAAGCCTTACCCATTGCTGTAGCTGTTATTCTAGGCGGTGCTGCACTTGTTCCCGTTTATTATGCATCTCAACACCCAGCTTCAGCCGAAGCCCAAGTTTCAAAAAATGCATCTGCCGTAGAAAAAATTAGCTATGCACTGGGTTATGAGGTTGCTCATCAAACTCCACCAGAACTCGATATTAACAGTTTTGTAACCGGTGTCCGTGCAGGTCATGCTCGTAGCCAACCCGCCTATAGCGAAGAAGAATTAAAACAAGCCTATGAGCAGTTCCAACAAGAAATGCAGCAAAAACAGGCCAATGATGCGAAGCAAGCACAAACAACCAGTGACAGCTTCTTAACTGAAAATGCGAAAAAACCTGGGGTGAAAACCACAGCGTCAGGCTTACAGTACAAAATTACGCAAGAAGGCACAGGCAAGCAACCCACTGCCAGCTCTGTCGTGACCGTGCATTACAAAGGCCAACTGGTCGACGGTAAAGTCTTCGATAGTTCGCTTGAACGTGGCGAACCGATTGAGTTTCCTTTAAACCAAGTGATTCCGGGTTGGACTGAAGGTCTACAACTCATGAAAGAAGGTGGGAAAGCGACACTTTACATCCCTTCTAACTTAGGCTACGGCCCACAAGGTGTACCCGGCATGATCCCAGCCAACAGCACGCTTATTTTTGATGTTGAACTGATCAAAGTAAAATAAGACAAGTCAATCAAAGGAGAGCTTTTGCTCTCCTCTTTTTATTGAGAATACGATATGAAAATTCAAACAACATTACTCTGTGGCTTGTTACTTTCTACACCTGTTTTTGCAGCACCGATTAATAATAAAAGCAGCATCAACCAACAAGTCGGTTATAGCTTTGGCTATCTCATGGGTCGGAGCAATGCCGAGTCAATTCAAGATTTAGATCTCGATGCTTTTGTGCAAGGGTTACGTGAAGCATCTAAAGGCCAAGCTGCGTCATTAAGCGATGAAGACATGGCGCGAGTACTCACCCAATATAAACGCCAAGCCGAGGCAAAACAGTTATTAGAAGTTAAACAACTGGCTGATAAAAATGCCAAAATTGGTGCAGCCTTTTTAGCTGAAAATGCGAAAAAACCCGAGGTGAAAACTACGGCTTCAGGCTTGCAGTATATGGTTTTACAACAAGGCCAAGGCAAGTCACCTAAGGCCAACAGCAAAGTCAAAGTCCATTATGAAGGACGTTTGATTGATCAAACTGTTTTTGACAGCTCGATTGCACGTCAACAGCCTGCGGAGTTTCAAGTCAGCCAAGTGATTCAAGGTTGGACTGAAGGCTTACAGCTAATGAAAGAAGGCGCAAAATATCGCTTCTTTATTCCCGCTAAACTGGGCTATGGCCAAATTGGTTCAGGCGATGTGATTGAACCGAATAGCACCTTGATTTTTGATGTGGAACTGATTGAAGTGTTGCCAAAATAAGGCAGCAATGCAAAGGCAATGCTATATACAAAATAAAAAGCCTGATCTTCGTGATCAGGCTTTTTATTAATTTCAATCTATTCTTCAATCAAGCCGTGCTTTTTTTAAGCTACGCACTTTGCTTGCAATATAAAAAAAGTACTGCTTTGTTTTATGCTTCATGTTTGAGATGACGTGGTCTAAACCCAGTAAAGAGCAAACCAACCGCATAAGCCACGACACCCACCACACACAATCCGAGCACTTCTGCAACACGGATCCATTGTGAAACATCACCATTATACCAAGTCAATGCATACCACAATGCCGCAATCATCACGGCGTTAGAAATACCAAACTGGATAAACAGTTTTTTCCAGTGTGCGCCAAAACGGAAAATATCGCGCTTGTGTAGATAGAAATACAACATCCCCGCATTCACGAGTGCAGAGCCCGAAGAAGCTAAAGCTAAAGCCATATGCTCTGCCTGCCAGTCAATCAGTTTAAAGAAGCCAATAAACACCACGTTTAAAATCGCATTTGCGGCAACGGCCATTAAACCGACACGGACTGGCGTTTTGGTGTCTTGCTGCGCATAAAATCCGGGTGCAAAGACTTTAATCAACATAAATGAAATCACCCCAGCACTCATACATTGCAGCGCCAAAGCCGTCATTTGCGTATCTTCAATGGTGAATTGACCGCGTTGGAACAGGGCCTGAATAATGGGGGTCGATAACATAAACAACGCGATACTAGCCGGTACCCCCACCAAAACAATGACCTTCGCAGCCCAATCCATCATGCCACGAAACTTCGACATATCTTGCTCTGCATGACGGGTCGACAATGCGGGTAAAATCACCGTACCAATCGCTACCCCAATCAAGCCCAAAGGCAACTCGGTCATACGTTCCGCACTGTACAACCATGACACTGAACCGTCTTGCATAAACGAAGCCCAAATGGTGTTCAGGAGTAAGTTGATTTGCGTGACAGAAACACCAAATAGCGCAGGCAGCATCAATTTCATGATGCGATCCACCCCTTCATGTTTAAAATCAACTTTCGGCGGAATCAGTAACTTTTTATGCCAAAGTTCAGGAATTTGGATCGCCAGTTGCAATACACCCGCAGCAATCACCGCCCAACCGAGTGCCATAATCGGTTCTGCCATATACGGCGTCAACCACCATGCTCCTGCAATCATCGCAACATTCAGCAATACTGGTGAAAAGGCGGGCGAAGCAAAGGAACCATAACTATTTAAAATACTGCTGGCAAATGCCGTCAACGACATAAACAATAAATAAGGAATGGTGAGGCGGAACATTGAAACCGCGAGGTCGAACTTCTCTGGATCGGCATGGAAACCCGGTGCATAGATGTATAGCACTGCTGGAGCTGCGACCATAGCAATGAAGGTTAAAGCCGTCATAACGGTCATCAAACAACCAAAGACACGGCTAATCAGAATTTGAACTTCCGCATGGGTACGCCCAGTTTTATATTCGGTCAGTACTGGAATAAACGCCTGTGAGAATGCTCCCTCAGCAAATAGCCGACGGAAGAAGTTCGGGATACGAAAGGCCACCACAAAGGTATCGAAATCTTTCCCTGCACCAAAGACATTTAGTAAGACAATGTCTCGTACCAAACCCAAGACCCGAGAAAGCATGGTCATTGCACTTACAATTACGGTTGACCGCCACAGCGCCATCGTATCCACCTAGTTTTTCATTTGCCGCTATTGTAATGAAACTTCAGCGAATATTTGATTGTTTAATGTTGTTGTCGACTCTCAATTCATTGACTTTTTAACTGCTGCAAACGATTTCGATAGTCTAACCAATCAAAAAATGTGCCTGGATCGGTCTTACGTCCTGGCGCAATATCGGAATGTCCTGCCAAATGCTGCTGAATTTGAGGATAGGCCTGTTGTAAACAGGCCGTCACGTGTACCAATGTTTCATATTGGGCATCTTCAAAAGGCAAGTCATCACTGCCCTCAAGCTCAATGCCAATCGAATAATCATTGCACTCTTTCTTGGCCAGATAGCTTGAGCGTCCTGCATGCCATGCACGGTCGTTAAAATTGACAAATTGTAAGACTTCGCCACTTCTTAAAATCAGTAAATGCGCTGAGACTTGCATGCCTTGAATAGTTTGAAAATATGGATGTACTGACCAATCCAATTGATTTTGAAAAAATTGTTCAATATAACCGCCACCAAACTGTGAGGGAGGCAAACTGATATTATGGATGACAATCAGTTGAATCTCAGTATCAGCAGGACGTGCGTTAAAATTAGGCGATGGAATTTGTCTCGCTCCCAGCAGTTGCCCTGCTTGCACTTGAAACGACGGAATGACCTGCATATTTTTATTCCTCAAACCCATTGCGCCCTTTGGGCAATCTTTTTTAATGTCTCTCATGCTAAATCTTTCCCCGTCATTTCTCAAATTGGTCAGCGTTTGATTCTGAAATTTTCACGCCTTTTTCAGGAAAAATGCTAATATATTGCGCAATTTTCATGGCTTCTATAAAGATACGGACAATCGGATGAGCATATCGCAGCAACTGCTTGAACAATCTATTCAACTGAATATTCAACAGGCATTACAAGAAGACATCGGTGATGGTGACATTACGGCACTTTTGACACCTGAAGATGAACAAGCGACTGCGACCATTATTAGCCGTGAAGACATGATTCTTGCAGGTCAACCTTGGGTCAATGCATTAATTGCAGCTTTTGATCCAAGTGTACAAATCACGTGGCTAAAAAACGATGGCGATCTGGTTCGTGCCAATGAAACCATTTTTAAACTGGCGGGTTCAGCACGCAGCTTACTTACGGTTGAACGCCCTGCACTCAACTTTGTACAAACGCTATCTGCTGTGGCCAGCAAAACTGCGGAATATGTCAAACAACTCGATGGCTTAAACACCAAGTTGCTGGATACCCGTAAAACCCTACCGGGTCTGCGTATTGCCCAAAAATATGCTGTCGCGGTCGGTGGCGGTCAAAACCATCGTTTAGGTTTATTCGATGCTTTTTTAATTAAAGAAAATCACATCATGGCGGCAGGTGGCATCGCACAAGCCATTGCCAAAGCGCATCAAATTGCCCCAGGCAAACCTGTCGAAGTCGAAGTTGAAACCTGGGCGGAATTAGACCAAGCATTAGAAGCCCAAGCTGATATCGTGATGTTAGACAACTTTAGCCAGCAACAAATGATTGATGCGGTCAAGCATGTTGCAGGACGTTGTAAATTGGAAGCGTCAGGGAATATCACCATTGCCAACTTGCGTGAAGTCGCAACCACAGGCGTGGATTATATTTCGATGGGTGTATTGACCAAAGATGTCAAAGCAGTCGACCTTTCTATGCGTTTTAATGCTTAATTCCAATAGTTCGCATTCAATCCACACGCAATAAAAAACGCACTCTAGAGTGCGTTTTTTATTGGGTTAAAACTTACCAACCCAGTGCTTGCTGTTGTTTTTTCACCAATTCTTGAATGCCCTTTTCCGCCATTTCTAACATGGCATTGCACTGTACACGGGTAAATGGTTTATCTTCTGCCGTGCCTTGAATTTCAATAAATTCGCCAGCTTGGGTCATGACCACGTTTAAATCAGTTTGGCAGTTTGAGTCTTCTTCATAGCACAAGTCTAAAAGCACTTCGTCTTGGAAAATACCGACTGAAATTGCAGCCACTAAGCCTTTTAATGGATCTTGCTTAATTTTCTTTTTCTCAAGCAACGTATTCATCGCATCAATGAGAGCCACCGCAGCACCAGTGATCGCAGCAGTACGTGTACCGCCATCTGCCTGAATCACATCACAGTCGATGGTAATGGTGTTTTCACCGAGTTTTTTTAAATCCACCATGGCACGTAGACTACGGCCAATCAAACGTTGGATTTCTTGAGTACGACCACTTTGCTTACCACGCGCAGCCTCACGGTCACTACGGGTATGCGTCGAACGTGGCAACATGCCATATTCAGCGGTTACCCAGCCCTGACCCTTGCCTTTTAAAAAGCGTGGTACTGAGTTATCAATACTTGCCGTACAAAGAACTTTGGTATGACCAAACTCAACCAATACCGAACCTTCCGCATAACGTGTGTAGTTACGAGTAATGGTGACATCACGTAATTGATCTAATGTTCGTTGGTCGATACGCATAATACGCCCTTCATCTGACTAAATAGGTTGGCGCATAGTATAGCAGAAGCAGACCCAAAGCATTTGTCTGACTGCATTGCATTTGTAATTGATCGCCTGTTTCCCTACCCATCCATATTCTTTGTTAAACTGAAGCTTAAAAGAGGCTGAGGCAATCATCTATGTCGATTCGAGAAGAACGTAAACAACAAAGCCGCCAAGCTTTGCTGAATGCTGCATTACAACTCAGCACCTCGGGACGTTCCTTTGCTCGCATTAGTCTCCGTGAAGTCACTCGCCAAGTGGGTTTAGTACCGACCGCTTTTTATCGCCACTTTAATGATTTGGATGAGTTAGGACTTGAACTGGTCGACCAAGCGGCGCTCCACATCAAAAGTATGTTAACGCAATTGGGACAAAGCTATGTTTATGGTCCACATGCCACGATTGAGCATAGTCTAGACTTATTTTTTCATGCTGTAGAGCAACATCCTGAACAGTGGATTTTCTTGATTGGAGAACGTTGGGGTGGTTCTGCCTTGATCCGTGCAGCCGTTGAGCGAGAAATTGCCTTTTTAATCGATGACTTCGCCCATGAATTAACCCGTATTGAAAGCATGCAACATATTCATGACAGCGAAGACCTCAAAGTATTGGCCAATATTTTAATGGATGCCTCTTTTAACTGGGCCATGCGCTGGATTGGTTTGAGTCGAGATGTGGCTCCCGAGAAACTACGACAGCAGCAGGCTGCATTTAAACTGCAAACCATCGTGCAGATTCAACTCATGTTCCGTGGAATCTCCAATTGGCAACGACCATCTGCTCAAACCAAACACGCCAATCCGACTTTGCATTAAGCCGCTCGCAGACGCAATTTTGGTGTATTACAAAATTTTTAATGCGCTTTACTCAAACTTGGATGCTTTTTCACTATCATAGAGCCAGTTTTTTCATCTGTAGCTCCTATGCGTTTTTTTCTTTTTTTAGCGGCGAGTGTCTGTATTGCCTTGGCATGGCTATTGCCCATTCATTATCGACCTTGGGTCACCTATACAGGTGAATTGTTTGCATTTTTATCTTTATTTGCACTCTCTGCCTTATTTTTAAAAGAAAAACTCTTGCTCCCGAAAGTGAGTCTGCCACTATTGCTATTGAGTCTGGTGCCCTTCATTCAGTACGGTTTTGGCGAGCTGTTCTTTTTCAGCAAAGCACTGATGTGTGGCTTATATATCTTTGCATTTTGGCTGAGTATGGTTTTAGGTTTTAACCTGAGCCAAAAACCCTTGGAACGTGAGCAATTATTTAGTGGTCTGTGTAGTGTATTTTGGTCGGTCGGTCTGGTAACAGCGCTCATCGCCACTTGCCAATGGCTCAATATTGAACAGTACATTCCCGGCATGACTGCCTTAAAAGGCGATCGTCCTTATGCCAACTTTGCTCAGCCGAACAATATGGCGAGCTTTCTGATTCTATCCTTACTCGGCACACTGTACCTATTTGAAAAGAAAAAATTCAACTCGATTCTGCTGTGCGTCAGTGCTGCATTGATGTTATTTGCGGTAGCCCTGAGTCAGTCCCGTACATCATGGGTCGCAAGCATTTGTGTACTACTCTATTTACTCTATCAACAGTACAAGGGTGTGGTTCAACTGAAGTGGTATAGTGCCCTCGCATGGTTTGCGTTGTTCATTGCATTTACTGCGTTTATTCCACAGCTCAATCACCTGTTGGCTCAGCTGTCTAATGTCGAAGTGACCCAAACCCGTGATGCGGTTGCGCGAGCAACGGGCGATATGTCGCGTCTTGCCATTTGGCAACAGATGCTCCATGCCATTGCTGAGCGACCTTGGTTTGGCTATGGTTGGCATCAAACCAGTGTGGCTTACACCCTAATCAGTGATCAGTTCCAAGGCCCCGTTTGGGTGAAAAGTGCGCACAACTTCATTCTCGACTTTATGTTGTGGAATGGATTAGTGATTGCGATTCCATTTTTTGCCTATCTCAGCTATTGGGGCTATCAACTGCAAAAGCATGCGACATCGCTCGAATCTGTGATTGGACTTCTGATGGTCGGCGCTTTACTGATTCACGGTATGCTCGAATTTCCGTTGTTCTACGCTTATTTCTTGCTGCCACTCGGATTGATTCTAGGCATTATTCAATCTCAGCAAAAAGTGAAAACGTGGACTTTACCGAGCTTTGCCATGCCGATCACATTTACTGTCTGTGTGGTCTTGGTCGCACTGATTATTCGTGACTATGAGTTGATGGTACCAAAGCTGAATCAAGCTTCTCGTTATGAACACACCCCTGAAAAGTTCACCAATCAAGATCACATTTTACTGCTGTCGGAGTTTAACCGCCGCATTGAATGGATTCAGTTAAATCCATACAGCAAAGTCAGCCCTGAGCAAATTCGTGACTATGAGGAAATGGTGCTGAACTACCCGATTCCCTATGATTTGACCAAATTTGCCAAACTCTTGGCCTTTAATGGCTATGAAGCCGAAGCTCGTCATCAACTTTGGCGCTTAAAAACCTTAAGAAAAATTGAGCTGCGTTATGAGGATTTATTACAACCTGCATCAAGTGTGCAATAAACATCGTTAACGCATAAAAAAGCCTGCATCAGCAGGCTTTTTTAACTGAATAAGGACTTACAAACAGATTCAGCTTATTTTGCAGCACGTTCTTTTTCAATCAAGTAATCCACGACTTGAGTCACTTTAGCATCTTCACCTTGCACAATATATTTACCATTCACCGTCACCGCAGGAACACCACTGAGTTGATAGCGCTTGGCTAAGTCTTGTGCTTGTGCAATTTTTGAAGTGATCGCAAATGATTTATAAGTACTGTTAAATTTCGCTTCTGGAATACCAAACTGAGTATAGAACTTGGCTAAAGCAGGTTGCTCTAGAATTGGTTGATTTTGATCATGAATGGCATGGAATAACGTCAGGTGAGTCTTTTTACGTACACCCAAGGCCTCAGACACATAATAAGCTCGCGCCGCTTGTTCCCACACTGGATTCATGGCTGCTGGGGTACGCACAAAACGCACATCTTTCGGTAGTTTTTTCAACCAAGTCTGCATATGCGGTTCAAGTTTAAAACAGTGACCACAGCCATACCAAAAGAATTCGCGGACTTCAATTTTTCCTGGCACTTCCACCTGTACAGGTGTTGGTACGACGATATAGTCCTGACCTGCCACAAAATTTGCAGCCAATGCGCTACCAGAAATAGCGAAAACAGCGGTTGCTAAGCCACTCAAAAGGAGTTTTTTCATTGAACTTATTGTCCTCAAAATCATTATGATAAGTTTATGCAAATACTATAAATCAAATATGCCAAATTCGTTTTCATTCTGTGAACTTTTTTCAGGCTTTTATCGCTTTTTCTAGAATAAACGCTACACTAAGCCCTATTGAACGTTTTAAATATCATGACTTAAATTGAGGTGCCGACGATGTCGCAACTGAATGTTGATCCACAAGAAATTGCCAAATTTGAAGCATTTGCTGCCATATGGTGGGATCAGCACTCGGAGTTCCGCCCTTTACATATGATCAACCCACTACGCTTAAACTGGATTGATGAACATGCAGGTGGACTCAATGGGAAAAAAGTTCTTGATGTCGGCTGTGGTGGCGGAATTTTAGCTGAAAGTATGGCACGTCGTGGTGCAGATGTGCTCGGCATTGATATGGGCGAAGCCCCCCTGAATGTGGCACGTTTACATGCAGAACAAGAAGGTGTTGAGCATATCGAATATCGCCAAATTCCAGTGGAGCAGCTCGCAGAAGAACAAGCAGGACAATACGATGTCGTGACCTGCATGGAAATGTTGGAACACGTACCCAATCCAGCCTCAATCATTGAAGCCTGCCATAAACTGGTGAAACCAGGTGGTCATGTATTCTTCTCCACCATTAACCGTAATCCCAAAGCCTACCTGTTTGCCATTATTGGCGCTGAATATGTACTGCGCATGTTAGCCAAAGGCACCCACGATTATCAAAAATTCATTAAGCCCTCAGAACTGGCACATGATATTCGCGGCGCAGGGCTCAAACTGAAAGACATGACGGGTTTACATTACAACCCCTTGACCAAACGCTATTGGTTAGCGCCGAATGTCGATGTCAATTACATGGTCTATACCGTCAAAGAAGGTGCTGCATGAAAGCCGTCTTATTCGACCTTGACGGCACACTGATCGACACTGCCGCCGACTTTATTCGCATTATTCAAGACATGTGCCGTGAAAAAGGCGTCGCTGTGGTCGATGCAGACCTGATCCGTAGCCAAGTCTCTGAAGGTGCACGGGCGATGGTGAAATTGGTTTATCCAGAACTGGAAGTCGAAGACCCGATTTTTCTGGCACATCGTCAGCGTTTTTTAGATACCTACGGTGCCGATATTGCAGTAGATACTGACCTGTTTTCGGGCATGTATCCGCTTATTGAAAAACTTGAAAACCAAGAGGTTCCTTGGGGCATTGTCACCAATAAACCACGCTGGCTTAGTGAAGCATTATTAAATGCGTTGGATTTGACAGAACGCTGTGCAGTTTTGGTCTGCCCAGAAGATGTCTCTCAGACTAAGCCTGATCCTGAGCCGATGTATTTGGCTGCCAAGCACATCGCGATTGCGCCTGAAGACTGTATCTATGTCGGCGATCATCCACGTGACATCGATGCGGGTCGTAACGCGCAGATGTATACCATTTTGGCGGCTTATGGTTATTTACCATTCGCGCACAAAGATGACTTAACAGCGTGGCAAGCAGATTGTATAGTGAAGACTGTGGCTGAATTGGACGATGTTATTCAGTCTCTTGTGAGTCAAACTACACCGTCCAACTCACTGACTTGATCACAATTAAAAAATCAAAATAACGAGGAGGTAATGATGAAATATTCAGAATATCAACCTCGCCCCGATCTGCTCAAAGATCGCATCATCTTAATTACAGGTGCGGGCGATGGTATTGGTCGTGCTGCTGCATTAAGTTATGCCCTACACGGCGCAACTGTGGTGCTGCATGGGCGTACCTTAAATAAGCTCGAAGTCATTTATGATGAAATTGAAGGCTTAGGTGCGCCGCAACCTGCAATTTTACCCTTGCAGCTGTCGAGCGCCTCTCCTCGTGATTATGAATTACTGGTCGACACCTTAGAGCGCCAATTTGGGCGCCTAGATGGCATTTTGCATAATGCGGGCATTTTAGGTGAGCGCACCGAACTGGAAAATTATCCTGTCGATGTCTGGGATGATGTCATGGCCGTCAACTTGCGTGCGCCATTCGTTATGACTCAAGAGTTAATGCCACTCCTGAAAAAATCTGAGCATGCCTCCGTGGTTTTTGCCAGCTCAGGTGTCGGACGTGAAACGCGTGAACGTTGGGGCGCATATTCGGTGTCTAAGATCGCGATTGAAGCGGTCAGCCAACTGTTTGCCAAAGAAAATACCTCACCGAATATCCGCTTTAACTGTATCAATCCAGGGGCGACCCGCACTGCAATGCGTGCAAAAGCCTATCCCGATGAAGATCCAAAAACATTGCCAACGCCTGAAAATATCATGCCTGCCTATCTGTACTTGATGGGCGATGACAGTTTGCATATGAATGGTCAAAGTATTGATGCACAAGACTAAAATGTGTCACTCAAGAGGAAGCTTCGGCTTCCTTTTTTTATGCGTCAAACTGAAGCTTAGTCATCTGCAACATGATCTCAAGTTCAGAAAAGGTTGTCTTTTTTCAATTTTTGCGGATACTGATGCCCAACTCCATTTTTGAAGCATATGCCATGACGGACTTGAGCAACATCACTGTACAACCCACTGAAGATGGTATGGTTAGCCTGTTGATTGACCAACAGCCGATTTCAGAAAAATATGGAATGAAGTTTGAAGCCAGTATTGTGGAGGAACTTCAAGCCCTGGAAAATGGCGCCACACTGAAACTTTTCGACCAGTTTGTTTTTGCCCATACCGACTTGAACTTTGAACATAGCTATCACTACGTCACGGTCATTGCTAAGAATGATGAACAATATAAAGCAAAGAAAAGCTTTGTTTATCGCATCAAAATTGAGGGTCAGCCCGACATTGAGCATGCCATCAGCAAAAATGGTGAACCGATGACTGCAGCCGATGTACGTGAATTTATCCAAGCGCATGTACAGAAATCATTGAGTGATTATACCGACCTCAACTACGCCTATTAAGCCGAATCAGCCAAGTTGAAAACTCAGCTTGGCAGTGAAGCTCCAAACACTATTGTAACGTTTTATGTGAAAATTTAAAATTTTACAACATTACTAAATAGTAAAGCTTGAAAAGAAGACATAAAAAAAATAAGGTAACACTTAGCTTTAAGTCCTGAGAATAAAACGGAATGTTTCTAAAAAAAACACTTGCAATCGCTGTGCTAATGGGTGCAACAACGAGTATCTTTGCTCAAGGTCTCGTTTTAAATGATCAAAATTTAAGAACAGATCTAAACTGGTTAAATCAGCAGGGTGTGATTCAAATTAGCACATCTACATGGCCAATGAGCGGTGATGAAATTCAAAGAGTATTGTCTCAGGCTAAAGTTGCGACTCCTGCTCAGCAAAAAGTTATTGAGTCAGTGCGAGCTCATCTCGATCGTGAGAACACGATGTTTAAAGCACGCTTATTTGCTGAGAGTGATCAAAAAGAAATTCCGCAAGCTTTTGGTGATCAAGAAAAAGTACAGTACCAAGCAGGTTTGGAATTTAATGCTGGTGGTGAAAATTGGGATGTTCGACTTAGAGTTAATGGAGAAAAAGACCCTCAAATTGATAATGGCCATGATGTAAATGCTGAAGGTTCATATATTGCAGGAAAATTGTGGAATCAATGGGTAGTTGCAGGTCAGATACCAACATATTGGGGCCCAGGACATGATGGTAGCTTAATTCGTGGCGACGCAAGCCGTCCAGTCTATGGGTTTACGGCTCAGCGTGCAGATCAATCAGCTTTTGAAACAAAATGGTTGTCATGGATTGGCCCTTGGCAGTATCAAGCATTTGCTGGTCAATTAGATGATTATTCTGCTGTGCCTGATGCTAAATTAGTAGGTTTACGTCTTACAGCACAACCTTTACCTTATTTAGAATTAGGCGCTTCCCGTACTTTTCAATGGGGCGGAGAAGGTCGTCCTGAAAGTTTAAGTTCATTATGGGATGCTTTTGTCGGAAATAAAGACAATGGCGGGACTGGTGAACCGGATCCATCTAACCAAGTTGCTGGTTTTGATGCTCGATTGAATTTTCAGCAGTTGTTGAATGTACCTATGAGTCTGTATGGACAATATATAGGTGAAGATGAAGCTGGGGGCTTACCTTCTAAAAAAATGTATCTTGCCGGCGTAGATTATTCGTCATCTTTTAAAAACATGCCATATCAAATTTATACAGAATGGGCTGATACTCGTACCAATCGTGACGCGTTAGGGGTTTCATATAATCATTCAACTTATACAGATGGTTATTACCAACATGGTTTCCCATTGGGGCATGCTATGGGTGGTGATGGTGAGATGATTTCTGTAGGTGGAGATATTCGATTCGATGCAATGAACCGTCTAAATGGTCGATTATTATTTGCAAAGATTAATCAATCTGGCCGTATTACCAATGCAGCCTTTCCTGAAACAGATGATATTAAAGCTATCGATTTAACATGGTCACATTACTTAAGACCATTTGTACCAATCAAAATTAATGGTTGGTTCAGTGATTCTGATTTACATGGTAATGATGCTGGTGCATCGATTGGTATAGAAATACCTTTGGATAAACGTATTTTTCATTACTAATATTTGTTAATAATCAAATTCATACATCCTACAAATGTGATTGTTAGTTGCAAATTTTCCAAATCCAATAATAATTTTCTGCTCTCTATACTCAGCTTATAGCTTGAATGTAGAGATCTATCATCTAAAGTTTTTATAAAACTCACTACCTATGTTATTTTCTTCACATATATCATCACCTATTATTCAAGAATTAAAAGCATCTCTTTGGACTTTGGCGCAATTGATGATTTAATTCAGGCTTAGAATTGGGCATAATCTTCTTAATATCTCTGCATTTGTTAATAAATACCCAATTCATCTTCACAGTTTCTCTGCATTTTTTTCGTACATTATAGGAAAGAATGAAATTACCTTAATGAGGATTCAACATGAAAAAGATTTTGACAGTATTGGCAATCTCTTTCAGTGCTTTGATGGCAAGCAGTCTCAGTACTGCTGCCCCTCAGTTTGACCACGATCATCCACGCTATGGCAATGAGCCACGCGGACGTGACTTTCGCGATTCAGATGATGACGATCAGCAAGATCGTCGACGTATGCGCGAAGAGCGCGGTGTCAAACGTTTACAACAGCATAAATGGCAACAAGGTTATGTCATGCCACAGCATTACCGTGGTAACGGCTATAAAGTCGAATATAAAGACCATAATCTTCCAAAGCCAAACCGAAACCAGCAGTGGTACAAAATCAACAATGACTACATCTTAGTCGATGCAGACAGCAACAATATTCTGCGCATTATGGGGCTTTAATCTGCGCTTCGTTTTGTATAACTCAGCAACATTATTGAGACCTGAATCAACACCCTTTCACCCGCTTTAGCGCGACTGCATATTCTTCTCAAGAGACCACAGTCAGGCACAGGATGGAGGGCGTTGTTTCAGGTTTTTTATGCGCCAAAGCTTTAGTTTGTAAGCATTGCAGAAAAACAACAATCTCCTCAGTCTCTTCATACATTTCACAATTCACCTAAATAGCCCTCACGCTTTCTCTAGAGTTATTCGCTAATTTTGAATGATCGAAACAAGACTAATACTGGACGAAAGCAATGAAAAAAATTCTGACTGCAATCACACTCTCTTTAGGCGCGCTCATGGCCACATCTGCAATGGCAGCACCACAGTACTATGACCGCTCGCATGATCATGACTCGCGTTGGGATCATCGCGATGACCGTCGTTGGGACAATGACAACCGCTACCAAAACAAACGTGTTAACCCAAGCCGTGACTGGCGCTCAGGTCAAACTTTGCCACGCGGCTATGACTCATCGCGTTACCATGTCAGTGACCGCGAAGCACGTCGCCTACCCAACACTGGACGCTACCAACAATGGTATAAGGTCAATGGTGACTATGTTTTAGTCAATGAACGTAATAACCGTATCCTGCGTATTATCGGTTAATTCTGGCTGGTGTCGCAAAACCGATAGAACACCTGAACATTGCTTCAGGTGTTTTTCTATTTAAGACTTCCTCTTCTGCATTTTTTGATTAAAATCATGCTAAGCAGTTCATTTTGAGACAGGCATGCAAACGAATTCCATCGAAACACATCACAGTACAACTTTGCAGTATGTGCATTGGTTTCGACATTCTGCGCCTTATATCAATGCTCACCGTAATAAAACCTTTGTGATTATGTTCGATGGTGAAGCCGTTCAGCATGATAACTTTCAACATATTATTCACGACATTGCCCTGCTGCATTCACTCGGGATTCGCCTGATCTTGGTGCATGGGGCACGTCCGCAAATCAACCACAACTTAAAACAAAGCCAACTACAAACGCCATTTCATCAGTATCGTCGCGTCACCACCCGAGAATCTTTGGGCTGTGTGATGAATGCGGTAGGCTCGATTCGTTTGCAAATTGAAGCCTTACTGTCGATGGGACTGGCCAATTCACCGATGTATGGCGCACGTATTGATGTAGTTTCAGGGAATTTTGTTACAGCCAAGCCCTATGGCATTCGCGATGGGGTCGATTTTCAGTTAACCGGCGAAGTCCGTACGGTCGATACCGATGCCATTCAACGCCATTTGGATAATCACAATATTGTGCTGCTCGGGCCAACTGGCTATTCCACCACAGGCGAAGTATTCAATCTGCTGGCTGAAGAAGTGGCGACCCGTACAGCGATTCATCTTAAAGCGGATAAACTGATTTTCTTGGGCAAACAACATGGTCTGCTCAATGAACATGGTCAGTTGCAACGCGAAATTTCGCCACACAAGCTCGATGCACAAATTGAGAAATACCAAGATTCGAATCCAGACATTGCCGTGCATTTACGCGGTGCCAAAAAAGCCTCGACGGATGGCGTCCATCGCGTCCATCTGATTTCCTATGCTTATGATGGTGCCTTGGTTGAGGAGCTCTTCACGCGTGATGGTTCGGGCACCATGATTACCGATGCCCATTATGAAGAAGTCCGTATGGCCAACATTCAAGATGTCGGCGGACTGATTAACCTATTACGCCCACTTGAAGAAGAAGGCATTTTGGTTTATCGCTCACGTGAACGTCTCGAAAACGAAATTGGCCAATTTGCGGTGATTGAACGTGATGGCATGATCTTGGCCTGTGCTGCGCTCTACCCACTGCCAGCGGCAGAGGGTGAAATCCGCAGTGCCGAAATTGCCTGTGTCGCAGTCGATCCTAGCTATCGCAAATCTAATCGCGGCAGCCAAATTTTGCATTATCTCGAAGGTAAAGCCCGCAGTATGGGCATTCAACAGTTGTTTGTACTGACCACACGTACTGCACATTGGTTCTTAGAACATGGCTTTGAAACGGCCAATGTCGATGAACTTCCCAATGCACGCCAAGCCTTATACAACTATCAGCGCAACTCGCTCGTCTTTAAAAAGCCACTTTAAGTGGCTTTTGCAGGATTATGGATATCTTTATTTCTCATATCTTTATCTAGAAAACACCGCAAAAATCGCTCAAATCTATATTGCGTGAAACACTAAGCTTATTCCAAAAATAAAAATACCTTTTAAACAATAAATATCAATAAGTTAATCTCAATAAATTTTATATTTTATGTTTTTTATATTGCTGTTTTTTACATAAGTTTTGCACTTTTGTTTTTATCTTTTTTTTTCATGTCTAAAGCCCGATTTCTTATTTTTTCTGAAAAGAAATGCCCATTAGCGTATGTGTTCACCAACTCACTCACCTTATTTATTTGGAGTTATGAAACACATGAGCACTTCTCGAGCACAGTTCTGGATCAAAACAAGCGTTCTTTCTGCAGCAGTCGTGGGTGCCATGATGTTATCTGGATGTGGGAAAAAAGAAGCTGAAACCGTCACACTCAATATTGGCTTTCAAAAATATGGCATTTTGCCCATCGTCAAAGAGCGTGGCGCTTTAGAAACGGCGCTTAAAGCACAAAATGTCCAAGTCAAATGGGTCGAGTTTCCTGCTGGTCCACAGCTCCTCGAAGGCTTAAATGTCGGCAGTGTGGTCTTTGGTGAAGCAGGTGAAGCGCCTCCGATTTTCGCACAAGCTGCAAATTCGAACTTGGTTTACATTGCCAACCAACCTGCTGCACCTAAAGCAGAAGCACTGATCGTACAAAAAGACTCAAAGATTCAAAGCATCCAAGATTTAAAAGGCAAACGGATTGCACTCAACAAAGGTTCAAATGTGCATTACCTGCTACTCAAAGTGTTAGAAGCGAATAACCTGAAACTTTCTGATATTGAAGCGGTGTATCTTCCGCCATCGGATGCACGTGCCGCATTTGAACGTGGTGCAGTCGACGCTTGGGTCATTTGGGATCCCTTCTTTGCTGCCGCTGAACACCAAATCTCAGCACGTGTGATTGCTACGGGAGAAAACTTAGTCAGTAATCATCAGTTCTATTTGGCCGATCGTAAATTTGCCGAAACCCATCCAGAAGTTTTAAAAACGGTCGTCAATGAACTCAACACCACCACACAGTGGGTCGAACAGAATCAACAACAAGCAGCCAAATTGTTAGAAAAACCGACAGGCTTGTCTTTAGACATTTTACAAAGCTCGATTGGTCGTATGGGCTTTGGCGTTCAACCCATTTCAGCCGAAGTCGCAAAAAAACAGCAGTACGTTGCGGATGCTTTCTATCAACAAAAACTCATTCCGAACAAGCTGAATATTGACGCAGCCATTATTAAATAAAAATAACGAGATCATCATGAAAACACTTAAAACAGTTTCTAGTATTGGCATTGTCACCTTGAGTCTTGGGCTCGGGGCATGCCAAAAGCAAGACACGGCAGTAACAAATACTTCTGAAAAGCAGGCAGCAGCTCCAGTTAAAACCCTGTCGATTGGCTATCAAAAGTCGTCTTTGAACCTGTTGGTCGCACGTGAGCAAAAATTATTTGAGCAACAATTTCCTCAAGCCAAAATTGAATGGAAAGAGTTCCCCGCTGGCCCACAAATGCTAGAAGCCTTGGCCGTCGGTGCAGTTGATTTTGGCTCTGTGGGCAATACCCCACCGATCTTTGCTCAAGCTGCTGACAAAGAGCTCAGTTATGTCGGCTATGAGCAAGTTCCAGCCAATGCTCAAGCGCTGTTGATTGCTAAAAATAGTTCCATTGATTCAATACAGGCCTTAAAAGGCAAACGGATTGCGGTTCAACGCGGTTCAAGCGCACATGAGTTACTGGCGAAAGTCTTACAAAAAGCAGGACTCAGTTGGCAGGACATTCAACCGATTTGGCTGCCCCCTGCGGATGCGCGTGCCGCGTTTGATAAACAATCCATCGATGCATGGGCCATTTGGGAACCCTACCTCAGTGCAGCAGAGCAAGATGCACAGGCCAAAGTCTTGATTGATGGCACAGCATTTCCGCAAACCTATTCTTTTTATATTGGCAACCCCAAGTTCATTCAGACCTATCCTGAGGCCACCGCTCAGTTCATTCACGGGCTAAATTTGGCCGATCAATGGGTGCTAAAAAACCAAACGCAGGCACTTTCGGTCTATACCCAAAGTACGGGTTTACAGCCCTCTATTGCCCAACGGGTCATCGACAAACGTCTGAAGCCTTCACCAATTCAAACCCTGACGCCTGAAGTGGTGCAAGCACAACAACAAATTGCGGATTTGTTCCAACAAGTCCAGCTCATTCCGAAACACATTCAAGTTCAAAGTACCGTTTGGGTTGCACCGAGCAAACCTTAAACGACTCTATCTAAGGATTTTTTAAAATGAAAATTTTCTGGTTTATCCCAACTCACGGTGACAGTCGCTACTTAGGTACCAGCAAAGGTGCTCGTCAAGTGGACCATGCCTATATGAAACAGATTGCGGTTGCCGTGGATAATTTGGGTTATGAAGGTGTGCTGATTCCAACAGGTCGTTCATGTGAAGACCCATGGTTGACCGCAGCCAGCCTGATTGATGCCACAAAAAAATTAAAATTCCTAGTTGCACTGCGTCCAGGCGTGACCACTCCGGCACTGGCTGCACGGATGGCAGCCACCTTTGACCGTCTCTCCAATGGTCGGGTTTTATTGAACTTGGTGACAGGTGGCGATGAAAAAGAACTGCAAGGCGATGGCGTTTATGAAGACCACTCCACTCGCTATAAAACTGCCAATGAATACGTCAAAATTTGGCGTGAGATTTTAACCCGCTCCCATACAGGTGAAAGCTTTACCTTTCACGGCGAACGTCTAAACGTAGATGATGCCAAACTGCTATATCCACCTGTGCAACAACCCTACCCTCCACTTTGGTTTGGCGGCTCATCGGATGATGCCATCGAGTTAGCCACTGATCAGGTCGATACTTATCTCACATGGGGCGAACCCCCTGTTGCAGTTAAAGACAAAATTGACACTGTCCGTGCCAAAGCTGAAGCCAAAGGTCGTACGCTCAACTATGGTATTCGTCTGCATGTGATTGTACGTGAAACCAATCAACAAGCATGGCAAGCGGCGGAAGAGCTCATTCAATATGTCGATGATGCCACCATTGCTGCGGCACAAGCCAAATTTAAGAGCATGGACTCGGTCGGTCAACGTCGCATGGCTGAACTACATAATGGTGACCGCAGCAAACTTGAAGTGTCCCCAAACCTTTGGGCTGGCGTAGGTCTGGTTCGTGGGGGTGCAGGTACGGCATTGGTCGGCGACCCTGAAACGGTTGCAGCCCGTATTCAAGAATATGCCGACTTGGGCATCAGCACCTTTATTTTCTCAGGCTATCCACATCTTGAAGAGTCGATTCGTTTTGCCGAGTTGGTGTTCCCACTCCTGCCGCTTGAAACTCAAACAAAGTTAGCACAACCAAATTTAACAGGCCCCTTTGGTGAGATTGTGGCAAACAACTACACACCCGATGAAAACAAAAAAACCAAAGTGATTCAGGAGCCTGCCTAATGTCCAAAATCGTTTCAGTGCAAACCCTCCAGCAGGAAAAGGTTTCACGTGGAACTCAGTTAGGGCAGCTATTGCTGCCTTGGCTCTTTCCTATCGGCTTGATTGTGCTTTGGCAAATTGCCTCCAGCACAGGACTTTTAGAAAGTCGGATTTTACCTGCACCAACGGCAGTGGTTACTGCTTTTTGGCACCTGCTACTGAGTGGTGAACTATGGAAGCATGTGCAAGTCAGTGCAGGCCGTGCCTTACTCGGCCTATTGGTGGGTGGGGGTTTAGGGCTATTTCTGGGTTTGTTAAATGGTTCATCGAAAACGGCGTCAACCCTGCTCGACACCACCCTACAGATGATCCGAAATATTCCTGCACTGGCACTTATTCCGTTGGTGATCTTATGGTTCGGGATTGATGAAACCGCCAAGCTGTTTTTGGTTGCGGTCGGGGTCTTTTTTCCCATTTACATCAACACCTATCACGGCATACGTTCGGTAGATCCACAACTGATTGAAATGGGGAAAAGCTATGGTTTGACCCGTTGGCAACTGTATAAAGAAATTATTTTACCGGGTGCGATGCCCTCTATTTTAGTCGGACTACGCTTTTCACTGGGTTTGGTATGGGTCCTGCTGATCGTTGCCGAAACCATTTCAGCCCAAGCCGGCATCGGTTATATGACCATGAATGCACGTGAATTTTTACAGACTGACATCGTTTTGGTGGGGATTTTACTGTATGCCCTACTTGGAAAATTGGCTGATGTACTGGCCGTCACATTAGAAAAATACCTGCTGCGCTGGCATGCAGGATACCAAAAATAAGGAGTTTGAGATGACTGATTTAAGCCTTGGTCGCCATGCCAATATTCCGTCGCTGCCAAATCACAATCAAGACATTAACCCTCAAGCGGTGCTTGGGGCCGAAATTATTATCGAACAACTGCATAAGTTTTATGGTTCAGTTAAAGTCCTTGAAGACTTAGATCTGCATATTCAGCCGGGTGAGTTTTTAGCCATTGTCGGACGCAGTGGTTGTGGTAAAAGTACCCTGCTGCGCCTGATTGCCAACTTAGAACAACAAAGCTACGGCGAAATTAAGTTTAAGTCCGCACGACACCTCCGCGAAGGGATTACCGCAGACGATATACGGGTCATGTTCCAAGATCCACGACTGTTACCATGGCGCTCCATTGAACAAAACGTACAACTGGGGTTGCCGAAACAACAACATGCCACTGCCTCGGGTTTGCTTGAAAAAGTCGGACTCAAAGAAAAAGCGGGACTTTGGCCTTCGCAGCTCTCTGGGGGACAGCGTCAACGGACCGCTTTGGCACGCGCTTTATCGCATAAACCACGGATTTTATTGCTCGATGAACCTTTGGGAGCACTCGATGCCTTAACCCGCTTAGACATGCAGAATTTGATTGAAAAATTATGGACGGAACAAGGCTTTACCGCCATTTTAGTCACCCATGATGTTAGTGAGGCTGTTCAACTGGCCGATCGGATTATTTTGCTAGACCGTGGCCATATTGCCAAAGAGTTTCAAGTCGACCTGCCCCGCCCTCGTGTCAAAGATATGCAGTTCAATACCCTTGAACAGCAGGTGTTAAATGCGGTTTTAGCCACATAAGTAGACTAAAAAATCCTTAGCTTGGGGGGCTAAGGATTTTTTATGCTGAATTTCAGTAAAAAAAGCAGAAGACTGTCATATGACTTAAGCATACTTTATTTTAAATAATGTAATAAATTTCACGTTATTTTTATCAAAACATGCCACTTCACATTGAATCATTTCATATAGTTTAGACAAAATAGTTTTTATA
>OERK01000094.1_pt1 | contig 38077 bp, 35 predicted proteins | sample 1540001 | NCBI WGS metagenome assembly OERK01 (sample SAMEA3891246, study PRJEB23780) | metagenome | biome: terrestrial biome; feature: animal house; material: water of meat washing | place: Italy | collected 2015-05-12
CTCATAGATGAAACGTATTCTGATTATTGGTAACTCCGGCTCAGGCAAGAGCTGGTTGGCGGCTCGATTGGCTGAGGGGTTAACTATCCGCGAGGTCAATCTGGACACCATTGTCTGGCAGCCGGGCGGCTTTAACCAAAAACGGCCCCAGCATGAGATTGACCATGCCATTCAAACACTTGCTCAAGAGCCATCATGGGTGGTCGAAGGGGTATTTGGTGCCCTGGCCGAGCAACTGCTTGATGCCGCCGATACCCTGCTTTTTCTGGATCTCGACTGGTCGGTATGCCGTGATTCACTGCTATCGCGCGGATCACAAAGCGCCAGGCAACGGGATGCAGTGGCAGCGGAAAAGAACTTTCAACAACTGCTGGTGTGGGCATCGGAATATGGGCAGCGAGCCGGCAAAAGCTCCCGCCACTTCCATCGCGAGCTGTTTGATCGATTCCCAAACGACAAGCACCGTTTCACGACTCGGGCAGAGGTAAATAGCTATCTCACTCAACTGACCGTTAACAGCTAACAGGAAACTGGATGGACCAATACAAACAGACTCCAAAACCTGACCATATGTTTTTCAGAAAATTTATATCCTATCTGGCTATTACCTTGCCTATCGGCCTGATCCCGGAATTTATTCGGCAGGATTTTCATCTGGATTTGCTCTCATGGCAGGAGGGCGGCCGCCTCACTCTGATCATGATTGGCGTCGCGGCGGCAATGGCGGGAATTGACTGGCTCGTGCATCGCTATCGAACCAAACGACAGCAGCCAAAGGGCCCGGTTGGACCAAACAGGTAAGGGAAGATCGGGCTGCCAAAGATATGGCAGCCCCGTGCCATCAAGAGAGCATGCTTCTTAGCATCCAGGCGGTTTTTTCATGAATATCGATGCGCTGGGTCAGCACATCGGCGGTGGGCTGGTCATTGACGGCATCGACCAGATCGAACAGTTTTCTGGCGGTTCTCGCCGTGGCTTCTTGCGCCAACACCAGATGTTTGAGCATTTCACTGGCACAGGGCACCCCTTCGACCTCCTCAATGGAGGAGAGACGGACAAACTCCTTGTATGTGCCGGGAGCGGGGAAGCCCAATGCGCGGATCCGCTCGGCGATAACATCCAGCGCATTCCACTGCTCGGTGTATTGATCCATAAACATATTGTGCAGGCTGTTGAACTGCGGGCCGGTTACGTTCCAGTGAAAATTGTGGGTCATCAAATAAAGGGTGTAACTATCGGCAAGCAGTGCCGACAATCCATCTGCAATTTTCTTGCGATCGGCGGCTGAAATACCGATATCCATTTCTGGTAAAACCACACTCTCTTTTTTCATCACGCTAACTCCTGTTATTGGCTTTCGGCTTGATAAATTTGGCCGATGCTTTTGCAACAATCATCCCGCCGACCGACGCTACGGCATTCAGGCGATAGATACCGTGACGCTGGTCGACTATTCTGGCCGAGAGCGCTACTTTGCTGCCGATATCGATGGGAGCAATAAAACGAACGGTCAGCTCCGCTGTTAATCCTCTTATTCCCCGTTGCAGCAACGCATGTGTCATCACCGCATCGAGCAGGGTGCTGGTCATGCCGCCATGCAAAATATCGCTGTAACCCTGATGGCGCTGGTCGGCAATAAACAGCCCTTCCGTCGTCCCTTCCTCCCCCTGATAAAAGCGAATTCCCAGTGAATCCGGGTTATGAGTGCCACACACCATGCAACGGGCGTGGGACATCATGGTCTGTTGATAGTTCTCTGATTGATATTCATCCACTTGATCTATTCACTCGCTATTTGGCCACTCGCATGTTGAGAACAGAGTGCTAGGAGAGCAGCTCTTCGATGGCGGCATGTGCCTGGGTGCCATAGATGATGGAGGGGCCGCCTCCCATCAATACCGCGACATCCACGGTGGCAATCAGCTCCGCTCGCGAAGCACCGGCCTTCACGGCCCCGGCAACATGGGCGGCAATGCAGCCATCGCAGCGGGAAGCGATACCAATACCGAGGGCGATCATTTCCCGATATTTCAACGCCAGCGCCTCGTCCTCTTTCATAACGGCTTTGTGCAGCGCAATAAACGCATTCATGGTATCCGGGCTGCTCTTGCGATAAGCAGAGCCAAGCTGGTGTTGTTCTTTATTGATCTCTCGATAATTTTTCATCACGTTATTTCTCCGGTGTGAAAATCTCACCTTTATAGAATGACTGCACTGTCATGCTGATTAACCAGATGATCAATACAATCAGGGCACACACCACTATTTTGGCCAGATAAAATGGAATGATATTCCCGGTTGCGTCGGCAAACATGGCCGAGGCTGCGGAAAATGCCGCCAGTGGAAATGAGTACGCCCACGAAGAGAGAAAAAATTTCAGTTTCAAAAAAGTGAGGGTGTTGTACATCAGCAAGATAAATACAAACAGCGCAAAATAATAAATGACATGGGCAAACAGGTCGCTGGAGCTGGCTATTTCGCTATACGAGATAAATCCGATGGAAGGCGGTGCCAGCAGAATAAACATGGTGGGCATCAGCTTCTCGGGCAGGCTCTCATGAAAGAACAGCCGATAGAGCACTATGGTCAGCAGAGAGAACCAGAAAATAAGGCCAATGCTGAAGAAGAACAGGCTGATCTCGTGAAAGCCAAGCGGCATGCCACCCAGGGGCACCACGATATTGCCGACAATCGGTATAAACCATGCCGGGTTGGTGTGGGTGATTGTGAAATGGTCGCGATGGATCCAGTTGCTCATGATGTAGAGGGTGAAGAGCAGCTGCAAGCTGGCGCCCACCGACCAGAGGGCCAGCGCCGCATCATGCCAGCTGGCCCAGTAGGCGGATTGCAGCAGCAAGCTGATTGAGATGGTCGGGAAGAAATTGATCCTGACCGGGTGTTTCAGCTCATGCAGGAACTCGTCATTGTGTCTGAGGATTTTCCAGCCATACATCACCAGAAACGTCGCCAGTAGCAGGGATGACAAGACCCCGAACAGGAACCCTGCCGACTGCAACAGCAGCAGATCCGGAAACGCCTTGCGACAGGCAATCGCCGCCCCCGTCAGCCCCATGATGATTGAAAACAGTGTGACAGGCATATGTGCAATCTTGGTTATGGAGGGGATTTGCTTACCCTCTTGATTCAGGTTTTCCATCAACGTTCCCCTCCAGTTCGGCCTAGCGGTTGTGCTTACTCTTCACAACATTTCTTGTGGTTGCGCTGACGGTTACCCTGACAGCCCTGCTGTTGTCCGGAGGCTGACTTGCAGCAACCCCCTTTGCCAAGGCGGCCACGGGGAGCGCATTGACGGCTTCCCTTGCCGTGATGGCCAGCCCCCTCGGCGCAGCGCGATGCACTGCCCTGTTCAGCGGATGTCAGCTCGGTCAGATTGCCCGACTCATTGCTCAGCATGTCGGCCATAGCGAGACGCCCCTGACTGGCCTGATAGACGGCAAGCCCACTGCCCAGCAGCTTGCCAAGCATCTTGCTACCGATATTTTTCAACACGATACGACGTGCCCCCTGCGCCTGAAGCAGCTCCGCCAACGCACTTTTGCACTCGTTGCCAGCCACCGGATTGGCGATCTCTGCCAGGGTGCTCCCCTGTTCATCTACGAATACAAAGCGCTCTGCCTTGGCAAAATGTCCTGCGATATGGTCGTCATTCATCGGAATGGCTGTGATGATGGTCATTTGACCTCCTGCTATCACTGTTGATATTCCGGCCCTGCCCCTTGCCACTCTGCATTCGTCCCCTTGTTCAGGATCTTCCCGCAGGCTTGCCGGTTGGCATGGCCATGTTCCCAGCCTCTTGCAGCAACCAGATGAAGAGCCGTACGCATCAACTTTTACTGGTTTAGTCACGCATCATTCGGCTCGATAAGCGTCTGATCATGATGCCGCCGTAATTGGCATATGCCATGTATACGCTCAGTTTATGGCATATGCAACAAACTATTTTTTCCAACGAAGAGGTTTGGGGACTCATTAAAGCTCGCCCTGGCATCATTCCAGGGCGCGCCAATCCGCTATCAGCGAGGGCAAAAGGCAGGGGGAGAAATGGCGCATAAAAATCCTAATCCGCCCGGCGAAATGGCGACTTTTTGTGAGAAGGGTCACATCTGATGGCGCCGTTTAACCACATATAAATCCAGACCATGCTGATGATTAATTTATTGATATGGCGCATTACAAACCTGACGGCGAGCCTGACATCAATACATTTATCTGTTTTTAAAGAAAAAATGGATGAGCGGCTGAAAATGGCGAGTCCTGCCTGAAAACGGGATCTTCATCACATCGCGTTTTACTGCGCACAAAAATCCAGTGATTAGCACATTTGTCCGATAGGGAGGGGGCGAGTGAGCCGCGATAATGATCAGGTCATTTTTATCCAGTACGTCGATACGTACTCACGCATAGCTTCCGTCACCGGAAGCGGGGAGAGCGCCATGATCACCACCTTGATCAATGAACATCTGATCAACCTCGATTTGAAAGCGACGCGTAAGGAAGAGGTCTTCACCGAGATGGCCCGCCTGCTGGCGTCGCAAGGCAAGGTCAGCGACGAGCAGGCCTTTATCAAGGATCTGTGGGCCCGCGAAGAGCTGGGCAACACCGGCTTTGAGGAGGGCGTGGCCCTGCCCCACGCCAAGAGTGCGGCGGTGTGCAACCCGGCGGTCGCCATCGGCATCAGCCGCAACGGCATCGAGTACGGCGCCGAAGATGGCAAGCCGTCCCACATTTTCTTCATGATCGCCTCCCCCGATGGCGGCGCCAATCACCATATCGAGGTGCTGGCCGAGCTCTCCGGCAAGCTGATCGAAGAGGGCTTTATCGCCAAGCTGCTGGCGGCCAACACCCCGGCCGATGCGCTGGCGCTGCTGCTGGCCAAGAAAGAGGAGCAGAGCGCGGCCCCGACCACCAGCAAGGGCTTTATCATCGGTGTCACCGGCTGCCCGGCCGGTATCGCCCACACCTATCTGGCGGCCGAGTCGCTGGAGCGCGCCGCCAAGGAGCTGGGTTATGAGGTGAAGGTGGAGACCAACGGCTCCATCGGCGTCAAGAACAGCCCGACCGCGGACGAGATCGCCCGCGCCACCGCCATCGTGGTGGCCTGTGACAAGCAGGTGGACATGGCCCGCTTCGCTGGCAAGCCGCTGATCAAGACCGGCGTCAAGGCCCCCATCAAGGATGGCAAGGGTCTGATCGAGCAGGCCCTGAAAGCCCCCGCCTATGTGGCTGGCAAAGAAGATAAAAAAGGTGAAGAGAAGAGCGCGGGCGGCAGTTCCGATCTCTATCGCTACCTGATGAACGGCGTATCGCACATGATCCCGTTCGTGGTGACCGGCGGTCTGTTGATTGCGCTGGCACTGGCCATCGGCGGCAACCCGACCCCGAGCGGCATGCAGATCCCGGAAGGGAGCATGTGGAACCAGATCCTCAACGTGGGCGTGGCCGCCTTCACCCTGATGATCCCCATTCTGGCGGGCTATATCGCCTACGCCATCGGTGATCGTCCGGCGCTGGCACCGGGCTTTATCGGTGGCTGGATCGCCAACAACGGCAGCTTCTACGGCGCTGACGCCGGTACCGGCTTTATCGGTGCCATCATTGCGGGCCTGCTGGTCGGCTATCTGGTGCGCTGGATTGCGACCCGTCAGTACCACAAGATGGTGCAACCGCTGGTGCCGATCCTGATCGCCCCCATCGTCGGGTCGCTCTTTATCGCTGCGGTATTCATCTTCATCATCGGCGCCCCGATTGCCGACATGATGACCGGCCTCAACGCCATGCTGCTCTCCATGAGCGGTGGCAGTCTGGTGCTGCTGGGTATCGTGCTGGGTGGTATGGCTGGCTTTGATATGGGTGGCCCGGTCAACAAGGTGGCCTTCCTCTTCTCCGTCGGCATGATCGCCTCCGGTCAGACCCAGTTTATGGGTGCCATGGCCTGCGCCATCCCGGCCGCGCCCCTTGGCATGTCGCTGGCTACCGTGCTCGGTCGCAAGCTCGGTATCTTCGATGCCTCTGAAATCGAAGCGGGCAAAGCCGCCGGTGCCATGGGTCTGGTGGGTATCTCCGAAGGGGCGATTCCGTTCGCCGCCCGTGATCCGCTGGCCGTTATCCCGGCCAACATTCTGGGCAGCATGACCGCCGCTGTGATGGCCTTCCTGTTTGGCATCACCAACAGCGTTGCCCACGGTGGCCCCATCGTGGCCCTGCTGGGTGCGGTCAACAAGCCGCTGCTGGCCCTGCTCTGCATGATCTGCGGTGCCATCGTCACCGGCGTGGTGGCGGTTGCCCTGAAAAAACTGCGGGTCAAAAAGAGTGACGAGGTGACCCTGGCCAAGGCGGCCTGAGTGCCCCTCGCCATCGCGGCTCGTAAAACATGACAAGAGGCCACCCCACGGGGTGGCCTCTTTGCGTTTGTCGAACAAACCCGCCAAGGGGATTTGCCTTCTGTTATGCCCGCAGTAATGGGCGCTGCTGATGCTGAGCCAGGGTCATCAATACCTCCAGCTGCTCCTGTTTTTGCACCATAACGCCATTGCGGCTGGTGCGCATGCTGCTGACCACATCCTCCACGCTCAGCTGATTGTTGCGCGGCTCATGCATCGCCATGGCACCGATCACCTGAGCGGTACGTCCCACCCCGGCACGGCAATGAACCACCGGTAGCAATTTGTTCTCATCCCCCACCGCCGAACTGCCCGCCTTCTCATACATGGCGCGCTTCGCTTGCGCATTTTGCTCCAGCAGGGCTGACAGCCGTTCAGTCACCTCGGCGCTGACGGCCGTTTTATCTGGCCAGTTGCTGACATGAACCACGGGCACCTGGATCCCCTTCTTGCCAGAGCCGGGCATGGTCAGTGCCATCTGATAAACATCGGCCTGAATGCCATCACCCAGGTCGACACTCATCTTGTGATCGGACTTTACCGATACCGCCCCATATTGGCCGCTCTGACGGAAATAGTCGGGCATCTTGAACTGGGGATTGGCGATTTCGTTGGCGGACGCCAGAACCGCCAGTACCGGCGTCCGGTTGTCGAACAGCATCTGCAGATGACTCTCCAGCTGACTGTCGAGCGGGTACTGGCAAGCAATGGAGCGATGGGTTCCGACCTGCACATAGTTGGCGTTGAGATCAGGGCGCACGGCGGTCATCTTGTTGGCGCGAATGTCGTTGAAGCGGTTGAGCTGACTGCCATCGCGGCTTTGCAGATAACGATCAGGTTGCACCGAGGGTTGCAGCTGTTGCTGTAAACCGGCCAGCCTGCTGCTCAGTTCCCGCTTCGTCTGCGCCCCGTAAGGATCAACCACCGCAGGGGTCACCATTCTGGGCGCGGCACTCATCAGTCGTTCATGCTGCTGGGCCAGTGCCGGGCCGGCATTGCGCGGAGGAAGGGCCGGAGCCTGACGTGGCGGCAATGGCGGCGCATCCTGACCTGCTGGCGCGCTCGCCCCGTGACGTGGTGTTCCCTGCTGACGCATGGCGGCATCCAGCAAGGTCTTGGCATCCCTGAGGGTCAGCTGGTCGCTGCGCAATCCCACCAGCTGGCTCTGGCCATTGCCGAGGCTGCGCAGCTCGAAGTTGTTCTGATTGAAGCGCACTGTGCTCTTGTGCAGCTCAGCGACATCGTTCTGATTGAGGGCAATCTCCTGCACATGATGAAGCACTTCCCGGGCGAATGCTTGTTCTGTATCCCGGGCACCATTGGTGACGGTCAACCCCTGAAAACGTCCCTCCGTGTTGGCAGCCACGCCGCCTCTCAATTTTCCGGTCACCTCGCCATGTTGCTGCTCGACAAGTCGGGTTACCTGTTGGTGAAGAGAGTGAATCGCTAAGGTCATGTTTACCTCGAATGGCATGAGTGAGCCGCGAGTATAAAAAGTGCTATTCCCCTCTCCTTGCACTGCCGGTCGGAAATTTTTAGCCATATTGCAAAGTGACCGATAGCAACAAAATCGACACCCATAAATGACAAATGAAATGGTTGTTTTTCGATAGTTTGCCCACCTCTCTCCACCTCTGCTGCAGGCAGCCACACATGAACGAACAATTTGACGCCGCGTTAAACGCCCTGGGCCACCACCTCGGGATCCCGCTCACTACCACAGAGGGTGTTGCCAGCATCACACTGGACAATAGCCATACCATCCATCTGGCAGCGATCGGCGATAGCCAGCTTGCCCTCTTTATGCGCCTCTCTCCCCTCAAAGATGCAGAGCAGGCCATCGCGCTACTGCAACAAAATCTCTTCTCGGCCAATCCCGCCAGCCCGCGTATCGCACTCTCTCCGGATAATCATCTCATCCTCTGGAGCCAGCATCCCCTGAGCGCCATGGATGGCAGCACCCTCTATCAGGCCCTGACCACCCTGCATCACCATAGTCTGAGCCGATTATCGGCCTCCTCTGACATCAGTGAGTCAGACAGACATGACTACTCGCCATCCCCTCTGCTGAAGGTCTAGACAACCGAAAAACCAATACAAGGCCGCTTGCAACGGGCGGCCATGTCACCGGCCTGTGACAGCCAAACCGTTCGCCAAGCTGGCCACTTCGCCATCAATCTGGCCTGCTCAATGTGATCCTCTTCACGCTTGGGGGCCAAATCGGACAAAACTAGGAAAATTTCCTAGCCCCACTAGGGATGGCTCTCAAGCCATTTATTTCACCCCTGATTAGAGTCACCTCACCTGATGTCGTGACCCGCACCGCGACGGGCAATGTGCCCCGTCATCCCGTGCCGGGCCCGGGTTTATATGGATGGAGCGTCGAGCGCAGCAACGGCTGACAGCCCCGACGTTCCGTTCCCCCTTCCGTGGCGTGACCTCGAACAACCTATCTACAAATGAGGGGCGCGGCGGAAATACCGTCTATCTCGCAGAGGATGAACGAAGATGTTGAAATTGCTCCAACAGGTCCGGGTCCCCACCCTGGACCTGCCGGTCGAAGCCCGGCGCAAGCTCTGGTTCAAGCCGTTTATGCAATCTTATCTGGTTGTATTTATTGGCTATTTGACCATGTATCTGATCCGCAAGAACTTCAACATTGCGCAAAATGACATGATCCAGGAGTACGGTCTCTCCATGACCGAGCTTGGCATGATCGGCCTTGGCTTCTCCATCACCTACGGGGTGGGCAAGACCATCGTCTCCTACTACGCCGATGGCAAGAACACCAAGCAGTTCCTGCCGCTGATGCTGATCCTCTCCGCGCTCTGCATGCTGGGCTTCAGTGCCAGCATGGGCGGCACCGGTTTCAGCCTCTACTTCATGATCTTCTTCTATGCCCTGAGCGGTTTCTTCCAGAGCTGTGGCGGTTCGTGCAGCTACTCCACCATCACCAAGTGGACCCCTCGCAACAAGCGCGGCACCTATCTGGGTATGTGGAACCTCTCCCACAACGTGGGCGGTGCCGGTGCGGCCGGTGTGGCGCTGTTCGGTGCCAACTACCTGTTCGATGGCAACGTGCTCGGCATGTTTATCTTCCCCTCCATCATCGCGCTGATCGTCGGCTTTATCGGCCTGCGCTTTGGTAGCGATTCACCGGAAGCCTATGGCCTTGGCAAGGTGGAAGAGCTGTTTGACGAAGTGGCGAGCGAAGAGGATATCGCCACCGAAGAGCAGAAGCTGACCAAGTGGCAGATCTTCGTGAAGTACGTGCTGCTCAACAAGGTGATCTGGCTGCTCTGCTTTGCCAACATCTTCCTCTACGTGGTGCGTATCGGTATCGACCAGTGGTCCACCGTCTATGCCCACCAGGAGCTGGGCTTCTCCAAAGACGTGGCTATTCAGGGCTTTACCTTCTTCGAAGTGGGCGCACTGGTCGGCACCCTGATGTGGGGTTACCTCTCCGATCTGGCCAATGGCCGTCGTGGTCTGGTTGCCTGCGTGGCGCTGGCGCTGATCATCGCGACCCTGGGTCTCTACCAGCATGCGACCACCCAGTTTATGTTCCTGGGTTCCCTGTTCACCCTGGGCTTCCTGGTGTTTGGTCCGCAACTGCTGATCGGCGTGGCCGCCGTGGGCTTCGTACCCAAGCAGGGCATCAGCGTGGCCGATGGCGTCAAGGGCACCTTCGCTTACCTGATTGGTGACAGCTTCGCCAAACTGGGTCTGGGCATGATCGCCGATGGCACCCCCATCTTCGGTCTGACCGGCTGGACCGGCACCTTCGCGGCGCTGGATATCGCAGCCGCCGCCTGTCTGGTACTGATGGGTTGTGTCGCGGTCGCCGAAGAGCGCAAGATCCGCCGCATCAAGCGCGAACTGAAAGCCGCCGAGCTGGCCGCCCAGACCGCCTGATAGCCATAACAACAGACGCAGATTGTTCAGGGCCACCCACAGGGGTGGCCCTTGTTGTTTGGAGCAACCAGACACCCGACTGGCCCGGCATGAGCCTGCACAGCCGTTCAAGGGACGGGCATATCCCCATCAAGATCCCACTTTTCATATGGACTTTTGGTAAAAGCCCCCCGCTGGCGCTATCTTGTTGCTCCCCCTTGTCAGCATCACAGAGAGCAGATGAAGATCGTCGCCGTCACCGCTTGCCCGACCGGTATTGCCCATACCTATATGGCTGCCGATGCCCTGCAAAAAGCCGCCACTGGGCTGGGACTCAAGATCAAGGTCGAGACTCAGGGCGCCATGGGCATGGAGAACATGCTGACCGCCCGCGATATTGCCAGCGCCGACCTGGTGCTGATTGCCTCCGATATCGAGATTGAGCAGAAAGAGCGCTTCCTCGGCTGCACCATCCATCAGGTGAGACTGGAAACCGTGCTGCTGGATGCCAACGCCGTACTCAAGGCCCTGCCGATCCCGGCCTGATGCTGACCCGCGAGATCACCTTCTACTGCCAGCAGGGGTTGAGCATCACCCAGGCCAAGCAGTTGAACCGGCTGGCGGGGATGTTCAAATCCACCATCCGCTGCGCCAACCTCACCCGGCGCCAGACCGTTGCCGCCAGCAACCAGCTCTCCCTGTTGACCCTCGCCACCCAGCCCGGCGATCTCTGCCAGTTGCAAATTGAAGGGTGCGATGCCGAGCTCGCCCACATGGCCTTCACCTGCTGGTGCGGCGAACTGGGTCAACCGCTGGTGCGCCCGCGCACCGCCGCGCTGGCGGAGTTGCGACTGGCCAACGCCCTGCCCGACTACCATTTTGCCCTGCGCCAGCTGGCCCACAGCCCCGAACCGCTGACCAAAGCCGAAGCGCTCGAGCATCTGATCGATCTGCTGCCCGCCGAGCTGGTCAGCAACAGAGCCGCGCTGGAGGAGGCGATCAGTCGGCGCGAGCAGGTCTCGGCCACCATCATCCGCCCCGGCCTTGCCATGCCTCATGTATTGAGCGAAGGGATCAGCCAGCCAGCGCTGACCCTGCTCAATTGCAAGGAGCCCATCGAGTGGGGCTCTCAAATCGGGCCGGTGCAGACCATTATTCTGCTGGCGGTGCCGGTTGGTAGCGGACGGGAGACCCTGCGCCCCCTCACCCGACTGGCGCAGGCGATGATCGACGATGTGGTCAGCCACGCCCTGCTGTTGGCGGGCTCGGCCCCCGCCCGTCAGGCTATCGTGATCGAGAGCCTGCTGAGCTAGGCGAATTGGCTCTGGGCGCTGCTTGCTGTAACGCCAGCCATTCATCCTGCCCTCAGCACCCTGTGGTACACTCGCTGCCATCGTCTGTCTGAAGTGTGTATCCGATGAAATCTCCCCGCTCCCGTCTCTCTGTCAGCCGCGCGCCGCGCGATAACGCCCCGCGCACGGCGGCCAAACCAGCCGCACCCCGCCATGCATCCCCCCGCAAACCGGAGCTGGCCCCAGAGGATCGCAAATTGCTCCTGCTGAACAAGCCCTACATGGTGCTCTGCCAGTTCACCGACGAGGCGGGCCGCGAGACCCTCAAGGATTACATCAAAGAGCCCGGCATCTATGCCGCAGGGCGGCTCGATCGCGACAGCGAGGGGCTGCTGCTGCTCACCAACGATGGCAAGCTGCAGGCGCGCCTCACCCAGCCGGGGGAGAAGACCCCCAAGACCTACTGGGTGCAGGTGGAAGGGATCCCGAGCGAAGAGAAACTGGCCGCCCTGCGCGCCGGTGTGGAGCTCAATGACGGCATGACCCTGCCCGCCGGGGCGCGCATCATGGATGAACCTGCGGTGTGGCCGCGCAATCCGCCCATTCGCGAGCGCAAGGAGATCCCCACCAGCTGGCTGGAGATCAAGATCATCGAGGGGCGCAACCGGCAGGTGCGGCGGATGACCGCCCATATCGGCCACCCCACCTTGCGCCTTATTCGCTACGCCATCGGTGACTGGACCCTCGATGGTCTGGCGCCGGGGACAAGCCGCAGCCTGCCCGCCCCCGAGCTGGCGCCGAGCTCCAACAGCCGCCCGCGTCCCTCCTCATCCCGTTCAGGCGCTCATACCGCCAAACCGGCCAAACCGGCAGGGGAGGCGCCACGGCGGGCCAGCCAGCCGAGACGGGACGAGCGTCCCCGCAGCACTCACCCAACCGAGCGCGCAGCCACGAACCCGACCGGCGGCAAACCCCGCAGCAGCGGGCGAGGAACGGCACGCCGACCGGCCCGAGCGGGCAATCCCGATAGCAACGACAAGGAGTCATGATGAGCAATCAGGCAGAGCAATCGACCACCAGCCACGCCCGCATGGAGGCGCGCCTGACGGTCGCCGCCCTGGTGCAGTGGCAGGGGCGCTTTCTGGTGGTGGAAGAGGAGATAAAAGGCCAGCGCCGTTTCAACCAACCCGCCGGCCATGTGGAGCCGGGGGAAAACCTGCTTGAAGCGGCCTGTCGTGAGCTGAAAGAAGAGACGGGTCTGACCGCCACGCCGACCGCCTGGCTTGGTACCTATCTGTTCAAACCGGCCGACAGCGAGGCCACCTATGTGCGCACCGCCATCATCTTCGACCTTGAAAAAGCGCCGGGTCAGCACCATCCAGAGGATCCTGACGGTGATGTGCTGGCTTGCCACTGGCTCACTCTTGAAGAAATAGCTGAATGCAAACCGGCCCTGAGAAGCCCCTTGGTGTGGCAGTGCATTCAGGATTATCTGGCGGGGACACGGCTGCCGCTCTCGGCCCTCAAGGCCTTTATCTGAGGCCATTTGACACTCTTTTTCGGTGACAAAGGCCAACAACAGAAAAACGATTTCCTGCTATCAGGCTCCTGATGGGAACTGCGGCATGGATATGTGACCGGGGGCGCAAAACTCTGGTAGAATACGCCCCGTTTAAACGAACTGGTAACTTCGACTAATGACAGACAACAGCCAAATCAAGGTGATCGTCGGCATGTCCGGCGGCGTGGATTCTTCCGTCTCGGCCTACCTGCTCCAGCAGCAGGGCTATCAGGTCGAAGGCTTGTTCATGAAGAACTGGGAAGAAGACGACACGGACGAGTACTGCTCTGCCGCCCAGGATTTGGCTGATGCCAAGGCCGTCTGCGACAAGCTGGGGATGAAACTCCACACCATCAACTTCGCGGCCGAGTACTGGGACAATGTGTTCGAGCACTTCCTCGAAGAGTACAAGGCTGGCCGCACGCCAAACCCCGATATCCTTTGCAACAAGGAGATCAAGTTCAAGGCGTTCCTCGAATTTGCCGCCGAAGAGCTGGGTGCCACCTACATCGCCACCGGCCACTATGTGCGCCGTGACGACAGCACCGGCCGCCCGCGCCTGCTGCGCGGTCTCGATACCAACAAGGATCAGAGCTACTTCCTCTATACCCTGAGCGAGAAGCAAGTGGGTCAGAGCCTGTTCCCGGTTGGCGATCTGGAGAAGCCCGAGGTGCGCCGCATCGCCGAGCAGCTGGATCTCATCACCGCCAAGAAGAAAGACTCCACCGGCATCTGCTTTATCGGCGAGCGCAAGTTCAAGGACTTCCTGGCCAAGTTCCTGCCCGCCCAGCCCGGTAAAATCGAGACCGTGGATGGCAAGGTGATCGGCGAGCATCAGGGTCTGATGTATCACACCCTGGGCCAGCGCAAGGGGCTCGGCATCGGTGGTCGCAAAGATGCCACCGAAGAGGCCTGGTATGTGGTCGACAAAGAGGTCGAGCGCAACGTGCTGGTGGTGGCGCAGGGCGAGCATCCCCGCCTCTACTCCGATGGCCTGATTGCCAGCCAGCTGCACTGGGTGGATCGCACTCCCATTCGCGAGCCGCGTCGCTGCACCGTCAAGACCCGCTACCGTCAGCAGGATATCCCCTGCCTGATCCAGCCCATCGACGACGAGACCATCCGGGTCATCTTCGACGAGAAACAGGCTGCGGTGACCCCGGGCCAATCCGCCGTCTTCTACGACGGGGAAGTGTGTCTGGGCGGCGGCATCATCGAACAACGTTTCAGCCATCCGGTTTGAATCCTTAACAGAAGGCAGCAGACGTGAGCGATAAATTCCAAGACAGAACAATGGCCTTTGCCGGCATCTGCCAGGCCGCGTATCTGGTGCAGAAGGTGGCCCGAGACGGCAGCTGTGACGAGGCCGCCCTGCGCGAGAGCCTCTCCAGCATTCTGGTGACCAACCCGAGCCAGCCGCTCGAGGTGTTCAACAACACCCATCTGGCCATTCGCGACGGCTACCGTGCGCTGGTCGAGCAGCTGGGTGCCGATGGCAGCCAGAAGAATGCCGAGCTGACCCGCTACGTGGTGAGCCTGATTGCGCTGGAGCGCAAGCTGGCCAAGCGCAAGGACATTCTCAACATGCTGGGGGAGCGGATCGGACAGATCGGCCGCCAGCAACAGCATTTCGATCTGCTCGACGAGCAGATCCTGGCCAACATGGCGAGCATCTACAGCGATCTTATCAGCCCCATCGGGCCGCGCATCCAGGTGGCGGGTACCCCGCTGTTCCTGCAGCAGCCGCTGGTGCAGCACAAGGTGCGCGCCCTGCTGCTGGCGGGCATTCGTGCCTGCGTGCTGTGGCGTCAGCTCGGTGGCAGCCGCACCCAGATCATCTTCGCTCGCAAGAAGATGGTGGAGCTGGCCAAACGTTACTAATCATCGGCTCGCGCGCGGGCAAGCGAGGTCGACATCAGGGTGAACAGCCGCACATCCGCCTTGATGACGACTCAGCCCCACGCGCGAGTGGATACGGATCCCCCACACAAATCATCAGGAGTTCACCCCATGGAGCTGTCCGCGCTGACTGCTGTTTCCCCGATTGACGGTCGTTATGGCGACAAGGCCGATGCCCTGCGCCCTATCTTCTCCGAATTCGGCCTGCTGCGTTTTCGCGTCGAAGTCGAGGTGCGCTGGTTGCAAAAACTGGCCAGCCACGCCGGGATCCCGGAAGTCCCTGCCCTGAGCGCGGCCGCCAACGCCCTGCTCGACGGCATCGTCAGCAACTTCAACGAGAGTGACGCCGCCCGCATCAAACAGATCGAGCGCACCACCAACCATGATGTGAAAGCGGTGGAGTACTTCCTCAAAGAGAAAGTCGAAGTGAACCCGGAGCTGGCGGCTGTCAGCGAGTTCATCCACTTCGCCTGCACCTCGGAAGACATCAACAACAACTCCCACGGTCTGATGCTGAAAACCGCCCGCGAAGAGGTCATCAAGCCTTATTGCGAAAAGCTGATCAGCGAGCTCAAGCGTCTGGCCCACGAGTACCGTGACATGCCGCTGCTCTCCCGTACCCACGGTCAACCTGCCACCCCGAGCACCATGGGCAAGGAGATGGCCAACGTCGCCTACCGTCTGGAGCGCCAGTTCAAGCAGATCATGGCGGTGGAGATCCTCGGCAAGATCAACGGTGCGGTCGGCAACTACAACGCCCACCTCAGCGCCTACCCGGATGTGGACTGGCACCAGTTCTCCGAGGAGTTTGTTACCTCCCTGGGCCTGACCTGGAACCCCTACACCACCCAGATCGAGCCGCACGACTACATCGCCGAGCTGTTCGACGCCATGGCCCGCTTCAACACCATCCTGATCGACTTCGACCGCGATGTGTGGGGTTACATCTCCCTGGGTCACTTCAAGCAGCGCACCATCGCGGGGGAAATCGGCTCCTCCACCATGCCGCACAAGGTCAACCCCATCGACTTCGAGAACTCCGAAGGCAATCTGGGTCTGGCCAACGCCGTGTTCCAGCATCTGGCGAGCAAGCTGCCCATCTCCCGCTGGCAGCGTGATCTGACCGACTCGACCGTGCTGCGCAACCTGGGTGTGGCGGTGGGTTACTCCCTGATTGCCTATCAGGCGACCCTCAAGGGTATCTCCAAGCTGGAAGCCAACGACGCCGCCATGGCCGCCGATCTGGATGCCAACTGGGAAGTGCTGGCCGAGCCGATCCAGACCGTGATGCGCCGCTACGGTATCGAGAAGCCCTACGAGAAGCTCAAGGAGCTGACCCGTGGTCGCCGCGTCGATGCCGAAGGGATGCGTACCTTTATCGACACCCTGGAGTTGCCGGAAGCGGTCAAGGTTGAGCTGAAGAAGCTGACCCCGGCCAACTACATCGGCGACGCCCAGCGTCTGGTCGATCTGCTGAAGTAAGCCAACCGGCAGTGACGAAGGGGCCCTGTGCACGATACGCCACAGGGCCCCTGTTATTTTCCCTGCCACGGCAGGATCCCGAGTGGCTTTTCCCAAGCCTGCCTTGGGCAAAACCTCTTTGCGAGACACGAGAAACAGCATGTACGAACTCAATCTGGATATCGCTCACTTCCTCGAGCACTACTGGCAGAAGCGCCCGCTCCTTATCAAGGGCGGCTTCAAGGACTTTCAGGATCCCATCAGCCCGGACGAGCTGGCGGGTCTGGCCATGGAAGAGGTGGTAGAGTCCCGCCTCGTCACCCGTTTCGACGGCAAGTGGGATGCTGCCCACGGCCCCTTCGAATCCTACGACCATCTGGGCGAAGAGAACTGGACCATTCTGGTACAGGCTTGCAACCACTGGGCCCCCGAGGTGAACGAGCTGGCGGTGCCGTTCCAGTTCATTCCGGGCTGGCGCTTTGACGATGTGATGGTGAGCTTCTCCACCCCTCACGCGGGTGTCGGCCCCCACATCGACAACTACGATGTGTTCATCACCCAGGGTCTGGGCAAACGCCACTGGCGGGTTGGCGATGCCAAGCCGCTCAACGAGTTTGCCGCCCACGCCGCCCTGCTGCACTGCGAGCCGTTCGAGGCGATCATCGACGTCATCATGGAGCCGGGCGACATCCTCTACATTCCGCCCGGATTCCCCCACGAAGGCTACGCCATCGAGCCCTCCATGAACTTCTCGGTGGGCTTCCGCGCACCGGATGCCAAGGCGCTTATCTCCTCCTTTGCCGATCACCTGATCGACAACGAGGTGCGTACCGAGCGTTACGGCGATGCCGATCTCAAGCCCCGCGCCCGTCACGGCGAGATCCAGCCCCACGAGCTGCACCGTCTGCGCGAGCTGATGCAGCAGGCCCTCGATGACGAGACCCTGTTCAAGGAGTGGTTCGGCACCATGATCTCCGAGGCCAAGCACGATCTGGACGTCAATCCGGTCGAGCCGGACTACAGCGCCGAGGAGGTAGCCGACCTGCTGACCCAGGGCGAGCCCGCCATCAAGGTGCCGGGTCTGCGCACCGTCTGGTTTAGCGGCGAGAGCCAGCAGTGCTTCATCGACGGCGAAGCCTGGACGCTGCAGAGCGAAGACGCGGCAGCCATTTCGCTCTTGTGTGACAAGGACATCATCACTCAGGCCGACATGGTGGAGCTGGCCGATCAGGCCGGTTTCCTGCAACTGCTGACCCGTCTGGTCAACCGCGGTTACTGGTTCTTCAACTGATCCGGCGGTAACTGAAGGATAAAAAGGCGCCTTATGGCGCCTTTTTTGTCACTCAGAGGCGGTTCAATTAACAATCGATGCGCGAAGCTGAACCCACTCTTGATGAACCGACAAGTGGTGATTTATTGAGCTAACATGGATGGGTATCATGCGTCCGTCCCTGTTCACAAGAGAAGCGCCACCATGCAAATCACCTCCCGGCCCATGCCGCTGCCCGATTACGGCAAATACCCCTCCTCTCCGGCTGTCACACCCGAGCAGGTCAGTCAGGCCCGTAACGAAGCACTGACCAAGAAGGATGAATTGCAGGCACAGAGCGAAGAGAAAGCAACGGCTCGCAGAACCCTGGCGGTCTCTTATACGGCTAACCAGCAAGATAAAGCCGTGGTGGAGCGCTACCTGGAGGCCAGCGGTCAGGAGAGCGACAGCAAGTCGGGCCCGAGCACGGCTGATATGTATCAGGCTGCGAATCGCTACCAGCGCCAGCAGAATCTGAGCGACTACATGCAATTCCAGCAGAGCCCGCTCGCCCAGCAGATGGGTGACATGGTGGGCGAAGATAATCGCAAGGGCACCCAGCTCGATATCATTGCCTGAGCCAATTTGCTCGAATAAGCCCGGCAGGGACTGATATAAACTGAAAAAGCCCTCGATGAGGGCTTTTTCGTTATGGCTTGTCGCTGCGACGTCTCGCTATAAATGGGACACTTCTGCCTGCGCGTCCGGCAGCTCGTCGGGGAGTTCATCAAACAGGGGGTGATAGAGCACCTCACCCTGCACACCCGCAAAACCGCGCTCCTGCAGCTCCATCGCCATAAAGCAGTCGGCAGGCACCTCATAGATGCAGTGCAGGCCAAACTCGCTGGCCGGGCGGAAACCGAAACGGCTGTAATAGGCCGGATCCCCGAGTACCACCACCCCTTTCCAGTCCATCTCGAGCGCCGTATCAAGCCCTTCACGGATGAGATCAGAGCCAATCCCCTGACCTTGCCAGTCGGGATGAACCGCGACCGGCGCCAGACCGAGCCAGGGCCCTTCCATGCCGTTAATGGTGATCGGGCTTAGCATCAGGTGCCCCATGAACTCGTACTCTTCCTCTTCGACCATGGTCACTACGGCAGCACCACATTCGCGCAGGCGGTTGACCAGTTCGGCCTCATCGGAACGACCGAAGGCGGCACTCAGCAGCTCATAAACCGGCAGCATGTCACCGGGGCGCTCGGTTCTCAACATCAGGTATTACTCCTCGTACAGCAGAGCGGGCATTATTCCACACAACGGCTGGTCATTCTGAGTACCTTTGTCCAAAAATGGGAGGGTGCACTCAGGAAAACGAGCTGCAAACTGCTGCTGCAAGGCTGACAGCGTAGCCGGGGTGACCCTGTTCATCGCCTCGCGGTAGGCCAGCCAGAGGGCGGGAGCCTCCCGCGCCAACCGATCAAAGGTCAGTTCGGGCGTTTGATGCCAACAGCCATCCAGCTCATCGACCAGCTCCGGCAGCTCCACCAGCAGCCGTAACTGCTGATAGCGTATCTGCGGCGAGTCACCGCTGCAGTCCAGCGCCTGCGCCATCAATTGGTTGAACCAGTGGAGCCGTGATGCGCGCTCCTCGCGGCTGAGCAGATCGGGCCCCTGACGCTGCAGCGCGGCCAGTTGCAGCAACCACGCCAGCCCCTGTTCATCCCTGTCTTTCAGCAAGACGCCGCCAAGATGGGACAACTGCTCCGGTTCGGCCTGCTCCAGCAGATCGACGGGGTAACAGTGCAGCGCCAGCAACCGCTCAAGATGCGGCGGGCAGCGCAGAAAACAGGGCTTCTCCCCCGCGCCCCTCTCATCCACAAAGAGCGAGATGGCCAGCTTGCCGTTGGCACTCTGCCGATCCAACGTTACAGGATCCCACAGGATCACCACGGCGATCCGCTCATCTGCCAGCCAGCGGGAAATTTCCTCGGGCAAGGGATTGGGTAAGGAGGGAGCGCGATCCAGCCGCCAGTAACTCACCTCACACGGCTGGCGACCGCTGATATGGCGCCGCCCGCGATAGTGCATGCCCACTTTTGCCATCACCCGGCCGGAGGCTAAATTGTCTGGCATATGGCGAGCCGTCAGCGCAGGCAGTTGCAGTTGGTCAAAGGCGAACCCCTTGACCAAGCTGGCGGCCCGGGTCGCCAGACCGCGATTTTGCCAGGGCACGCCCACCCACCAGGCGAGCTCGCCATTCCAGTGCAGGGAGATCACCCCGACCAGCGCCGCACCTTGCTCCTCTGGCAAGGTGATGGCCCAGCTCCAGCCAAGGCCAAGCGCCGCCTTGCGCCAGCTGAGCGCCAGCCAGTCGCGGGCCCCCTCCGGCGGATAGGGGTGAGGAATATTGAGGGTGTAGCGCGCCAGCGCCTCGTCGCTGCAGTAGCGCACTATCTCGCGCTCATCGTCGGCCTGCAGTGGTCGCAATACGACACCTGATAGCGAATGCCCCTCAGCCAGGGTCGGCACCGTCACGCGGCGCGCCAGCAGGCGATTGAGCACGGCGCCCAAATCGGCCTCGGGGGTGAGCGGCAGATCGGCCCCCACAGGGCCAAGGGTGAGCAGTCCCTGCTCCCTGGCGAGGGTCAATAGGGAGGTAGAGGCACTGATCAGAACCTGGCGGCTGGGATCAACATGAAAATCCGCCAGCAGATCGCCATCGAGCCAGGCGGCCAGCAGGGCCCCCGGGCAGAGCACCCCGTCAGGGGGACAACTCGCCCAGGGAGCATCGCTTTGATCGAGGGCGGCCGCCGCCTCTTTGCCCAGCAGCAGCTGCCAGCGATGACCTTGCTGCTGCCAGTGCAGCAACAGCGCAGCCCACTGCGGTTGCCACAGACTGGCCTCGATCAGCAGTTCCATCAGCTGGCCTGACAGGCCGCTGGCAGCGTCAGATGGCGGGGATGGGCTTCGATACGGGCGATCCAGCTACGGATAGCGGGCCACCCCTGCAGGGAGAAGATCCCCTCCTCTGCCACGTGGGTGTAGGCATAAAGGGCGATATCGGCGATGGTCGGCGCATCACCGCACAGGTAGGGGCTCTGTTTCAGCTGCTGCTCCATTACCGCCAGCGCCTTCTCGCCACCGGCTTTCAGCCCGTCGAGCCGCGCCTCCTGCGACTCGGGTCGGCCGAGATAGTGAACGATAAAGCGGGCCACCGCGATGTAGGGCTCATGGCTGTACTGCTCAAAGAACATCCATTTGAGCACCTCGGCCTGCTGGCGCGGATCGGTTGGCCACAAGGCACTGCCTTGCCCCAGATAGAAGAGGATGGCGTTGGATTCCGCCAGCGCATCGCCCTGGCCAATCTCCAGCACCGGGATCTTGCCGTTGGGGTTCATGGCCAGAAATGCGGGGGTACGGGTATCCCCCGCCTGAATATCCACCTCTACCCACTCAAGGGGCAGCTCCAGCCAGCGGGCCAGCAGCCACACCTTGTAACAGTTGCCGGAACGCAGATCACCATACAGACGCATACACACTCCTTGTGAAAACAGATTTGAATAGCGCGCTCAGGGAGCCAGACGCTCGATATGCCAGCCATCCCCGTCGCGGGTGTAGTAGAAGCGGTCGTGCAGCCGGTGCTCGCCCCCCTGCCAGAACTCCACCGTCTCGATCACCACCCGGAATCCGCCCCAGAAGCTCGGCAGCGGCACTTCGCCATTGGCAAACTTCTGCTTGAGCTCGAGGAACTTGGCCTCCAGCACGCCGCGGGCCGAGATGCGGGTCGACTGCTTGGAGACCCAGGCAGCGATCTGGCTATCCTTGGGACGGCTGTGGAAATACTTCATCACCTCGAAAGTGCTCATCTTCTCCACCCGGCCGGTCACATGAACCTGTCTGTCCAGCGTGTGCCAGGGGAAGAGCAGGCTGATACGGGGATTGCCTTCCAGCTGCTGCGCCTTGCGGCTGCCCATGTTGGTGTAAAAGACCATCCCCTGGGCGTCGTAGTGCTTGAGCAGCACGGTGCGCTGCCAGGGCTGACCATCGGCATCCACCGTCGCTACCACCATGGCGGTGGGATCGGTCAGTTTGGCCTCACAAGCCTGCGCCAACCACTTCTCGAACAGCGCCAGCGGCTCGGCCGGCAGATCGGCCCGGTGCAGCCCGCCACGGGAGTATTCACGGCGCAGATCAGCAACATCCATCATCTTGATTTTCCTTCAAATAAATAATGGTTCCACGACCATCAAGAGAGTGACGCAGGCATTGTGCGCTCGATAAAGCGACCTTGTAAACCATACAAAAAAAGCGAAGAGGCTAACGCCTCTTCGCTTGGTTTATCAATTTACCAAAGATGGGTAATCTCACCCTTGGGTTATCTGGTTTAGTAGCTCATGATCTCACGACGACGCAGCAGTGCAGCGATACCAAGGCCCAACAGCGCGAACAGACCGGTCGAACCGCCGCCACCACCGCCGCCATTGCTTTCAGGCTGGGGAGCCGGTGTATCACTGCTCTTGGTCGCCAGTTTTGGCGTAATGGCATAGAAGATATTGTCGCTACAGGCCAGCTTGAGGCGAACAGCGCTGCCAGCATTGGCCGGAATGGTCACCTCATGGGCGCCATTGTTGCTCACGCCATTGACCAGCGGCTGCCAACTCTTGCCTTCATCGTTGCTATAACTGATATCGACCCGCTGACAGTTGATGCGGCCACCGTCGGTTCCAGCTACTTGCCAATTCACTGTGGTCGGGCTGCCAACCAGAATACGCTGGTCAGGGGCTGGCAATATCTTGAAGGTTTGTGAACCTGTATCGACCACCTCGACCGAGGTCTCATCATAGGCACCACCGCCTTTTCCATCACGGGCCACCAAACGGAAATTCAGAGTACGCGGTACATTGACCCACGGATCGCCCTTCTCTTCATCTTTTATTAGCTCAGGCTGTTGCAACATAAATCGTTCATATCCCCTTAGCTGAGTCGCTAAAGAAGGAAAGTGACGTTCAGGAGACGTTGCAGGCGCAACAAAACGATATAAGGGTCCATCGCTCAATTTCCCATAGTATATATCAGATGCACTCTCTGTCGCTCGACCAAGATCAACCTGTTCCCAGGTAAAGGTCATTCCATCTTCACCAGAACCAATCCCTGTGAGTGAAAATGCAGTTCTAACAGGAATAACTTTTGATTGCGATGCTGGCGAGATATTCACATCAATATCTTGCTTGATCATAGGCTCAACAGCGCCACAATTATCTGGACGGCTGGCTAGCACAGCAAGCATCTGCTCAATGGACTTGCTATGAAAATAACCAGTCGTTTTAGATTGCAGATTTTGTGACCCCATGCCAACTCTGCCCGGATAACCCATGATGGTCGCACCGCTACCAACCTCCCAAGCGGAATTAGCTACACGTCCGCCTTGGTCGACATTAAAGATATGCTCTGCACCGAGCTGATGACCCACTTCATGCGCAAAGGTATCGACAAACATCGCATCGATCTCTGCGATTCCCGCTCCCGAGCTGCCATTACCGGCTCCACTCATTGCATTAGATCGCAAGTTTCGACCAGGGGACTTATTCCCGAAATAATCCAGATTTGGAGCTGCGCACAGCGTCCCCCATGCCAAGCCAGAATAATTGGTCGTCATCAGCACGTGGCCAATATCAAACTCACCTAACTTTTTCGCAGGATCGGCTTCTCTTTGAGCCAACAGTTGAACAAGCTCATTTCGATGTGCATCATCACGGTCTATTGTAGGCGTGGTAAATGTGCGGTCTTTATTAGTTCCATTAAAAAAAAGATCTGTGTCCGGATCGTCAAAAATAATATTATCATTGCCATCAGCCAAGATAAATTTTATACCGAGATCACGCTCATATATCTCATTGACTCGAGCCAGCAATGTTACAATAGATGACAACGCACCTATTTTATCATGAAATGAGGTGGTATACTCTCCAGTGGTAGATATCGCAATCCGATATGTTTTTATTCCAGGAAAGTTATATTTTTGTGCTGCTTGCTTAGTTGCACTATCTAACAATGAGCGCTTTTTTTCACTTTCATGCTCACTTGTATTATTCTGCATCAGCTCTTCATGATGCCCATTTTTTCGCGGTTTTACATTTTTCTTGTAATAAACAGAATAAAGACCACTACGTTGAACATCAATAAACACCTGCTCCCCTTGGTGCATAAACATGCCATTAAAACCACGTGGGGAAATATCAAAACTGCCGGTATTATTTTCATTGCCCACTTCATGGCCTTTAAAGGTCATGATATCCGGATACTTGGCGGCCAATGCAGGTGGCAACACCGACGAGGGCTGCACTTCAAATTGCACCATTCCACCATTTGGTAATGGCAAAGTAATCAGCGTATCGCCAGCACGCAGATTTTGAATAAACTCTTCATCGACCTTAAAGCTGGTATAGGCACTAGTTGTGACTGTATCAGCCGCCTGCCTATTGTGTGCTTCGACCATATGCCATGGGGATGCCAGCGCGATATTGGCTGACATTGCGATGACAACTGAGATTGCATTTATTGTGAACTTCATCATTATTAATCACCTGACTGAACAGCCGGCGAGAATAACGTGACACAAATCACAATTCAACTTTTTCAATAAAAATTAAATGAATTTTATTTCATTTAAAATCATAAAGTTAGTGAGTTATAGTTTATAAACAGCTCATTTTGTTAGCATTTTCAGCAGTTCTTTTTAATAGAGTTAAAACTCCAAAAAAAGTATATGGGGGCTCATATGTGAGTCATCGAATCATTCCCATGAGGCTATCACTATGTTTGGAATATTAGAGTTATAACTCCAATCATGCCGATTTACACGCCGTTGTTGAACAGCCACTACGGCCTTGAAATCGCCTCCGGCATGCACCTTTCCAGCATCTGTCGGTTATATCGGGTGGCATAGTCAATCCGCTGCTCAAACTCCGACTCCTTACCCATCTCAATCACATCACCGAACCCTTTCAGATAACGGACTCCGCACCGGGTTCTCGCTTCTGCTTGCAATGACTCCACAACCCCCGGAGCCATACCGCCGCGCCCGCCACGCACGATGAGCCGATAATCCTGAGCAGCAAGACTTTCATCTATTGCCTCGGTCAGTGATGCGGCCACAACAGGCGCTGCGCAGATATATAGAAACAGCAAACTGACGGCTAACCGTAATACCTGCGCCATCCGGCTGCCCCTCCCATCAGGAGGATCACGATAAGATTCACTGCACCACCACCACCGCCGCCACCCGCATTGTTGTCGGTAATGACAGTTGCACTTTCCGTAGTGGCAGACGCATTACCTCTTATCCCATTGATAGAGAAAAAAATATTATTGCTGCATGCCAGCTTCAGCCTGGCCGTGCTGGTCAACGGTGCAGGCAACACCACACTGGCCGAACCGTTATTGGCAAGCCCGCTTGCCAGCGTAGTCCAAGTAGAACCACCATTCTGTGTCAGTGCCAAATCCACGCTGGGACAATTGATAGGAGGCTGATCGGTCCCGGCAACATTCCATGTCACTAGCTGAGTGCTACCCGCCACCATGGCGCCGATCTGCGGAGCTGTGATGGCAAATGCCGCGCCGGTATTGATCACCTGAACCACCATTTCATCACTGCTCACCGCCCCCTGACCATCACGTACGGTAAGGCGGAACTGGAGATTGCGATTGGTCGCAGGCCACGCCTCTCCTTTGGCCAAGACACCCGATATCAGAGAGCTCATGGCGGGCAATGTTCTACGGGGATCCGATGTTGGTGAAACAAAGCGAAACAGCGGGCGGGTTCCATCATCCACCATGGTTGCCACGCTGTAGGATGCATTGCCAAGATCAACCTGCTCCCAGGTGTAACTGAGGGGATGACCATCCAGATCCAGCGCACTACCGACAAGAGTGAAAGGCGTATTGGCGGGGATCACCCTATCGCCCCCCGCATCCACAACCGGCGCGTTATTGGCAAGCGCCAGGTCGGTGCCGCAGGAGGGCAGAGAGGCCATCAGAGCCCGCATCTGCTCGATCGACTTGCTGTGAAAAAAAGGTGTGCTGTTAACCTGCAGATTCTCCTCACCACAGATCCCGGCATAGGCCATGATGGTCGAGCCACTGCCCGGTTCCCAGGCTGAGCTAGCCTTGCGACCCGTGGCACAACTGTCGGCCATGCCATTGAAGGAGTGCTCTGCCCCCAGCTGGTGCCCCAATTCGTGAGCCACATAATCAATAAAGAATGCATCACCGATAGGCTGTGAGCCTCCGGTCATGCCCCGTGAACGGCTGAAAGGGTTGCATAAAGATCTCAGGGTCGCCACCCCGCCGCCTGATGTCGCCAGCAGATGGCCCAGATCAAAAGAAGGATTGAGCAACACCCCCTGTTGGGTCTGGTTGATGGCGATATCCTGGGTCGAGTTGGTGAAAGGATCCGTCGCAGGATCGGTGAAAATCACATTATCCGTATCAGCTGCAAGCTGAAACTCGGCCCCCACATCACGGCGATAGACTTCATTGACCCGATTAAGCAGTGTTGCAATGGCCGAGAGTGCTGCAACCTTGGTACCACCGTGATACTGGGTATATTCCCCGGTTGCCGAGATGGCGATGGTGTAGCGCTTGCGCAAATTGCCATCGACCAGCACAGCTCGCTCACGCTCGATACCATGAGGATCAATCACCTGATCCACATCCTGTCGCCGCCAGGCATCTTGCTGTTCATAAACGGCATAAGAGAAACCGTCCTGAAGCGGATCGACATAAAAGGTACGCCCCTGATGGGTAAACATACCGTGAAAACCATGTATGGTGACATCAAATCGGCCTGTATCCGCCGCCCGATCGATAGCCTTCCCACTGTAAGTATTGATAGAAGGGTAGCGCTGGGCCAAAGGCTCCGGGAGCAAGGCATTGGGATGAACATCAAACTGCACCGTAGTGCCATCCGGCAATGGCAAGGTCAATACACTGGCGAGATGCCCGGGTTCAAAAGGCTTGTCAGGAACCACCACTCTGACCTTTTCAGCTCGCACATCATAGACCCCTCCCCTTTCCAAGTTTTCATCCATGAAGGTCCACTGTGGTTCTGCTGCAACCTGAACAGACAAACTGGTGATAATCACCGCAATGCCATGCTTCATAGAGCCTCCTTGCCCTACCTTGGTGACAACAAGTATGGTGCAGCGTCAATTGACGATCTGCGTGACAGACAGAAAAGAAAATTCGCACAAAACTTCTGTCACGCTGAAAAATCGTGCTACACCCGCGCTCCCCATCTCAGGCAATACAGACTGGCCCCATTCAACAACGGAAAAAAGTGAAGGCGCCATTGGCGCCTTCACGGATAGATAGGGGGATGAATATCCCCTCCATTTGGATTGGTTCGTTGGTGTATTACTGCTTGCCAGCGCCCGATGCTATTGGGCAATGAATCACCATACGCTGGTTATACTCGCTGGCGTAAGCGCTCAACTTGGCATGTATCTCTTGCTGACCGGGCCTTATCACATCGCCCAATCCATCCAGATAACGCTTGCCACAGCGCGCCTTGGCCTCTGCCTGCTGCTCGGCTGCAATACCGGGGGCGAACTCTCCCCGCCCGGCTATCACTATCAGGCGGTAATCCTGCCTGGCGAGGTTTGCACTCAGCTCCTGTTCCAGCGTGCTGGCATCGGCCTGACAACCGCCGAGCATGACAAGCAGCAACAGAGGGACTCCCTTCATGTGCGCCTCCGTTGCCAGCCGAGCAGCGCCAGAGCCAGCGTCCACAATCCGAGCGCCCCGCCACCACCGCCGCCACCTGAAGTCGAGCCACCTTGCACCAGAGGCAATTTGAGGGGACTGATGGCAAAGAAGATATTGTCGCTGCATGCCACTTTCAGCCTGACGCTGCTGGTGAGATCGGCAGGCAACGTTACCGTTGCTGCGCCGTTATTGGGTTGTCCGGCGGCAAGCATTGTCCAGCTTACGCCCTCATCCTGGGTCACCGAGATGTCCACCTTGCTGCAACTGATCGGCGCCACAGTTGTGCCCGCCACATCCCATGCTACGGCCTGACTGGCCCCCGGAGTGAGAGTCACCCCGTAAAACGGGTTGGTGATGCGAAATGCCGCACCGGTATTGATCACTTGCACTTTCATGTCATCACTGGCAACGCCACCCTGACCATCACGCACCGTCAGTCTGAAATTGAGATCCCGGTTGGTAGTCGGCCAGGCCTCTCCTTTGGCAAGCGTGCCGGAGAGCAGGGATGGCAAACTCGGCAGGATCCGCTCCGGCGATGCCGTGGGAGAGACAAAACGAAACAGCGGCCGGGAGCCATCGTCAATCATGGTGGCGGCACTACTCGATTCAGTACCCAGATCGATCTGCTCCCAGTTGTAGAGCAGAGAATCATTATCCAGATCTCCACCAGCCCCTTTTAACATAAAGGCCGTATTGGCAGGGATCACATAGTCCCCCCCTGCAGCTGCCTGCGGGGCATTATTGCTCAACGCGAGTGTGGTTCCACAAGTCGATACGGTCGCCATGTGCGCACGCATCTGCTCGATGGACTTGCTATGAAAATAGGGGTCGCTGTGAGTCTGGATATTCTCATCACCACAAATACCGGCATAGGCCATGATGGAGCTGCCACTACCTGGCTCATAGGCTTGATTCGCAACCCGGGTACCTGCACCGCAACTCCCGGTAGTGCCGTTGAAGGTATGATCGGCACCAAACTGGTGGCCAATTTCATGAGCCACATAGTCAACGAAGAAGGCATCTCCCACCGGTGTGGGTGAACCCGACATCCCACCAGACTTCTGATTGGTGCAGAGCACTGCCAATCCGGCCAGACCGCCGCCATTGGTATTCAGGACATGGCCGATATCAAAATTACCGAGCTGCATATTGGTAAAGTAATAAGCCTGTACCCCGATATTGGTCTGCGCATCCGAATTATCATTGGCAAACAAGTCGCTGGCCGGATCGGTAAAGATCAGGTTGTCATTGCCACTGGCCAGCACGAATTCGGCGCCCACATCCCGTTGATAGACCTGATTGACGCGGTTGAGCAAGGTCGCAATCGCCGCCATGGTAAGCGCTTTGGAGCCACCGTGGTATTGGGTAAATTCTCCTGTCGCCGAAATGGCAATGACGTAGCGCTTGCGAACATTGCCATCCACTTGCACCTTGCGCACCAGTTTGCTGAGCTTGGGCCCTATCACCTCATCTGCAGCCTCTTCCAATCGACTATGGGCATCCTGCTGGTAATAGACGGCGTAGCCTTCGGCATTGCGCAGCGGATCGACAAACACCATCTGGCCCTGATGGCTGAACATGGCGTGGAAACCCTGTGGCCCCAGATCGAAGCGCCCGGTATCGACCGGATGCGCCGGGTTGTAACCCTTGAAGGTGCGGATCTGCGGATACTTGGCGGCGAGATCTGCAGGCAGCAAGTCGTAGGCTTCCAGAGCAAAGGTGACCTCCCCCCCATCGGGCAGCGGCAGGGTCAGCTCACTCGCCCCGGCTTGCAGCCCGGCAAAATAGTCGAGCGGCACCTTGGCCACCCGAAACTGATTGGCCCGCACCTCATAACCTTGCTCCGCAGTCGCTCTGGCGGCTACCGTGCTCCACTCGCTGGCCATCAGGCTGGTTGACCCCAACAAACTGGCCACCAACAGGGCCAACGAACACTTACTGGTCACATGCATCTTTGTCATCCTTGTAGTCATGCACTTTTTTGAACCATTACCGGCATCATTATCCCGCCGAATCAAAAAGCCCGGCGCCACTGTTTCAGCCACTCACCCATGGGGAGTGTTGCGCCAACCCCGTCTAACCCCTATCATTGCGCGGATTTGTCAATTTTAGAACTGCCCCTCTTCACAAAGGTGCGGTTCATCTTTATCTGGCCAAGGTTAATCTCATGCTCAAATCCCCACTGTTGCCCCGTTTCGGGGATCTGGTCGTTGCCATTGTTGACGATGTGCTCGGTCAGGGTCTTACCCTCGACCGCGCCTATGCCCGTCACTTCTCCGGCATCGAACTCAAACCGCAAGAACAGGCAAGGATTGCCCTGGTCACCGGCGACCTGCTGCGTCGTCTCAGCCTCTATTGCTTCCTGACCGGCATTCAGGTGCGTCAGGCCGAAAAGAATGTCTGGCCGCTGCTGCACAGCTGGCACGCCTTCCACAAAATTGCCCAGCCCAACCACCCGACCCTGGATCGCTTCAATGAAGAGGCATTCCGCCGCCGTCTGACCGAGGCGAAGAAGAACCCGGTATTGATGGATGGTTGCCCGAGCTGGCTGGAGAAACTGGGCAGCGAGCAGCTGGGTGAAGCCTGGCCTGCCGAGCGTGCCGCCCTGGCCTGGATGCCCAAGCGTTACCTGCGGGTCAACACCCTCAAGTGCACCCGTGATGAGCTGCAGGCCATGCTGGCCAAAGAGCAGGTCACCACCATTCCGGTTGAAGGTGTGGAGACTGCCCTGCAGGTCACCTCCGACGCCGCCCTGTTCCGTACCAAGGCCTTTGCCGATGGTTGCTTCGAACAGCAGGACGCAGGCTCCCAGCTGGTTGCTGCTGCGCTGGAAGTTGCCCCAGGCATGCGCGTTATCGACGCCTGCGCCGGTGCCGGTGGCAAGACCCTGCACATCGCCGCCATGATGCAGGGCAAAGGCCGTCTGCTGGCAATGGATGTGGAAGAGTGGAAGCTGGAGAACCTCAAGCAGCGCGCCCGTCGCGCCGGTGCCCACAACGTGGAGACCCGGGTCATCACCAGCAGCAAGACCGTCAAGCGCCTCAAAGAGAGCGCCGACCGCGTACTGCTGGACGTGCCCTGCTCCGGTCTTGGCGTACTCAAGCGCAATCCGGATGCCAAGTGGCGTGATACCGCCGAGCGTCTGCCGGTGCTGGTCGCGCTGCAAGAAGAGATCCTGCAGCGTTACAGCCAGATGGTGAAAGTCGGCGGCCTGCTGGTCTATGCAACCTGCTCCATCCTGCCCGAGGAGAACCGCCAGCAGGTGGACAAGTTCCTCGCGGCCAACGAAAACTTCCGTCTGCGTGACGATCACACCGTGAGCCCGTCCGAGACCGGCTTCGACGGCTTCTACATGGCTCGTATCGAACGGATCGCCTGATCTGCCCGATGACCATATAGACAAAAGCGGCTGCCATTGGCAGCCGCTCTGTTTTGGCTTGCTGACACACTCCCGATGGGGTTACAGCGCAGCAATCGCCTCTATCTCGATCTTCACATCCTTCGGCAAGCGGGCCACTTCCACGCAAGAGCGCGCCGGATACATGGCATCGTGCTTGGTGAAAAAGTCGTTGTAGACCTGATTCACCGCAGCAAAGTCGTTCAGATCCGAGACAAACACCGTGGTCTTGAAGATGTTGCGCACCTCGCCGCCTGCCGCCTCGACAATCGCCTGTACGTTTTGCAGGGAGCGCAGGGTCTGCGCTTCGATCCCCTCCGCAACGTCGCCGCTCACCGGGTCCAGCGGGATCTGACCGGAGGTGTATAGGATGTTGCCAATCCGGGTGGCCTGCACATAGGGGCCGATGGCGCCCGGCGCCGCCTTGGTAGTGATAACCTGTCGCATCTGTTACTTCCTCGTGCTGACAAACAAAAAGTAGGCCCGGAGCAAGCCTGCTCACCCCGGGCATGAGAGTTACATCATGTTGGTGAAGGTTCTGGAGATGACGTCCTGCTGCTGCTCGCGGGTCAGGGCGTTGAAGCGCACCGCATAACCGGAGACCCGGATGGTCAGGCTGGGGTACTTGTCCGGATTGTCGATGGCATCCAGCAGCATCTCGCGATTCATCACATTGACGTTGAGGTGCTGACCCCCTTCCACATCCCGCTCGTGATGGAAGTAGCCATCCATCAGCCCCACCAGATTGTTCTCGCGATTGGCGGGCTCCTTGCCGAGCGCCCCCGGCACGATGGAGAAGGTGTAGGAGATCCCGTCCTTGGCATATTTGAACGGCAGCTTGGCCACCGAGGCGAGCGAAGCGACCGCCCCCTTGCGATCCCGACCGTGCATCGGGTTGGCCCCCGGTGCAAACGGCGCACCGGCGCGGCGGCCATCCGGGGTGTTGCCGGTCTTCTGGCCATAGACCACGTTGGAGGTGATGGTCAGGATCGACTGGGTCGGCACCGCATTGCGGTAGGTCGGCAGCGCCTGGATCTTCTTCATGAAGCGCTCGACCAGATCGCAGGCGATGGAGTCGGCCCGCTCGTCGTTGTTGCCGTACTGGGGATACTCCCCCTCAATCACGAAATCGACCGCCAGCCCGTCAGCATCGCGCACCGGCTTGACCCGGGCGTACTTGATGGCCGCCAGCGAATCGACCGCCACCGACAGACCGGCAATGCCGCAGGCCATGGTGCGATAGACGTCGCGATCGTGCAGCGCCATCAGCGAGGCTTCGTAGCTGTACTTGTCGTGCATGTAGTGAATAAGGTTGAGCGCGCTGATGTACTGCACCGCCAGCCAATCCATAAAGCTGTCGAGGCTGGCCATGACGGTCTCGTAATCCAGCACCTCGTCCATGATGGGCGCCACTTTCGGGCCAACCTGGATCTTCAGCTTCTCGTCCACCCCACCGTTGATGCAATAGAGCAGGGTTTTGGCGAGGTTGGCGCGGGCACCGAAGAACTGCATCTGCTTGCCGATCACCATGGGGCTCACGCAGCAGGCGATGGCGTAGTCATCGCTCTCGAAGTCGGTGCGCATCAGGTCATCGTTCTCATACTGCAGGGATGAGGTATCGATGGAGACGCGGGCCGCATAGGTCTTGAAGGCCCGCGGCAGCCCTTCCGCCCAGAGGATGGTGAGGTTGGGCTCGGGCGCCGGCCCCATGGTCTTGAGGGTGTGGAGGTAGCGGAAGGAGTTCTTGGTCACCAGGGTGCGACCATCCAGCCCCATGCCACCGATCACCTCGGTCGCCCAGATGGGGTCGCCGGAGAAGAGGGAGTCAAACTCGGGGGTACGCAGGAAGCGCACCATGCGGATCTTCATGATGAAGTGATCGACCAGCTCCTGGGCATCCTGCTCGCTGATAAGCCCCGCCTTCAGATCCCGCTCGATATAGATGTCGAGGAAGGTGGCGGTACGACCGAGGGACATGGCCCCGCCATTTTGCGACTTCACCGCCGCCAGATAGGCAAAGTAGAGCCACTGCACTGCCTGCTGCGCCGTGCGTGCCGGCCCGGAGATGTCAAAGCCGTAGCTGGCCGCCATCTGCTTGATCTGCACCAGTGCCCGCTTGTGCTCGGCCAGCTCCTCGCGCTGGCGGATCACCTGCTCCAGCTGCTCTCCCCGCTCGAGCGCCGGTTGCAGATCGGCAAACTGCAGCTCCCGCTCACGGATTAGATAATCTATGCCATAGAGCGCGACCCGACGATAATCTCCGATAATGCGACCACGGCCGTAACCATCCGGCAAACCGGTCAAAATTCCCGATTTTCGGCAGCGCAACATCTCGGGAGAGTAGACGTCGAACACCCCCTGATTATGGGTTTTGCGCAATTCGCTGAAGGTATATTCAAATTCGGGATCCATCTCCCGGCCATATGCTTCAAAAGAGCTGCGGATCATATTTACACCACCAAACGGGTGCAGTGCTCTTTTAAGGGGCTTGTCGGTTTGCAGGCCAACGATTTTTTCCAGCCCCTGTTCGATATAACCGGGTCCGTGAGCAGTAATGGTCGTGGCAATATTGGTATCAAAATCGACCGGTGCGTGGGTGGCGTTCTCGATACGGATCCCCTCCATCACCTTGTTCCACAAAGTGGTGGTCGCTTCGGTCGCATCTGCTAAAAACTGTTCGTCACCTTCATAGGGGGTGTAGTTCTGCTGGATAAAATCACGGACGTTGATCTCGTGCTTCCAGTTTTCACCGGCAAACCCTTGCCATGCCTGACGGAATTTATCCTGATCCAATTGCATATCAACTTTCATCAAATAAACCTCATTCACTACTCATGACACTACAGTGGAAGATGTCAGACGCACTCGGCCTGACGAACCTGCTGCCCCAGACGAATGGCATCCAGCGCAATCATTTTTTCTTCATTGGTCGGAATGACGGCAGCGAATATTGCCGAAGCAGGTGCAGAAATAATCCGGCATCCCATGGCATTGGGTTGTTTATTCAACGCCTCGCTCATGGCGATGCCAAATACCTGCAGCCGTTCGCACACCAGTTTTCTGATAAACGTGGAGTTCTCGCCAATACCGCCGGTGAAAATAACGGCATCCAGTCGGCGCAATGAGGTGGCATGACCGCCAATATGGCGGGCAATACGGTGGACAAAGGCGTGGATCGCCAGTTTCGCCCCGGGATGTCCTTCGTGATAGGCAGCTTCCAATACCCGCATATCCGAGGAGAGCCCCGAAATACCCAGCAGGCCGGACTGCTTGTTCAATACCCGCTCGATATCCTCGATGGATTGCCCGGTCTTGCTGGCGATATAGGCCAGCGCGCCAAAATCGATATCGCCGCTGCGGCTGCCCATGATCAGCCCCTCCAGCGGCGTCATCCCCATCGAGGTATCGACGCTCTTGCCATCCTGTACCGCGCAAATAGAGGCGCCATTGCCCAGATGGGCGATGACCAGACCGGCATGCTGCTCATCCAGCCCCATAAATACGCAAGCCTGCTCGGCGACATAGCGATGGGAGGTACCGTGGAAGCCATAGCGGCGCACGCCGTAATCCTGCAAATATTGGTAAGGCAGCCCATAGATATAGGCTTCCGGCTTCAGGGTCTGGTGAAAACCGGTATCAAATACCGCAATTTGGGGTTGTGTGGGAAATAGCTGACGAGCCGCCATCACACCGCATAAATTGGCGTGATTGTGCAGGGGAGCCAAGGGTGACACCTGCTTTATTTTGGCCAATACATGTTCATCAATGATCACGGCTTCGCTAAATTCACTACCACCATGAGCAATTCGATGACCCACCAGTGCAATGGCATCCAGCAGATCGCGCTTTTTCAATTCAGCCGCAATGGCAGCCAATGCACAGGTGTGGTTATTTTCAGGTAATGACATAGCGGGCTCTTTACCCACTTGCAATTGGGGATGGGCCGTCTCAATACCATCCGCCATACCGGATATCACCACCTCACAGGATTGACTCTCCAGTACCGAGAATTTGACCGATGAGGAGCCGCAATTGATAACCAGAACCAACGAATCAAACTTCATTACATCGCCTCGAGATTAATAGTGTCGAGTCACTGCAGTCAGGGCATTTCGCCATAAACAGAGAGTCAAAAAACGGCAAGCCTTACCCAGGGCCCACATAATTGTGGCCAACGAAGAACCGGTTATTGCTCATGTCTGACTGCACCATCCAGACCCCGCCAGGGGGGCCTGAATGGTTGATGACTTGCAGAAAAGGTTTTCAGAACAGCTTGGAAACTATATTCAGGATGGTCAGCACACCGATGATGGTGACAAACAGGTTGCTGGCCTGACCTTTATATTTTGCCAGTGCCGGTGTCTTGCTCACCGCATACATCGGCAGCAGACAGAGCAGGGAAGCGATGATTGGCGCCCCCATTGCCTCAATCAGGTCGAGGATGTTGGGGTTCACATAAGCGACCAGCCAGGTGGAGCCCATGATGAACAACATACTGACCATGTTGAGTTTTTTACTGGAAACCTTGCTCTTGTCGCCCTGGTAGCCAAAGCGGAGGATAAGGCCGTTCAACCCTTCCAGCGTCCCCAGATAGTGGCCAAAGAAGGATTTGAAGATGGCAACCAGCGCAATGATGGACGCCGCATACTCCAAAGTGGTGGCAAACGCAGACTTGCTGCCCGTCATTGAGGAGAAGTGGTTGGCCAGATAGGAGAGCACCGGAATGTTCTGGGCTTTGGCTTCCGCCATATTTTGCGGTGACAGGGTAAAGAGGCAGCTGAAGGCAAAGAACATCACCACGGCCACCATCAGCATGCTGGCACCGGAGATAATCTTCGAGCAGCGCTTCTCGGTAAAATCACGCCCGAACTCCTGCTCATACTCTTCCCGTTTGGAGACAATGAAAGAGGAGACAATCGGCGAGAAGTTGAAGGAGAAGACCATGATGGAGATCCCCAGCCAGACGGTAACCAGAATACCATCGTGACCAAACATCGATATCTCGCTCAGATTGACCTGATCAAAGACGGCACTGTTCCAGTACGGGACGAGGGAGAGAGAGATAACGATCAGACTGGCAATAAAGGGAAAGACCAGATAGCTCATCACCTTGACCATCAGATCTTTACCGAAGTAGATCACGAATGCCATCAACATCAACAATGCCAGTGCAACCACACCTCGATTAAGCGGAACCAACTGTAGTTGATGCTCCCAAAATGCCATAAAGGTATTGGTGATCGTCACACCATATATCCACAGCAGTGGGCAGATGGCAAAGAAATAGAGGAAGGTAATTACCACTCCACCCATCTTGCCAAAATGTTCTTCAACGGTCTCGGTAATATTTGCCGATGGATTACTGCCAGAAAGACATAATCTGGCCAACGCCCTGTGGCAATAAAATGCAATGGGGTAAGCCAGCACCAGCATGATTAATATTGGGATCAGGCCACCATATCCGGCCCGGATTGGAAAGAACAAGACCCCCGCCCCGATAGCAGTACCGAACAGACCTAATCCCCATGTGGTATCCGATTTACGCCATGCACGCGTATTCTCTTTACTGCCGGTGACAACACTGTCTAATATCATGACTGCATTCCTTACAGGCTAAATTGACGAATATTGTTCTGTTCGATAATTTCGGCGATCCGGGTCAGATCAATATTGCCACCCGAAATAATGCTGACGGTCTTTTTACCTTCGACATAATGTTTCAGCTTGCCACTGAGCAGCGCTGCCGAGGCCAGAGCTCCCGCCCCTTCGGTAATCACCTTGTTGCGCTGAATAAGGTCAACCATGCTATGACGAATATCATCCTCGGTGACCAGTACAATATCATCCACCAATTGTTTGACGATTTCGAAGGTCAGTGAACCGGGTCTTGCCACATCACAGCCATCGGCCAGCGTGCTGCTGGTTCTGTGATTGGTCATGGTACCGGCATAGAAAGAGGCCGCCATACCGTGCACATTCTCGGATTGCACACCAATCACCTTGATGGTCGGATTAATAGATTTGATAGCCATGGCAACACCGGCAATCAAACCACCGCCACCGATCGGCACTATGATGTTATCGACATCATACAAATCTTCGATAATTTCCAGGCCAATGGTGCCCTGGCCGGCAATCACTTTTGCATCGTCGAAGGGGGGGATAAATACGCGGCCTTCCATCTCCACGATTTCGCTGACTTTGGCAATGGTGTCATTGAAGCTATTTCCATGGAGGATCACTTTGGCTGAATAGTCACTGGTTGCAGCAATTTTTGATTTGGGGGCACAGCAAGGCATGACCACCTTGGCATCAATTCCCAGCATAGCACTGGAGAGTGATACACCTTGGGCATGATTGCCCGCCGAGCAGGCGACAACACCTTTTTGTCGGTCTTCCAGACTTAATGAACTGAGTTTGTTGAAGGCACCACGAATTTTAAAAGAGCCTGTACGTTGCATGTTTTCAAGCTTGAGGTAAACCTCGCCATGGCAACGTTCGCTGATGTAGTTAGAGGGTAGTTGCGCGGTCTTGTATATATGATTGGTCAGTCTTTTTTTGGCTTCAGTAATATCATGAAGACCAATGGGCAGATTGCTATACATCTTCATCGCAAATCTCTTTTTATTTATTAATTTGTAGGGTTTTATTTCACAGGGCGAAGCGATACTAGGTTCTATCACTTGCAATTAATGTGAGCATAAACACAAAAAAATCTACAAAGAGACTGCGTTACGGTGAAATTATCAAAAAATGTGATGGCAGCAACACTTGAATCCAAATGGATTAAAAAAAGTAATCAGATATTGGCAAAGAATATAATTAACAACTCCAAAACAAAGCCGTAAAGATTAGATTTTTCAGGGCAATTGCGTTGCTTTTTGCAACCGGCAATCAGTTGCTTGCCTGCCAGAACCGGGACAATAAAAAAGGGAGCCTATAAGGCTCCCTCTCGACAACACAGAACCGATTACTCGGCTGCAGCATCATCTTTCTTGTACTTGGCAGCAGTCTCTTTGATCAGAGCCTGCAACTCGCCAGCCTGGAACATCTCGATCATGATGTCACAGCCACCGATCAGCTCACCTTCAACCCACAGTTGGGGGAAGGTCGGCCAGTTGGCGAATTTTGGCAATTCGGCGCGGATATCCGGAT
>OERK01000096.1_pt1 | contig 37503 bp, 37 predicted proteins | sample 1540001 | NCBI WGS metagenome assembly OERK01 (sample SAMEA3891246, study PRJEB23780) | metagenome | biome: terrestrial biome; feature: animal house; material: water of meat washing | place: Italy | collected 2015-05-12
CTTAAGCCGCTATCTGGATGATGGCAATCTACCGATATGCAACAATTGGGTAGAGGTGCGACACGAAGTCGCTTAATGAAGTTGTTCCCCCCTGCGGGAACCACCCGTGTCACCGGGTGAATCTAGAAGGCTGAATAAAGAGCGCCTTCGACAATGTAACGAGGCACCGCAAGGTGCGGGGTATCAATCGTGAGAGGCGTACCCTTCTGGCAGCCATAGCCGGACAAGGGCTAGATAATCGGTATGGTGAACACATGTGAATCTGCGTAACGATCGTTAAGTTGAACGAGCGGAAATGGCTGATACGCTCGAACCAAAACGGTAATGGAGGTGGGAATTGCGTCTTTCGACTACGCATTCGTGACCCATACGCCTCCCGGTCGATAGCAGGCACCTAAGCCGATGTACTTCAGTAAGCGGAACGTGGAAATCCCGTATTACTCCCATTGGGAAAGCAGTTTGCAAAAACTGCCCATGGTGATGCGGGCGAAGGAACGAGGAAAAAGCGAATGCCAGTCTGTAATGGGTTGGATAGAGGTTGAAACATTACCCCACGCGAAAGCGGGCTGACGTCCTTATGGTCTCTCATCACAAGAGAGTGTGTAGAACCCTTTTAATGGAGGGAGAGCAAATGAATGCAGCAGTATCAGCGTGTGCACCTTCCAGCACATCGTGGGACAGCATCGATTGGATTGCTGTACAGCGTCATGTCAGAGGGCTGCAAGCGCGTATTGTGAAGGCGGTACAAGACGGCAGGCATAACAAGGCGAAAGCTTTGCAATGGCTGCTGACTCACTCGTTTAGTGGCAAAGCATTGGCCGTCAAACGAGTGTCTGAAAACAAAGGCAAAAACACGGCTGGGGTCGACAAGGTGACTTGGAATACACCCAAGGCCAAGACCGGTGCGATGATGTCGTTGAAGAGGCGAGGTTACACGCCCCTTCCGCTTCGGAGAGTCCTTATTCCGAAGAAAAATGGCAAGATGAGACCTCTCGGGATACCCACGATGAAATGCCGGGCCATGCAGGCGCTCCATCTGCTGGCTTTGGAACCCATCGCGGAGACCATCGCTGATCGGAACTCTTATGGGTTCAGACCGCAACGCTCAACCGCGGATGCTGCAGCACAGTGCTTTGGTGTGCTGTCAAGAAAAGTAAGTGCGGAGTGGGTGCTAGAGGGTGACATTCAAGGCTGTTTCGACAATATCAGCCATGACTGGATGATCGCCAACCTTCCAATGGACAAGGTGATTCTACGGAAATGGCTCAAAGCCGGTTACGTCTACCAAAGCAAGCTGTTTCCCAGTCTTTCCGGAACACCGCAAGGAGGTATTATCTCCCCGGTGCTGGCCAACATGACCTTGGACGGACTGGAAACGATGCTGGCGAAGAGGTTCTCTAACGCCAAATGGACAGGCAAAAAGCTGCAACTGGTACGGTATGCGGATGATTTCATCATCACGGGGTATTCTAAAGAGTGGCTCGAAAATGAAGTTCGTCCTGCCGTGGTTGAATTTCTGGCGCAGCGCGGTCTCGTGCTCTCTCAGGAAAAGACCAAAATCACGCACATAGGGAACGGGTTCGATTTTCTTGGCTGGAACGTACGTAAGTACAACGGCAAGCTACTGATCAAGCCGTCAAAGGCAAACATCAGCGCTCATCTTGACAAGCTGCGAGCATTAATCAATGCAAACAAAGCGACACGACAGGCCACTTTGATCGGTTTGCTCAACCCGATTCTAAGGGGTTGGGCCAACTATCATAGTCATGTCGTTGCCAAGAAGGTTTTCAACCAGGTAGACAACGCAGTGTGGGAAATGCTCTGGCGATGGGCTGTACGTCGCCACCCTCGCAAGACACTCCGATGGGTCAAAGATCGGTATTTCAAAGTACAAGGAGCGCGTCGATGGGTGTTCTCATGTGATGAACAGTCCGCCGATGGTCGGAAGCGACAATACACATTAGTGTCTGCCTCGGACACGCCAATTGTGCGACATATCAAGATCAAGGCTGCTGCTAACCCTCATGACCCCGCATGGGATGAGTACTTCGAATCCCGATGGGGTAAAAGAATGCTGGTCTCCGCAAAGGGGCGAGCCAAGCTGTATCGGGTGTGGCTAAAACAAGGTGGTCGCTGCTGCGCCTGTCTTAAACCAGTCACCAAAGATACACCATGGCACAGCCGTCATATTGTGAAGCTAAGTCATGGTGGAACGGATGCAGTTGCTAATCTTGAGATTTACCATCTGTATTGTCCGAGGAGTGTTCAGTTTGCCAATGTCAACGATGTATAACCGGGTGCCGAATGGCGCCTTAGCAGAGGCTTGAGCCGTGTGCTGGGAAACTCGCATGCACGGTTCTTAGGGGGTTGGACGTAGGTAACTGCGTCTGACTACCCGACAATCAAATGCGACCTTGGGCGTTGGGACGTAAGAACTGGTTATTTGCCGGCTCGCTGCGTAGTGGTCAACGAGCGGCCAATATCATGACCCTGATCCAGTCAGCAAAACTGAATGGGCTGGATCCGTATGCCTATCTCAGTGATGTGCTGAAAAGGTTACCGACCCATAAAGTGACCCAAATAGAAGAATTACTGCCACACCGCTGGAAATCCAACCCAAGTTAAAAAATAGCTATGGGGTTCAGCGCACGCTTACCTTTGAAGCCGAGTTGGCAGAATTTGATGGTGAAGATGATCATGTCCATCTACTTGTGCATTATCCGCCAAAGGTCGCTATTTCTAGCTTGGTAAATAGTTTAAAAGGTGCTTCCAGTCGTATTTTACGAACCAAGCACCCTGAAATTAGAAGCAAGTTATGGGGTAATGCTTTGTGGTCGCCTAGCTATTTCGCTGCATCATGTGGTGGTACACCTATTGGGATTATCAAACAATATATTCAGCAACAGCAAACTCCGCATTAGCAATCCTAGCTAATCCCCACAAGGGGACTAGCGGATTGCAGCCTTACATCCCCGCCCTGAAGGTATAGGTATCTACACATCTTCGTGTGGATACCCCAACGCAATTTTAGCCATTTCCTTTAACTCATCCACCGAATAACTTTCCAGTAGCTTCAAGGTGTTTAATAAGATTGAAAGTCCAGCAAGTATTGATGGTGCACTTTCTCTTTTCCCTCGCTTTTGCTGTCGCCCAGATAGTCGTGTTAGTACGGCTCTTACTCGAGTAGTTTGTTCATCATTACAGCGTTGTATTCGCCATGTCAGTACGCAGGCCATACTCGCAACAAGTAGTTTTCTTAAAATTGCTTGAGGGGTCGTTTGGAGCCACGATTCAACATCATGACCCGCTTGTTTTAGAAGCTTGAAGTAGCTTTCAATTGACCAACGCCAATAATACCAATTAGATAGCTCTGTACAACTGATCTCTTTTGCAACATTACTCAGTAAGCTCCAACGACTTAAAACCTTGCCTGTAGCATCTTTGACCTGCGCAACAACTAAACGGACATCAACGGGTTCACCAACCTGAGGAGCAACTCGCTTTCCTTCTGTATTACGTTGTTTAGGTTTGGCACTTCGTGTGATTCGAATGTCAGCCTCACCAACATGGAGCATGACTTTTTGACCTTTATATTCAATACATTTGATTTCGTGGGTTGCCACTTGATCAGTAACATCTTTAAGTTTAAGTGTTTGTCCTAGATATTCAACAGTATTACTTTCTTTACCACGAATTAACCACTGATAGCCTTTCTGTTCAAACTCACGATAATGAGCTACTGAATCTCCTTCACGATCAATGATATGCACCATTTTCTGCTCAATAGGCATCGCCTCTATATGATCGATTTGCTGCATTAGTGCATTTAGATGTGTTTCTGGATCGGCAAATTGATCATCAAAGGTAGAATAACGCCCAGTCGAATCCGATAGTGTTTGAGCGATTGGAGCAATCGGCAAGCCTTGCTCTGCATCAACAAGGAGGCTGCTTTGTAATTCATAAGATAAATCATTGGCATGAGTACGTTTTATGCGGTTTATTTTATTGTCATGCTTTACATATTGTAGTTGTGACCAATCTGTGCAACCAAAATATATTTATGCTTAAGCTGGGCTACTTGATCAAATACAAGTTTTTCAATAGGTTGATTTAACTGATGAAATGAAACATTTTCATTATTTAAAAAACGCCAAACCGCCTGAGTAGTAGCAAAGCTCGATTTCTGGGTGGTTGCGAGATCTTTTATAGCAGGAGCTAAAGAAGCAATAGGGTTCATCATGAGGTTCACAAGTTGCTCGTATCGTTTAACCAATCGAGCATCTAATCGAGTTATCGTAAAGTTTAATGCATGCTGCCTACGATAACTCGATTAGGAATAATTGTGTAGATACCTATGTCCAAAGGGAGAGGTTTTACGGCTATACTGATAAAAAGATATCTCTAAAAGGACTATTTTGTGCACTTTTAGGGATAAGCCCATATCCATCCTCCACAGATCAAGCTCAAAATCTCCATGCTATCTCCACAGTTATTTGGTACAAAAAGCCAAATGATTTATATTTGATGTTTAAATGTCAATTTAGCCCAAATTTGTTTATAATTTTGTAAATTGTGTGACACAGTTCTACTTTTTTATTTGTGAAATCGGTTAAATTGAAACTAGATTACCAATGACTTTAATAAAAATCTGTTCCAATACCATGTTGAGAGGGGGAAAAGGACATGAAAGCAACATTTTTACATACCGTTACGTTGAGTATCGGCTTGGCTTGTTTTAGCCAACTGGGACATAGTGCAGCCATTCAAAGCAATGATAAAGCGACGATGCCCACTGAGAAAACATCGTTGATTGAAAAAGCGCTCAGCCAACAAAAAGGCAGTGACCGAACCACGATGACGGATAATGATTTAAAAATCATGACCTCAATCAAAGTTGCACCGACACAAAATTTCTTTGCTACACAAAACCAGCGCTTTAGCCGTTTTGTGCAATCATTGTTCCTCTAAACTAAAAATAAGCCACAGTGTCGTAACCTCTCTCAAGTTATGACATTTGCGCACAAAAGCCTGATCACTGAATGTTGAATTAAGCATTAAGTGGTCGGGCTTTTTCGTTATAATAGACCTCAATTTACATTCTGAATCATAATTGGCTATGACTGTTCGTACTCGTATTGCACCCTCTCCAACTGGCTTCCCGCATGTGGGCACAGCGTATATTGCGTTATTTAACTTATGCTATGCCAAGCAACATGGTGGTGAATTTATTCTGCGTATCGAAGATACCGACCAACTTCGTTCGACTCCTGAATCGGAAAAAATGATTTTAGATTCATTGCGTTGGTTAGGATTGAATTGGTCTGAAGGTCCAGACATTGGCGGGCCACATGCACCGTATCGCCAGTCTGAACGCATGCATATTTATAAACAATATGCACTGGATTTGGTTGAAAAAGGTCATGCGTTCTACTGCTTTGCTACGAGCGAAGAGTTGGATCAAATGCGTGCAGAACAACAGGCCCGTGGTGAAACACCAAAGTACGATGGTCGTGGTTTAAAATTATCTGCTGAAGAAGTTCAAAGTCGCCTTGCTGCAGGTGAGCCACACGTGATTCGTATGAAAGTGCCCGAAGAAGGCATTTGTACAGTCAATGACTTACTGCGCGGGGAAGTAGAAATCCCTTGGGCACAAGTGGACATGCAAGTCTTGCTTAAAACCGATGGTTTACCGACATATCACCTTGCCAATGTGGTCGATGACCATTTGATGCAAATCACCCACGTTTTCCGTGGCGAAGAATGGTTGCCTTCTGCACCTAAACATCAGTTGCTGTATCAATACTTTGGTTGGGAAATGCCTGTACTGGGTCATATGCCATTACTACGTAACCCAGACAAATCAAAACTGTCGAAACGTAAGAACCCAACCTCTATTAACTACTACAAAAATATTGGTGTCTTGCCTGAAGCCTTGTTGAACTACTTAGGCCGCATGGGCTGGTCGATGCCAGATGAACGCGAAAAATTCACATTGGCCGAGATGATTGAACACTTTGACATTCAACGTGTATCCCTCGGTGGTCCAATTTTTGATGTGGAAAAACTGAATTGGCTCAATGGTCAATGGATCAAAGGCTTAAGCCCTGCTGAACTGTTAGATACTTTATTGGCATGGAAAGCCGATCGTAAGATGCTCGAAGACATCGCCGCAGCGATTCAACCTCGTATCAACTTGCTTTCAGAAGCGGTGAACTGGTCTGCGCATTACTTTAACCAGTTCCCAAGCTTGACCAAAGAACAGTTTGAAAGCAAGAAACTGAGCGAAGAACAAGTTCGTCAAAGTCTGCAATTTGCGATTTGGCGTTTGGAAAGCATGTTCACATGGAACAATGACACCGTAAGTCAAACCTTGATGGACTTAGCCAGCCAAATGGAAATTAAGCTCCGTGACTTTATGCCAGCGTTCTTTATTGCGATTGCCGGTTCAACCGCTTCGACTCCAGTGATGCAAACCATGGTCACCATTGGCCCTGACTTAACCTTCGCGCGCTTACGTCATGCCCTTGAAATTGTGGGTGGTCCAAGCAAAAAAGAAGCAAAAGTTTGGGAAAAACTCAATGAAAGCCTAAAATTGCCGAAAAATGACGCAGTTGATGAAGCTTAATTGATTTTTTAGTTGACGCATGGGCGTTATATCCCTAATATAGCGCTCACACAGAGAGACGGTGTTAACCACTCAACGTGATGCCTCAATAAGTCCCTATCGTCTAGAGGCCTAGGACATCGCCCTTTCACGGCGGTAACCGGGGTTCGAATCCCCGTAGGGACGCCATATTTAAGATGGCAACATCTGGTAAAAAACCCAAGCATTATGACTTGGGTTTTTTATTGCCTCAAAATTATCAGCACTTCATTACCACGCTTTTTTGGCTTTCTGCTCCAATCCGATTAGAATACAGCATAGATTCGAATTTTGGAGTTGTAATGCAATATCGTTGTCCTCAATGTCAAAGCCCAAAAATTATGCCTGTTGCTCAAGCAGGGGCTCCAGCAACACGCCCTGTCGTGCCTAAAAGTCTGGTTTTTTTAGTTCCAGCCATTTTTGTATTATTACTTTTGGTGCTCATTAGCATCGCAATGTGGCTATTTGGGGATGGCGCTGGCTCAACATTACAAATTGCAACGGTTGTGGTTTTCATCGTGTGTGTGATTGCAGGCTTCTTATTTTACCGTGACCTTCCTGATTTTAAGATTTCAATGCAAGGCTTCATGCAGTCTCAGAAAAAATGGAAATGTCGCGAGTGCGACCATGAGTGGGAAATCTAAGCCTTAACTTAGAACCTGCATCCAAAAAGGGAGTCTATGTACTCCCTTTTTATCTGCTCAAAGAATAAATAATAATTATTATCACCTGTTAGTTTTTCTCGATATAATCAAAAACCTCATCTTACGAAATATTTTTAGGCCTAGTCTCTATGAAAAACGCTCTACTCTGCACACTCTTGTTCTGTTCAGTGGCTCAAGCGCATGAACCCTATGTCGCTCCACTGGCGTATCACACTGAAAATACCCAAGTCCCTGTATTGAGCGCCTATGCGGAACAAGCCTTTCATCCTGAATATGCCCTAAAAGATATTTCATTCAGCGTTTTCCAACCAAACCAAACACAGACTACGATTCAAGCACAGAAGCACTTAGAATCTGCAACTGCATTTGATCTTAAGCTACCGGAAAAAGGCACCTATACCATTTTTGCCAAGACCTCATATCCAATTGAATATGTACAACATAATCGTCAATGGAAAATCTTTGCTGATGTCGCAGCAGACAAAGTCCCTGCCTTAAGCGAGCGTGACTATGTCATTCCAAGTGACTTTAAAGGCAAAGTACCAAGCAAGGTCTCTACGGTTCGCGAATGGAGCATTCAAAGCTATGTGAGCAAAGACAGCACCTCACCTGTTGCTGTAACGCCAGCCCCAATTCAAGTCAACTTCAAAACCCATCCAAACCAAATCACGGTGCAACAGCCTGTACAACTGCAAATTACTCAAGCAGGCAAAGCCCTTGCACATGCAGAACTCATGGTTCGTGCTCAAGGTGAGCTTGAGCAACAAGCGAAAAGCACACCTGTCGACGCACAAGGCCATGCCACACTCACGTTTGCACAAGCTGGGCAATACCTGATTGAAGTGAGCGAAAAAGTCGATGCCAAAGCAAAACCTAAAAATCAGTATTACACCATTATCAGCTTACAAGTGAATGCCCCTAAAACGCCTTAAGCGGCAATTGCTAAGCATAAAAAAACCAGCCCGAAGGCTGGTTTTTTAATTGAATTAACGGAAGTATTAACCGCCAATTTTCTTGTATTTGGTACGCTTCTGAACCGCAGCATCACCTAAACGCGCTAAACGATAGGCTTCATACTCAGCATAGTTACCTTCGTAGAATTCAGGCTGTTCGTTCTCAAACGACAAGATGTGCGTTGCAATACGGTCAAGGAACCAACGGTCGTGCGACACCACCATTACCGTACCTGGGAATACAAGAATTGCATCCTCAAGTGCACGTAAGGTTTCGATATCCAAGTCGTTCGATGGCTCATCCAGTAAGATGACGTTTGCGCCCATTTGCAGGATTTTCGCCAGTTGTAAACGGTTACGCTCACCACCTGACAACTCACCTACACGCTTCTGCTGGTCTTGACCTTTAAAGTTAAAGCGACCGATATAAGCACGTGATGCAATTTCATAATCGCCAATTCTTAAGATATCCAAACCGCCAGAAACTTCTTCCCAAACGGTTTTGTTGTTATCTAAGGTGTCACGAATCTGACCCACATACGCTACTTTAACCGACTCACCCAAAGTCACCGTACCTGTATCTGGCTGTTGTTCACCAGTCATCATACGGAACAGTGTGGTTTTACCCGCACCGTTTGGACCCACGATACCCACAATTGCTGTAGGCGGTACGGTAAAGCTCAGGTTTTCGTACAGTACGCGACCATCAAATGATTTGCTGATGCCTTCGACTTCTACGACTTTATTACCTAGACGTGGGCCAGGTGGAATATAGATTTCAGAAGTTTCGTTACGCTGTTGGAATTCGCGTGAGTTAAGCTCTTCAAAACGCTCCATACGCGCTTTGTTTTTCTTTTGCTGACCTTTCGCATTTGAACGAACCCATTCAAGTTCTTTCTTCAATGCTTTAGCAAAAGATTCTTCTTGCTTGTTCTCTTGCTCTAGACGCGCATTCTTTTGCTCTAACCAAGAAGAATAGTTGCCTTGATATGGAATACCCATACCGCGGTCAAGCTCAAGAATCCATTCCGCCACGTTATCCAAGAAATAACGGTCGTGCGTAATCGCCACAATCGTGCCGGCAAAGTCTTTCAAGAAACGCTCTAACCAAGACACAGATTCTGCATCCAAGTGGTTCGTCGGTTCGTCTAGAAGTAACATGTCTGGCTTAGATAAAAGCAAACGACACAATGCAACACGACGACGCTCACCACCTGAAAGTAGTGTGACATCCGCATCCCAAGCTGGAAGGTTCAAGGCAGCAGCAGCTTGATCCATTTGGTTGCTCAGGTTATGCGCATCCCATGAATGGATAATCGCTTCAAGTTTTTCTTGCTCTTTTGCCAATGCATCAAAGTCTGCATCTTCTGCTGCATATTCAGCAAATACTTCGTCCAAACGTGCCAAAGCATCCAATGGTTCACGTAAACCATCTTCTACGTTTCCACGGACATCTTTATTTGGATCAAGTGGCGGTTCTTGTTCTAGGTAACCAATTTTGATACCCGGTTGCGCACGCGCTTCACCAGAGAAATCTTTGTCTACGCCCGCCATAATACGAAGCAAGGTCGATTTACCTGCACCGTTTAAACCAAGTACACCAATTTTTGCACCCGGGAAAAATGACAAAGAGATGTCTTTTAAGATTTCGCGCTTAGGCGGAACCATTTTAGACACTCGGTTCATCGTATAAATATATTGGGCCACGTAGGACTCCTCAATAGAAAAACCAAAAAATCGCAAGAAGCGAAAAAATATTTGCGGGCATTATACGATGAATACGTTGAAAAAATAAGGCATGAAACCGATCTTCAATGCAATGTTACAACTTTCAGTGCGGTTATTTTTTAAACATACTCTTTATCTCACTTTTCCACAGACAAGAAGCTATTCTTAGCTCATCTTTATGAATTTTTTAGATAAATATTCATTATTTTCACACTTTCACTCATATTCATTGATGGTAGACTGTGCAATATTTAACTCACGCAGATGAAGTCCCATGACCTATAAAGATGAAACTTTGGCTATCCATGCTGGTTATAGCCCCGAAGCCACCACCAAAGCAGTGGCCGTACCGATTTATCAAACCACGTCTTATGCCTTTGATAATACGCAACATGGTGCGGATCTATTTGACCTAAAAGTTCAAGGCAATATTTATACCCGAATTATGAACCCGACCACTGCGGTGCTAGAACAACGTTTAGCCGCACTCGAAGGCGGTATTGGCGCGTTGGCCTTAGCCTCTGGCATGGCAGCCATTACTTACGCCATTCAAACCATTACCGAAGCAGGGGACAACATTGCTTCTGTTTCGACCTTGTACGGTGGCACCTATAACCTGTTTGCCCACACTCTACCGAAACAAGGCATTGAAGTCCGTTTCTTTGATTATCAAGATCCAGAAGCCCTACGCGGTTTAATTGATAAAAAAACCAAGTTGGTTTTTGTTGAATCGATTGGCAATCCACTCGGCAACATCATTGACCTAGAAGCGATTGCCAAAATTGCACATGAATATGGCGTGCCTGTGGTAGTCGATAATACCGTCGCAACTCCTGCGCTGCTGAAACCCTTTGAATACGGGGCAGATATTGTGGTGCATTCCTTGACCAAATATATTGGCGGGCATGGTAACTCGATTGGTGGAGCGATTGTCGATAGCGGTAAATTTCCTTGGGGCAAGTATCCTGAGCGCTTTAAAGTGCTGAATACGCCAGACCCAAGCTATCACGGCGTGAACTATGTCGAAGCTTTAGGCGAAGCAGCTTATATCGCGCGTGCCCGCGTGGTACCACTACGTAATACCGGCGCTGCGATTAGCCCTTTAAGCGTGTTCTTGATTCTACAAGGCTTAGAAACGCTAAACCTGCGTATGGAACGTCATACTGAAAATGCGCAGAAAGTGGCTGAATATTTACAGCAACACCCTAAAGTACAATGGGTCAACTATGCCGGCCTGAAAGATCACCCTCAGCATGGCTTAGCGCAAAAATATGTCAAAGGAAAACCTTCGGCAATTTTATCCTTTGGGGTACAAGATGGCCGTGAAGGTGGCACCCGCTTTATTGATGCTCTGCAACTCTTCACTCGCTTGGTCAATATTGGCGATGCCAAAAGTCTGGCCTGCCACCCCGCCACCACCACACATCGCCAACTGAATGAAGCAGAATTAAAGTCTGCTGGAGTAAGTCTTGATATGGTGCGTTTATCTGTAGGTATTGAACATATTGATGATTTGATTGCAGATTTAGAGCAGGCCTTGGCTCAAGTCTAAAATACAGAGTGCTAAACTTAAAACCTCAATCACATGATTGAGGTTTTTTATACGCTTGTCTTTTATATTTATAGCCCTTTCACTTTGATTGAATTCATGTTAAAAACAATTAATTAGAACCAACAAAATAGAGCTTTTACTCTAATTTTATTTATTATTTCAATAACTTATGCAGTGATATTTTTAAGCAGTTTAGGTATTATACCGTGAAGGAAAGCCGCTACATTTCTCAGAAAATGCAGCCTTAATAATCGAATATAAAAATAGCCATAACCCTCAAATATTTGACTTAGATCAGGAATGATAACGTGAATTCAAGAATGGATAGACTTTTTAAAGAACGTGTAAATGGAAAAACCGTCTTAATTACAGGCGCTTCAAGTGGTATTGGTTTAACCGTTGCACACAAACTGGCTGACGCAGGAGCACACGTCCTTTTAGTTTCGCGCACCAAAGAAACACTAGAAGAAGTTAAAGCAGAAATCGAAGCCAAAGGTGGTTCAGCCTCTGTTTTTCCATGTGACCTAAATGATTTAGACTCGATTGATGAAGTCTCTAAGCAGATTTTAGCTTCAGTCGATCATATTGATATTTTAATTAATAACGCAGGTCGTTCGATCCGCCGTGCTGTACATGAGTCAGCGGAACGCTTCCACGACTTTGAACGTACCATGCAGCTCAACTACTTTGGTGCTGTACGTTTAGTCATGAACATCCTGCCACAAATGATGATTCGTCGTGATGGGCATATTATTAACATTAGCTCGATTGGCGTATTGGCAAATGCCACTCGTTTCTCGGCTTATGTGGCGTCTAAAGCCGCATTAGATGCATTCAGTCGCTGTCTTTCTGCCGAAGTGCATTCACATAAAATTGCGATTACTTCGGTGTATATGCCTTTGGTACGCACCCCGATGATTGCGCCAACAAAAATTTATAAATACGTCCCGACTCTTTCGCCTGAACAAGCAGCAGATTTGGTTGCTTATGCGATTGTGAAGCGTCCGAAGAAGGTCGCAACTAACTTAGGTCGTTTGGCATCGATTACTTATTCAATTGCACCAGACATCAACAATAAGCTCATGTCGATTGGTTATAACTTATTCCCAAGTTCTACCGCGTCTGTAGGCGAACAGCAAAAACTCAACTGGGTACAAAAAGCGTATGCACGCTTATTCCCAGGTGAACACTGGTAAGTTTTCTTACAATTTACCCAACCTTTGATCAAAGGTTGGGTAGCTAAATTTTTCGAAACTCTTTTATAGTTCTTAATATTCGCTTAAGAAAAAAAGCTCATCATAAAAGCAATTATAAAAGGGGAAAAGAAATGCAGGCACTTTATTTATTCAAGCTTTTTTGCTTCATCTTTGCTGCAATCACCGCTTTTAATCTATATACAGAACTCACCCTCTCTCATATTTCAATCTGGCAAGTGCTGATTCATGGCGGTTTGCTGATGATCTTGCTCGAATTTGGCTTTAAGAGCCAACGCGCACCGCAACAGCCTACCCCACTGACGAGCGAAATATACTCTCTAGAAACAAAAAACAAGCCAACCTCACAACCCTCAAGCATGTATTGCAATATTTTTTCAAAAATAGGTTTAGTCTCCATTTTTTCCAGCCTGATTGCACAAAGCCTAATCAGTTAAGACTCATACCTTTTTTTGTGGACAAAAAATAAAGACGACGTGACCCTTCTACTTTTTGTGTTATAAACAGCCGTCTTTTTTTATTTTGTGAATTTATGCGCGCTTTTACTTTCGTACTGCAATATGTGTGTATCGCTTTTGCGATTTATCTCTGCTACCGAGTAGGCAGTAGCCTGTATTTACAAGATTATGTATTGATGGATATCGTGGCCAATGTCGGCACGATTCTGATCTGTATCGACCTTGCTGTTTTCCTGTGGCATAGCCGCAGCACCCAAGCCATAAGCCTCAAAGATTATGCCACTCGACTGGAACAACCCGCTCCAACTTTTGTCAAAGTTTGCCGAAAGCTTGGGCACTTTGGCATTATGCTGATTATCACCAGTTGGATCGTGCCCATCATCAACGGATAAAAGTAACCATAAAAAAAACCTCCCACTTGGGAGGTTTTTTTATTCAAATCTTAAAGATTATTTCGAACCTTTAATCCCTGCTTGAAGTAACAATGCACCTAAACCACCAATTTTATTTTCTTGAGGTTTAGCCGTTTGCGGCTTCTTGTTTGTTTGAGCACGCTCGCCTTGCGGACGTGCTTGTTGTGGACGTTTACCTTGTGGTTTACGTTCACTACGCTCTGTATTTTCACGACGTGGTTGACGCGGAGCTTTAGGCGCTTCAGCACCTTCCGGACGCATCGACAAATTCACACGATTACGCTCAGCATCTACTGTGAGCACACGTACTTGCACAATTTGCCCCGGCTTCACCACTTTATGCGGATCTGCAACGAATTCATTGGCCAACTCTGAAATATGAACTAAACCATCTTGGTGTACACCCACATCCACAAAAGCACCGAAGTTCGTCACATTGGTCACGACACCTTCAAGCTGCATGCCTTCAGTCAGTTGCGCAACTTCCGTAATGTCTTCACGGAATTTTGCTGTACGGAACTCTGGACGCGGATCACGACCTGGTTTTTCCAGTTCAGACAGTACATCTTGAATAGTTGGTAAACCAAATTTCTCATCTGCAAATTCTTCAGCATTCACTTGGCGAATGATTTCAGAGTTACCAATGATATCTTTCACTGTCGTCGCTTTCGCTTCAACAATTTTACCGACCAGCGCATAAGACTCTGGGTGAACAGCAGAAGCATCCAGTGGCTCTGAACCATCTTGAATACGTAAGAAACCTGCCGCTTGTTCAAAAGTACGCTCGCCTAAACGTGGCACTTTTTTCAAATCTTGGCGGTTGTCAAAACGGCCATTTTCTTTACGAAAATCGACAATTTGCTGCGCAATCGACTTATTCAAACCTGCGATATAACCCAAGATAGCAGATGATGCAGTATTAACATCCACACCTACCGAGTTCACACAGTCTTCAACGACTGCTTCAAGGGTTTTCGCTAAACCAGTTTGGTTCACATCATGTTGGTACTGACCTACACCAATCGATTTTGGATCGATTTTCACCAGTTCAGCCAATGGGTCTTGTAAACGACGTGCAATCGACACTGCACCACGAATCGACACATCTAACTCTGGTAACTCCGCAGAAGCCAATTCAGATGCTGAATAAACCGATGCACCCGCTTCTGATACAGAAACACGTGTCAGTTTTAAATCACTGTTTGCAGCCATCATTTCAGCCACAACGCTTTCTGTTTCACGGCTTGCTGTACCATTGCCAATGGCAATCAGGTCAACATTGAACTCGCGGCATAAACGGGCAAGTTCTGCAATTGAACCCGCTTTATCATCTTTGGGTGCAAATGGATAAATCGTGCTATGTGCAAGTACATCACCTGATGCATTCACCACAGCCAATTTCACCCCTGTACGGATGCCAGGGTCTACCCCTAAGGTTGTACGTGCGCCCGCAGGTGCAGACAACAACAAATGACGTAAGTTTTCAGCAAAAACATCCATTGCTTCAGATTCGGCTGCAAGACGTTTTTCGGTGAGCAACGAATGTTCGATACTTGGACGAACCTTGCCTAACCAGAACAATTTAGCCGTTTGTTTTAAATAGTCTTGACGTGCTTGCGGCTGTGCAGTTTCAAGGCTGTATTCTGTTTCAATACGCGCCAATGGTGCATCATCTTCGCCATCAACTTTTAAACCTAAAACGTTTTCTTGACGACCACGTAACATAGCCAATAAACGGTGTGACGGGACTTTATTTAAATTTTCAGAAAAGTCGAAGTAATCGCGGAATTTTTTGCCAACTTCTTTTTTCTCATCACTTGCCACTAAACTTTTTAAAGTGGCCGTTTTTGCAAACGTGGCCTTAAGTTCAGTGGTCAGTGCAATGTTCTGCGCCCAGTCATCAATTAAAATATGTTGAATCGCATCCAACTGACTTTCTAGATCTGGATAATCTTCATGGCTAAAGCCTGCCAATGCTTCAGCTGGATCAACCGCTTCTGCAAAGATTTTCTCTGCAATCGGGCCTAAGCCTGCTTCTTTGGCTTTAAATGATTTACTGGTCCGTTTTGGACGGTATGGTGCGTAAATTTCTTCTAAGGCATTTTTAGTTTCAGCAGCATTTACACGTGCCAATAAATCATCAGACAATTTGTCTTGTTCTTTTAATGATTCGATTACCTTGTCGCGACGTTCAAATAAGTCACGTAAATAAGCCAAACGTGTATCGAGCTGACGTAACTGCGCATCATCTAAGCCTTGCGTGACTTCTTTACGGTAACGCGCAATAAATGGAACGCTAGCACCTTCATCAATCAACTTGATGGCAGCCTCGATTTGATTTGGACGTACGGCAATTTCTTTTGCCAACTGCTGAACTAAGTCAGTCATCGTATGTGATCCCACAAGGATATGTACTAAAAGCCATGATTATAAAGACCAAGACTATAAAATCCACAACTGTTTTTATTAATTTAATGGCTTAAATGTGACATATTTCAGGCAAATTTCATAAATCCATCTCATTTTCAGTGTTAAATCTTATTTTTAGGTATTCTTTGCCATTTTTTTCTATGGGCTAAGATGTATACATTTGGTATCTATGTCTTGATTTTACCTGCAATATTTGTTGCTTTAGAGCATAGTAAAGACATACAAATGAGTCGTATACTCAAGACTATCCCGACTTTTGTTTACGATGACAATAAAGAATAAAGGAGCACTTCAATGAGTTTAGTTGTACCTGCTGAAAAAACAGATGCTGTACATAGCGATGCAGATCGCGTTGAACGCATTTTAGTGGTAGATGACGATGTGCGTTTACGTACGCTACTCCAACGCTTTTTAGAAGATAAAGGCTTTGTGGTAAAAACAGCGCATGACGCAACCCAAATGGATCGTCTCTTACAGCGCGAACTGTTTTCACTGATTGTGCTCGACTTCATGCTCCCTGTTGAAGATGGTTTAAGTATCTGCCGTCGTCTACGCCAATCCAATATTGATACGCCTATTATTATGCTCACCGCACGTGGCAGTGACTCAGACCGTATTGCAGGTCTAGAAGCGGGTGCAGATGACTATTTACCGAAACCATTTAATCCAAATGAGTTGTTAGCACGTATTCGCGCCGTACTGCGCCGCCAAGTCCGTGAAGTTCCAGGCGCACCAAGCCAACAAATGGAAGTGGTCAGCTTTGGGCCATGGTCACTTGATTTATCAACACGCACTCTCACGCGTGAAGGTCAAGTCGTAACCCTAACTACAGGTGAGTTTGCGGTACTGAAAGCCTTGGTACAACATCCACGTGAGCCTTTGACTCGCGACAAATTGATGAACCTTGCGCGTGGCCGTGAATGGGGCGCAATGGAACGTTCGATTGATGTTCAAGTATCGCGCCTCCGTCGCCTTGTGGAAGAAAACCCTGCGCGTGCACGCTATATTCAAACGGTTTGGGGTGTAGGTTATGTGTTCGTTCCAGATGGCGCGGAATAATTCAAAACTGAAAAATACGGCTTCGGTCTTTTTAAGCTGAGTTGCAACAATCAGCACAACGGAGTCCTAAAGTTAAGCTCAACTTTATCGATTAACCTGCGGTTCGCCTTACTATTGTTTCGACAAAAGTAAGCAAAACCATTGTCATCTGCAAAACTCGGCATATTTCTGCATTTCAACATCATGCTCGCAGAAACTTTATAACACCCAGACCTCCTGCCTCGAACAATTGCAGATGACTTTTCGCGTATCGCATACCTGTCACCATTGAACTATGTCTCTTACATAGAAACAGGAAATCACGTGAAACTCGAACCCATCGACCCTCAAAAATTTACAGATTACGAAGCGTATTCAGAACGTAAACGCACGCGTTGGGAACGCTTTTTAGATAAAATCAAGCCGCGTTCTGCTGCCATGCGCACCACCGTACTGGTACTCTTCATTGTATTTTTCAGTTTATTTATGTCTTTGTGGTTCTTTTGGCGCACCTTATATCTTCCAGAAATTCAACAACATGCTCGTTATCTTGCTGTTGAAATAGAAATTCTCAACAACCCCGATTTACGGATTTATCATCAAAATACTGAAGTCGATGTCGATGACTGGCTAAGAAGTCGTGTTGGCATTGAATACGTCACCGATCCCAAAGAATATCCCAATGTCAAAGATAAAGTCATCGCCGAATTCTTTACCAACCAAATTGAAGCTAAGCTGGCCAAAGAATTAAAAGTCGAACATGCCACAGTATATTTCCAGTTTAAACCTAGCCCGCGCATTTGGATTCAAACCCCTGAAATGAACGGCAACTGGGTACGGGAACCACTGAAAACCTATGCCAACTACAGCCCTGAGTTAATTTTCGGTTGGCTGCTTGGCGTACCCCTTATTGCAGCAGCCATTATTTTAACCTTGGTTCGTCAGCTCAATCGCCCGCTGCGTCGTCTGCAAAATGCTGCCAACAGTTATAGTAAAACAGGCACAGCGCCGTATTTAGAGACCAATCACGGCCCCCAAGAAATTCGTGAGGTCAACCAAGCGTTTAATCACATGATTTACACCCTAGATCAGACTGAACGTGACCGCCGGATTATGTTGGCAGGGATTTCACATGACTTACGCACCCCACTGACCCGTATTCGACTCAGTGCGGAAATGATGCCCGATGATGATTTTTTAAAAGAGGGACTGATTTATGACGTTGAAGATATGGACGCGATCTTAAATCAGTTCATTTCCTATATGCGTGATGGTTCGGATGAGGAAATCCAAGACACCGATTTAAATATGCTATTACAAGAATTGGTGGTGCAATTCAAACCCTTAGATATTCGTTTTGAACCTGCTGAATTACCGATTATTCAGGCACGGAGTCTGTCTCTTAAACGCCTGATTGGTAACTTGATTAATAATTCAAAACGCTACGGTGCTGAGCCGATTGAACTTTCCGCAACAGTGGAAAATGAACATATTTTAATTAGCGTAGCAGACCATGGTGAAGGCATTCCTGACGATCAAATTGAAGAACTTATGCAACCTTTTGTGCGTGGGAATGAAGCCAGAACAGTCCAAGGCAGTGGTTTAGGTCTCGCCATTGTGAAACGCATTGTCGACATCCACCAAGGTCAACTCAGCATTCATAATCGGGAACAAGGCGGACTTGAAGCAATTATTTCGCTGCCTCTTCATCACAATCAAGATGCTGAAATTTCCAGCAACAACCCACTCGAAAAATTAAAGCAAACCTTGGTTGAGCATTTTTAAACTTTGTACAATAGTTGATCAAACGATTTTGTTCAACTATTCAACAATTTAATTTTACCAAATATATTTCAAACACTTACAAATCATCAGAATCCCTTATACCCACATTTTTTCAAAAAATTAGACCTTAGCCTAACAGGTATGCACAATGTCGTTCTTGATCGGTACAATCGGTGCCAGATCCAGAATATTAACGAGAGTAAACCATGTCTTTAGATCGTATCCGTTTAGCTTCACTTCACGATAAAGTCATCAGTGCAGAAGAAGCGTCTGCTTTTATTGAAGATGGCATGACTGTAGGTATGAGTGGCTTCACTCGTGCTGGCGAAGCGAAAGCTGTACCTTTGGCATTGGTTAAACGTGCACACACAAATCCTTTAAAAATCACATTAATTACTGGTGCTTCTTTAGGTAATGACCTAGACAAGCAATTGACTGAAGCGGGTGTATTGGCACGTCGTTTACCGTTCCAAGTGGACAACACTTTACGTAAAGCCATCAACAATGGCGAAGTGATGTTCATTGACCAACACTTGTCTGAAACTGTTGAGCAAATGCGTAACCTTCAGTTGAAAAAGCCAGATGTAGCGATCATTGAAGCGGTTGCGATTACTGAAGATGGCGGCATCATTCCAACAACGTCTGTAGGTAACTCTGCAAGTTTTGCAATTTTCGCAGAAAAAGTGATTGTTGAAATCAACACCAACTTAAGCCCTGCATTTGAAGGCTTACACGATATTTACATCCCAACTTACCGTCCAACACGTCAACCGATTCCATTGACTCAAGTGGATGAGCGTATTGGTACGCACGCGATCAATATCGATCCTGCAAAAATCGTCGGTATCGTCATCAACAACGACTTACACGATTCTCCATCGACTGTGACTGCGCCAGATGATGAAACTCAAGGCATTGCAGACCACTTAATCGCATTCTTTGAAAAAGAAGTGGCTGAAGAGCGTCTACCGAAAAACTTAGGCCCATTACAAGCAGGGATTGGCTCAATTGCCAATGCTGTACTTACAGGCCTTAAAGATTCAAACTTCGAAGACCTCGTCATGTATTCAGAAGTACTTCAAGATTGTACGTTTGAATTGATTGATGCAGGTAAAATGAAGTTTGCTTCAGGTTCATCAATTACCCTTTCTGCAAAATACGGCGAGAAAGTATTTAATAACCTTGAAGCGTACAAAGATAAATTGGTTTTACGTCCGCAAGAGATCTCAAACCACCCTGAATTGGTTCGTCGTTTAGGTATTATCGGCATCAACACTGCACTTGAATTTGACATTTACGGTAACGTGAACTCAACTCACGTTTGCGGTACGAAAATGATGAACGGTATTGGTGGTTCAGGTGACTTCGCACGTAATGCACACTTGGCAATCTTCGTGACCAAATCAATTGCAAAAGGTGGCGACATTTCTTCAATCGTACCGTTTGCGTCGCACATCGACCATGCTGAACATGATGTTGACATCCTGGTAACAGAACAAGGTTTGGCTGACCTGCGTGGTTTAGCACCGCGTGAACGTGCTCGTGCGATTATCGACAACTGTGCACACCCACTGTATCGTGATGCATTAAATGACTACTTCGATCGCTCATGTGCAAAAGGTGGTCATACGCCTCACCTTCTTCGTGAAGCGTTGTCTTGGCATTCTAACTTTGAAGAAACAGGTCACATGCTTCCTGTTCAAGCAGAAGCGAAATCTGCTTAATTTAAAGTTTAAAAAAAAGCGCCCTCTTGGGCGTTTTTTTATGTCTGATGAAAAGTGTAATAAAACACTTATCAAAATAAAAAAACTCAATTAATCTAAAGGCATCCAAAAAATAAAAATGCCAAGCTCATGTTCATTATTCGCCCCTATCTCGAAACAGATTTAGAAGACGTCATTGCACTTTGGGAGTTATGCGACCTCACTCGCCCTTGGAATAACCCTGAAATTGATATTTTTAGAAAAACTGCGCAAAAAGATGGTTTATTTTTACTGGCTGTTAAAGATGAACAACTCATCGCCACATTGATGGGTGGTTATGATGGCCATCGCGGCTGGATTAATTATTTGGCAGTACATCCACACTTTCAACGCAATGGAGTCGCAACTGCACTCATACAGCAGCTCGAGAAGCGCCTGATTGCGTTAGGTTGCCCCAAACTACAACTGCTTGTACGTAAAGAAAATATCGACGTGCAAAGCTTCTATGAGCAGCTAGGCTATGAGGAAATCGAAGTCGTGTGCTTTGGTAAACGTCTGATTGCCGATTAAGCTCAGACACTCAATGCGCCGATACAGGTAGACGACCCAATCTTAAAAAAATTGGAAATTTAAGCTCAAAAACTTGGTTCGCGTGATCATCCAACGCAAAGAATGCTTTGAACTCATATAAGGGGTCATCTGAATTTTTCGCTCGATAATGTTTCAGTGCAGACCATGTATTTAAATAATCCAACAATTGAGCAGCAGACCATTGAAACGACATCGACAATTCAGGCGTCGCTATTTCCTCAAAGGGAAAAGGAATGGTTTGATAGGCCTCGTCGATATAACGACGTTCGGCATCCCAATAGCCTTTCAAAGTCTTAAAATAAAGTCGCTCAATACAACCCTGTAACTCAAGTTGCTGCAGCTGAATTAAACCATAGCCAATGACCGCCAAAATGCCTTCAGGTCGTAAAGTCCGCCGCACTTCTGCATAAAAACCATCAAAATCAAACCAATGAATGGCTTGAGCCACCGTGATTAAATCAAAACTCTGCTCGGCAAAACTGGTGTGCTCTGCAGACTGAACTTGATAACTGACATTTTCAAAATAAGGTGCATGTTGTAACTGATGAGCACTGATATCTGTCGCCACCACGGCATCAAAATGCGGCGCCAACAATTGAGTCAATTGCCCCGACCCTGCGCCACAGTCCCATGCAAATTGAGGAGTCGCCACATGCTTGAGTATTTCTTGAATCAAACTCGCTGGATAACTCGGACGTGCGAGTTGATAAAGCTGACTTCCCGATGAAAAGCGGTCTTTCATAAGCCATTCTCAGTCTTATTTTTGACTCAAAATTAGCACATTTTCCATTAACTAAAGCATGATGTTGTTCAACATCTTATACAATCCTACTTTTCATGAGACAAAAAAAAGCCCCAAACATTGTTTGAGACTTTTTTGAATATGGTGGCGAGACCCAGGATCGAACTGGGGACACACGGATTTTCAATCCGTTGCTCTACCTACTGAGCTATCACGCCGATGTCGCGTATTAAACAGTTTAAGCGAAGCAGCGTCAAGTCCGTTTTCAAAAAAATCATTTGAGTGTTTACTTTTACAGCAAGCCTAGCACCATTCGTACATTTTTTGAGTCATTCTTTACACTTAAAGCGCATCACCATGGCGATTCATGAATAAAAGCAGCCCAAAGACTGCTTTAAAAAAGCTTAAATTTTACCAATGTGCTCTAAGCAACGGTGAATCGCACCACAACCCGGCTCGAACACTTTGACACCTTTGGCTTCTTCCATACGACAGACTTCTTCAACCAGCCGCTCCGCAACCCCTCGTCCACGGTTTGCAGGATGTACTACGATGTATTCTAAGGTTTTATTTTCACCCTGCCCACTACACCAAATGGCGCCAATGACTTTAGTATTAAATTCTGCGGTGTAAAGTAAGGTATACTGAGCTAGATTTTGCTCAAGTTGTTCTACGGCATCATGCCCATCGCCAAATTCAGGACTGGTGTCGTACAGTCGCTCTAGCTGGCTGCGCAACTCTTCTTTTTCCAGTGAAGTATAAGCGTGTACGGTAATAGGCATTGATAAACCCTCCTGAGCAATCTAATATGCGGTGACTTCGTTACGGCGAAACATTTTACATCAATTATTTGACGTCTTTGAGGAACGTGTCTATGACAGAACGTATCAGTGAAGTGGTAAGAAATACCAACGAAACCAAAATTCGAGTTCGTGTAAACCTCGATGGTACGGGTCAAGGCACGCTCAACACAGGTATTCCCTTTTTAGATCATATGATTGATCAAATCAAGCGACATGGCTTATTTGATATTGATATTGAATGTGATGGTGACTTGGAAATTGATGATCACCACACGGTTGAAGACTGTGGTATCACGCTTGGACAGGCTTTTGCCAAAGCTTTAGGTGACAAAAAAGGTTTACGTCGTTATGGTCATTTTTATGCACCGTTAGATGAATCTTTAAGCCGTGCTGTGGTGGACTTATCAGGCCGTCCGGGTTTATTTATGGATATTCCATTTACCCGCGCCATGATTGGTCGTTTTGATGTGGATCTCTTCTCTGAGTTTTTCCAAGGCTTTGTGAACCATGCGCTCATGACGGTACACATTGATAACCTCAAAGGTAAAAATAGCCACCACCAAATTGAAAGTGTGTTCAAAGCATTTGCGCGTGCACTTCGTATGGCCTGTGAAATTGACCCACGTGCAACCAACACCATTGCTTCAACCAAAGGTAGTTTGTAATGACCCGTATTGCCCTTCTTGACTATGGTATGGGTAACCTACACTCAGCAGCAAAAGCGCTTGAGCATGTTGGTGCAACGGTCGATGTGACCAATGATCCCAAGTTAGTGGCTCAAGCTGATAAAATTGTGTTCCCTGGCGTAGGTGCTATGCGTGACTGTATGCAAGGCATGCATGAAGCAGGGATTGATGAAGTCGTTCGTCATGCAGCATTTAATAAGCCTGTATTAGCGATTTGTGTGGGTATGCAAGCGCTGATGCAACGCTCTGAAGAAAATGGCGGAGTCGATGCTCTCGGTATTTTTGAAGGCAGTGTGAAACGCTTTCCTGATGTAGACGGCTTGAAAGTCCCACATATGGGTTGGAACCAAGTTCATCAGGCTGATCCGAGTCATCCAATGTGGAAAGACATTGAGCAAGATGCACGTTTTTACTTCGTGCACAGCTTTTATGTTGAACCGAAGAACTCTGGCATTGTGGCGGCGACCTGTGACTACGGTTTAGAGTTCTGCACGGCCATTCACCAAGAAAATTTGTTTGCGACACAGTTTCACCCTGAAAAAAGTCATACCGCAGGTTTGCAACTGCTGAAAAACTTTGTGGAATGGAAAATTTAATTTATTCCAGCTTCTGTTTGATTGAAAAAGCTCAACTTCGGTTGGGCTTTTGTTTATCCAAAATTGATGCATCTAGACTAAAATAAATCAGAAACAGCTTAAGTAAATGAGGCGTGTGACCTCACTCCTATGCCTTTGAGCCTATAAAATCTTTGCTTTACAGCACACTACTACACTCAAGATGACTACGATGCCTTTTCATTGTCACCAAATTTGATTATGATTTGCCTGCTTTTTAGACATTTTTATTTATAAAAAACTTAATTTACAACGATAAGGTAAGTCACTATGACTCAATATGCACAAGAATCTGCGCTGAATGCCGCAGGTCGTTTCGGACGTTTTTCATACCTAGCATGGAACTGTCTACTTGCCATTGTAGCGTCAATTATTCTTGGTATTTTCATCGCCATCTTTCCTAATACATTCGTGAACTTGGAAACAGGCAACTTCGGTGGCGGCATGATTTTTATCATCCTGATCTATGTTGCGCTGATGTACTTCACGTTTGTATTTACTATTCGTCGCCTACATGACCGCAACCATACGGGCTGGTTATCACTGTTGATGTTGGTGCCTCTTGCCAACGTGATCCTAATGCTTTACCTGATTTTCGCACCAGGCGATGATCGTAGCAACAGCTATGGCTCACCACGCCCAACCGCAGGCTGGGAAGCCGTTTTGGCATGGATTTACATCGTGATTTTCGTTTTAGCGATTATCGGCGGTATTGCGGCTGGTTTTATGTCCTAAAATCACCTGTGCAAAACAGCCTGCCTAGGTCGGCTGTTTTGCTAAATCAACGCAAAAGCTTTAGGCTTAAGCAACAATGGCATAGTCAAAGCATGATGGATTCTTCTTTTCAACACATCCTTCCCAGCAAAGTCGAAATTCAACAATTTCCTCGTTTTCAAAATTTGCCAAAACAAGCAATTCATGTCATTCAAAACTTAGAACAGTGTGAAGCAATCCGCGCTGAACTAGAACAGGTTTCCATCTTCGGTTTTGACAGCGAGTCCAAACCGACCTTTCAAGTGGGAGAAGTCTCCACGGGTCCGCATTTAATTCAACTAGCCAGCGTCGAGCAGGCTTATTTGTTTCAAATGAGTCCACCCATTTGGAGCTTCCTTGCACCATTTTTGGCGAATCCAGACCAGCTCAAAGTGGGTTTTGGTTTAAAAAATGATGCCTATCTGTTCCGCAAAAAAGGTTTTGAGCTCAAGGGTGTGGTTGAGCTGTCAAAATGCTTTGCAAGCTTTGGTTTGACCAACCCTGTCGGCATTAAAAATGCCATCGCCCTGCTGTTTCAACTCAACTTCCCCAAAAGCAAAAAAGTCAGCACTTCAAATTGGGCAAGGAAAATGCTCACTCCTGAACAAGTTGACTATGCTGCTGGGGATGCCTATGCGGCGCTGTTGGTTTTTGAAGAATTGCGGCGTTTAGAGCGACTCCCAAAAGATATTTCCAAAGAATTAGAAAAAACAACAAAACCTTGTCGTCATGAAAAGCTGTAACAGATGCTTAGAAAATTGCCAATACTTTGCTAAGATGACGGACATTGATTTTATTTAAGATTTGGCTAGGAGCGAAAGCATGCTGATCATCCCTGCAATTGACCTGAAAGATGGCAAATGTGTTCGTTTAAAACAAGGTCGTATGGAAGACGATACGGTTTTTTCTGATGATCCTGTTGCAACTGCACAGCACTGGGTAAATGAAGGCGCGCGTCGCTTACATTTGGTCGATTTAAATGGTGCTTTCGCTGGTACGCCAATTCATAAACCTGTGGTTGAAGCCATTGCTCGCGCACAACCTGAACTGCCAATTCAAATTGGCGGCGGTATTCGCTCACTAGAAACCATTGAACACTACTTAGAAGCGGGTGTGTCTTTTGTCATTATTGGCACCAAAGCCGTTCAAGACCCTGAGTTTGTTGAAGAAGCATGTAAGAAATTTGCAGGTCATATCATTGTCGGTATCGATGCCATGAATGGCATGGTGGCCACCGATGGTTGGGCCAATGTGACCGATGTGAAAGCAACCGATTTGGCCAAACGTTTTGCCGATGCGGGCGTATCGAGCATTGTCTATACCGACATTGCGCGTGACGGGATGATGCAAGGTGTGAACGTTGAGCAAACTGTTCAACTGGCACAATACTCTGGCCTACCTGTGATTGCATCAGGTGGTGTGACCAACCTTGATGACGTACGTAACCTCAAAGGTCAACCGGGTATTTTGGGTGCAATTACCGGTCGTGCGATTTATGAAGGCAGTTTAAACCTACGTGAAGCACAATTGCTGTTAGATGAACAATCGCTCTAATTGTAGAAGTTAAAAAAGAGGTCTTTTGACCTCTTTTTTATGCGCTAAATATCAGTATGTAAGATCTGCATCTTATTTAATAAATCGCATTACGAATAAACTTTAACGGTACAGTTCCACGGTTGATATATTGGTATTCGATGGCACTCGAAAACACAATCGACTCACCTACACCTAAGACTTTCATGTCACCCGCCAAATCCAAAGTTAACTCCCCCTCCATCACATAGAGCATCTCACGCCAACCGACTGGGTCGGGTTCTGCACTATAGTGCTCATTTGGGGCAAGTACCCATGTCCACAGTTCAACTTTTTGTGTTGCTGCCGCCGAGGCCATTAATTTTGCTTCACTGTGTGCTTGTGTACCATGCCAAGCCAAAATATTGACCACCGCTTGCCCTTGCTGTTCAGGCGCAGCAATAATCTGTACAAAATCGACCTCAAGCACATCGGCAATCAAGCTGAGTTTCGCCAAACTAATATTGTCCTGCCCTGATTCAACCCCAGCCACCATGCGACGGCTTAAACCAGCCAAATCCGCTAGTTGTTGCTGGCTCAGGCCTTTTAAGCTTCGATAATGACGCACATTTTGACTGACGTGTTGTAGTACCGCAGGAGACTTCATAAAGTTCAATCAAAAAAATATTGAGCAATATATTGCACACAAAAACAAAGCATGACAAGCTATGTGCAATATATTGCACACCAGTTCTTTTATGTTGAATACTCAGCTCGGTTCTAAAGCGCCTGTCATTGCGCTGATTCTAATTACCTTTATTTGGGGCGGTACCTTCTTGGCCGTGAAATATGCCTTAAATTTCAGCTCCCCCATGTTCTTTGTGGGCTGTCGTTTCGCCTGCGCCGCGACAATTATTGGCTTATTTTCCTATCAACATTTAAAACACATCACTCGACAGGACTTGTGGGCAGGTGCACTCATTGGCTGTATGGTCACTATTGGCTATGGCACACAAACGGTCGGACTACAAACAGTCAGTAGCAGTGAATCTGCCTTTTTAACTGCACTGTATGTGCCTTTGGTACCTGTATTGTTGTGGCTGATCTTTCGTAAAGTGCCCCATTTTATGATTTGGATTGGTGCGCTCTGTGCGTTTATGGGCTTAGTCTTACTTACAGGCAATAGCCTGAATTCAATTTCACTGAATTTTGGCCAGACCTTAACCCTACTCGGTGCAATCGCTATAGCGATGGAAATTATCCTGATTGGTTATTTTGCTCCAACAGTCGATATTGGTCGAGTGACGGTGATTCAACTGGCAGTTGCCTCTGTGCTCGCCTTTGCAGCCATGCCATTGGCAGGTGAACACCGCATTCCAGACTTTTCATGGCCTTTACTGAGTATCGCACTCGGCTTGGGTCTTGCCAGTGCCGTGATTCAATATGTAATGAATTGGGCACAGCGCTCAGTCAATCCATCTCAAGCGGCAATTATTTATGCAGGAGAGCCTGTATGGGCGGCACTGTTTGGGCGTCTTGCAGGAGAACGCTTAGCACCACTGGCTTTGTTGGGCGGACTTTTAGTGGTGTTTGGCATTATGATCAGTGAATGGAAACCGAAACTGCTGAAGTCGAAAAAGAACGTCGAACAACTTTAGCCCATCTCCGAAACGCAAAAACTGCTGAATCGAGTGATCAATGGCCACCAATTCAGCAGTATGGTCAGGTGGTTAGAATGACACCATCTTGCCCGGATTAATCATTGCTCCGAGTCCATACATGCTTTTGGCTATTGGAATGACCAACGGCGCCAGTGCACGACCAAAAGGAATGTTCTGATGTTGAATACGGGTCAACATATTAAAGTCATCACTTGCACTGCAGAAATCATCGGCAATGGCTTTACCAATACGCACCGTTTGCGCAACACCATGTCCACTCCACCCCTGAACAGCATAGATTGGGTATTGGCTACCAAATTTACGACTATCCGCAGCACCATTAACGGTTAAATCGGTCGTGCCACTCCACACAAAATCAAGCTGGACTTGCTCTAACTGAGGAAATACGTGTTGAATACGTCCTAGCAAATAGTCATGGGTTTGTTCAGGACTCCAACACGAACCCGTGCCTTCACCGCCAAATAACAATCGGTTTTTTGAGACCCCTCGGTAATAGTCAATTTGAAACTGGGTGTCGTATACAGGCAGATCCGTCGGCAATAGCTCTTTCAAATCCAGTGCTAAAGGTGCTGTGGTACACACATAGGTATAAAAAGGAATGGTGGTTTGATTACGTTCTTCTAATAGTTTAAATGAGGCATGGTGTACGCCCATCACCACACTTTTACGTGCTTTAATCACGCCTTGGGCTGTGGTCACATAAATACCATCGGCACGTTCTTGGATTGACTGTACTTCCGTCTGTTCATAAATCGTGCCGCCGTTTTGACAAAAGCCATAAGCCAAACCACGCGTCAGGGCTAAAGGATGAATATGTCCCCCAAGTTGATCCAACTGACCGCCAAAATAGTTGTCGGATTGCACATGCTCACGTAATTCATCTTGGGTCAGCATTGAGGTATTTTTTTCATCTAAATACTGACGTGCTTTCATCCCTTCATGCAGTGCATCTAAATGTCCTGGGTGTACTGCGGCCGTTAGATGTCCACGTTTACGTTGCACATCTAAGCCATATTTTTCAGTAATGTCATCTATCAAAGTCATGGCTTCCGTTGAGGTAAAGTGCCATAACTTTTTAGCCTCTTCAAAGCTGAAGTGCTCAATCATGGTTTCGGCTTCCCAACGTGCCAACCCCGGGGTGAGTTGCCCACCATTACGCCCTGAGGCAGCACTGCCCACTCGGTTTTTTTCAACCAAGACCGTATCGACACCCTGCTCCGAAAAATGCAGTGCAGCCGATGCTCCCAGTAAGCCACCGCCTATCACGACCACGTCACATTCGATATCCGCATTTAAAGGCTCAAACTCATGCCATGCTTGTAACGAGCTTTCGTAGTAATTGGCTGGATGACTAAACGCACCACACTGCGGGTTCAACCAATTCCACTCTTTACCACTTTGTGCCGCAGAACAGGCTTTGTATTCAACGTCATCTAAAAATGTCGGTTTATTCATATTCATTTCATTCACACTCAATATCTATCTCATTTTCATGCAGGTTTTAATATGCATTTCCAATCACAATGTTTTGTCTTTTCAATTTCTTATAAATAAATAGACCAATGCCTATCGCCAACCAAGAGCAACCAAAAATCAATGCATTTCGTTCTAAATTGACCCAGAGGCAAAGCATCACCAATACAGATAACAAGGGAAGAATCAAATTGAGGCATTTGTTTTTAATGCCTTGGGTTTGTTTTTCCAACAGATAGAACTTCACAAAAACCGAGAAATTCACCGCAGTAAAGGCAATCAAAGCACCGAAGCTAATCATGCTGACCACAGTCGCAAGATCTAGAAAAATGGCCGATAGCGAAATCAGGCCAATACTTAAGACGGCATAAAGTGGCGTACCTAATTTTGCATGGAGCTGCCCAAAGGTTGCTTTGGGGAAAATGCCATCCTTCGCCATAATATGAATTAAGCGTGAAGCGCTGGCATGAGTGGCTAAACCTGAAGCGAAGGTATTCATGATTTGGGCACATAAAAATACGGCTTGGAAAAGTGCTCCCCCCACATAGAGGACAATTTCAGGTAAGGCTTCGTCAGGGTTGTTAAAACGCACATTGCTTGGAAAATACAGCTGGATAAACCATGAGGCACTAATAAAAATCCCGCCCCCGAGCAACGTGGTAAGCAGCACGGCACGTGGAATATTCTTTTGGGGATCTTTGGTTTCATGGGACATGGTCGTGACCGCATCAAAACCCAAAAATGAAAAACATAAAATCGATGCACCCGCAATCAAAGGCAAAACAGAACTGTCTCCATTAAACAGAGGGGCTAAAGTCAGTACATGATCATAGCCTTGTTCAGAACCCACGCCTTGAATGACTAGATAGATAAATAAAACCATCAGCAGTAAGGGTAAAAGTACAAACAACAGACTTAAATTCGCCAAAATATTGATTCGGAAACAGTTAATCAGCGTAACCAAACCCGTGAATACAACCACCCATAGCCAATACGGCACACTCGGGATCACAGCTTCTAAGTAAATACTTGCCAGTAAGGCATTCACCAAGGGCAACAAAATATAATCTAGCAGTGAACACCAGCCGACAAAAAAGCCTGCTTTGGCTCCACACGACTGTGCCGTGTAGTTATAGGCAGAACCTGAGTCACCACTGATTCGGCTAAAACGTGCATAACTAAATGCGGTCAGTAACATTGCAACCAACGCCAAAATATAAGCCAATGGCACACGCCCATCGGTGATCCCAGACACAATCCCAAAGGTATCAAACACGACCATCGGGGTCATATAGGCCACACCAATAATGACCACTTGCCATAGTGACATTTTCTTTAAAGAAAAATCTGCATTTTTCACCGAAATCACCATCTTTCATTTTTTAATCTAGTGATTTTGGTTTTTGCAACAACTATGCCATATAATAACAGCTTAGCTATTTTAAAAATATTGAATTAAATGCCAAAGTACGATTTAGAAACCCGAAAAGCAGCGATTCAACGCTATAAACTCACGGATTATAAGGTTGCCGTTTGCAAGGAATTTAACATCTCTCGTGTGACCTTAGACGCATGGATTAAGCTCGAAGAAGAAACAGGCGGCTTGTCTCCAAAAGTAGCCAACAGCCGTGGAGCACCCAGCCATATAAAAGACTGGAGTGCATTTCAAGTATTTGTTAAAAATACAAAATTTCAAAATATTAGCGATTTAGTTCCACTTTTTGAACAACACTTTGGCTATTCGGTTTCTTATGCAGTTTTGGTTCGTGCCATCCATGTTTTGGGACTAAAACGTCGTCGAGGAAGATTCTACGCTTAGTCAAAAAGGGACTATTTTTTATAATATTTTCTACGCATATATTCATATAAATAACTGTACATTAATGTAAGGTTAATTTATTAAAAATGTAAGTTATGATTATTAAAAAAGTAATTATTTATAAATAAAAATGTAAGTTATAAATATTAAAAAAGTAAATTTATTAATATAAAAAAGTAAAGATTGAAATTCAATTTAGTAAGGTGCTTTTTAAAAGCCTGCGCAAAAATAGAGACACTACTGCATCAGCTTGGTTCATCTCGGTGCATAAACCTTGTTATAAAAAATAAAGTCATAAAAAAAGGGCACACTGCCCTTTTTTAAATCCCATCACTTGTTATTGATACATCGGTTGATTGTCATTTAAACGAATAATGCCTTTAATGGCACGATACACAATCCACACCCACGACAACCCAATCACAGACACGCAGAAGGTTGAAGCACCGAGTGCGACACCTGCGAAAGCGGTGGCATTTTCACCCGTAAAGAATAAGAAAATAAATGGCACAAAGGCAATCACGTTCCAAATCAAATACCACCAAAAGGTGCGAATCTGCCAAGTAAAATGGCTCTCAAAAATGGAACCACGCACAGAGCCACGCTTCACATAATTAATCACTAAAGCAATGATGGCTAAAATCCCTGCGGAAAAAATCGCAACGATATACAAAATATAAAGAATAAAAGTCAGACTACGATTCGGATCTTGATCGACTGAATAATTCATATTGTCCCTCATGAAGTGGGCTTGAACTTTAAATAGGCAAACTATTGAAAGGAGAAATAAGCCATAAAATTAAAAGTATATTGAATAGAATTGTACAAAAGTAAATCTTTCTAAACGGTTGTTTTTGTGTTTTATGTCGTAGCTTTTGCTGCGCTAACCATGCTGCAGGCCAACCGCCCAAAAATGAAAGGAGATGTAGTGTATTTTCAGGTACACGGCGCTGCCCATTTTGTGCAGCCTCTTTGTCTTGTGCATAGAACCAATAACTGGCCGCATTCATCACACTAATCAACAGCAGCACCAATCCACTCAAACGCCCCAGCAATACCAATAGCGCCAAAAACACGATGTATGCCACCGACGCAATTTGCATTGGACTCCAACGTTGACCCTGTTCGGTCTTTTTCGGTGAGACTTTTGAGGTACGGCTCTTTTGGGTTTGTGATGCTTTTAAATAACTAACTTGCTGTGCACGATAACGCCCTTGCGCATCCACAAGCACGTTGTATTCCAACGCACAGCCTAAAATAGGACGAGGACCTTGCCGAGCAAAGTCCTTGATATGTAAAAACACGCGATCTTTGCTGTCATCGTTGGGCTGAATAAAGCCATAGCCTTTTTCATCAAACCATTCAACGAGTCGTCCTTGGTCACGCATTTTTCTTTCCTATTTAAGCAGTTACAAATTTTAGGCGGTCAATCACCATATTACGCATTTCGGCAGGATTTTTCTGCAAAATGTCATCCCCCGTACGGCCTTGTTCAGCATTTTTTTGTGCCACTTGTAAACGCATCATCCAAAAACGCGCAGCGGCCATTGCAAGATACAACTCGAGACAAGATTTTTCATCGGCAGTCAAAGGGCGAATGCTTTCATAGGCGTTTAAGAATGCAATGGCTTTGTCTTCATTTAAATGCACACTTGGATATTCGGTACAGAAATCATTCAGGGTAATCGCAATATCAAACAAGAACTCATCTTTATTCAGTTCATAAAAGTCTAAAATGCCTTTGAGCTGATTGCCCTCAAACAAAGTGTTGTCACGGAATAAATCCGAGTGGATAAAGCCCTTTGGACGATTCGGATAAACCGCCGATAATGCGTCATATAACCCCAACAACTTATTGAGTAGTGCTTGATCCGCCTCACTTAATGTCGGTTTCATCTGTAACGCTACAGCGAGCCAGTAGTCATGGTCACGGTATTCTGCACGCTCCAGTGGAAAATCTTGCAGTGCGACATGCATTTGCGCTTGTGCAACCGCAATCGCCTCGGCTTGCTCAAGGGTCGCAGGCATGGGGTGTTTGCCCATCATCCGTGGGGCAATTTGCGCGGGTTTATCTTTTAAACTATGAATGGCTTTACCTGAATGACTTAAAGGTACAGGAACCGCTAAACCAGCCTGACCTAAATGCTCAAGTACAGGAACCAACTCGCCTGCGCCCTGTTCATCCATTTCTTCAAATACAGTCAATACATACTGCACAGCATTTTCACACACAATAAAATAGTTCGTATTTTGAATACCGCCTTGAATTGGGATCAGATCGATTACCTCAAGTCCATAAGGTGCTGCAAACGCCTGAACTTCCTGTAAAGTCAAAGTGGTATAAACCGACATATAAAACCTGCAAAAAAACTTACATAAGTTTGATAGAATACCCGCTCCGACTATTAAGGTGTAGCATCTAAGTCGCGAAGTTTCATAATCGGCTGTTATTTTTGGAAAAAATTATGCTAGCTAAACGTATTATTCCTTGCCTCGACGTAGACAACGGTCGTGTAGTGAAAGGTGTTCAATTCCTTGATATTCGTGATGCAGGTGACCCAGTAGAAGTAGCACGTCGATATAACGAACAAGGTGCTGATGAAATTACCTTCTTAGACATTACCGCAACTTCGAATGGTCGCGACACGACTTATCGTACGGTTGAACGTATGGCTGAAACGGTTTTTGTTCCCTTAACGGTCGGTGGTGGCGTTCGCAAAGTTGAAGACATTCGCCTCTTACTCAATGCTGGCGCGGACAAAGTCAGCATTAACTCAGCAGCGGTGTTTAACCCAGAATTTGTACAAGAAGCATCGCAACGCTTTGGCGCACAGTGTATTGTGGTTGCCATTGATGCGAAAAAAACGGGCGAGAACAAATGGGAAATTTTTACCCATGGTGGCCGTAAACCAACGGGTATTGATGCAATTGAATGGTCCGTGAAAATGGCTGACTTTGGTGCGGGTGAACTGCTCATTACTTCGATGGATGCCGATGGTACCAAAGCAGGTTATGACCTCGAGCTGATGCGTCAAATCAATGACCGCGTCACCATTCCAACCATTGCTTCGGGCGGTGTCGGTAACTTACAACACTTGGCCGATGGTATTTTAAAAGGTGGCGCAGACGCTGTACTGGCTGCTTCGATTTTCCACTTTGGACAACACACCATTCCTGAAGCGAAGAAATATCTTGCCGAGCAAGGCATTGAAATGCGTCTATAAACAGACCATAACCGTAAAACCTATGAAAAGAGTGCTTTCGAGTACTCTTTTTATCATTTTAAAGATGAGAAAAAATGTATCACTTAGAGCTAATCTTATTTATTTGTGGTCTATTGATCTGTTTTGTTTTCATTCTGTTGATGAAGAAATATGTTGACCGCCCTTTTGCTATGCTGGCTGTACTGCTACTCCTTGGTTTATGCCTGTTTAGCTATATCAGCTTCTGCAAATACCAGTTTAAACACTATTATGAAAAAGCGCTGATTGCACCTGATCAAATTCGGGCTTGTGGTATTTTTACACAATGGTCGGAGGTCACTCATTATCGACGGCACAACATCAGCACTGAAAAAGTGTTTTACTTTCAGAGTGATCGACAAGCTTTTTTATTTAGCAATAGTCCGCGTGCCAGACAAAGCTTCCCTGATCTCAAAACCTTAAACATCAACGAGCATGTTTGCTTTCAGTTTTCCCCTGACTATACCGATGAAATGGATCGCTATATTTTAACAGGCTTCAAAAAGCAGGCGAATTAAAAGGCTCAATTACGCTGTACTCAGGCACAGCCAGTGCCTCTATTATGCAGCAGATGTTAAAGTTTAGAATGCTCGCTGGCTTTTGACCGAACTTATGCTCTCAATTTTTGAGATAAAAAAAGGGAGTCTTGCGACTCCCTATAAACCTAGAATAACTACAACATTGTCTTGTTAAACTGGAAAATGAAAAATGACGTACTAGTGCTCATGAGATGATTTCACCTCATCAACAGCTTTACTATAGAATGTTCAAATGACGAAATATTGACAATACATACCAATATTATTGACAAATCACGACAAAAATATCCCTTTCAATTATCCTGCAACCGTTTCCGTCGTCTGCGCTGAGTTCAGCGTAATCACTTCAGGTGCCTTAACCCATTTTGCAGGGAAGACCTGATTGACCCACTGGGTGAGCTTATTCGACACCACTTGGGGTAAAGCAATACCCAACGGATTTTGCTCTTGCAAATCCAGCGAGGAAATGACCCGCGTTCCTAAAATATAATCAAACCATGGCTTGGTCACACACCAGTTGGCATCCTGATTGGAGTTCATATGATGGTCATAATGCCAAGGAATCTTACGCATTGCCCAGTCTGGCTCTAAGTGCGCACGGCGGTGGATGTAGTAATAATTTCCTGCACTGTACAACACAGACAACGTCATGCCTTTGGAGACAGGATAAAATAATGTCCCAAATACCCCCGCCACGACAGCAAGTGACACGATTTCATTTTTGGTACGCCAGTTGCTCCAACCTTCAACATAACCATGATCGTGAAATGTGGTTTTCCGCACTTCTCGGTGATGCTCCCAATGCGATTTCATGCTGTCAGGCACGGGGCTATAGCGTGGCTTTCCAGCACGGTGTGTTCCATGCAAAATATATTTATGTGCAACCCACTCAAACGCATTGGCAACCACCAGTCCTGCGACAAAACCCTTCCACATGGCAAATTCCTCCTATATTCAGATTGAATATAATGTGGAAACTATGCTAAATATTGACCCTAGCATTCAAATTCATTGACAAATTACGACAAGAACAATAGAGCCAATAAATGCAACATTTCAAAGATTACACAGGTTCTGTCTACGGTGGACTGGGGCATTTACTCTATGCCTATTGCCAAGCCGTGGGCTACCCAATTTCTGAACAGCTTGAAAAAGCACAGAACTTAGAACGTTTTGATTATGCCCTGTGGTTAGAGTTACTGAATGATCTTGACAGCCATCTGCACATCCCTGCGCTCGGACTTGAGATTGCAAAGTATGTACAGCCCAAGCATTTAGGCATTTTGGGCTATATTGCGCTGTCCTGCGAAAATTTAGGCGAAGCGCTCACCCGTTATCATGACTTTCACCGTCTCATTTATGATGGCAGTTCACTGTATGTGGCAGTTGAAGGTGAAAATCTGTGCTTTGGTTGGGTGGAGATGCCGATTGAACTGACCACACAACTCAGCAATGAAGTGGCAATGGCGCTGATCATTCAGTTTATGAAGCACTTTGTCGCCCATGATGACATCCAGCTCAGCGAGGTTCATTTTACTCACCCTGCCCCGAAAAATACGGCACTGTATGAGCAGTACTTTAATTGTAAAGTTCGCTTCTCTCAAAGCCGACCGATGATGATGATTCCCCTCAGCGAATTATCCATGCCCTTTCAGCAAGGTGATCAAACCCTGCAAAAACTGCTCTTACAGCAGGCCGAAGCCTTACTGGAAAAACTCCCTAACTCTACTCACATCGACCAGCGCTTACAGCATGCGATTTTAACGGGGCTACAAAAAAACCAATATCAAATTGAACATATTGCTCGGCAACTGAATTTTTCAGTCCGACAGCTGCAACGTTACTTACAACAACAAGGCACGACCTACCAACAGCGGATGCAAGAAGTTCGACGTATTTTGGCGGAGCAATACTTAAAAGATCCACACCTCAGCTTACAGGAAATTGCACTGTTGCTGAGTTACTCTGAACAAAGTGCTTTTCAACGTGCCTTTAAACACTGGACACAAGTCACACCTCAGCAGTGGCGTATTCAGCATTTTCACTAAAATCTGACCTGTTTAATCCACGTCATCAGGATGTCATGCTTTTTTTGTTAAATTGATTGAAAAACGAGTATTTTCTCGTTAGATATAAAGTTCTATGCGAATAAAACATCAATAACTACAAAAAGCGCATTATGAATAAATATCTTGCTGAATTCATCGGAACGTTTTGGTTGGTCTTCGGAGGCTGTGGCAGTGCCATTTTTGCAGCAGCTTTTCCCGAGTTGCGCATCGGCTTTCTTGGCGTTGCACTTGCCTTTGGTTTAACCGTTTTAACGGGTGCCTTTGCACTTAGACATATCTCTGGCGAGGATTAATTTTTTCTCTCCCCATTAATAACAAAGCCCACAATCTGTGGGCTTTTCTTATTGTTCCACATGGAACATAGATAGGCTTATGTTATAAAAATGGATTGTCAAT
>OERK01000106.1_pt1 | contig 34475 bp, 33 predicted proteins | sample 1540001 | NCBI WGS metagenome assembly OERK01 (sample SAMEA3891246, study PRJEB23780) | metagenome | biome: terrestrial biome; feature: animal house; material: water of meat washing | place: Italy | collected 2015-05-12
ATGTGTTAAGCCTGCCGCCAGCGTTCAATCTGAGCCATGATCAAACTCTTCAGTTAAAAATCATTAGTAGCTTATGGCTACAAATCTTGGCTCATCAATTTTCTGACAAATATTTCTCAAATAAACTTCGAGTAATTTTTACCATTCAATCAATGAAATATTTTCGATCGATCAATCAGTAAAAATCCACACAAGTTGTTCTTCATAATCTCTTAATGATCTTCTTGCTGATTCGTCATCAGCAAGCTAGGTCGGCTATACTACTCTCTTTCAAGAAGAAGTCAACTGGTTTTGTTAATTATTTTTAAACTTATTCAAGACTTCCAGATTCTACCGCTTGGGCTAAATCCTTGTTTCTCAACAAGTTTTAATCAACATCACCGCCGATGGATGTGCATTCTACAGTATTTCCAAACCAACACAACCCCCTTTCTTCAATTATTTATAAAAAAACTTCCGCTTGTTTATTTATTCGGCAAAATGACGATTTTTTCTTATTTTTTGAGTGAAAAGGGAACAATTTCTCCAATTTCATTTCGATTTTTTTCTTGTGATTTTTTTTCTTGCCACTTTAATGCACGACAATCCACATATTCACAATAACCACTTTCGCCCTGTTCCTCATAATTATCCATTTTGAGTTGATATTTAAAGCTACCCACATAACCCGCAGCTAAACCAAATTTAAAATCACCACGACTTTGCGCGCAAAGATGGATGTGATGTCCCTGCTCATCTTGATAATGCCATTCAAACTCTCGCGGCAAATACATTTTTTGCCCATTGGGAGTTTTCACAGCAGGATAAACACGATGAACTTGAAAGCGCACCATCCGATCAAACATATGGGTTTGTTGTTTTTGCAAATCACGTATATAGATACGTGACTGTACAATTCGATTAAACGAATCTCGAATTTGTTCTAACAATAACTGACGCTGATCCACCAGATTAATGACTTGATATGTGAAAAACGCTAAGGGTAAATAACTAAAGTCGATACTGCGCGCGTATTCAAAAGCTCCCAACTGGTCAATGTCAAAGCACTGTTCTTTATATTTAACTTCTCCCTGACATCGACACAATACAGACCAATGCTCAGCAAGACCAAAACGCAATTTGGTGAAATGTGAAATCAGCGGCGTTGTTGTAATTTCAATCTCAAAACTCAATTCTGTGTCTTTTCTTTGAATTTGAAATTTTGGGAACGCTCCCATGAGCTGTTCTTTATTGGCAAATTTAAATGTTTTTTCTTGAAATGAACATTCCGCAGAAATTGAATAGCGGTTCAGTTGCCCTGCCATATGTGGACTACTACTGGCCAATACGGTCGCAGTATCTAAGGGTGTAGTTCTGATTGCACTGTTATTCCGAAACATGGGCGTATTGGGCTGACCAATCATGCTCAAAAAATTTAAATAATGTAATGGTGCAGGAAGATTGGGAATGGTTAAAGCTTGATGAATAATTTTATATTTTTTATTGGGTGGGTGATAAGCAGGAAGTGACCGTGAAGGAGCCTGATTAAGTTGTTTAGACTGATCGAGAAAATCTTGAAACAACCACATATCATACTCCTTCTACATATCATTAACTCATGATGGGCTGTGCTGACGTCGTGCTAAAAACGTAGTAACAAAGCCAGATAGTGCATAAATCAAAGAAATAACTAAAATACCCACAGGAATATTGTAAGTCATTGCAGCAAAAATAAAGACCGCGATAGGAAGGACAAAAAATGGTACTCGCTTACGATCTACCGTTTTAAATGAATAATATTTAATATTCGAAATCATGAGGAGTCCGACAGACACAATCACTGCTGCGCTGATGGCTTGAATCCCCCGCTCACGAATATCAAAAATTTCGGGGAAATCGAGTCCGACCCAAACCAATGAAATAATAATAATCGCAGCAAGTGGACTAGCTACACCAATAAAATAACGCTTATCCACCACACCGATTTGCACATTAAAACGAGCTAGACGGAACGCAGCACAGGCAGTGTAGACAAAGCAACACGCTAAACCTATGCGACCGAGCGAATCCAAACTCCAGCTATACATCAAAATAGCGGGTGCAACACCGAACGCCAATAGATCAGATAAAGAATCATACTGCTCACCAAAAGCACTCTGCGCACCAATGGCTCGTGCAACGCGGCCGTCCAAGCCATCCAACAACGCTGCCAAGAAAATGGCATAAATCGCTTGCTGGAAGTTGCCATTCATACTGGCAATGATGGAATAAAAGCCTGACAACAACGCTGCCGTTGTAATCAGGTTCGGCCACAAATAAATACCTCGACGTTTTACTTTTTGACCTTCCTGTGTGTGCTCTTCTTCTTCCACCTCGAAAGTAATCCCATCAAAAGTAGGCGTACTGCGGGGTGAAGATTCGCTTTCAGGTTTATTTATATTTGTCATTCTCTGTCGATCCTAATGTAGCCTTTTCTCTTATAGTCTATCTTTATTCGCCAACTAACCAACGAACAGCAGCATGACCACCATTTTCACTCATACGCAAATGCGGGAATAACCATTGTAGCGCTTCATCTGCATCTTCAGAAAACTTCCAAGGTGGGTTAATCACCAACAGACCACAACCGTTTAAGCCCACTGGGGTATCATCTGGCCAAACACATACTTCACAGATCAACTGACGGCGAATACCGGTTTTAATCATTTTCTTTTCAAAACGGTCAATCATGGCGCGGTCTTTGATTGGATACCAAATTGCAAACACACCCGTTGGCCATTTTTTATATGCAGTCGCTATGAGATCAACCAATTGAGGGAAATCTTTACGCTCCACTTCGTAAGGTGGATCAATCATCACCAAACCGCGTTTTTCTTTGGGTGGAATAACGCCAAATAGCCCTTCATACGCATCGCGCTCATGTAAGCCCGCGCGTTTGTCACGAACGTTGTAATACAACTGTTGGAATACATCACGCTGCATTTCAAAAATGGTGGCTTTATCGATTTCGCGCATGCCTTCCAATGCAAACCACGGCGAACCTGGATAAGCGCCTTTACCTGAACCTTCACGCATTTTTTCAACAATTTTTAAATACTGCTGAACACCTTCAGGCGCATTACGCTTAATCGAGTCATCAAGTTTTACTAAACGGTGAATACCATTTAAGAACTCACCCGACTTTTGTGCTTCTGAAGTCGATAAATCATATTTACCAGCACCGCCATGCGTATCAATATAACGATACGGTTTATCTTTTTGATTGAGGCGAGTCAAAATCTGAAGCAAAAGGACATGCTTCATGACATCTGCAAAGTTACCTGCATGGAAGTGGTGACGGTAATTCATGTTTCTATCATTCCTAAAATCAATGAGTATTTTAGCATGAAAAATAGTTTCGTTCAGATTGCTTTCATACACTAGAATAACCGTGGCTTTTCTTTGTCTTTTTTAGGTTAATGTAATGGAAGCAGTTCTTCTCCCAAAGTCTTGGAATGTTGATCAAATCCTAGATGATTTAGATCAACATGGTTTTGCCATCATTGATGACGCCTACTCTAATGACTATGTACATCAACTCATTGAAGAATGTACTTCGAACTTAAACCGCTTTCGTGAAGCCGCTATTCAAAACGGTGTCATCAGCAAGATCCGTAGTGATCACATTTTATGGCTCAATCCCGAGCTCGTTATTTCCAATCATCATGTTCAAGCCCTTTATAGTTTGGGACAGGAACTAAATCGTGCCTTTTATCTCGGTATTCGAGACGTCGAAGCACATTTTGCTTGCTATAACGCTGGCGAGTTTTATGCCCTACACCGTGATAATCCTCAAGGCAAAAATGGCCGCATGATTTCTACGGTTTATTATTTACACGAAGACTGGCAAGACGATTGGGGCGGTGAACTTCATCTGCAAGATAAAAATGACATTTGGCATGTGCTACAACCCAAACCGAATCGTATTGCATTGTTTCAAAGTGACTTACTGCATGAGGTTTTAGAAGCCAAACATCAGCGTTTATCGATTACTGGATGGTTACGGAGTGACAGTACAATCCTGTGATTCAAGCAAAAAGACTTTAAATTGTAAGAAGTATCCTCATATACTGAACATCAATTGATGAGGATGTAACCGATGCGTGCCAGCAGTCAACAAATTATTCAGCGTATTGGTGAAACAGATCAACTCTACCTACAAGGCAATAGCCCTGAATTAGCCCTTGAGCGTGCTGATTTGCGCTTACAGTTGGTCACACTGAGCCAACTGCGCCAAGAGCAAGTCCACTTTTTACAAGAAGCGGTGGTATTACTTGAGCAAGGCCGAATTGAGTTTGAGGAAATGCCTCTGTCTTTGTACCTCAATTTGTCTTTGCACCTTGCAAAGGCTTATATGCTGTACTTTGAAATCACCAAAGAAGATCGCTTTGCGTTGATTACACAGCAAATTCTAAAACCACTGACCAGCTATGGTCAGGGCGATATTTACCTGTTTTTGGCCTATGCCTCGGTCAGTAGAAAAGAGTCAGCATTGGCACGACACTGGCTTGGTAAATATGCGAAAAGCACCGAGTTTGATTTCGTTTTACTGCGTGAACATGCCGCTTTTGTTGACCTTCATCAAGAAGATTGGTTTATCAAGCTGATGCAAAGTAAATTGCACTAAAATCTACAAATAAAAAACGCCTGAAATCAGGCGTTTTTTATGGGTCAATTCCAGTATTCAAATGGCGGCGACATAAAATTAATTTAGGCAGTTTGAAGTTTATAAGCATCGAGGTGTAGCTGTTGATTGAGCTCATCAACCATAATCGCCCAATCATCATCTTGAACCAAATGACTGATTAATAGCGCACGTTGAGCGGAATTCCAAAACGGTGCGTCGTGTAAAGATTGATGAGCAGGAAGTTGATGCGTACGAATATATAACTCGATGGCAGCCGCACTATTGGCGAGTCCCAGTTGCGAAAATAAAAGCTCTAAGGATGGTTTATGTTGACTGAGCATCTCGGCCTCCTTATCAATACTATTGTCAATTATTATTGAATTAACTTATATGTATTTTCTAAAAAAACCTAGTCATAAAACTAGGTTTGTTGTTTCAATTTGTGATTATAAATGACACGAACCTGAAAGCGTATGTTCTGTATGCAATTGTTCATTTAACAGGTCGACCACCATTGCCCATTCATCATCTTTTTTCCAATTACTGATAATGAAGTCATGCTGTGCTTTTGACCAAAAGGGTGCTTTATGCAATGGAACGTCTGAAGTAAGTTGGTGTGTTTCAATAAACTGATCGATTGCTTCTGCACTCGCATCAAGCCCCAATTGTTCAAATAAAAGTTCTAAAGTCGGTTGTTGGTCAAACATCATTGTTCTCCTCAAGCCCTGATCATGCCCTTTTAGAATAAACCTTTGGCCATCTATGCTCAGTTGTATCTACATCACAGCATGTTATTTTTTGTTCAATAAACACCCCATATAAAAAAGCACCCCAAATGGAGTGCTTTTTCAAAACAGATCTTGAACAGATTAGTTTTTAATTATTTAAGCATGTCAGCAATTGCTGCGCGCTCTTCTTCAAGTTCTTGAAGAGTTTTGTCCATACGCTCACGGCTGAACGCATCGATTTCTAGGCCTTCAACACGTGTGTATTCGCCATTTTCGCAAGTTACAGGAACACCGTACATTACGCCTTCAGGAATACCATAAGAACCGTCAGAAGGAATACCCATCGTTACCCATTCGCCATTTGTGCCAAGAGCCCAATCGCGCATATGGTCGATAGCAGCGTTCGCAGCTGAAGCAGCTGAAGACAAACCACGCGCTTCGATAATCGCAGCACCACGTTTACCAACAGTTGGAAGGAATACATTCGCGTTCCAGTCAGCATCGTTGATTTTGTCTTTTAAGCTTTCGCCGTTTACAGTTGCAAAACGGTAGTCAGCATACATCGTTGGAGAGTGGTTACCCCAAACAGTCATGTTTTTGATGTCTGCTACAGCAACACCCGCTTTTTGAGCAATTTGAGTCAACGCACGGTTGTGGTCAAGACGTAACATTGCTGTGAAGTTTTTCGCTGGAAGATCTGGAGCAGATTTCATTGCGATGTAAGCATTTGTATTTGCAGGGTTACCTACAACAAGTACTTTAACGTCACGGCTAGCAACTTCGTTTAGTGCTTGACCTTGACCGATGAAGATTTCACCGTTCACTTTCAATAAGTCAGCACGTTCCATACCAGGACCACGTGGACGTGAACCAACCAATAACGCGTAGTCAGCATCTTTAAATGCAACTTTTGGATCATCAGTACCGATCATGCCAGCCAATAATGGGAAAGCACAGTCGTCTAATTCCATCATTACGCCTTTAAGCGCAGCTTGAGCTTTCTCAAAAGGAACTTCTAACAATTGCAGAATAACTGGTTGGTCTTTACCTAACATTTCGCCACTAGCGATACGGAATAATAGGCTATAACCGATTTGACCAGCAGCGCCAGTAACGGCAACGCGAACAGGTTGCTTCATGTACTTATCTCCATTTGAGGAACGTTATATGATTAAATAGCTGTTCTATCTAATCTTAATAATCATAAACGGCAAAGATTGTACTCCAATACTTTGGCAGATGCATGTAAAAGAGAATGAATTCCAACAAAAGTATGATAGGAAATATAAATTAATTTAGGGAAAGAGATTAGTAAGAACCCTTGATCGCAAAAGAATTTGGGCAGTTTTCTTGTATATTCTCTGCACAACCTTTGTACTGACCATTGGGTTTATAACAGACCTTGACTTCGGTCAAAATATTGGTTTGACGGTGAGTACGGCAGCTAAAACGTAACCCGCTTGCAGGCAGTCCAGGATTCAAACGTTGGAACTGTCCACGTAAGCTATGCAGTTGCGCGGTTTTATTTTCAGATGAAGTCAAATCTGCGGGGATTTTTAAACGTTCTGCATAATTAATCACGTTACGGAAATATTGACTGGCACTCATCGGCACACACCCCCCAATCTCTGCCCACAACTGGCGACGTGCATGCTCATCGGGCATCACCCTAGCCACCACTTTAGTTTGAAGCGGAGACAATACAGCTGAAGACTTGGTCTGACACTCTCGTGTCGTGGTTTCAGGGTACAAGCCTGTAATATTGAGTGAATAGCCTTCCAAACATTTCCGTTTCTTTGAGCCTTGGTTATCGAACAAACACACGGCGGGTGTCATTTGAACTTCCATCACATAGCCAAACACGGTCGGTGTTGCATGGGCTGATGTCGCAAAAAATCCCATAGCTATGCCGCTGCTGATCAACAGCAGAAGCTTTTGCGTTAAGACTGATTGGGATGACATCAAAACCATAAAATGCCTAGGCCTTTATTATTGACTTCTAAAAGGAATATTTTGCATGCGCTGGGTGATCGACTGTGGTCCCTGTCCAAGCAGAACACCATAATGGGTCGCATTACTCATGACATGCTTGACGTAATCACGAGTTTCAGTCAGAGGAATACTTTCTGTGTATTGATCCGCCGCAATCGGCTGATTTTCAGGCTGCCAACGGCGCGCACGATTTGGCCCTGCGTTATAACCTGCTGTGGCAAGTACAGGACTGTTGCTTAATTGGCTTTGAATCATGGACAAGTAGAATGTGCCATAACGAACATTGGTATTCATATCACTCAGTGCAGCAGGATTATAGGTTTCACCCATTTGTCTAGCGACCAGTTTTGCCGTATCCGGCATGATTTGCATCAAACCACCTGCCCCAACATGCGAGCGAGCATGGGTAACAAATCGGCTTTCTTGGCGCATTAACCCATACGCCCATGCAGGATCTATGCCTGCATTGCGACTATGGCTGACCACATAGCTTTGATGCGGCATGGCATAACGATAACTGTAGTTATGTTGCTTGACGGTTCGATCGGCTGCATAGATCGCGCGGTCATACCATCCCATTTCTGTTGCACGTTTGGCAGCAGCCAAAATTAAGCCATCATCTTGTTTTAAATAAGCTTGTCGAACAGCCCAATTCCATTCACGGTTGACATAATTGTCTGGCGCATTGACGTTGCGCAGTGCAAAAGCGCGGCTAAAGTGAATATCTTGACTCAAACGCTGCGCATCCGCATTGCTCGGTTGGGTATTTGCTGGAATCGTTTGATAACGCTGACCAATACGATCTTTTGCCAATAAGTTATGATAATCGTCACCTACTGACAATTTTTTGAAGATCTCGCGCGCCAGTGCTTTTGACTTTGCATCACCACGTTGTTCTGAAGCACGGGCTAACCAATATTGCCAGCGATCTTCTTGTTTTTGCGTCACACTCATGCCATCAATGGCACGAATGACACTCTCCCATGCGCCGAAACGAATGGCTTGGCGTGCATAAATTTCAGCTTCTTCTTCACTCAGTGCTAAACCATAGCTCCGATCGAAGGCTTGCAACACTTCCACATTAAAATTGTTTTTCATAACGGTTGTGCCACCGATATACCCCACGGCGCGGTACAACGCTTTTTGCACCGACTCAGGTGTCCCCTCTGCAGCACGCTTGACCGACGCCAGTGCAGTATTTAGATCACTGTCGGCTAAACGGCCAATGGCATAAATTAAATACGCTTGATCTGCCGCCGATGCTTTCGGTGCGGACCAGAGATAGTTCAGGGGATCAGCTTGAATGCTATTCAGCTGTGCCAAAGACAGATTCATGCCAATGGTTTGTGCGGTTGCAATCGCTTGACCTGACTGCCCTGCACGTAGCTGCGCCCATAAACGTTGTTGTTTGTCTTGTTCCGTCATCAGTGGACTAGACAACATCATACGCCCCAGCCCTGTACAAGACTCAGGTTGTGAATTGGTCGTGAGCCAAACATCTTTATATTCGGCAAAAACCAAAGGATCGCCTGACTTGGCACGGACTTGCGCCATGGCACAGCTTTCTGCGCGATCTGCATTGGACACATAGGCCAATACCGGCTGCGCGGAAGCAAAGTCGGCCATTTTGACTTTTTCTTCGATGTAATCTGCTGCTAACTTCTCAGCCATGGCAGATTGCGGATAGCGCTGTGCAAATCCGACAATATTCGCCGCAGGTTGCAACGCCAAATTACTGTTAAGTACCCAATATTCAGGATAATAGCCCAGCACATCACCCTGCATACTGCTTTGATATTGCTGTAATAAACCAACATTGCCTGCATTTGCTGCACGCAAGGCATCATTAAACTGTTCATCTGCGGCATGTGTCGCTGCCGATAGACCCAAGGCAGCCACACCCAACGCAAACACTTGATAATATTTATTCTGTAATCGTTTTAACATGGGTTTGCCTTCAGTCATCTTTGGATTGCCTAGTCTCGTCTCATCATTTTCATTAGTTTAATAACTCATAACAGACTCTATTGTTCTCTTATGTAACCTTATGATTAGACAATATTAATTTTCCTGCATTTTCACTTCACAAATCAATCTTTTTAGCTTCAGATTTAAAGCTATAAGTTTATTCAGATTTCCTGCTAAAATATGCGCCTTTCGTAGATTTCACATGGTGTTTGATCGTCCTTTTTTGTCGCCAGCCAAGCTCTGCTTTCGCCGCCACAGATACCGATCAGACACAAAAACCTAGATTTATCCCCCTTAGGAGCCTACATGACGGTTCAAACCTTCATTCCAAATGGTGCCCAAGCTGCCTCAGAAAACACTGTTACCCAGCCACAGCACACCCCAGCCATCGATGGATCAGTTAAAAAACTGTATATCGAAACGCAAGGGTGTCAGATGAATGAGTATGACAGTCACCGTATGGCAGACTTACTTGGCGACTCGCACGGTTATGTGCTGACCCAAGACCCGAAAGAAGCAGATATTCTACTCATGAATACCTGCTCGATTCGTGAAAAAGCCCAAGAAAAAGTGTTCTCTGAATTGGGTCGCTGGCGCAAGCTGAAAGACAAAAATCCAGACCTGATCATTGGTGTCGGTGGTTGTGTGGCCTCTCAAGAAGGTGACAACATTCAAAAACGTGCCAACTATGTCGACATGATTTTTGGCCCGCAAACCTTGCACCGTTTGCCACAAATGCTGGATCAGCACTTTGATCAAATCGAAAAACCCAAGAAAGAAAAAATCAAATTGGTGGATATTTCTTTCCCAGACATTGAAAAATTCGACTTTTTACCTGAACCGCGTGTGGAAGGTTACAAGGCTTTTGTTTCAATTATGGAAGGTTGTTCAAAATATTGTTCATTCTGTGTGGTGCCCTACACCCGTGGTGAAGAAGTTTCTCGCCCACTGGATGATGTTTTAGCTGAAATTGCGACCTTAGCCGAAAAAGGTGTCCGTGAGATTTCTTTATTGGGTCAAAACGTCAATGGTTACCGTGGTGAAACGTTTGAAGGCAATATCTGTACTTTTGCAGACTTATTGCGTCTGGTTGCAGAAATTCCGGGGATTGGGCGTTTACGCTACACCACCTCACATCCACTTGAGTTTAATGATGACTTGATTGAATGTTACCGTGACCTACCGCAAATGGTGTCGCATCTACATTTGCCTGTGCAAAGCGGCTCAAACGATGTATTGCAAGCCATGAAGCGTAACCACACCATTGATGTGTATATCGACAAAATTGCCAAATTACGCAAAGTCCGTCCAGATATGCATTTATCCAGTGACTTCATCATTGGTTTCCCGGGTGAAACCGATGCGCACTTTGAAGAAACCTATCAATTCATCAAAGATATGGACTTCGACCATTCCTACAGTTTTGTCTATTCAAAACGTCCGGGTACACCTGCGTCTGATCTTGAAGACACCACCTCTGAAGAGGTGAAAAAAGAGCGTCTCAGTAAAGTTCAAAAATGGATCAAACGCTCGAGTATTGACAAGACCGATGCCATGCTCGGCACCATTCAACGTGTTTTGGTCGAGAAAGTTTCAGACAAAGATTCAAACTTACTGATTGGTACGGCGGATAACACTCGTTATGTGAGTTTTATTGGTGATGCAGCATGGGTCGGACGTTTCGCTGAAATCGAAGTGACAGAGATTAAAACTTTGAATTTTGTTTATGGTGAACTCTTGAATCTTGAGCCTGACGTGGCGTAATGTAAGGGAATAGATTCTGACTACTTAAAGGAATTCTCTTGACTGCAGCGATTCGACGTACAGTAACTTTTCCTGGGGTTTCAATAGAACGTTTAAAGAGCATGCTCGGTGCTTATAACGGTCATTTGAAACAAATCGAACAGCGTTTAGATGTCACTATTTCCCATCGAGGTGATGCATTTTATGTCGATGGTGAAATGGATGCAGTTGAGAGAGCCGAAGGTCTGCTCCATCGCCTGCATGAAGAAGCAGAAAATACGGCACAAATCAGTGCCGATACCTTACACCTCATGATTCAAGGCAGTCAGACTGACCGTGAATTGCAAGAAGACCTCGACGGGCAAGAGCACACTGGTTTAGATGAAGTGTGGCTCCAAACCCGTAAAGGTCGTATCAATCCACGCGGTGCCAACCAAAAGCGTTATGTGCAGCGTATTCTACAAAGCGATATTTCTTTTGGTATTGGACCTGCGGGTACAGGTAAAACCTATCTCGCCGTTGCAGCCGCAGTTGACATGCTAGAACGTAATGAAATTCAACGGATTTTATTGGTTCGCCCTGCCGTTGAAGCAGGTGAAAAACTTGGTTTCCTCCCGGGTGATTTAAGCCAGAAAATTGATCCATATTTACGTCCGCTCTACGATGCCTTGTATGAAATGCTTGGCTTTGAGAAAGTGGCCAAACTGATTGAACGTCAAGTGATTGAAGTGGCACCACTGGCTTATATGCGTGGTCGAACTTTAAACCACTCTTTCGTGATTTTAGACGAAGCGCAAAACACCACGCCTGAACAAATGAAAATGTTCCTCACACGCTTAGGCTTTGGTTCGCGCGCAGTGATTACAGGCGATATCACACAGGTCGACTTACCGCGTGGTCAGCAATCTGGTCTGGCGCATGCTTTACGCATCATCGACAAGATCAAAGAAATTCATATTACTCGTTTCCACTCTCGTGATGTGGTACGTCACCAATTAGTACAAAAAATTGTTGAAGCTTATGAGGGATGGGATGCAGAACAACATCGCTTAACGGCTGAAGCGCGTGCTGAACGCAAAGCGCGTCAAGAGGCCTTAGTGGCTGAAAATGATGCCGCTGCCGATGCTCAGCATTAAGTTAAAGTCTGCGGGCATTTTAAAATGCCCGCAGATATCATTATTTAAGGATCTATTTTGAAACTGAGTCTTTCTCTACAACAGGACTTTCAAGCACCTGAGTTGGTCTTGAAACGTGGCTATATCAAAAAAGTTGTAGAAACTGTTTTACGTCATATTGGCACACAGAGTAACTGTGAAATTGGCATTGCTTGTGTCGACCATGATGAAAGTCATAAATTGAATTTGGAATATCGCGGCAAAGATAAATCAACCAATGTGTTGTCTTTCCCGAGCGACTTACCCGATGAAATGGCGCAAATTCTTGACTCATTTCCCATTGGCGATTTGGTCATTTGCATTCCTGTGGTGCTGTTGGAAGCGAAAGAACAAAACAAAGCGCCACTGACGCATTTCACTCATATGTTGGTACATGGCACTTTGCACCTCATGGGCTATGACCATGAAACGTCAGAAGCAGATGCTGAAGAAATGGAAGGTATCGAAATTGAAATTTTGGCTAAACTCGGTTTTGAAAACCCTTATTTAGAACAATAGCTATTAGATCTGAAACAACTCACCCGATTCATCTCGATGTGTCGGGTTTATTTATGCTAAAAATAATACAAGATGAAAAAATAGATGAAGAGATTATAAAAATGCATACATCGATTTCAAAACTACTCTGCATTATCGCCCTATCCTGCACCACGCCACTTTATGCCAAGAGCAATGATCAAAATCAAACATCTTGTCAGGAAGTGAAATTTCAAGACGTAGCTCAGGTGTGGGCTGGACATTATTATTTAAACGGCGTTATGGAGGTCGGTTCCGAGCTTTTACTAGAGCCCAACGGTAAATTTAAATGGTACTTAGCTGTCGGCTCTTTAGACCAATATGCTGAGGGGACATGGTGGAAAAATGGCAACTGCATTGGTTTAAAGGCATTGCCGAAATATAGCAAGCATTTAGAAATCTTTCCTAGCCGCCTAGATGTGGAAGAGTCTCATTTAACTGTGACTTGGATCGGTGGACGTCAAGACGGAGCCTATGTCCGCGCAACCCAATAAACTGAGCGAACCCAAATAGCATAACAACTTAAAACCAATATACGGCCATTTAAGTCTGAAAATGAGAACATGCTTACTCAAGTCAAGACAGCATGTGAATAAGCTTAGACTTATCCACATTTTTAATAAAAAACGGCTGTTAATAAGCCGTTTCTGTATTTCTCAAGATTTTTAGAATTGATAGCGGAAAGTGAGCGTTGCATTACGTGGTGCACCATATACCATACTATTTTTACCTAAGCCTTCGTAATATTTCTCATCAAACAAATTGTTCACATTCAGTTGAAGTTTAATATTTTGATCAACCTGATAAGCCGCCATTAAATTCGCCAACACATAGGCATCTTGCGTAATGCGCCCCGCAGCCTCATCTTTATATGCCTCGCTCTTATAGTTTAAGCCACCACCTAAACTCCATTTATCGAGTGTATATTTGGTAAATAGATTGGCTGAAGTTCTCGCAGCAGTCGTTTGTACTTTTTTGCCATTCGCATCTTCGGCATTAAAATGAGCGACACCAAAACTCATGTCCCAGTTATTGGTAATTTTACCATCTAGTTCTATTTCAAACCCTTTACTCTCTACACTATCTGTACTGCTATAGACATCTTTGAATTCATCGCCAATCTTAATTGATCCAATTTTCTCAGCCACATTATCTTGCTGGGTTAAAAATACCGACATTGATGCATTAAGTTGTTTGTCAAAAAACTCTCCCTTCAAGCCCGTTTCATAGCTTTTACCTTCACGTGGGTCAAGATATTGCTGATTCGCATCTTGCTTATCTTCTGGTTTAAAAATACCTGTATAGCTGGCATACCATGAGTAATCTTCCAAAAAGTCGTAAATCAACCCTGCGTATGGCGTCACTTTATTATTATATTTACGATTGCCATTGCCATCCTCACTTTCATACTCCCAGTTAGATACACGTACACCTGTTACTAACTTTAAAGGCTCTAACAAAGTGAACTTACCTGCTAGATAAGCCCCTGTTTGCGTGGTTTTATTAGATGGATTTGCGACATTATTATTAATGGATCCAATAATTTTTGATGGCGTAAAATTATTAAAATCAATCGTTCCATTATCTAAAGTTGGTGATCCATAATAACGGTCAGTCAGCTCACTTTGGTTATACATAAATCCAGCAACAACCTCTTGCTGTAGGCCACCCAAAGTGAAAGGTGCAGAAATATAAACATCTGCATTATTTTGCGTAGTCTTTGAAGTATCTGTGTATGGATATAACCCGCCACTGCTATTGGTTGCTTTATCTACAGATTCGGACCACAGATATAATAATGCTGTCTCTGCATCAATTTCGCGGTAATCATAATTAACATTCAACGTAATATCATTAAATAACTTCTGCTTAAACTGGGCAAATGCTGTAGTTGTATTGGTATTCCAATAGGTCCAATCACTGGTTACCGTTAAATCACGATCAAAATCTGTTAGCGAGCCATCATTATAAAATGCAGGTAAACCACCCCATTTAATGCCTGAACGATCAAGTTCCTGATAACTTGCACCAACTGACACATATGTGCTATCGGTCAGATCTGCATCAAGCACGCCATAAAATAAATTATTTTCTTTTTCGTACAAATCTGCGAAAGAGTCTGTGCTTTCATGTTTAACAACAACTCGCCCACGCACAGTACCATCCGCATTTAAAGGTGCAGAAATATCTGCCATGCTATTCCATGCATTCCACGAACCATAAGAGCTGCTTAATGTCCCCGTTAACTCTTTTGCATTGGCATGTTTACGCACCATGTTAATCGCAATCGAGGGATTACCCGCACCTGTCATTAGCCCATTAGCGCCTTTCACCAATTCCACACGATCATACATACTCAGGTCTGGATCACTTGCAATGTCCAATTCAGACGAACTCGGAACACCATCAAATAAATAGTAATCCACATCAAACCCACGTGCTGTCGGATATTGACGTTCATCCCAGCGATTGGTAGTGACTCCTGTCACGCTGTTCAACATATCTTGGAAAGAATTAATATTTGCATCATCTAAATACTCGCGGGTTAAAACTTTAACCGACTGCGGTGTTTCACGAAGCGACAAATTTAATTTGGTCGAAGTACTGGCACTCTTAGCCGTATAACTCTTTGTTCCTTCTGTTACGGCTGGATTCTCTTCCTCAGCCTGAACAGTGATGGTTTCAAGCTGGGTGCTTTCATTGTCTATTGCTGCTGCAGATACCAACGTCGGGAGAAATACCGTTGCTGCTGCCATAGCCAACATCAGTGGGCTAACTTTGAAGCGATTCAATGTTGGAGAGTTGTACATAAAACTATGTCCTTATAACAGGGATCGAATATTTAAAGGCATGCACGCTCTCACCCCATCGCTTCGCTATAAAGAAAGATGTCTCAATGCTTAAAATATTTAACAAAAATACACTGCAAATGATAATTATTTTTATTATCAATTCAAGTTTTAAGAAGTAAACCTAATTTGTTGTTTTTTATTGTTTAAAATAATTAAAAACCAAAACAAATAAATAACATGTTGTTTTTTAAAATTTTATTAAATTTAAATTAATTATAATAATTTTACGTAAAAAAGTGCACAGCTCAGTGCACTTCAAACTCTGCCTCTGCTGGGTCAAAACGCCATGTACGCACAATGCGTAACTCAGAAATATCCTTCATTTTGGCATCAAATCCACCGAATGGTGCAGCCTTACGTACTGAGGCTTTTGCAGCCTCATCGAGCATCTCATGGCCTGAACTATCAATCAGGCGAATGGCGCGGATACCTCCTGATGCATTTAGAATCACCATTAAACGCACTTCACCCGCCAGCCGCTGCTGTTTAGCTGCTTCTGGGTAGTAACGGTTGCCATAAAACTCCACTTTCTGACGGAACTTTTCAAGATAGGCGGCCGAAATATCTTGCTTGGCTTGAATACCATCGACTGTTTTAATTTTTTGCTGACGACTAAAGTTTTGTTGGCGTTGTAAATATTGCGCTTCAAGGCTGGCCACCATTGCTGCTTTGGCTTGAAACTGACTGTTCATTTCTTCCATGGCTTTTTTGCGCTGATTATCCTCAGCTTGTTTTTGCCAACTTAAAGTCGTCATCAACAGTTTTTCTTCAAAATTCAGCTCACGTTTTTGTTGGATCTGTTCTAAAGTTTCACGCTGCTGTTCGCCTGTACTTTGCTCAAGCATCGGTGCGGGCATGTCACTCGACATGCGATGTGACTCACGAAAGGTCCCTGAACCTTGTTGATCGGCTTGCGCTAAAAAATCTGCATTTTCAATTTTTTTATCAGAAGGGCGTAAAGTGACAGCAATTTCTTTCACTGCCGCATCATTTTCTTGAGGCATAGCAAATTGCAAAGTCAAAATCACGAGATGCAAAAATACCGCCAGTACGACGGTCGCTGTAAAAATTGGGTCTTTCCACCAATCATGAGCCAAAGGCATTACATTTATTTTTCTAAGCATCACACCAAACCGACAATTTGTCTTGTTCCCCAAAGCGCATGCGCGCAGTATAAAATAGACACAGTCTTCATTTTATTGCGTAGAATGAGACCTTGTGCCCTTTAGATTCACTGTTTCATAAAATCATGAAAATGGTGCAATTAATTTTGCTAAACTGCAAGGTTCATGAGCAGTATTTTTCAAACATTTCGACCAGAGATCTGATCGCTCAAACACGTTGATTCGCTAGGACGCCTCTTATGCAAACGCTTATTTCCAACATTTCAAATCGTTTACGCCAAGTTTATCAAAAGGCGGAAGGATTTATTGAGGATGAGCGCGAGTTTCCAATGTCTCAAGTCTTTTTAAATGCCACTTTTCAACGTTTTGTGACCGACAACGTGAGAATGTTGAAAGACCTGCATGCCGACTTACATGATGATTGGTTACGTTTATACGCCACGCTCGACTATAACGGGCTCAAACTCACGCTTTCGGTAGATTTGAAACTGGCACAAATGGAGTTAAATAAAAAAACGCAGTTGATCGTATTTGAGCAAATCAGTGACACCAGTGTGCTGGATGCTGAATACCCAACGGTATTTCATAAAATGGGTGTGCGCTGTGCCCTATTCTTTTATCAAAAAGTCCTGAACCAAGACCCCTTAGGCATGATTTTAGAAAAACTGAATGTGATTAAAGTCAAAGATGATCTGCTGCATTTGGATTTGAATCGCTGGTTAGGGAAAAACCGTTCCATTATCGATACCTTAGGTAAAGTCCATGTCAATCATGCCGTATTGCGTGAAGCAGAATTGGTAGTGATCGGTAATGTCAACTTAACGGCATTGTTCAATAAGTTTTCGCAAACCTCGATCGATGACTTGATTGAACCCAATCTAGACGAAAGCACGGTCTCGCCAATTCGACAAAAATAACTCGGGATGCTGCGACTAAAATGTGACTTAAGGTGGGTAAAAGAAACATAAAACTACAGTTTGCCCTATGTTTCGAATTTTTTCTTCATAATCAACGTGCATAATATTTCTATGCAAAAAATTTGTGCCTACAACTGAATAGGAAACTTTTTCTTATGGCTAAATCAATGTTGAAAACAGTCGCAATGGCAACAGGTGTCAGCACCTTGCTCTTTGTCGGTTTCTCCAGTCAAACCTTTGCCATGAGTCCATTCCAAGCCAGTTATCAATTTAACTATAATGGCAAAAACATGGGCTCAGCGACACGTACGTTATCGAAATCGGGCAACAACTGGAACTATGTCTTTGCAGCCAAAGCTGGTGGTATCGCCTCTGCGACCGAAAGCAGTCGCTTTAGTTTCAATGGTAAGCAAATTCAGTCCAGCAGTTTTAGCCGTAGTAGTAAAATTTTGGTGCATAACAACACCATGAGTATTAACTTCAATCCAGCGGCAAAAACCATCAATACCAAGAAAGACAAAGAAGCGCGTTCTTTCGCTTGGAAAGCCGGCGTACTGGATGAACTGAATGCTGAATTACAGCTTCGGGAAGACATCAAAAATGGCGGTTTAAAATCGACTTATTATTTGGCCGATGCCAAAGAAGTGGAAGCACGTAAATTTGTGAAGCAAGGTTCTGAGTCAATCAAAACCGATTATGGCACCTTTGACACCATTAAAGTGGTCATGAAACATGACAAACCTGGCCGCGAAACCATTTTCTGGTTAGCACCTAAATTGGACTACCTTCCAGTCAAAGTCAGCCATGTGGATAAGAAAACATCCTATGGATTGCTATTAACGGGTTATAAAGGTGCAAGCAATTAGTCATTTTGACGAATTTTACTTGCATTTTTTCAGGTGCTTCCTAAAATACGCTTTTGCTTGAAAAAGCACCTGCCCCTAGAGGATTCTCCCGTGTACGCACTAGAACAGAAAATCTTAAGCGAAGGTATCGTTCTATCTGATGAAGTTCTGAAAGTTGATGCTTTCTTAAACCACCAAATTGATCCGGTTATGATGCAATTAATCGGTAAAGAATTTGCTGCTCGTTTTAAAGATGCAGGCATCACTAAAATCATCACGATTGAAGCATCAGGTATCGCACCTGCAATCATGGCAGGTTTAGAACTGGGCGTGCCCGTTATTTTTGCGCGTAAATACCAATCTTTAACCTTAAAAGATGACCTTTACCGCTCAAAAGTCTTTTCGTTTACCAAACAAACCGAAAGCACGATTGCAATTTCAAATAAGCACATCAGCTCAGCAGACAAAGCCCTCGTGATTGATGACTTCTTGGCCAATGGTCAAGCGGCATTGGGTCTGATTGACTTAATTCACCAAGCGAAAGCAGAAGTTGTTGGTGTGGGTATTGTGATTGAAAAATCATTCCAACCTGGTCGTGACATTTTGCTTGAAAAAGGCTACCGCGTTGAATCTTTGGCACGCGTAAAGTCATTGGCAAATGGCACTGTTGAATTTGTTCGTGACTAATCACGGCGTTTAACTTCAAAAAAGAGCACTTCAGGTGCTCTTTTTTTGTCACTCAGATGACCCGCGGGTCATCCACATGTAAATGCCACATTTGCGCTGTAGGTTATTTTTAATTTAAAGTAAAAATATATCGTTTTTTTTCAATTTAATTACACATTGAAGTTGGAGAAATGCGATTTATATAGCATGATCAAATCTAAAAGGTAATGTCCACTTTCTAAGAGCAAAACAAACAAAGACTAAATTGGATACTATTTTATAGAGATACCGAATTGAATGATAAACAAGAATCAATTAACTGAACGATCATTTACCCCAAGCCAATTATCTGGCTTTGATGGCGCGCACTCCATCCAACTCCCTGTAGACTTCATTCACGACTTGAGTAAAGCAGACTCCTTGCAAGCTGTTTTAGATACCATTGCTTACTGGATTTCTCACGTGTTTGATGCGGATCGGGCCAGTATTACCCTGCAAGATACTGAAGAATATCTCAAGCTGTATTCGATCTCAGGCAATCATGCGATTCCCATGGATTTTAAAATTCCGATTGGGCAGACTTTTGTCGGACGAGTCTTTGCCCAATCACAACTGATCATTTGCGATGACCTCGCTCAGTCGGATGAGCTGGATTGTAAAATGCTTTCCGAGCATGGCATGGGCACCTGTATGGATGCGCCCATGATTCACAATGGCGTGTGTATTGGCACCTTAAATGTGGCAGATCAACGTAAACATCACTACACCCTACAACAAGCGATTCTTTTACAGAGCCTCGCCACATGGTTAGCTTTAAACATTAAACTGCATTTACAAGTGCAAGAAATGGCTGTCTTAGCGTCTACTGACGAACTCACAGGAACCTTTAATCGCCGGGTATTTGTGCAAGAAAGTAATCAAACCATGCAGCACTTCAGCCATACTCGCGTGCCCTTTACGATAGGCATCTTAGATATTGATCACTTTAAACAGCTGAATGACTGTTATGGGCATACCGCAGGTGACCATGTGCTGAAAAAGATGACCAAAAAAATCCGCAGTGTACTGCGTGACGAAGACTTTTTAGCCCGTATCGGTGGTGAGGAGTTTGCGATTATTTTACCCGCCTGCTTGGGTGATGAAGCCATGCGGGTCTTTAAACGTATCTGTTCAACGATTGAAGCGATGGAAGTGCATTATGAGCAAGAAGTGCTGTGTTTCACGGTCAGTATAGGGGTTGCTGAAGTCGGCAAACATGACGCAGATGCAGAGGATGTCTTTAAACGTGCAGATAAAGCCTTGTACTGTGCCAAGCAAGCAGGACGAAACCGAATTCACTTTGCCAACTAAACCATATTTAAAAACACAGCATAAAGTACTCAAGAAAATTACAAGTTTAATAAATATTATTGCTGCAAGTTCAACTAAGATTTACTCTAGATTCAGTTGTTTAGATCTTTCAAATTCAAGCGCAAAACACGGTTGTTCTGCGCAACGTGTCATCCACACCGTAAAACGGCTGCCAGCTTCAATCACTGGTCACCCGAATAGGCCAATAGACTATGGAAAATACAATTCTCTGCCCAAAATGTGGCTCTAGTGAGGTTGAAAAACGCAATCACGAGCAACAACTGACTAAAATTGGGGGCGTATTGCTCAGTTCGGCAGGTGCAACCGCTGGTACCGTCGGTGGTGCAGCATCTGGGGCCTCTATTGGTGCAGCGATCGGTGCAGCGGCTGGACCTCTTGGGGTGATTATGGGTGGTACCATTGGCACTTTTGTCGGTGCAGTCAGTATTGGTGTGACAGGTGGTTTTTTAGGACATCGTTTTGGTAAAAAAGCGGGTGTGATTGTCGATAAAAATGTATTTCTTGACTATAAATGTCTCAAGTGCGGTACAAAGTTCAAAGAACAGCATCTGACGCCAGCCCAATAATAAAAAGCCCATCATGGATGGGCTTTTTTCATGTCTCAATGTTCTAGGCTTGTAGTTTCTTCACAACTTCCCCAAGACGCTTACCTTGAGCTTCGCACAGCACTTTTTCATCTTGGCTTAAGCGCTGATCATGTCGAGGCCCGCTGACATGGCTCGCACCATACGGTGTTCCACCTGTTTTCGTATGTGACAATGCGGGAATGGCATTGTTCAACCCTAAAATCATCATGCCATGATGAAACAATGGTGGCAGCATGGTCAATAAAGTACTTTCTTGGCCACCATGCATCGAACCTGACGAGGTAAACACACAAGCCGGCTTGCCATGCAGTGCTCCATTGAGCCATAGACTGGTGGTCTGGTCGAGGAAATATTTCATTTCAGAGGCCATGTTACCAAAACGGGTTGGTGAGCCTAGTGCCAAACCTGCACAGTTTGCCAAGTCCTCTAAACTACAATAAATATCGCCTTCTGCAGGAATACTCGGCTCTGCTTCCTTCACCACAGCCGCAATATTTGGCACCGTTCGAATTTTAACTGCAACACCACTGGCTTCAATTCCATTTGCAATCAGATGCGCCATTTCACGGGTACTGCCGTATTTGCTGTAATATAAAACTAAAACATAGGTTTGCATGAATAGAGTTCGGCGACAGAAAAAATAAAACTATACGGTATTTTTCCTATTTTTTGGTTAAGCTTAGGGTGAAAAATGTAGAAAAGATGAAGAAAACAAAAGAGATACTTTGCCTATGTTAGAACAGTACTTAAGAAAACTTCCTTTCTATGAGAAAACTTGGTTTCAGTTCGTTTTATTTGTACTGCGACGCTTTGAGGCCGATCGATGTCGTGAACAAGCGGGTTCACTAACCTATACCACCCTGTTTGCCGTCGTTCCGATGCTGACCGTTTTTTTGGTGATCATTTCCTCAATCAAAGCGCTTGAACCTGCACGGCAGCAATTACAACAACTGATCTATAGTAATTTTTTACCGAAAACCACGATTGCTTTTGATAAGGCCTTAAATGCGTTTACCGATAAATCCAGTAATTTAACCATTATTGGGATCTTATTTTTATTCGTCACTACCGTCATGATGCTAACCAGCATTGAAAAAGTCTTTAACCGTATTTGGCGAGTCCGCGAAACCCGCGGCGGCATTATTGGCTTTATGCGCTATTGGACCATTATTTCTTTGGGCCCTATTCTACTCGGTAGTGCCTTTGTTATTTCGTCGACGATGGCTTCCCTCAATGTTTTGAGCAATAATTTTGCAGGCTATGAACTCAATGGCGCATTTGTCCTGTGGTTGATTTCTTTCTGTCTAACGGTTTTAGGATTTTTTATCCTGAATTGGACTATTCCAAACCGAAGTGTCCCAATTAAATCCGCTTTGATTGCAGGCTTATTTAGTGCTGTAGTGTTTGAACTCCTGAAAAATTTGTTCGGCTTTATCATGTCAAACTTCACCAGTTATGAAGTCGTTTATGGTGCCTTTGCTGCGATTCCTATTTTCTTATTATGGATTTTTTTGTCGTGGAATATTGTCCTGATTGGGGTTGAAATCAGCTACGCGCTCACCGCATTTACTTCCCAGAAAGAGCAAAAACGGCACCCTGTCATTATGCTACTAGATTTGCTGGAGCTGTTTTATAAAAAGCAACAGCAAGGACTCAGTGTCTCTGATGATGAAGCTTTGGATGTTTTAGGAAGAGATGAATTGGGCCGTTGGCCGAGTTACGTGTTTATGCTTGAACAGCAAAACTTAGTCAAACGTACCGATGACAACCAATTTGTACTAGTACGTAATTTATCTCAAGTCGATTTTTGGAGTTTTTACAGCAAACTTCCTTACCCTTTACCAAAGCGTAAAGATTTGGGTAATGTCCATCCTGATGATGTCTGGATACAGAAAATTGGCCCAGCGTTAGTTGAGTCGGATGATTACTTGGCGGCCAAACTCGCCATTCCGCTGTCTACAATTTTTGATGATAAATCTTAAGACTTCATATAAAAAACGTGTCCAAGACACGTTTTTTATATGTTGAATCAAAACAATCTAAGTTCAACCTTCACCTTGAATTTAAGACAGATTCAAGCCGACTCAGTATTTACTGCAAAGCCATTTTAAAGGCCTGTATATACTGCTTAATTTTGTGATGCAAACTCACCACCATCACACCCATCAACACAAAGCATGTACCTACCAAAAAGTTGAGTTCCAACTGTTCATTGAGTAACACCACACCAAAACACATCCCAAAGATTGGGGTCAAAAAAGAAAAGACACCCAACTGGGATGCCAAATATTTTTTCAACAGCCAAAACCAAATCAGATAACTGGCAAATGACACGACAACGGTATGGAAAAGCAAACTTGTAAGGGATAATACAGACCAGTGAATCGTCGCTTGTCCCATGAAAAAAGCCACAGGCAATAACACTAAAAATGCGATAAAGAGCTGATAAAACAAAGTTTGGGTCGCAGGTGCTTCTGCTAGTTTCGTCAGCCGCACTGCAATAGTTGTGGCTGCCCACAATACCCCTGCCAAAAGTGCTAAAGCATCACCCCAAAGTGCCGAACTCGCAGCCGCTTGTGAAGCTGCAGGACGAAATAAAAATGCAATCACAATCCCGAAAAATGCACATGCAATGCCCAACCACTGAATGAGCGATAAACGTTCAGAGGGTAATTTCCAGTGCAAACCCAATGCTACAAAAATAGGCGCGGTATACAGCAAAACCACGGTATGCGCCGCGGAGGTAAAACGTAAAGCTTGCGCGACCAGAAAAAATTCTGCTGCAAATAAAAGCCCGACTAAAATTCCTGCGGGTAAGTAGTCTCGCCCCCATAAAGATGTGCCCTTTGCCAGCTTGATCATGGGGTAAACCATCAACGCAGAGAGACCTGAGCGAAGTGCAATTTGCATCACTGCAGAAATATCGGGGGCAGCAAGCTTTAACACCACTTGTTGTAATCCCCACAAAATACACAGCCCAAACATAATCCCTGAAGCTTTACTGTCCAGCGCTTGACGACTACTCACGACCTGCTCCACTGAAAAAGATCAAAGCTCACTATAGATTTGTCTGAAATAAAACATATAATTTAAAACAGACAAGAGATCTTCTTATTCAGGCAATTTCAGCCATGCCCCAACGACAACAAAAAAAGAGCGCACCACTCAAACAATTACCGACCAATGATCATATTGATAAATTATTGTGGATCAGCTTTCGCGAAGACCCCGCGCAGTCGGTTTATCCTGTGCATGGACATGCATGGGGCGAATTTGTATACGCCTTTAATGGTGTGATGGAAGTGAATATCAACCAGATTGACTACCTTACCCCGCCACCTTATGGCATTTGGCTTCCACCCAATGTAGCCCATAGCAGCTTAAATCGTACCGATGTTTCGCATGGCACCTTGTATATCCATGAAAGCTTATGCACTCATCTGCCTCAACAAGCGGGTATTATGCTCAGCTCACCTTTGGTCTCGGCACTATTTAAGCATTTGAGACAACACAGCCTGCCAGATGATGCACCTGAACATATGCGCTTACTCTATGTCTTGCTTGACCAATTACACCATGCAGAATTGGTCAGCAGCTATTTACCGCACTCTGAACACCCGACCCTAAAAAGCATTTTAGATTTTTTACATCTGCACCCTGCGGACAACAGTTCTTTGCAACAACTGGCAGTACAGCACAATATGACTGAACGCACACTGGCACGTTATAGTCAAAAAGAACTTGGCATGTCCTTGAATGAATGGCGACAGCGCTTAAAAGTCATGAAAGCCATGAGCATGCTGACAGAGGGAAAAAAGGTCGAAAGTATCGCGCTGGATTTGGGCTATGCCAATGCATCGGCCTTTATTAATATGTTTAAACGCTGGATGGTATATACCCCCGATCAGTTCCGCAAACTGTACCATAGCCACCAATAACGCTAAAAAAAAGATCACCGAAGTGATCTTTTTGAATGATGGGGTTTGAAAGCCTGTAAATTAAGCTTTAACAAAGGTATTCCAAGAATAGTCTTGGTTTTTGCCTTTTAGAGTCATTTTCAACTGCTCACCCGCCTGTAGTGCAGCAACCCCAGCAGGTGTACCTGTCATGACTACATCGCCCGCTTCCAAAGTGAAGACTTGGCTAATGTCGGCCAACAAGGTGCCAATGTCAAAAATTAAGTGTGCAGTGTTGCCCGCTTGGCGCAGCTCATCATTGACATGAAAACTGTAGTGCACATCATCCCAGTCCTGTACCACATCGGAAACAGCAACCCAGTCTGCCAGTACACACGAACCATCAAAGGCTTTGGCACGTTCCCAAGGCTGGCCTTTGGTTTTCAAATCATCTTGTAAGTCACGCAAGGTTAAGTCCAAACCTAAAGTCACAGCTCCCACTGCTTGCAGGGCTTGAGCTGGATCGGCGGCTTTGCTTAGGCGATGGTCAATGCGTAAAACCAGTTCACATTCATAATGGCAGCTGCCCCATGCAGGATTCCAAGAGATGCCCGCATCTAAACTGAGCAAACTGCTCGGTGGTTTGATAAATAAAACGGGACGATCAGGAATCGCATTGCCTAATTCTTTGGCATGGTCTGCATAACTACGACCGACACAGACAATTTTAGATGGACGTGTACTCATGATCTTCCTCTGATTTTTTGATGGTGTTATGGAACAAAATGCTTATTTTTTGAAAGTATTTTCAAATTTTGCTTGATCCGCACTATCGGCCAACGCACGCTTAGGCACAATCACCACAGTACGGTTTTTCAGCTCAAGCATATAGGTCAACTTGCCACTGGCAAACTTTTGCACTTCATTATAATGGACCACTTGCTTGCGACCATTGGCATAAATTTCCGCATAATCTTGGTATAAATCGATGCCTTGCTCACTTTTACCAAACTGATATTTCACAAATTGGCGCTTAAACATCATCGGCAGAAACCAATAGCGCATGAGAATTTGTAAAACTAAGAAAAATATACCCAACGCCACATAGTAGCGACCGACACCTGAAAAGCCGAGCATAAAGCCCCACACAATAATCCCGACACTAATCAACGGCGTGATAAAACGCGTCATTTGCTTTTTACCAAAGGTCGCTAAGGCAAAACCATCTTGGGATTCTTCTAAAGTGAGGAAATAACGTGTCGATAATGCAGGCTTGTTCTCTGACATAGGGTCATATCAAATAGCTAAAAATATTGTGCTCAATACTACAACACAATCGGTCATTTTTTTAGGACTTTAGCAGATCGATGTTGATTAGTGGCGATCCACTTAAGCCGAGGCCATACCGATATCAGAACCGCATTATAAAACTGAGATGCAAGAAACAACTGAATAACTACGGCAAAAAATCCATCCCTGCTATGGATTTCTACTGAACAGAAAGTGCAGGCACAAAAAAACCGCAACATGTGCGGTTTTTTCAATATTGATCAAGTTGGTGCGCTCAGAGAGATTCGAACTCCCGACCCCTTAGTTCGTAGCCAAGTGCTCTATCCAGCTGAGCTATGAGCGCGACGTCTTGATGGGGTGCATTGTATATGGTTTATTTCATTTTGATAAGTCATTTTGTAGTAACAAACCATCAAATGTTTATTAATCGTACATAAATCAGATTAAGTCGCTAAAAAATATATAAATAATTACAACATTCACTCAATACATTAAAAATTAGTGCAAATTCACAAACAGCAACCACAACTAGTATGAGATTCTTTATAATCAAATAGAAGAATTACATAAAATTAATTTAAGATACAAATGCCAAATCAAGCAGATCAATCAACTTTAAACATGAGTAAAATTGGACCAGCAATAGCATCTATACTTATCCTGCTCATCGTCATTGGCTATTCTATTAAAACAATAAAAAATCAAGTTCGACATATTGAAAGCTTACACTCAAACGAATGGCACGTATTTGAAAGGCATATGAATTCAAACTATTTTTTTACCGTGTCAAAATTTCGAGATAATCGTAAAAGCCTATATATAAGCCAGAATGGTGACGTATTTTATTCTCAACTTTGCACTAACAAACTAAAAAATATCTGTAAATTAGCTTATTCATCTGAAATAAAAGTTGAAAGCGTACTTTTTTATGCTCAAATACATAAACGGACAGGGCGATATACTTCACTACATTTAAAAGACATCGTTTTCATAGATCAAAATAATCGCCAACAAACATTTAATTATTTAACTACACCTCCAGATGATCAAAACTCTATTTCTAATAAAAAAAATAGTTTATGGATTTCACTCATACTCATATTTATAAGTTATTTATTCTTCGGATCCCTGGCATCTTTTCAGATTTCCGATAGCATTCCTCAAAATATTAAAATGCAAAAAAAGATCAATAAAACTATTATTCTCGCAATCTGTATGTGTTACTGCTATTTAATTGCAATCACATTAATTACATTCTTGAGAAATTAATATTTTTCAAATATAAAATGATCAGACACAAAAAAACCGCAACATGTGCGGTTGATTGTTCAAGTTGGTGCGCTCAGAGAGATTCGAACTCCCGACCCCTTAGTTCGTAGCCAAGTGCTCTATCCAGCTGAGCTATGAGCGCGACATAAGTAAAGTTGGCGGTGAGAGAGGGATTCGAACCCTCGGTACAGTTACCCGTACGCATCCTTAGCAGGGATGTGGTTTCAGCCACTCACCCATCTCACCGTAACGTGCGGCCATAATACAAACTTCATGCTAGCACTGCAAGCACAGACACTCAATTTTTTGCATATTTCTGTTCAATTAAATACTTTTTAAACAATTTAGAGCGGATTCAGCCGAATTTATTCTTTTCCCTACATCTGCATGTTGAATAAAACAGCAGATATTCTAAATTGCCGACATAAAACACAATATTGCAATCATTTGCGTGCAGTCTGTCTTCGCATGACTTATGCTAATCCTATCTACTGACATACAGCCAAAGACATTATGAAAAATTGGGTCGATCCTGAAGCAAAAGCTGAAGCTGAACGTTATGACAACCCTATTCCGAGCCGCACGCTCATTTTAGAAACCATCGAAGAAAAAAAGACGGCTTTATCGCATGCGGACTTGGTCGAAATTTTTGAAATTGCAGATCAAAAAAGCATTGAAGCACTCAGCCATCGCTTAATTGCGATGGTTCGTGATGGTCAACTGATGAAAGATGGCTTCAAGTTTCAAATTGCCGAAGAGCAACCTGAACATGAAGCAACGGTTTACATCAACAGTAAAGGCTTTGGCACGGCGAATATTGCAGGGCATGAAGACTTACTTCTACCTGAACGCGAACTGCGCCAAGTGTTTAATGGTGACCGTGTTAAAGTGCGTCAAACCTCAGTAGACCGCAAAGGTAAAGCTTGGGGCTTTATTACTGAGGTAGTGCAACACCGTGTAAAGCAAATTATTGGTAAAGTATCAATACATGATGGTGAATACTTTATTCAGCCAGCAAATCCGAATGCGCACCAACCGATTACTTTAGAAAAAGAGTTAATCGAACACGCACAAGTCAAAGTGGGCGATTCGGTTCGTGTCGCAATTGATGACTACCCAACCAAAGATGAGTTGGCGACAGGTCATATTGTGCAATCGATGGCAGACAAGGCCGACACTGAAATTATTATTCCGCAAACCATTTTAGAGTTTGGTTTGCCGTATGAGTTCCCAGAAGAAGTCATTAAAGAAGCAGAAAGCTTTAAAGAGCCTTCAGCGCAAGACCGTGAAGGTCGTATTGACCTACGTGATTTAGCCTTAGTCACTATTGATGGTGAAGATGCACGCGACTTCGATGACGCAGTCTATGCAGAAAAACGTCCAGGCGGCGGTTACCGTGTGGTGGTGGCCATTGCAGATGTCAGTCACTATGTCCGTTCAGGCAAACCACTGGATGATGAAGCTCAAGAACGGGGTACATCGGTGTATTTCCCGCACTTTGTTTTACCGATGTTGCCTGAAGCTCTTTCGAATGGCTTATGTTCACTCAATCCGCATGTGGACCGTCTGTGTATGGTCTGTGATTTAAACCTGTCACGTGCCGGTCGCGTCACCAAGTTTGAGTTCTACCCGTCTGTGATGCACTCAAAGGCACGTTTAACCTATACCAATGTTGCCCAGTACTTTGAAGGCGACAGCAGTGCCATTCCTGAAGACCGTGATGTTCGCAAATCCTTGAACACCCTGTTCCAACTCTATCAAGTCCTCAAAGGTTTACGTGCTGAACGTCATGCCATGGAATTTGAAACCGTTGAAACTTACATGACCTTTGATGAGCTGGGCGGCATTAAGGAAATTTTACCGCGTACGCGTAATGATGCGCACAAACTGATTGAAGAATGTATGTTGTTGGCAAACGTGGCAGCGGCTGAATATGCGCTACAACATGATGTGCCAATGTTATACCGTATTCATGAACCACCTGAGTTTTCACGTATTCAAAAAGTACGCGACTTTGTCAAACTGTTAGGTCTACCGTTCCCAGAGCAGCCGACTCAGAAAGACTACCAAGCCGTGATTGATGCAACCAAAGACCGTATTGATGCTCCAAGTATCCATGCCGTGCTGTTACGTTCAATGATGCAAGCCTACTATGGTGCGAATAACGCAGGTCACTTTGGTTTGGCATATGAAGCCTATACGCACTTCACTTCCCCAATTCGTCGCTACCCAGACTTGTTGTTACACCGTGCGATTAAAGCCAAGTTAAAACATAAACCTGCACCTCTTTCAGGGGCCGCTTTGGATGATGCTGGTCAACATTTCTCAGCGACTGAACGTCGTGCAGATGAAGCGTCTCGCTCTGTCACCACATGGTTGAAATGCCATTATATGCAGCAGCATTTGGGTGAAGAGTTTGTCGGCACCATTTCTGCCGTAGCGGAATTTGGTCTGTTTGTGACACTCAAAGACTTATATGTTGACGGCATGATCCATGTCAGCCAACTGGGCGATGACTACTTTGTCTATGACCAACCAAGTCAGAGCTTGATTGGGCAGGCACGTGGTCAAAGCTTTAGCTTGGGCGATGAAGTGAAAATCAAAGTTGCAGCAGTGAATTTAGAAGACCGCAAAATTGATTTTGAATTATTGCAGCAACTCTCACATGGTGGTCGGCCCATACGTAGTCGAGCGCCCCGTGTTGGCAAAGCCAAAACAGCACGAAGCGAAAGTAAAGAAGAAGTCTTTAGCGAGTCGACAAACGCCTCTCCCAGTAACAGCGGAGACCAGCCCATACGACGCAAAAAAGATAAATCCCAACCTAGCTCCTACAGCAAAAAGCCTGGTAAAAAATCTTCATCAAAGTCTGAAACAAAGGTTAAAGATAAAGTGAAGAAAAAGTCGAAACCTAAAAAGAAAAAATCAAATGCAAAAGCGAAAACTGAGTAAATGATGTAAAAGGTGCTAGGGCTTAATGTTCTAGCACCTTTTTTCATAGGGCCAACATGAACTTTTTGCGTTTATTTTTAAGCAAACCTATCAGCCAATATCATCCCTTGCTTTATTTCATGGCCACGCGTAGCCGACGTATGATGCGCTATTGGCAATGGAAAACAGATGGGAAAGACTATGCCCATTCATTTTCTGACGTCCCTTTGGCTTTTCGCGTCAAAAAGCATCAGTCCGTTCTGATTCGTAAATTAGGCGACAGCGATCAGCACTGGCAACACAATAAAGTCATCAATCTCAAAATTGCCAGTCCGTGTATTTCCGGGATTTTAATCCACCCACAACAGACTTTTTCTTTTTGTCAGTTAGTGGGACAACCAACAACTCAAAAAGGCTATGTTGAGGGAATGGAACTCAGCTTTGGTCAAGCACGCGGTGGTATTGGTGGCGGGATTTGCCAAATTGCCAATCTCATTCACTGGCTTGTCTTGCATAGCCCATTACAAGTGGTACAACGTTCACAGCACTCCTTTGACCCTTTTCCAGATCATGGTCGTGTACTTCCATTTGGTAGTGGCGCTGCAATTTTTTATAACTATATCGATTATCAATTTTACAACCCCACCCCACATAGCTTTCAAATTCGGCTGTGGTTTAGTGAGAAATGTTTAGAAGGTGAACTGCGTTGCTCAGTCGATTTAGGCTATGTCTATCATGTATTTGAACAACAGCATGCCTTCCTAAAAATCGGGACGGATTACTACCGTCAAAACGAAATTTGGCGACACCGTAAAGAAAAATATAAAAGCGGTGAAATCTTAGCAACTGAATGTATGACCCGTAACTTTGCCAAAGTGCTTTATCAGCCCTCACGCATTGATCAGCACTACCCTTCATGGGCTGAATTTCAAGCGGCGCAAAACATCAAAACCAATTAAAACTTGATTTCCCACGGCATCACCCTTACATCTAGTGATAACTGAACATTTAATTTGGCTTAAACGCATGACATTAGAAAAAGCAACCTTGCCTGTTCCACAGTTTGATCAAATCACCTTAGTACAACTCCAACAGCAGATCGAACAAGCCATTCAACAGGGTCAAAGTTTTTTAAAAGACCTGAGCGAAGTCCCTGAATCGATTCAGGCACAGCTTGCGGTCTTAGAACAAGTTGATCATTTAGAAAATAATATGAGTGAAGCATGGGGCGTGCTGTCCCACCTCAATGCGGTCATGAACAATGCTGAAACTCGTGAGGTGTACCAGTCACTATTACCAAGCTTAAGTGAATACTATACCGAGTTAGGTCAACACACAGCGCTGTATCAAACCTATCAACACATTCATGATGCTGCGCAATTTGATCACCTCCCTGAAGCCCAACAAAGTGCGATTAAACTTGCACTGCGCGACTTCAAACTGTCTGGGGTGGCTTTAGAAGGTGAAGCCAAAAAACGTTATGCAGAAATCTCGGCACGCTTATCACAACTGTCGTCCGACTTTTCCAACCATGTTCTGGATGCAACACAAGCCTATTTCAAACCTTTAGCGGAACACGAACTGGCAGGCTTACCACAAAGCAGTATTGAGCTGTTAAAACAATATGGTCAGCAGCGCGAACTTGATCAACCCGTTGCCACTTTAGACTTCCCATCGTATCTGGCAATTATGACCTACGCGGAAAACCGTCCTTTACGCGAAGAACTGTATCGTGCCTATACCACACGTGCATCTGATCAGTCTGAACACGCTGAGTTTGATAACACCGCGGCGATGGAAGAAATCTTAAGCCTGCGTCAGGAAATGGCTGCACTGTTAGGTTTCAACAACTACGCCGAGCTTTCATTGGCCAGCAAAATGGCGCCAAATGTAGCAACGGTGGATCAGTTCTTACGTGATTTAGCTGAACATTCACGTGCCCCTGCGCTCAAAGAAGTGGCGGAGCTGAAAGCTATTGCAGCTGAAGATGGCATTGAGGATTTAAAACCGTGGGACAGCACGTATTATTCGGAAAAATTGAAAGTCCAACAGTTCAATTTATCTCAAGAAGCACTCAAGCCCTACTTCCCTGCACCCAAGATTTTGCAGGGCTTATTTAGCATTGTGAATCGTCTTTATGGGATTCAAATTGTGGAGCGTGAAGCCCCCGTTTGGCACTCAGATGCACGTTATTTTGAACTAGAAGATCAAGGCGCAGTGGTCGGTGGATTCTACTTTGACCTCTATGCGCGTCAGGGCAAACGTGGTGGCGCATGGATGAGTGGTTTCCGCTCTCGCACCCAAACAACGCACGGCCTACAAAAACCGATTTGCTATATGGTGTGTAACTTTACGCCACCTGTGGGGGATCAAGCAGCGTTGCTGACTCATGATGAAGTGATCACCTTGTTCCATGAATTTGGACATGGTTTACATCATATGTTGACAGAAGTCGACAATATTGCAGTTGCGGGGACACACGGCGTGGCATGGGATGCGGTAGAGTTACCAAGCCAATTCATGGAATTTTGGGCATGGGATACTGAAAGCTTAGACCTGCTCAGTGCACATATTGAGACTCAAGAAACCTTACCAGAAAGTCTACTGAAAGCCTTACTGGACGCACGTTTCTTCCAATCCGGCATGCAAAGTTTACGTCAAATCGAGTTTGCCCTGTTCGACCTCAGCATTCATAAAGCAGCTCCTGCTTTGAAAGCGGATCAAATCCAAGCCACCTTAAACCAGATCCGTGCACAATATGCTGTTTTAGAGACCACGCCTTATAACCGCTTCCAGCATAGCTTCAGCCATATTTTCGCAGGCGGCTATGCAGCAGGTTATTATTCTTATAAATGGGCGGAAGTTTTGGCCAGTGATGCCTTCGATCGCTTCGAAAATGAAGGGATTTTTAATACTGCCACTGGAAAAGAATTTCGTCAGTTTATTCTAGCAGTTGGCGGAAAAGATACAGCGCTTGATGCATTTATCAATTTCCGTGGACGCGAGCCAAAAATAGATGCTTTACTTCGTCATCAAGGTTGGACGAACCGCTAAAAAAGTGAGTAAACTAGGCGCCTAAATTGTTCAGAAGGTAAGTCTAATGACTATTAAACGTCGTTTCATTGCAGGTGCAAAATGTCCTAAATGTCAGGCGATGGATCGAGTTGTTATGCTTACCTCGAATGACGATGAATGGATTGAATGTATCGACTGTGGTTATTCTGAGAATCGTCCAACTCATGTAGACGAGCCTCAGATCCCCGCTATCCCTGACGAGGTTGGGGTCATTCAATTTAAACCACGTCAATCCAAAGAATAAAGGTTGAATCGAATGTCGTCCGTACAACACAACAACCCTAAATTACTCTGGGGTATTACAGCAGGTTTAGTCGCAATCATTGCGATTTTTGCACTTTATCAATGGTTGTTTGCTGCACAAGAGTCTGCAACACCGGTGCACCAAGCGGAGTTGATTCAACCGACCGTGAAGGCGCTTCCAGAAGCTGAAAAAGCAGCTTCGACCGCCATGGCTGACAACACCATTAAATTGGTCGAAGAAGATATTTTAAAAGCACCTGTACCTGAAAATGCCTCACTTGCCAAAGAAGAAGTGGCGAAACTGGACGATATTCAAAGCCAGTTGAAGGAACAGGAAAAGAGCTTGCAAGCACAGCACAAAGATGCCGATGAACTGGTAAAGCTCAAAGAAGAACAAATTAAACTGTTAGAAGCCCAATTGGCTGCTCAGTAAAATACGGTTGTTATTTTTAAAGACGTTAGCCTATCGACTGATACGCTAACGTCTTTTTTTGCCCTGCTGCTTCACCCACCTATTCAATCAGCGCAAAGCCATTACACAACTCATCATCTCTTTTAAACTACCTCCACTAATAAAGTCTCTAGTCGCTATACATCACAACCCCTAGCTCATGCCAAGGATATCTTTTAGATGGACTTTATTTG
>OERK01000108.1_pt1 | contig 34319 bp, 29 predicted proteins | sample 1540001 | NCBI WGS metagenome assembly OERK01 (sample SAMEA3891246, study PRJEB23780) | metagenome | biome: terrestrial biome; feature: animal house; material: water of meat washing | place: Italy | collected 2015-05-12
TTCCTTCCATTTATCTGAGAATATTGCACCATTAAAATCTGGGACTAAACACCTAAACACTCTTTTTTCATTGTTGAAGCAAGTTAATTGTGGATGCTCAAAGTTTGGATGTGGTGTGAATGATGCTCAAAACAAAGTAGGCGAGATCATTTAAAACACAACATTTGGAGTAAAAAGTATGTCCGAAGCACAATCTCAACCCGTATTTAAAATATGGTGCTTTATATTAGGCTTAGCTTTATTGCTGACTGGCTTATTTTATTTAATCGGTGGTGGAAAACTGATTAGTCTAGGTGGTTCATGGTACTTCCTCATAGCAGGTTTATTGACCACTATTTCCGCAATATTTATTTTTAGAAAAAAAGCATTGGGTGTCTGGATTTTTGCACTGGTTTTTCTTGGAACCGTGGTTTGGGCACTGTTTGATGCAGGTTGGGATTTTTGGGCACTCCATTCACGGTTAATGTTTCCGGCGGGTTTATTTGCCGCATTGTGTTTTACCTTACCTGCTATTCGTAAGTACCAATTTCAAATTGCGCCTTCAGCACCCGCTTATGCCTTAGGTGGTTTAACGGTGTTAGGTATGCTCGGTGGTTTGTATGGCATGTTTATTCCACATCCAACGGTAAAAGCCAGTGGTGAAGAGCTCCCTCTAGTGCCTGTAACGGCTCAAACCCAACAAGTGAATTGGTCGCACTATGGTAATGATACTGGTGGAAGTCGTTTTGCTGCGTTGGATCAAATTAACCGTAATAATGTATCTAAGTTAAAGGAAGCATGGCGCTTTCAAACAGGCGATATGACCACAGGTACGGGTAATGGCGCAGAAGACCAGCTCACGCCTTTACAGGTGGGCGATAAAGTCTTTTTATGTACGCCGCATAACAACATCATTGCTTTAGATGCGGACACAGGTAAACAAATCTGGAAGGCCGAAGTGAACTCTAAAGCCGATGCTTGGGAGCGTTGCCGTGGTGTGGGTTATTTTGACTCGACCGAAGCCTTGGTACAACCGACTTTAGCTGGTGCAAGTGCGGTGACAGCGGTGGCAAACAATACTATATGTCCACGTCGTGTTTATACCAATACACCTGATGGTCGTTTAATTGCAGTCAATGCCGATACAGGCGAACGCTGTAAAGACTTTGGTGTCGATGGAACGGTGAACTTACTGGAAGGTCTAGGTGCGGGCACGCAAGCGCCTCGTTTTGAAGTAACCTCGGCGCCAACCATTGCGGGAACCAGCATCATCGTTGGAAGTCGTATTGCTGATAACTTTGCAGCCGATATGCCGGGTGGTGTGATTCGTGCTTATGATGTGATTACTGGACAGCTACGCTGGGCTTTTGATCCACGTAACCCAAATCCAAGCTATGTCCTCAAACCAGGTGAAATCTATAAACGTAGCTCGGCAAACTCTTGGGCGGCAATGTCCTACGACCCGCAAATGAACACGGTGTTTTTACCGATGGGGAGTTCGTCGGTCGATGTCTGGGGCGGAAATCGTCAACCTGTCGATCATAAGTACAATTCTTCTGTTTTGGCTTTGGATGCAACCACAGGTAAAGAAAAGTGGGTTTATCAAACCGTTCACAATGACCTCTGGGACTTCGATTTACCCATGCAGCCAAGCTTGGTCGATTTTCCAATGCAAAATGGGCAAACCAAACCTGCTGTTGTCATTGGCACCAAGTCCGGTCAGTTCTTTGTACTCGACCGTGTGACAGGCAAGCCTTTAACCAAAGTGGTTGAGCAACCTGTAAAAGCTGCAGATATTCCTGATGAGCAATACAGTGCAACTCAGCCACGTTCAGTTGAAATGCCACAGATTGGCAATCAAACTTTGACTGAATCGGACATGTGGGGCGCAACGCCATTTGACCAGTTGATGTGTCGTATTAACTTTAAATCGATGCGTTATGACGGTCTCTTTACAGCACCGGGTTCTGATATATCTTTAAGTTTTCCGGGTTCGCTGGGTGGGATGAACTGGGGCAGTATCGCATTTGACCCAACGCATCGTTATATGTTTGTCAACGACATGCGCCTAGGTCTGTGGATTCAGCTGATTAAACAAACGCCTGAAGACTTAAAACTTGAAGCCAGTGGCGGAGAGAAGGTCAACACAGGTATGGGCGCAGTGCCAATGAAAGGTACACCGTATAAAGTGAATAAAAACCGCTTTATGTCGGTATTGGGCATTCCATGCCAAAAACCACCTTTCGGAACCATGACGGCGATTGATATGAAAACCCGTCAAGTGGCTTGGCAGGTGCCTTTAGGTACGGTTGAAGATACTGGTCCAATGGGCATTAAAATGGGCTTAAAAGCGCCGATTGGTATGCCAACCATTGGTGGCCCAATGGCGACTCAAGGTGGTTTAGTGTTCTTTGCTGCAACACAAGACTTCTACTTACGTGCTTTCAATTCATCTAATGGTGAAGAGTTATGGAAAGCGCGTTTACCTGTAGGTAGCCAAGGTACACCGATGAGCTACATTTCTCCAAAAACAGGCAAGCAATATGTGGTCATTTCCGCAGGTGGGGCACGTCAGTCGCCTGATCATGGTGATTATGTGGTTGCGTATAGCTTAGCCGATTAAAACGTTTTATTGTATGGGAAGCCTGTCGAGATGATAGGCTTCCCATTTTTATGGTAATAACAAGCAAGGAAATATTGTGCGATTAACTTATTTGATGCCTGCGCCTTTTAAACAAGCCTTATTGACTGCGGTTATTTTACAATCTATGCATGCTTATGCAGAAGCGACAGAATATCAACTTCCTGTCATCACCGTCCAAGCGGTACATACCGATAGCGAGTTGTTATCGACTTCTGCATCCATTCAAAAAGTCCAAGCGGCTACAGTACAAAACAATGCCAATGTGAACCTATCCGAAGTCTTACAAGGGGTTGCAGGCTTACAAATTAATAACCGCGAAAACTATGCGCAAGACTTACAGATTTCGATGCGTGGCTTTGGCGCTCGTTCGACTTTTGGCGTGCGTGGCATTCGGATGTATGTCGATGGTATTCCTGCGACCATGCCTGATGGTCAAGGGCAAAGTTCCAATATTGACCTCAATAGTTTGGATCACATTGAAGTGATGACAGGGCCATTTTCATCTTTATATGGTAACTCATCAGGTGGAACCATCTTGGCTGAGAGCAAAGAAGGACAAGGGAAAGACTCAATTCAAGTGGGGCTAAATGCAGGCAGCCATCATAAGCAACAAGCCAATATCCAATTACAAGGGGGTTCTGAACAGGCCAATCAACCTGCTTATGTGATTAGTTCCTCTTATTTTGATACCGATGGTTTTCGAGACCATAGTGCAGCACAAAAAGTACTGAATAATGCCAAACTGACGTGGAACTTAGAGGATGGCAGTAAAATCAACTGGGTCACCAACTATGTCAAAATCCATGCAGATGACCCAATGGGGTTAGAGCGTAAGGATTGGCAAGCAAACCCAAAAAAAATCGCTCCTTATGTAAAAAATATGGGGTTTAACGCGCGCAAAGATATTGAACAAACTCAAACAGGTGTGACTTGGTTTAAACCGATTAATGATAAAAATGAACTCTATGCCATGGCATATTTAGGCAACCGCCAAGTCACTCAATATCAGGCAATTCCTAATGGAGCTACCTCCCAGAAGCTACCTACTCATGCCGGTGCTGTGATTGATTTCGAGCGTAATTATTATGGTGCTGATTTCCGTTGGACAGGTAAAGAATTATTACCGAATACTACATTTAGTGCTGGTATTGCTTTAGACAATATGGATGAAGACCGTCAAGGCTATAATAATTTTGTAATGGTAAATGGTAAAGAATCTTATGGTGTTAAAGGTAATTTACGCCGTAATGAAAATAATACCCTGTGGAATTTAGATCCATATGTACAAGCCTCATGGCAGTTCTTACCCACGTGGCATCTTGATACAGGCTTACGCTATAGCAATGTGCATTATGAGTCAGATGATCATTACATTGTAGCTGGCAATGGTGATGACAGTGGTTCAACGGATTATCAAAAATTATTGCCGTCCGTGGCGTTAGGCTGGGAAATTTTACCTGAACTTTATGCCTATGCCAGTTATGGCAAAGGCTTTGAAACCCCAACCTTTACCGAAATGGCTTATAACACTGATCCTTCGAAATCGGGTATGAATTTTGCGTTAAAAGCAGCAAGTAGTGATAACTATGAGCTGGGTCTAAAGTCGCAGAATCCATTCGGGCTCTTCACTTTTGCTATTTTCCAGACAGATACAGAAAACGATATAGTGACAGCGGGAACACGTGATGGTCGTGCGACTTTTCGTAATGCAGATCAAACCACGCGACAAGGGTTAGAGCTTTCATGGCAACAAACGATTTGGAAAGAACTCAACATACAATCGAGCTTTAGTTATATTGATGCTGAATTTGATAGTTATACAGCAGAACTAAAGGATTCAAAAAAACTTTATGCAAAAGCTATTGATAAAGGAAATAAGATTCCCGGAATTGCCAAAAACCAAGTGTTTACCCGTATTGCATGGCAACCTGAACAGGGCTTCCAAGCAGGCTTAGAAGCACGCTATATGGATAAAATTTATGTCGATGATATCAACTCAGATACTGCGCCAAGTTATACCGTTGTGGCTGCAAATGTCGGCTATTTATGGGTAAACCGTGACTGGAAAGTAAACAGCTATGCCCGAGTCGATAACCTGTTTGACCGTAACTATGTTGGCTCAGTGATTGTGAATGACAGCAATAGTCGCTTCTTTGAACCTGCCGATGGTCGAAACTTTAGCGTTGGCATGAGTGTGACCAAAGCCTTCTAATTGAAATGGTTTGGTTAGGCAAAAAATGCTGCATAGCCAAACCAGATGAATCGCGCCATACGACTGCAAAAGACGCTTTTGTATGGGCGCTTAATCTATTTATGGATTGCTTTGATATTCCTGAATCACTTCCAGTGCAGCGCGGAACGCCTCTTGAGTCGCAGGTGCGCCGCAATAAGGCAAACTGTGTAAAAGGACTTCTTGAATTTCTTCAACCGTTGCACCGTTATTTAGCGCACCTCGAACGTGACCTTTCAGCTCCGTTGGACTCTTTTGCGCTGTCAAAAATGCAATGGTAATTAACGAGCGATATTTACGTGGTAAAACACCTTCACGTTGCCATGTTGAGCCCCAAGCATGTTCATTAATCCAGTCCTGCAAAGGTTGGGTGAAAGGTACAGTATTGTCCTGAGCACGTTTAACAAAAGATTCGCCCATGACTTCTGTGCGAACTTTTAAACCATTTTCATAATCTTGTTGTGACATGGGAACCTCTGAATGTGGAATGCAAATATAGTAGCCGAGCGGCTTAGTTTTTCATCAGCTATTTGGGTTAAAAAGATGTGCGCGAGAGTCATCCTTCAATATATTTGGAAGTATAGAGATACTCTTGATCAAGCTGATGATGGTTTTTATGCTTGATTCAAAGGCTGTAAAGAAGCCTTTTCTAACTGAAAATCTTTTTGATTGAGCCCAATAAGAAAGCAGCCGAAGCTGCTTTGAATGATGTCGTTTTGTACTAAGCGGCTTTAAAGTCATTGATGATGAGTTCTAAGCCAGTCGCTTTTTGGATTTGTTCTAGGCTTACATCGCGTGCCAGTTCAACCAATTTCACACCTTCAGCAGTGATATCCATCACGCCTAAGTCAGTAATGATACGGCTGACGACAGCTTTACCCGTGAGTGGTAGGGTACATTGAGGCACAATTTTTGGCGTGCCATCTTTGGCGCAGTGTTCCATCAGAACCACAACTTTTTGTACACCAGAAACCAAGTCCATTGCACCGCCCATGCCTTTGACTTTTTTACCCGGAATCATCCAGTTTGCCAAGTCGCCTGTTTCAGAGACTTCCATTGCACCTAAAATAGCAATATTGACATGACCACCACGAATCATGGCAAAGGATTCTGAGCTTGAGAAAAATGCAGCCCCTTTACGTGCGGTGACAGTTTGTTTTCCTGCATTAATCAAGTCTGCATCGACTGCATCACGGGTTGGAAATTCATCAATACCGAGTAAGCCATTTTCTGACTGTAACCAAACATTGATCCCTTCTGGCAGATAATTGGCCACTAAAGTCGGTAAGCCAATACCTAAGTTGACATAAAAACCATCTTCGAGTTCAAGGGCAGCACGCTGCGCCATTTCATTACGTGTCCAAGCCATGATTAAGCTTCCTCTGCTTTAATGGTCAGTTGTTCGATCTGCTTTTTGGGAGTGGCGTTCAGTACCACACGGTTGATGTAGATACCCGGTAAATGGATGTCATCTGGATCGATTTCACCAATTTCAACCACTTGTTCAACTTCGGCAATGGTGAATTTGCCTGCCATGGCACAGTCAGGGTTAAAGTTACGTGCTGTTTTACGGAATACCAAGTTGCCCGCTTTATCAGCCTTGTAGGCTTTCACTAAAGCAATGTCCGCAGTAAGGGACATTTCTAAAATATGCGGACGACCATCAAAGTCACGGACTTCTTTACCTTCGGCAATGAGGGTGCCTACACCTGTTTGGGTGAAAAATGCAGGAATACCTGCGCCGCCTGAACGTAGTTTTTCTGCGAGTGTGCCTTGCGGGGTGAGCTCAACTTCAAGTTCACCATTGAGATACTGACGCTCAAACTCTTTATTTTCACCGACATAAGAGGCAATCATTTTTTTAATTTGTTTGGTTTCTAATAATTTACCTAAACCGAAGCCATCCACACCTGCATTATTCGAAATACAGGTTAAACCTGTGACACCTGTATCTTTTAAGGCATCAATTAATGCTTCTGGAATACCACAGAGGCCAAAACCACCCACGGCAACCGTTTGATTATTGGCAACCACATCAGCTAATGCTTCGGCTGCATTTGCGACGACTTTATTCATCTTTTATTTCCTGATCTTCCTTGCTTGTTATTTTTTTAGCATTGCGCTGCACTTTTTAGAAATTGAATCTTTCTAACGTATAATAAGAAAAACTCATTAATGCAGAATATTTACGAAGAAAAATAAATAAAAGAAGAGTCAAAGCATGTGGTAAAGCCATGCAAATAATCATACGGCTTATTCTGAGCTATCAAGGTTTAGCTTCAGTTTCGTCCAGAGAAGGGGAGAGAGCTTAGCTTAGAAATGATGCCAAAGTGTGGTTTCAATAAATTGAGACGACATGTTAGACAGTTCATAATCTTTTTTATAAATAATGCCCACCGCGAGTTGCGCTTGATTGTCCTCAATTTCAACCAACACATTTTTTTCAAGATCGATGAATTTTTGGAAATGTCGTGGAATAGCACTCACGCCCATACCATAGGCAACGAAGTGTGAAAGGGAACTGATTTGGTGGCATTCGACTTTCAAATCCAACACCACTTGATGCGCAGCACAATGTTCCTCAATCACATGGCGAATAATCGAGGGGTTTTGTAAGGTCACAAATGGACAAGAGCACAGTTCAAGCCATGTCACGCTTTTTTGTTTGGCTAAGACGTGGTGTTTGGGCAGCAGAGCCAAAAAGTCTTCATTGAATAAGGGCTGAAAAATCAGTTGATCATTCGGTTTAGGTTCAAAACAAATGCCAATCTCAAAGATGCCTTCTTGAACTTTTTCAATGATTTTTTCATTGGTGATGTCATGGATTGAAAAACTGATGTTGGGGTGCTGCTGTGCAAAATCATGCATCACTTCGGGGAGTACCGCATGAGTGGCAAAGGGCATTGAGGCAATATTTAAAGTACCACGGTTGAGTTTAAAGCGCTGTTTGACATCTTTTTCCATATCCTCCCAGTTGGCCAAGAGCTTTTTGGCATAGGGAATGAGGGACTGACCTTCAGTGGTGATTTCTACCCGACGCGTGTTGCGTTTAAACAGTTTTCCACCCAGTTCTTCTTCTAATGTTTTAATGCTTAAGCTAAGAGCGGATTGGCTCAGACACAGTTCATTGGCTGCATTGGCATAATTAAGCGTACGTGCAAGGACCAAAAAGGCTTTTAATTGTTTGAGTGTCATGAGCTTCCCTGAGCAATGATGCAACACGATGTTGAATGAAAATGAACGTGTTTTTCTCAAATGGTTTACATGAAAAATACAACAGACGGTCAAAACAGATCAAGTGATGGAAGTGGGTGTCATTTTTATCAAGTCGTCAAAGCAGTATAAGTCGAACAGCATGATAGTCTGTAAAAATATGTTTTAACTGAATGAAAAATATAAAAATTGGTCATTTCGTGCGATTTTGAAATTTTACCTTTAACTTGATGCAATTAGTTTTATCAGTCTTGCTAGGGCTTGGATATTAATCAATTTTTCTTCTTACTCAATGATTATTTTCAAACAATGCGTGGGTTTATATGCATTATAGTCTGACCCATAAGCTGAAATATTAATGCTCTGATGGATAAATATAGTACATAGATCAGAGTGCAAATAGACATCTCGTCATGAGGGAAATAGACGGTCTATGAATGCGTATTCGGTCTTTCTACACAGGCTGATTGCACTGTGACTCAACTAGATTTGACATCATTCGCCATTAATATCACAGCACATCAAGACATATTTTCTTTAAGGATGGAGTAAAAAATATGTGGGATTTGGGTGTAATTTTATTGTCTCTTGGGCTACTGATGTATACAGCCTACAGAGGTTTTTCTGTCATTCTTATGGCACCGATTTGTGCCCTGTTGGCGGTTTTACTGATTAACCCTGCTAACGTTTTGCCTTTTTATTCAGGCGTATTTATGCCCAAAATGGTTGGGTTTATTAAAGATTATTTCTTGGTGTTTTTACTCGGTGCCATTTTCGGTAAAGTGGTTGAAATGTCAGGGATTGCCGAATCCATTGCCAAAACCATTGTGAATTTGATTGGTTCTAAAAATGCAATGTTAACCGTTGTGCTTTTAGGGGCGATTTTAACCTATAGCGGTGTCAGTCTCTTTGTGGTGGTCTTTGCAGTTTATCCATTTGCAAATCAACTCTTTAGACAAGCCAACATTCCAAAGCGTTTGATTCCGGGAACCATTGCCCTTGGTGCATTTACGTTTACCATGGATGCCTTGCCGGGAACCCCGCAAATTCAAAACGTTATTCCGACGACCTTTTTTGGTACAGACATTTATGCAGCGCCGTTTCTTGGTTTGATTGGTGGTGTATTTGTTCTAGCAACGGGCCTGAGCTATTTGGAATGGCGTCGCCGTGTAGCTGCTCGAAATGGCGATGGTTATGCCACAGGTATTGAGCTGACAGAAGCCGAGCAACAACAACTGAAGCAAAACTTAGATACAACCTCGAATGGTTCTACCGCGCGTCAATGGTTGGCTTTTGTACCTCTTATTTTAGTTGCCGTGACCAATAAGTATTTATCCACTGCAATTAAAGAATGGTATCCAAACGGTTTTGATTTCAATGCCATTGGACTTGCAGCTTACACTGTCGATGTTGCCAAAACCTCTGCCATTTGGGCCGTGGGTTTAGCCTTAATTGTGGGTATTATCGCGGCAATTTCATTTGACTTCCGTCGTGTCTATACGGGCTTCAAAGATGGCGTCAATGCCAGTATTGGCGGGTCTTTACTTGCCGTGATGAATACCGCATCTGAATATGGTTTTGGTGCGATTATTGCGGCCTTACCGGGCTTTGCGATTATTAGTCATGCATTGGGCAATACTTTTACCAATCCACTGGTCAATGGTGCGGTTACCACGACAGTCTTAGCGGGTGTGACTGGTTCAGCCTCTGGCGGTATGAGTATCGCCCTCAGTGCGATGGCCGATCAATACAATGCTGCGATTCTAGCTATGGGAATTCCACCTGAAGTCATGCACCGTATTGTTGCGATGGCATCTGGCGGTATGGATACCTTACCGCATAACGGCGCCGTGATTACCTTGCTTGCTGTGACAGGTTTAACCCATAAGCAATCTTATAAAGACATTTTTGCCATCACGATTATTAAAACCATCGCGGTATTTGTTGCCATTGCTGCCTTTACTTGGTTTGGTATTGTTTAAGACTTTGGAATGAAAAAAGAAGACAACGGAGTACATCATGAGTCAACTGTTAAAAGATAAAGTTGCATTTATTACAGGTTCAGCCAGTGGTATTGGACATGAAATTGCAAAGAAATTTGCCAGTGAAGGTGCAAAAGTTGTCATTTCTGATATGAATGCCCAGAAGTGTGCTGAAACGGTGGCGGCACTTCAAAAGCAAGGCTTTGAAGCATTGTCTGCGCCTTGCGATGTGACCGATGAAGAAGCATATAAAACAGCGATTGAACTGACTCAGAAAACCTATGGTCGGTTGGACATTCTCATCAATAATGCGGGTTTTCAGCATGTTGCAGTGATTGAAGACTTTCCAACTGCAGTCTATCAAAAGCTGATTAATGTCATGTTGGTGGGGTCGTTCATTGGCATTAAGTACGCATTTCCAATCATGAAAGCACAGCAGTTTGGTCGCGTGATTAATATGGCTTCGATTAACGGTCTGATTGGATTTGCTGGCAAGGCCGGCTATAACAGTGCTAAGCATGGTGTGATTGGTTTGACCAAAGTTGCGGCTTTAGAGTGCGCGCGCGATGGCATCACCGTGAATGCTCTGTGTCCGGGCTATGTCGATACGCCGTTGGTACGCGGTCAAATTCATGACTTGGCTAAAACCCGAAATGTCAGTGAACAAAGTGCATTAGAAGATGTGATTTTGGCGATGGTGCCGCAAAAACGCTTACTCAGTGTCGAAGAAATTGCGGATTATGCAATCTTCCTTGCCAGTGATAAGGCGGGCGGTGTAACGGGTCAAGCCGTGGTGATGGATGGTGGTTATACCGCGCAATAACTTAGCTCAGCACACGTTTAAAAATTGAAAAGCCTTGGATGTTCGTATCTGAGGCTTTTTTATAGCGAGAAGTTTTGCAGAAAGACCTAGGTTTAAATAAGTGGTGAGCTTGGTGAATGACTCGGTAAATATAGAGTTATAGACTGAAGATTTTCAAATCCTTTCTCTTTTTCTGATTTATAGTTCAAAGTTTTACTTAACAAGGATGAAGGATTTAATGTAGATCAATTAAATCAAGAGATTAAGGATAAAATGGATGCATAACGACGATACAAATGAGCCCCAGAAATCACAAAATCAATAGGTACAGAGAACTCTCAGCACGGTATTCATTTGCTGATTGGGTATAAAAAACTAAATTTTAATAAAAATAATCAGTTTTAAATCAATAAAAAAAGATGGATTTTTATTTTTATCTTATTGAATGGATTATTCTTTTATTAAAGAGCATTGCAAATTACAGCTTCTGCCACACTTGATTTTCATCATCAAAAGACACCGTAAAATTAAAACGAGAATCTGCCGTTACCAAGTAACCAGTAGGTGTTTTCATGAGAACTTTGAGCACAGTGCCTTCTTCAAAGTTAATGGGTGGAAAGTCTTCTTTTGTCAGTGTGAGTGGTTTGATCAGTTCAAGTACTAGGGTTTCCATGTCATAGATCCAATAGTTTTTAATGAAAAGATAGTAGCATGAAGTCATTTTAAAATGTGCAAACTTCATTCTTTTATACATAAAATCAACAAGTAATCGTATGGTTGTCAGATAAATACCGTCATTGCACTCGCTTTAAATCCTAAGCAATTTTTTAGTTTGAAACGGCTTTGTTGCACAAACATTCAAAAGCTAAACTTCTTCCAAGTTATCTAAATTTAAGTGGCAACTTGGGTGTGAGGTCGGCCTAAATCTGTAAATTTATTTAATACGGCCACACGTGCATGAATCTCATTGACTTGGCTTTGAAAGTTTCTCGCACGGAGTTTATCGCCTAATAATTTGATGCAATGCATCTTGGTTTCTATCAGACTTCTGCGATGATAGCCTGACCAATTTTTCCATATTGTTCTTCCTAAACGTTTAACTGTTCGAAGTAATTCATTTCGCTCTAGCGAGCTGGTCTTTGTATCTTTCCAAGGTTTCGCATTTTTTCTTGGCGGAATCACCGCATGTGCTTGTCGGTCTGCAATTACTTGACGGCATTGCTTGGTGTCATAAGCCCCATCAGTATAGACAGAGTCAATCTGCTCATCTTGTGGAATCTGATCGAGTAAATCACCAAGCACTTGTGAATCACTCACATTATTTGTAGTGAGTTGAATAGCGCGTATTTGAAGGGTTTCAGCATCTATACCAATATGAAGTTTACGCCATTGGCGACGATATTCAGGTTGGTGTTTCTTACGCTTCCATTCACCTTCGCCTAGAAACTTTAAGCCAGTAGAATCGACGAGTAGCTGGAGACCATTACTGCTTTTTTGATAGTTAATTGCAATATCAATATGCTTTTGTCTTCTGCAGATGGTGGAATAGTCTGGTGCTGTCCAATCTAATCTACAAAGATGAATGAGACTTTGCACAAAGCCAGTGACCATGCGTAAAGAAAGACGAAATAAGGATTTGATCATTAAACAGCATTGGATGGCTGTATCTGAATAAGTTTGATTTCGACCATGTTTACCTTTGGGTTGAGCGTACCATTGAGTCTTGGGATCAAACCAAATTGAGAGATTTCCTCGATTTATTAATGCACTGTTATAAGAAGACCAATTGGTTGTACGATAGATTTTAGGTGTGGGCTTATTCATTTGAGAATTATATTGTGGAATAAGCCTTTAGAGATAGGTTTGTGCAACAAAGCCCCGCAAAACTATAAGTTTCAGGGTCAAACCAATATTAGACCTTGCAATATTTTAAAATAGATCGACTCTTTCCCAATATACACCCATAAAAAATCAGCCTTGAATGGGCAAGGCTGATTCTTTAACTGATGGTTACTGGACTAACTTAAACAGATAAGTCCACGCACAAATATTTCATTTCGAGATATTCGTCGATACCAAATTTAGAACCTTCACGACCTAAGCCAGACTGCTTCACACCTCCAAACGGAGCCACTTCATTTGAAATCGCGCCCGTGTTGATGCCAACCATACCGTATTCAAGCGCTTCACCAACACGCCACTGACGTGCGGTATTTTGCGTAAATAGGTAAGTTGCCAGACCAAACTCAGTGTCATTGGCCATTTGCACTGCTTCTTCTTCCGTTTTGAAACGGAACAAGGGTGCTAATGGACCAAAGGTTTCTTCTTTCGCGACTTTCATCTCTTGCGTCACTTCCGTTAAAAGTGTCGGTTCAAAGAAAGTTCCGCCTAGGCTTGAGCGTTGACCACCGGTTTTAACCTGCGCACCTTTGCTAATGGCATCAGCGATATGCGACTGTACTTTTTCAATCGCGGCTTCATCGATCAGCGGGCCTTGGGTTGAAGTCTCAACTCGGCCATCACCCACTTTTAAGTTCGCTACAGCAACTGCCAGTTTTTCAACCAAGGCATCGTAAATACCGTCTTGTACATAAATACGGTTGGCACATACACAGGTCTGTCCGCTATTGCGGAACTTGCTGGCCATAATGCCTTGTACCGCTTGCTCAAGATTAGCATCATCAAACACCAAAACAGGTGCATTACCGCCTAATTCTAAAGACAGTTTTTTGATGGTTGGCGCACATTGTTGCATCAAGATACGACCAACTTGAGTTGAACCTGTAAAGCTCAACTTTTTCACCGTGTCGCTTTCACACAGTGTTTTACCCACTTCGCTTGAATCACCACTGATGTGTAATAACACGTCTTGTGGCAAACCCGCACGTAGCGCTAACACTTCTAAAGCATAAGCCGTTAAAGGCGTTTGCTCAGCAGGTTTCACAATCATCGAGCACCCTGCTGCAATTGCAGGTGCGGCCTTACGTGTGATCATTGCTGCGGGGAAGTTCCACGGCGTAATTGCTGCCGTAACACCAATCGCCTGTTTGATCACCAACAAACGTTGGTTCGGCAGTGTTGGTGTTAAAACTTCACCATCGATACGGCGTGCTTGTTCAGCAAACCAACGAATAAATGAAGCAGCATAGCCAATTTCACCACGTGCTTCCGCTAAAGGCTTACCTTGTTCAGCAGTCAAAATCTGAGCCAATGACTCTTTATTTTCCTGCATCAAATCAAACCAAGCCCAAAGTACATCAGCGCGTTGTAGAGCTGTTTGCGCTTTCCACGCAGTTTGTGCCTTTTGAGAACGAGCAATCACTTGCTCAACTGACGCGCGGTCATGGGATTTCACCCATGCCAAGGTGTCATGTGTTGCGGCATCTTTGACTTCGATGTAACCGCCATTTTCAGGCACATCAAAACGAATATCTGGATGCTGTAATAAATCTTTATATTGCGCTTGAAGCATAGTCATTACTCTTCAATTATGCTGCAGCAGAAAGTGCAAAACCTTGTTTTAAAATGTTTAAGCCAGCACGGAATTGTTCTGCAGGAATCGTTAAAGGATATAAGAAACGGATCACATTACCATAACGACCACAGGTCAAAATAAGCAAGCCATTTTGCATTGCATAGTTTTGAATTGCTTTCGCTTGATCCGCCGTTTCCAACTCAATCGCGACCATTGAACCCAACGCACGAATTTCTTGGACTGTAGACGAAGACTGTTTGAGTTCATTCAGAACTTCAACCAACTCTGCGCCCAATACATTTGCACGTTCGCAAAGACCTTCTTCTTCAATCACGTCTAGTACGGCATGTGCAGAAGCTACAGCCACTGGATTACCTGCATAAGTACCACCTAGACCACCTGGGTTCGGTGCATCCATCACTTCAGCACGGCCAACCACACCAGAGATTGGGAAACCACCACCAAGACTTTTCGCCATAGTGATTAAATCGGCTTTGGTTTCATAGTGATCCATGGCAAATAACTTACCAGTACGTGCAAAGCCTGTCTGTACTTCATCTGCAATAATCAAAATACCGTGTTGATCACATAGCGCACGTAAACGTTTTAAGAATTCAGCAGGAACAACGTTGAAACCGCCTTCACCTTGAACAGGTTCAAGCACAATAGCAGCTACATCATGTGCCGCAATATCTTCTGCAAAAATGTCTTCAATGCTTTCAATCGCAGCATCGACAGTAATGCCTTTTGACTCTACTGGATAGCGCGCATGGAAAACACCTGAAGGCATCACACCAAAGTCACGTTTGTACGGTGCAGTTTTACCCGTCATTGCCATGGTCATAAATGAACGACCGTGGAAACCGTTACCAAAAGTCACAATACCGTGACGACCTGTGTAAGAACGTGCAATTTTCACTGCATTTTCTACAGCTTCAGCACCAGTAGAGAAGAATGTTGTTTTCGCTTCACCTGCAATCGGTGCACGGGCATTAATACGTTCAGCTAAAGAAACATAGCTTTCATACGGTACAACTTGGTACGCTGTATGGGTGAATTTAGTCAATTGTTCAGTAACAGCAGCAATAATTTTAGGATGACGGTGACCTGTGTTCAGTACCGCAATACCACCCGCGAAGTCAGTATATTGATTCCCTTCAGCATCCCAAATGGTGGAATTTTCTGCTTTCTCCGCATACCATTGACACATGACACCAACGCCACGAGGAGTCGCTTTTAGTTTACGTGCGTTCAGTGCAGAGTGTTTACTGTCCATTTTGTATCCTCATTCTTGATTCATACATTTATAAAATTTCAGCGTCCCGATCATGCTTTTTGCTGATATACAAAGGACGTGGGGTTTATTGCATTTTGCGCTTTTATTGGCACTAGACGAGAGCCACTTTTCATCAGGCAGATGGAGCCAATTTATCCTATCCCTTTATTGTTATTTTCCACATAAAATATTTACTTATTAAAAATAAATAACTTAAAAAATATCAATTAAAAAAGATATACTTATTTAAGAGAGCCATTACGGTATTCAATCGAATCACCAAAAATGATAAAGAAACCCAAAACTCAGCAGATGACTGTGCCAACCCAGAACCCATTTATGTCCAGCCTTACGCTTTTCTGACTATATTTTCAAACCGTTGTACGCGAATGTGTAAATCATCTAAAAAAACTTTTGCTTTGGATGCGACTTGTGTATATTTCCAGCCCCTTAGTCGCGGGCATTTGCTCCCAACGTCTACAAGCGAAATGCTTTACAACGGCTGCCTGACGAGATAATTTTGCATTTATGGTAATCGCTCACGAAAAGCCATTTTAATATTGTAGGAGAGAGCCAATTGCGTAGCTTGCTTGGAGATTATTTACTGCAACGATTACAGCAAGATATTGACGGAACCCTACAATTGCGGTTGTTTCGCTGCTTACGCAACGCCATTATTGACAGTGTGCTCGCACCCAAAACTCGCCTACCTGCATCGCGTGACTTAGCCAAAGAAATTAAAGTCTCACGCAATACCGTACTCAGTGCGTACGAACAATTACAAGCGCAAGGCTATGTTCAAGCACGTACAGGCCAAGGCACGTGGGTGGCTGAAAAACTGCCTGAATCCTTTTTGGTCAAAGCTGAAAATACCAATAGTCAAGCTCAAGAAAAAAAGACCCAGCAGAATTATAATTTGTCGCAACGCGGTTCCTATCTCATCGGCTATTCAGCTGCATCGCCTTATCAATGGGGCGCATTTGTGCCCGGGGCACCTGATGTCACAGAATTTCCGCACCATATTTTTAGCCGTATTCAGACCCGCCTCAGCCGTGAACCCGAAATCAACAGTCTCATTTATAGCAATGCGGGCGGTTGTTTAGAGCTGCGCCAAGAACTGGCGGAATACCTCAAAATTGCGCGTTCGGTGCAATGCGATGCAGACCAAATCATTATTACCGAAGGGACACATCAGGCGATCGATTTGGTTTCGCGGACCTTAAGTGACCCAGGCGATGAAGTTTGGATTGAAGATCCAGCTTATTGGGGGGCACGGAATATTTTACGCATTAATGGCGTGAATCTACGCTCCTTGCCTGTCGATCAAGAAGGTATTATTCCTGACCTAGACCCGAAAACCCCGCCTAAACTGATTTTTGTGACGCCTTCACATCAGTACCCTTTAGGCTCTCACTTAAGTTTAGAACGTCGTAAACAACTGATTGCCATCGCGCGCCAGCATAAAAGTTGGATTGTGGAAGATGACTATGACAGTGAGTTCCGCTTCTCGGGTCAGCCCTTCCCTTCTTTGCAAGGTTTGGAACCTGATGCACCTGTCATTTATATGGGAACCTTCAGTAAAACCATCTACCCTGCTTTGCGCATTGGCTATTTGGTGGTCCCTAAAAAGTTGTTTTCACCACTGCGTATTGTGGCATCGGAACTATATCGGGGCGGGCATTTACTGGATCAAAAAGTCTTGGCAGAGTTTATCCGTGAGGGCCATTATGAAGCACATATTCGTCGTATGCGTTTACTCTATAGCAAGCGCCACGCCTTTTTAATCGACCTGATTACACGTCATCTTGGGGCAGATTTCCTGCATGAATACAATACCGCTGCTGGTTTACATTTGATTTTAAAGCTGCCGAGCAACATGGATGATGTGTTGATTGCCAGCAATGCACTTGATCAAGGCGTAAAAGTTCGAGCGCTGTCACAATACTATACCAAGCATTATTCAACACGGCAGAAAGGACTACTATTGGGCTTTGCCTGTGTCCGTGAACAAGAAATATTGGTGGCTTTTGGTGTGTTACTCAAATGTCTGCGAAATGCAGGAGTTCGTACGCTGAGTTGATTATTTTTATAAATTAGATACTTAAGTTTTTTAAAACCATTCGACTTGCGACTAAAGCAGCAGTTACAAAGCTAAGTTTTGCTGCTTCATTCTATAAATTATTGAGATGAGAGTAAACATTGGCTCCCCAGCTTTTCACATTTTAGCTGCAATTGGCTCCTTCCAAATGCTAAAAAATGGCTCTCGTTTACTGAGAACAAAAAAGAGAGATTAGGTGCATACATAAACAACATGTAACCGTTTTGTAGCCAAAGTGTGATTTTTCACGCTTTGACAGAAATATCAGATTTATTCATTTTTGCCTTAATAATGATAAAGCCTCTGATCATTCGGTTACAGTTTTAAAGGATGAGTAGTCCGAAAAAGGCTTTGCCCCCTTTTGAAGCTACCTCCTTAAGATTAAGGAAAATTATATGGAAGCACCTAAACAAAGCGCTGTGCCGGATGCATCTCAAGGCTTAAAAAATGGACTTAAGTCGCGTCATCTCACCATGATCTCGATTGCAGGTGTCATTGGTGGTTCACTGTTCATCGGCTCGGGAAATGTTATCTATTCAGCAGGCCCTGCTGCAGTTTTGGCCTATGCGTTTGGTGGATTACTCATTCTGTTAATCATGCGTATGCTAGGTGAAATGGCCGTTCTCAATCCAGACAGTGGGTCGTTTTCAACCTATGCTGATCGTGCCATTGGTCGTTGGGCTGGTTTTACCATTGGCTGGCTGTATTGGTGTTCTTGGGCTTTGCTGATGGGTTGGGAAGCCTATGTCGCAGGTAAAATTCTCAACAGTTGGTTTCCCTTTATCCCAATCTGGGGTTACATGCTGGTCGTAATTGTGTCCTTAGTTTTGGTTAACTTACAAAATGTCAAAAACTATGGTGAATTTGAGTTTTGGTTTGCACTCATCAAAGTAATTGCGATTGTGATTTTCTTAGTGATTGGTAGCTTGGCTATCATGCATTTATGGCCTTGGGGTCAAGCAAGTGCATCAGGAATCACGCATTTAACTGCGGACGGCTTCATGCCGAACGGTTTCTCGGCAGTGATCACCGCCTTACTTGGGGTTATGTTTGCCTATATCGGTGCTGAAATTGTTACGGTTGCGGCGGCAGAATCAGAAAATCCTGCCCGTGAAATCCGTAAAGCGTCTAACTCTGTGGTTTGGCGAATTATGTTGTTCTATGTCGGTTCAATGTTTATTACCGTATGCTTAATTCCACATAACAATCCACTATTAAAAGATCCAACGTGGGGAACCTATAGTGTGACTTTGTCAGCACTTGGCATTCCAGAAGCAAAACACATTGTAAACTTTGTAGTCCTGACCTCGGTATGTAGCTGCTTTAACTCGGCACTTTATACCTGTTCACGGATGTTATTTTCACTGTCCAAACGTGGCGATGCACCGAAAAGCTTCGGTTCAATCAACCGTAATGGTAGTCCGTGGATGGGCGTTCTGGTCTCGTCATTATTTGCTCTGGTGGCAACGTACCTTACTGCAACTGAAAGTATGAATGTCTATGACATCTTCATGTTAGCAACAGGTACAGCAGCGTTGTATGTCTACTTGACTATTGCCTTCTCACAATTACGTATGCGTAAAAAATTAGAAGCTGAAGGACAAGTAATTGACTTTAAAATGTGGTTATTCCCTTGGCTCACTTATCTTGCCATCGCATTTATCATTGGCGCGCTCATTACCATGCTTGTGGAAGGCACCTACTTCAAAGAAGTGACGTACACCAGTTTACTTGCTCTGTTTATTGTTGGATTGGGCATCTGTGCACAGAAATTTAACTGGGGAAAGCATGCTCAAGATAAGCCTATGAATACTCAGGCGGACTTGACCAACAATCTGTAATGTAAAACTAATGTCAGATTAAGCAAAATTCAACATACACTAAAACCAATGGCCTCCCAGTGAAAGCCATTGGTTTTTTAGGCTAAACTCAGAAATAAGTTTAATTTTCACTCAAATGTTAGCCGCCGTTTTTATCTATCTTTTTGTATTCATATACTAGAAAACTGTCAGCCTGTTTGATATTGCAGAGCCCTTTCAGAAAAAAATTTTGTATAGATTGCCGCCTCACTTTTAAGTGCTTTCACTATTCCCTTTATTCTAATAATTTTTATATAACACTTGAATAAAAAGCAAACGATTATCATTTACATATTTCGCTAGTCAGCTTATTATTTCACAAACTTACAAATTCTCCATATTTTCTTCACATTTAACCTATACATCATTTTAAGGATCTCTTGTGTTACTCCCTCATTTCAAAAAATCAGTCCTCACCCTCTGCTTATTTCCCTCCATACTTTATGCAGCCGATACAGCCCCTACTGTGACGCTTAACCCGATAACTGTGCAAGCCGAAGGCAACTGGTTAGATGAAGCCAATGCACAGAAAGTACTAAATCATGCTGGAGCGCGTACAGTCATTCAGCGTGATGAGTTGATTAACCGAGGCGTAACTTCTGTCAAAGAGGCTTTACGCACTGTGCCTGGTATTCAAGCTCCTGAAAATGCAGGAACAGCAGGGAGTGATGCATCGTTAAGCATCGGTGTCCGTGGTTTAACGTCACGGTTTTCACCACGCTCACAGGTACTCGTGGACGGTGTTCCACTTTCGTTTGCCCCTTATGGTCAATCACAACTCTCCTTAGCACCCACTAGTTTAGGCAATACTGAAAGTATCGACGTGGTGCGTGGCGCGGGCTCTGTTCGCTTTGGGCCACAAAATGTAGGAGGGATTATTAACTTTAACTCGCGTACAATTCCTGAAACCTTTGCTGGAACGGTAGACCTCACTACAGAAATTGCAGAAAACGGTCATGTAAAATTTAACCCCAACTTATTTGTGGGTGGAACCTTAGACAACGGTTTAGGCTTAGCGCTGTTATATTCTGGCGTTAATGGAGAGGGTTTTCGCGATAAAAATGATGACTCTGACATCAACGATATTCGCTTAAAAGCAGCTTATGCAATAGATGAATATGCAAAAATTGAAGCCAATCTACACCGCTACGATGCAGATGTAGATATGCCTGGAGGTTTAACCCCTGCTCAATTTGCTGAAAATCCATATCAGTCCTTGCGCAATCATGATTATATGAAAGGGCATCGTACTGACGGTTCAGTTAAATACAGCTATAAAAAAGATGACAATGCCTTTGAGCTTTTGGCCTATCACACTGACACCTTCCGTGATGCAGGAATGGAACGTAGTGGATCAAAACTGTACCAAACGGCGCCACGTAATTATAAAGTGACGGCAATCGAGCCACGGTATTCGCATGCGTACCAACTTGGGACTACTGAAAATGAAGTTTCTGTGGGCTATCGCTATCTACATGAAACTAGTGAAGAGGCGGTTAATCGTGCAAGCTATAACACGGTCACAGGCCCTACAAATGAATATGCTTGGACCAAAGCAGACGGGAAAACAGATGCACATGCATTGTTCATCGACAACCGCACAGATGTGGGTGCATGGTCTCTGATTCCTGGTGTTCGTTTTGAGAAAATCAAAACCACCGAAAATATGTACAAATTAAATAAAGATGCATCGGTACTCAACGGAGTACATGCTGAAAAATCCTATGATGCAGTATTACCAAGCTTTTCAGTCATGTATAAAGCCAATGATTTGTGGAATATTTTTGCAAACTACGGTAAATCTTTTGCACCACTACAATATAGCCAAATGGCTAATACCAATGCGTCAGGTGCCTATCTGACCATGCAGGGCTTACAACCTGAAAAAGCCAATAATTATGAAATTGGTACACACTATTTAGACCCATATCTATCCCTAGAATTCACCCTGTTTTATATTGATTTTTCTGATGAATTAAAACGAGATGATGCAACTCAAACTTACTCAAATTTAGGTGCCACTGAACACAAAGGAGCCGAGTTCGGATTTAAATATAATCTCGGTGCAATCAGTGACGAACTCAGCGGTATTTCGCTATATGCCAATACCACTTACACCAAAGCAACCGCATCTGCTGGGGAAAACAAAGGACAAGATCTCGACTTTTATTCACAATTGGTCGGCAATGCTGGAATAGACTATAAAGTTGATCAATGGACACTAAACACTAATTTCTACGGTCAATCTGGTCAAACCGCATCGGGCACCCATGATGCTACTGGACGCTATGGCAACATTCCTGGTTATGGTTTAGTGGGTGTTCGGGCATCCTATGATTTTTCCAACACACAACTCAATGGTCTCAAAGTGGGCTTCGGTGTGAAGAACCTATTTGACCGTGAATACTACACTCGTTCAGCGGATCAAGTCGGTGGAATGTATGTAGGTGCGCCACAAACGTATTATCTACAAACCTCATTTGATTTCTAGACACTCAATTCTAGAAAAGCAAATATTCAGGCAGAGACACCTCTCATTCATCTTTGCAAAAGTGATGTCCTCGCCTGAAACAACTTTCCCTTTATTTCTAGACAGCACCAAAAGCTGAAATGGATACTCTATCTGATAAATGTCAGCCCCTCGGCATAAGCTGCTCAACTCAACCTACAACCTTCAAATCTAATAAAAGATACTAGAATCCCTTAAAATAAACCGATAAAAGGTTATGCCCTATTTTTACTAAATTTTAGATTCAATATAAAAATTAAGTACTTAAATAATAAATATGTTTTCAAAAATGACTGCGAAAATTTAGCCCACTCATCTCTTTAACTTACAATCAGTTGATTGTAACAATACAGAGAAGCATAAAACCAAGCTAGTCTCACTAAATTTTTCACGATAAGATGATATTTTTACTCTAGGGATAAGAAGATGAATAAGAAGCCAACAATTATTTTAGTACATGGATTTTGGGGCGGCGCTGCCCATTGGTCTAAAGTCATTACTGACCTATCTCACCGAGGTTACGAAGCCCTTCGTGCCGTTGAACTACCTCTCACCTCTTTGGCTGATGATGTTGAACGAACCCGTAAAATGATTGCACAAGTACAAGGAGATGTACTTTTAGTTGGCCACTCCTATGGGGGGCGGTCATTACCGAAGTGGGTAATCAACCCAATGTTGTGGGTCTAGTCTATATTGCAGCTTTTGCACCTGATGCTGGTGAAAGCCCAGGTGGCATTACGCAGCAACATTTACCCGTTGGTGCCCCCAACTTAGAACCCGACAATGACGGATACCTTTGGGTCAAAGCCGATAAATACCATGAAAGCTTCTGTCAGGACTTAACGAATGATGAAGGACTGGTCATGGGCATCACCCAGAAAGCCCCTGTTGCGAGTACTTTTGGCGATACCATTTCAAACCCAGCATGGAAAAACAAACCATCTTGGTACCAAATTTCAACTGAAGACCGCATGATTCACCCTGAAAACCAAGCCATGATGTCTTCACGCTTAAATGCTCAAAAAGTCATTTCTTTAGATGCCAGTCATGCTTCACTCGCGTCTCAACCCAAAGCCGTTGCTGATTTAATTGATGAAGCCGCAACTTTCCTTGCACATTAAACTATTATATTGAAGGGAGTCTACAGACTCCCTTTTTTAGAGCTATTTTAAGTATCAAACGACTTTCGAATCACAATAGATAGCGCAATATCATTATCCTGTAGGTGTAAATATTCGCACATACTCGGTTCGATGGCTGTCAGCTAGACTTCAGCTTTTACTACTGAAACTATCCTTTATAATAAAGTTCCCTCGTTAAAAGTTTTATTCAAACTACGCTATTTCAAACAAGGTGTTATGCAAGTTTTGAATAACATTTTTTAACTAACTCAGCATCAAAACTTTCTGTATATTTTAATGAAGTAATAAGAATGAATAGATCATAAAAACAGTTCAAAAAATATAACAGACTAAGTGCAATTTTCTATTTTGTTATATTTTTTCTCTCCAATTCTTGTACCTACATCTTCTAGACATCCTGATGCAAGATCATCATCAGTATTTTAAGTAGGTAGTTTTTAATGAAACGATCTATGCTTTTTTATCATTCCGATCTAGACAGCAACTGGGTATCGAACCGTCGATATTCCTGCCAGCCATGGAGGATGCAATGAGCCTCGGATTAACCGCACTTGAGTTGGCAAGAATTCAATTTGCCTTTACTGTTTCCTTTCATATTATTTTTCCTGCAACCTCTATTGGTTTAGCCTGCTTTCTTGCCATGCTGGAATGGAAGTGGCTGCGCACCCAAAATCCAATTTATAAAGACTTATTTAAGTACTGGATTAAGATTTTTGCCGTGGCATTTGCTATGGGGGTTGTTTCGGGCATTGTCATGGCCTACCAGTTCGGGACCAACTGGAGTGAATTTTCACGCATCGCAGGTAGTGTCACAGGGCCACTGCTCACGTATGAAGTCATGAGCGCCTTCTTTTTAGAAGCCGGTTTCTTGGGCATTATGCTATTGGTTGGGGACGGGTCAGCCCCAAAGCCCACTTTTTTGCCACGTTAATGGTTGCCATCGGTACCTGTATTTCCATGTTCTGGATTTTATCCTCCAACAGTTGGATGCAGACACCTCAAGGCTTTGCCATCGAAAATGGCATTATTGTCCCCACAGACTGGTGGGCAATTGTGTTTAACCCATTCTTCCCCTACCGATTTGCCCATATGGCAGCAGCGGCCTTCCTAGTCTCATCACTTTTAGTGGTCGGCACCGCAGCATGGCATTTGCTGAAAGGTCGTCGTGATGAGTTAGTGAAAAAATCTTTTTCCATGGGCTTATGGATGGTACTGGTCACGTCTTGCTTACAAGTTGTGATTGGGGACAACCACGGTTTAAATACCTTAAAACACCAACCTGCAAAATTGGCAGCCATTGAAGGTCATTGGGAAACCAATCGTGATCATGGCATGCCTTTATTACTGTTCGCTTTACCGAATATGGAAACAGAATCGAATGATCTTGAGATTGGTATTCCCAATCTGGGTAGTTTGATTCTGACGCATTCCCTAGAGGGTCAGGTCACTGGTTTAAAAGACTTCGCAGCTGAAGACCGTCCGAATGCACTGATTGTATTCTGGAGTTTCCGGGTCATGGTCGGCTTGGGCATGTTAATGGTTTTACTCTCGTTAACAGCGCTGTGGCTACGTAAAAAAGGCTCTCTATACGAAAGCAGTTGGTTTCATAAATTTGCCATCATCATGGGGCCTACAGGTTATATCGCGCTCCTAGCAGGTTGGGTCACTACAGAAGTTGGTCGCCAGCCTTGGGTGGTGTATGGCGTGATTCGAACTAAAGACGGTTTATCGCATACAGTCACCGCAGATCAAGTCGGCTTGAGCCTGATTATTTTTGTTCTGGTCTATACCGTCGTCTTTGGCGCGGGTATTTACTACATGCTGCGCTTGATCAAATTAGGCCCTGCTTTTTCTACGCCTTTAGATGCCGTGCAAGATACTGGCCCGGGGCATTTTAAAACCCCTTTACGTCCACTCAGTGCTGTTGAAGAATCTATCGAGACCACTGATCCTTCTGCTCAAAATAGTAAGGAGAAACCACATGATTGATCTCGCTTTGGTTTGGGTCGGTATTATCGGGCTCGGGGTACTCATCTATGTGGTTATGGATGGTTTCGACTTAGGCATTGGCATTCTGTTTCCCTTTATGAACGGAACGCAAGAACGTGATGTGATGATGAATACCGTCGCGCCCGTTTGGGACGGTAATGAAACATGGATGGTCCTCGGTGGTGCTGGCTTATTCGCTGCATTTCCTTTGGTCTATTCAACCGTTTTATCGGCACTGTATTTACCCATTATCTTTATGGTGGTTGCCTTGATTTTCCGCGGCGTAGCGTTCGAGTTTCGCTTCAAAGCCACGCGCACCAAATACCTCTGGGATCTCGCGTTTATCTGGGGCTCTATCTTATCGAGCTTTTTCCAAGGCGTGATTTTAGGGGCTTATATCCAAGGTATTCAGACCACCAATGGTATTTACAGCGGTGGTGGATGGGACTGGTTCACGCCATTTACATGTTTTACCGGTCTAGGGGTCGTGGTCATGTACGCCACTTTAGGCTGTGGCTGGCTCATTTGGAAAACCGAAAAAGAGATACAGCAACGGATGTTTCATCTCATGCCTCGGCTGATTATTGCTTTACTCATTATCTTCGGTGCCGTGAGTTTATATACGCCACTGACCCATCCTGAAATTGCGCAGCGTTGGTTCTCTCTGCCGAATCTATACTATTTTAGCCCCGTGCCAATTTTAGTTTTACTGTTTGTAGGCTTGATTCTATCGGCATGCAAAAAGCAGCATGAACTAAAACCGTTTATCTATACTTTGGCTTTAGTCTTTTTGGCTTTTACTGGCTTCGTCATCAGCTTATGGCCCAATATTATTCCGCCATCGGTCACTATTTGGCAGGCCGCTGCACCTGAGTCAAGTTTAAAGTTCACCTTGGTGGGAGCTGCAATTTTAATCCCAATCATCATTGCCTATACCTTCTTGTCCTATTGGGTGTTCCGTGACAAAGTACGTATAGGGGATCAGGGTTATCATTAATTGAGGAGATAGACATGAAAAAATTTGTTGATCGACTCAGCCCACGATTATGGTTTATTTTATTGTGGTGCTTTGGCTTTATTTCTCTCGCACTGATTGCGGGTTTCTTTAAGCTGTTGCTGAGTTTTGCTTACTAAAGCCAGCCAAGCATTTTTTATGAATTAGGCACGGGACTTTCAATACATGTCCTGTGCCTTTTAATTGCAGCGAACCCATATGTATAAATCAGAAAAACTTGCGCTCAGCCTGAAACATTTGATTGAAAGTGGTTTTTGGAAAGCCAACGATAAACTACCTTCACTCCGTCAACAAGCTGAAACATCGGGTTTTAGCCTGATGACGGTGATGAATGCCTATCAGGAACTCGAAGCGCAAGGGCTGATTTATTCACAAGAAAAACTCGGTTACTTTGTGACAGGCGATGCACGCTCAGACAGCAACTCCAATAGTGTCATCCTCAACGAAAAAATTGAAATCAACTCTAAAATTTTCAGATACTTAAAATCGATCCAATCTGAACAAATGGTTCCCTTTGGCATTGCCTTTCCCAACAGCCAACTACTCTACTCTGCCAAGCTGATGCAAACGTTGGGACAACGTGCCAAACACCGTCTCAGTTATGAACAGATGCCAAGTTTACCTCCCGGAAACTTTGAGCTGCGGAAACTGATTGCACAGCGCTACTGTATGCAAGGGATTCCAACAGACCCGTCCGATATCGTAATTACCTCGGGCGGATTAGATGCTTTAAACCTCTCCTTACAAGCTATGACCCAACCGGGTGACTATATTTTACTTCAAAAAACAATATTTTATGGCGCATGGCAAGCGGCTGAACATTTGGGCCTGAAAGTCATTAGTATTCCTGAACATGAAGAACACGGTATTGACCTTGAGGCTTTTAAAGATGCGATTGAGCGTTATCCAATTAAAGTCTGTTTGCTGATGCTCAACAGTCACAACCCTATTGGTTTTACGGTCAGTGATGACATCAAATACCAACTGGCAAAGCTACTGCACGAACGCGATATCTATTTAATTGAAGACGATGTTTATGAAGAGCTTTATTTTGATCATAAAAAACCGCTGTCGATGAAATACTTTGATCAGAAAAATTTGGTTTTACACTGCTCTTCTTTTTCAAAAACTTTAGGTGCGGGTTTTCGGATTGGTTGGGTCTATGCGGGTAAATTTTCGGAGCATATTCAGCATCTACAGCTGATGAGCACGCTTTCCGTCAACTCATTTATTCAAAATGCCTTGGTCGATTATTTATCGCATCGACACTATGAAAAGCACTTAAAAACTTTGCGTAACACCTTAAAACGTCTCAAAAATCAGTATTACACTTATTTATCTGAACATTTGTCTGAAGATTATCAAATTCATTATTATCCATCGGGCTATTTCTTATGGATTACTTTGCCCGAGCAGATCAATGGAAATTTGATTTATGAGCAGCTTTTAGAGAAAAATATCAGCATTGCGCCCGGTTCATTATTTTATCAAACGGACAATGTCCCACATCATATTCGAATCAATTGTTCATTTGAAATCAATGAGCGTATTCAAAATGCCTTAGATGCCTTGATCCAATGTATTTACCCAGAAGCCTTTGAATAAAAGTTAAACGGTTTAAATTAAGACTGATTTAAACCATCTTTTTATTTGAAGAGACTCACTGCCCATACTGCAAATATCACCATCCTAGAGATAAAATGACATGATCAGAGCTGATCATGTCATTCCTCTCAAGCTAGGTATAAGATTTCTCAGCACTCATATTTTGAAAATAGGTGCGATAGATATAGACACAGCCAAGTGAAAAACCAGCCATCAGGCCAGATGCCATAGGTAAATGCATCACACTGTCTTGTGGAAAGACAAAAACCAAAAATGGAAAGGCATATACCGCAGGAATGCGCATATCAAAGAGCTTGAGCAAAAGAAACATCAAGGGCATATATATGAGTGTGAGCAAGATCCAATCTTGAATCCACAACTGCATAAGCACGGCCATTGAAATCGACAGTGTCAACACAGCAACCTGCTTAAGGCACATTTTCAACGAATACATCATCATATTTAATGATTCATACACCACCACTGTAATCGGTGGAATCAGTGCCATCGCTTCAATCTTGAAAATAGCAGCGAGTGCAAAACCGATTAAAGTAATACTGGCATATACACCTATTTTTCGTCGATCAAAATTGCCTTTCCTCTCCACGCCTTGGTTCAGTTTAAAGAGCACAACACCCAACATCAGGATAAAACTGGTGGCAAAAATCGAAATCAAAAACGATATTTCATAGGCTTGGGTCACAATCGGCAAGAAACCCGTGGCCAGTGCGGGCGGCAATATATAGTTAAACATCCGCATCACGAGCAACATGGCACAGAGAACTAAAACTAGTTTGAATAGATATGAAATTGGCATTAAGTTAATACAGAACCCGATTACAGCGGTCAAACTGGGTAAAATAAAAATTTTATCTGGCTGATTCAGCCACTGTTTATCTCGATAGACCCATAGCCCAACGGCCATCGCCGCCATTTCAGGCAGAATAATTTCACGATCATTCAGTCCATAGGCAGCCGCCACCATGAGTACTATAAAGACAAAGGCCGCGAGATAGCTTTTGGGGCTTAAGATTGTCTTTGCATGTGACATAGGATTCATATTCGATTCCTTATTGATTTAAAAAGATATAAAGCCAAGTAAATACTTCGTCACTGCAATCAGCGATGGCGCAAATAGCACCATAATGATTCCTGAAATAATCATCGAGAGACTGGCAATGACGCCTTCCAATTCATGCCGCTGTCTTGCCCGAGCTATGCCCATAGCATGTGCGGCATTACCTAGTGCTGCGCCCGAGGCAAGATGATTTTTATATTTCATCCAAAGCAAAAGGAGATCTCCCAACAACATACCGACCAAACCTGTAATCACAGTAAATAGCGGAATCAGGCTGATAGAGCCCCCCACTTTTTCGGTAAGCACCAAAGCGAAAGGAATCGAAATGGAACGCGCCAACAGGCTATTTTTAACGATGTCATCAAAATCCAATAGGCTCGCCAAAAACCAACTGCTGAAAATACCCACCAACATGGCGAGGCTAGAACTGAAGAGCAACACTTTAAAATGTTGCTGAATCATGCGGCGATAACGAAAAACAGGAATAGCAAAAGCCACCGTGATTGGGCCGAGCATGGCCACCAAATATTGGGTATAAAAGTAATAGTCTTGGAACTGATGCTGTAAAAGAAAGATCAGTACGATGCTCAAGCTAGGAACAACAATAATGGGGGATAAATAGATTTTTTGTGTTCGAACAAAAAGCTGCTTTGCCATGAAATAGCACAGCACGGTCCAAACCAAGTAAAAAATTCCCCAGAATTCAGTCATACTAATCTTCCAGTTTTGATTCTTGATTTAGCACTGGCTGCTTTAACAACAACCGCACGCTATATACAGAAACCATCATCACTAAAGCGGTGCTGATTAAAATCACTAGCAGAATTTTCCAACCACTGGCAATCAATAAATCCTGATATTGAATCACGCCAACCACTGGCGGAATGAAAAACAGCAGCAGTTCAGCCAGTAACAGATCGGCACCGCGTTCAACGTGGGCTAATTTCAACCATTTCATTTCAAGTAAAAACAACAGCAGAAAAAACCCAAGTACCCCTGATGCCACAGGCAAATTCAGCAACTTTTGTAAGACATCAGCACAGCTCCAAACGGCCAAAATAATGATGATTTGGCAGCTCGCAGTTTTTAGCTTCTTCAGCCGATTTCGGGCAGCCAACATCTCAATTTATGTCCGCATAAGCCCGCTCTTTAGACGGCTGGATTGAGACACGTTTGTAGGTTTCTAAAAAAGATTCATGTGCTAAACGTAGATCCAGATAAGTATTTAGAATTTCTTCGAGCACATCGGGAATATCTTCTGCAGGAAATGATGGCCCTAAAATATCACCGATGGATGCATCATGATCTGAGTTACCGCCTAAACTAATTTGGTAATATTCAGCGCCTTTTTTATCGACACCTAGAATGCCAATATTGCCGACATGGTGGTGTCCACACGCATTCATACAGCCTGAAATGTTCAGATCAAGCTTGCCTAAATGATATAAAGCATCCAAATCATCAAAACGGCGAGCAATTGCTTCATACACCGGAATGGATTTGGCATTTGCCAAGGAGCAAAAATCTCCGCCCGGACAGCAAATCATGTCAGTCAGAAAGCCAATATGCGCACGAGCCAAATTGCCACGATCTAAGACTTGCCACAGTTCAAACAGATCCTTTTGGCGTACATCGGTTAAGGCAATATTTTGCTCATGCGTGGTTCGCAGCTCACCAAAGGTATATTGGTCAGCCAAATCTGCAATTAAACGCATTTCATCGGAAGTCATATCCCCCGGTGCTACACCCGCCCGTTTTAAGCTGATCGTAACGATGCGGTAGCCCGCGACTTTATGTGCATGGGTATTGATATTGAACCAGTGTTTAAACTTCGGATACTGTTGGAACAAAGCCTCAAAATTTTCCGCATCTAAAGATTCATAGGCAAACGGTCGAAATACGGCATCCATTTGCGCTAAAACACTAGGCTGAACTTTGAGCAGTGTTTGAGTATGTGCAAACTCAGCTTCAACTTTTTCCGCAAAGCCCGCTGGAGTGAGGGCTTTCACTAAAATTTTAATACGCGCTTTGTATTTATTATCACGGCGACCATGCAAGTTATATACGCGCATGATGGCATCTAAATAGGCAATTAAGTCTTCACGAGCTAAAAATGGCTTAATGACATGTCCCGCTAAAGGGGTTCGTCCAAGACCACCGCCGACTTTAATTTGATAACCTAACTCCCCCGCTTCATTTTCTACCAGATAGACCCCAACATCATGAAAAGTCGTGGCAGCACGATCTTGTTCAGGGTGTGCACAGACCGCAATTTTAAATTTACGCGGAAGGAATGAAAACTCTGGATGAAAAGTACTCCACTGGCGAATTAGTTCACAGGTGGGGCGCGGGTCTGTGAGCTCGCCCTCAACTACACCTGCATATTGGTCTGTGGTGGTGTTTCGAATACAGTTGCCACTGGTCTGAATAGAATGCATGTGTACCGTAGCGAGTTCCTGCAAAATATCAGGAACATCTGCAAGCTGCGGCCAATTCAGTTGAATATTTTGACGTGTTGAAATGTGCGCATAACCACGGTCATACTTCTGTGCAACCTCAGCCACCTTCCGCAGTTGTGCTGAGTTCATTAAGCCATAAGGCACTGCCAAACGTAGCATGGGAGCATAGCGTTGAACATATAAACCATTTTGTAAGCGTAAGGGGCGGTATTCTTCTTCGGTCAGTTTTCCCTCTAAATAACGCTGGGTTTGGTCGCGAAACTGTGCGACACGTTCATTTAATAAATTTTGATCAAAGTCTGTATATAAAAACATGGGGATGACCTAGGTATATGCATCAATATGAAAGAAAAGCTGTTTTGAATGGCGCATCAAAAATGCAAGTTAGGCGAAAAAAGTCGCCTGCTTTCGGGACACGCCATGTTGTAAACAGGTCTGCATATACTCGGCATAGACCGATAACTTTTCATAAATATGCTCGGCATAGAACATATCTTCAACCAACTGGGTCGCTTGCTGCTGGTTATAACTGCCATAACTCAACAATAACTGCGCATTCAATGTGGCGAATTTTTCACATAAATCGATATATTGCTGATCTTTGTTTTTAAAGAACAATTTCCGCATATTCCATTCACTACTGTCGATGATGGCATCTTGTGGATGGGTAGAAATATAGTTAATTTTGACTTTAAAAAACTGTTCCAGCTCTGCAAGTTTTTGTGTATTGAGCACTAATGATGTCACCAAAAAAATCTGAGAGACATCAGTTCGACATAGTGCTTTGATCAATGAAAAATAGAAAAAATCGACATCATTAAATACGCTATCACTCAAATCTAAATAAACATTGAGAGCCTCAAGCACATCATCTATTTTTAGGTTTTGTTTTTGCTCTGCTTGATAGTAACGATTGAGGATATTGAGTACGGTTGGCGTTGCAGGACTGCTATAAATCACAGGATGGTTTAAATTTGCCAAGATAAAAGGCGCAAATAAAAATGCGACCTCGGCATGTTCTGCTTGAATGGCAGACTGCACAATATACTGAACTTTAGCACTTGAAAAATCACGTAAAACTTTAGCACGCAGCAAAGTCGCTTCTAAGTTTAAATACTGCTGCGCAAGTAGATGTTGCAGTTGATCTGAAAGACCCTGCCCCTCAACCAATTCAGAAATTGTATTCAGTTGCTGTGTTATAAACATTACGCCACCATCAAGATTGTGATCCCTTCTTGAGTCAAATTTTCAGCTAGTTTGGTGTGAATGAGTAGCTACAGTAAGGCTTGAAAAAACTATAACAGCGTGCCTCCTTCTCAAGTTTTATGGATACAAAGCCATCAAAATTAGAAAAATAAATTCGTTATATAAATAGGAGCCCAATTCCATCATGGCGTTATTTTGAGTGCCTAAAAATTCAGAAACGACTTTTCTCTTTTCCTATTTCAAGCAGCCTCTTTAGCCATTGAATATAAGGTAGAATCTAGAAAGGAGAATAAAAGTTATGGCTGACAAGACACCTCTAAAGTTGTTTTAATACGCTCTAACACAACAGTGGTTTTAAACCATTGCACATTGGCATTATGATGAAAAAGCTGATCACATAAGGCTTGAAACCGACTCATACTTGGCACCAAGAGTACCAACATAAAATCCGCCTCGCCTGTTACGTAATAGCACTGCTGTACTTCTGGAATTGAAAAACTTGCTTTCAACTCGTCAAGGTCAGTCACATGGGTTTGGTTGACACGAACCTCGACAAAAATCGTAATCACTTGCCCCAATTTGTCGGGATCAAGCAATGCGGTATTGCCAATAATATAGCCACTGTCTCTTAATTTTTGAATGCGACGTTGTACCGAGGCCGTTGATAAATGCACTAAATCAGCCAATTCTCGGAGTGGCGTTAAGCAATCTTTTTGCAGATGCTCCAATAAAGCGAAATCAAATTTATCCAATTGCATGAGCAGCTTCCTGCGAGAAATTTTCTCATTCAAACTAGGGTCTGTTGACATTTACTGTTCATAATTAACCCTATAAAGGTAGCCATAAAAATATACAGGCTAAAGCAACAGAACTTTGATAATTTCTTTTGAGCTTGTCATATCGAGTAGCTATTCCTCTAAATTGCTTTAATCTACAAAACATATTTTCAACTAAATGCCTGATTTTATATAAATACCAGTCCATATGGTCATTGTTCGATTGGCTATTTGTTTTCTTTGGTATATTCGCTTTAGTCCCTGTTTTCCTGATCTGTTCACGCAGTGGTTCTGAATCATAGCCTTTATCTGCACATACCACTTTTGTCTCTTTTAAATCTAATGTTGATATTAAATCAGGTGCAACTTTAACATCATGTGTGGTTCCATCGGTAATCATGAAATCAATAGGATTGCCATGTGCATCAACAATCAAATGTATTTTTGAGGAGTTTCCTCCTACACTTTTAGAAATAGATTGATTCGCTATGCCGGCAGAATGTTGATGAGCACGTACATGAGAGCCATCAATAAAAATCCACTCCATATCGGGGCATGAGGCTAGTAATTTGAATAATCTAAGTAACTTACCGCTGCTTGACCAACGATTAAAACGTTTGAAAATAGAGTTTGAATGACCAAAACAACAAGGAATATCTCGCCACGGACAGCCTGTTCTAATTCTATAGAGAATAGCTTCAATAAAATTGCGTAAATTTGAGTTGTGGTGAATGGATAAATTACGCAGAATAACTTTCAACTTTTGCCAGTGTTGATCTGTCAGCATGGTACGAGGCATAGCGAATAGTAAAATTGGGTTTGGCGATTTGATTTTACTACTTCGCTATTTTTTTAAGCTAAAAGTGTCAACACACCCTAATATATTCAGCATAAAAAAATCCCCCTATCTCATTTGAGTTAGGGGGATTTGAATTAATGAGCTGGCGATGACTTACTCTCACATGGATAACTCCACACTACC
>OERK01000109.1_pt1 | contig 33831 bp, 25 predicted proteins | sample 1540001 | NCBI WGS metagenome assembly OERK01 (sample SAMEA3891246, study PRJEB23780) | metagenome | biome: terrestrial biome; feature: animal house; material: water of meat washing | place: Italy | collected 2015-05-12
CTTTGGCTGTTGGCCGCCACGGCGGACGGTTGCCACGGCTCGCTGGTTGGCGGGCTTGCCAGGGTGAGCAGACGCCAGGTGAGCGCGGCGCTCTGCTGCGCCAGCATGATCAGCAGCGCCAGAAAGAGCACCTGAGTCACTCTGGTCATGGGTAGCCGCCGGCACTGGGCCAGCAGCGTGGTCAAAATGTCATCCCTGAATCGTAATGTCATATTAATCAACAAATTCCAGGTTCTGGTGCGGCTGCGTATTGTGTACGGCGGTTTGCCGCGATACAACGGCTCCGGGCACTCCAATGCGCAAAAATGCATATTTCATCACATCTGGACTGAATGAGTGCTGACAAAAGTAGCAACCCTCAGTCGCGGCACTGGTCATAACCGCACTGTGTGGTGATTGTTTATGCGGCATCCGACAGGGCAGCCTTGCCGGTGATGGCTCACGGGGTCCAATCCTGCAACGCCTTGAGGGCCACACTCTGCCCGGCGACCTGCAGCACGATAGATTGCTGCTCGATGCTGTTGAGCCACACCCCGGGGGCGATCTCGCTACCCTCCCGGTATTCGCGGCCATTGAGCACCACGACCCGCTTGGCGGGGTTGGAGGAGAAAACATGAGAACCGTAGCTCAGTTGCGGCACCTGTTGGCGCACCGACTGCGGAGCGGCACCCAGCGCCATTAACTGGGCCGGTTGCACGTTCTGACTGGCGGCGTTCGGCGTCTCCTGCAATGGCGTTTCATTGAGCGCCCGCATCAGCTGCTCGGCCAGACTCAGCGCGGGGGGATTCCCCTGGCTGGCCGCCTCGTTTCTGGCCACGGCTCTGGGTTGTACCACCGGCTCCGGCAGGGGCGGGGGCAGCGGACGGGTCACCATCGCCTTGGGTTCGACCCGCACGAAGGGCGGGGTGATCACCTCTTTCACCTCCACCTTCTCCTCGATGGGGCGCAGGTGGATCAGATGCCAGCCATAGTTGGCGCCCGCCCCCAGCAACAGGGCAAGGGGAGCCAGCAGCCAGCCGATGCGGCGTGGGCTGCGCTCCTCTTCCCGGGGCATGGGCAAGCCCATGGCCGGAATATGGGCGGAGAGTTGCGGTTGCTGCGCACGGCGCAGCGCCTTGAGCAGGGTAGACATCAGGAGGCCTCCTCCAGTCTGGGCATGGGTTCACCGGAGAGGGCGTTGAGACGCAGCAGGGTGTTGCTGCCCGCGATGCCATCAGGGGTGAGCCCCTGATCCCGCTGGAACTGCTGCAGCTTGTTCTTGAGCTCGCCATCGAAACGGCGCACCTTGCGCTCGGGTTGTTGCAGCGCACGGCTCAGGGCATTGTCGAGCCACTGGATCTGGGTCTGACCGGCATTGCTGGCGATCAGGCTGACGCCCCCTTTCGGCATGCGCCAGAGCAGGGTGTAGCTGCCGCCCCAGTTGTCGCTGAGCCACTGGCGATCCACCTGCCAGCTCTGGTCACCTATCATCAGGCTGGCCTTGTTCGGCCCCAGATTGACCAGGGTCGCGTAGTAGAGGCCGCCAGTCTGGTCAGTGAGCGTGATCATGGCGGGATACTGCAGGGCGCGCAGCTCGTCGAGGCTTGCCTCTCCCTCCTGACAGCGCAGACCGGCACGGGGCGCGTTGTCACAGGTTGCCTCGAACGGTTCCGGTTCATAACCCCAGACCCGATAGAGATTCTGCATGGCGCTGTCGGGGTCGATGGCCTGATTGATCGCCTCGGTCAGCTGCTCCTGCTGCTCGGCGGTCTCGTCGATGGTGACCGGCACCTCGACCTTGACTACCGGACGGGTGGGGAACACGCCGAAAAATTGCCAGCCCCACCAGCCTGCGGCCACCAGCAGGGCGCCCGCCAGCGTCACCATCAGACCGGAGGCCCAGCTTCCTTCGTCCCGAACGCCATTGACCTCGAAGGCGGCCTGGCTGATATCGCTGTGGACAATCTTGTAGCTGCCACGGGCGAAAGCGGCGATCAGGGCGCGGTCGCAGATGAGGTTGATGAAACGGGGGATGCCGCCACTCAGGCGATGAAGCGTCTTGATGGCGCGCGGGGTGAAGATGGGTTGTACGCAGCCTGCAACTTGCAGCCGGAAGCGGACGTAGGCATCCACATCGCTGTGAGAGAGCGGCAGCAGGTGATAGCGGGCGGTAATGCGCTGGGCCAGCTGACGCAGCAGGGGTTGGCGCAGCATCTGTTGCAGCTCGGGCTGACCGATCAGCACCACTTGCAGCAGTTTTCGTTCGTCGGTTTCGAGGTTGGTGAGCAGACGCAGCTGCTCCAGTACGCCGGGCAGCAGGTGCTGCGCCTCATCCACCAGTACCACGCTGCGCTTGCCTGCCGCCAGGTTGGCCAGCAGGTGATCGCGAATAAGGTCGAACAGCCGCTTGATCCCGGCATCTTCGGGATAGGGGAGTTGAAACTCGTCGCAGATGGCGGCCAGCAGATCCCGTTCGGTCAGAGAGGGGTTGAGGATATAGGCGATCTCGGTCTCGGCGGGCAGCTGTTGCAGCAGGCAGCGGGAGACGGTGGTTTTGCCGGTGCCCACTTCGCCGGTCAGCAGCACAAAGCCGCCGCCATCCTGCAATCCATAGTTGAGATGAGCAAGGGCTTCGCCGTGGCGCTCGCTCATATAGAGGTACTTGGGATTGGGCGAGATGGAAAACGGGTGTTCCGAGAGGCCGAAGAACTGTGTGTACATGAGGGTATTCTTTTGTAGCCGGCGACAGATGAAAAATGTCTCCGGATGATAGCAAACCTCGCTTTCATTGGAAGCCATCATTGGCGCCGGAGGGCAAATTGCGGCCTTTTCCTGCCATCTTGTGATCCCGGTTGCGTCATTGGCACGAATCCGGATCACAAAATGACAAAAAACAGCTGTAAATAAAGGGAAATATCAATATGGGCGCGGCGTGGCAAAGGCCGTCAGCATGGCGCTGAACCGGCAATGGTCAGACCTGTTTGTGTACAATTTATGACGCCGGTTGCCCTGTCAGCCATCAGGGCAAGCTGGTCGGAATGTACTTGCTCAGTGGTGATCCTGAAACTGCGCGGCAATCTCCCTGAACTGCGCTTCGCAGGCGAGAAACGCCGCGACAATGCCGGGATCAAAATGGCTGCCGCTCCCCTTCACGATGATCTCCTTCGCTTCCTCATGGCTGAAAGCAGGTTTGTAGACCCGTTTCGAGATGAGGGCATCGTAGACATCCGCTACCGCCATCAAACGCCCGGAGAGGGGAATGTCCTCACCCGCCAGCCCAGCCGGATAGCCGCTGCCATCCCACTTTTCGTGGTGGGTGAGGGAGATCTCCCGGGCCAGCCGCAGGAAGGAGTTGGAGCCCAGCTGCGCCTCGGCACTGGCCAGCGCATCGGCGCCGATCTGCGGGTGGCGCTTCATGATGGCGAACTCCTCGTCGGTCAGCTTGCCCGGTTTGAGCAGGATGGCGTCGGGAATGCCCACCTTGCCCACATCGTGCAGGGGAGCCGACTTGAACAGCAGGTCGATGGTGGCGTCATCGAGCGGATAGCGATCCCAATCGCTGCGACTGAGGTATTGCGCCAGCGCCTTCACGTAGTGCTGGGTGCGGATGATATGGGCGCCGGTCTCGTTGTCCCGGGTCTCCGCCAGCGAGGCGAGGCCGAGGATGGCCACGTCGCGGGTCAGGTTGAGCTCGTCGCTGCGGGATTTCAGCTCGCCGATCATCTGATTGGTGCTGGCGGCAATCAGGCCGAACTCGTCATCCCGGGTGACCGGCACCCGGGCGTCGAAGTCACCACACTGTACTCTGGCCATTGTGCTGGTCTGCTGGCGCAGGGATAGGCCGAGATTGCGACCATAACCGTGAATAATGAGGGCGAGATAACAGAAGGTCACCGTCATTACGAAGGCGATCTCCCACAGGATGTAGTGCTGGGCATCGACCCTCGGCAGGCTGCGCTCCACCGTCACCAGCCACTCCAGATCCTTGTTGAACAGCAAGAAGAAGACGCCCCCCAGCAGGGTGAGGGTCGCCAGGGTAAAGAGGGTGAACTTGCGTGGCAGCGGCATGGCCAGCGGGTGGCTCAGTGCCAGGCTCTGCTCGGCTTGCCGTGCTCTGGCCCGATGCAAGTCTCGCTCCAGAGTCAGATCGGCCGCCACCAGAAAGCCGAGGGTGGTCATCCCCAGCAGCACCTTGAGGTGACTCTCCAGCGGGAAGTCGTGGGCCAGGGCGTTGTAGCCCGACAGCAGCAGTGCTCCCAGCAGGTAGAAACCCACCTCCAGTCCAAACCCGTCCAGCCCGTTGCGCGCCAAGGGCCGCCTTGAGAGCAGCCAATTGCGCACGGCGAACATGATGGCGAACGTCACCAGGGTTGGCCCCAGCAACTGGGGCAGGGTGAGACTCTCGAGAAACGGGCAAACCTGCCAGCCATAGAGACAAAATAGTGACAGGGTTACCCCGTAGTGCAGGGCGCAGCGCCCCGTGATCCTCTGCATATTCCCACCCATGTTGCTGGTTATTGTTATGTCGGCGGGAGGCCCGCCATTACAGGCGCCGCAGCAGCAGGCTACCGATGGAGTAGCCAGCGCCAAATGAGCAAAGTACGCCGCGGGCCCCCGCAGGAAGGTCGCGATTGTACAGATGAAACGCGATGATGGAACCCGCCGAGCTGGTATTACCATAGCTATCAAGAATGACCGGCGCCTCCTGCTGGCTGGCATCGTGGCCCAGCAGCTTGCGACCGATGAACTGGTTCATGGTGAGGTTGGCCTGATGGAGCCAGAGCCGGTTCAGGCTCTCGGCGGGCCAGCCCTGCTCATCGAGCTGGTTGGCTATCTGGTCGCACACCAGCGGCAACACCTCCTTGAACACCTTGCGCCCCTGCTGGCGAAACAGCTTGTCGTCGCCGTAGCGGGTGCGCGGGCTCAGCCGGTTCAGAAAGCCGAAGTTGTTGCGGATGTTGTTGGAGTACTGGGTCACCAGCTTGCTGGCTACCAGTTGCCACGGATTGGCCACCTTGCAATCGGCCTCCCGCTCCAGCAGCACCGCGGTGCAGGCATCGCCGAAGATAAAGTGACTATCACGATCGCGAAAATTGAGGTGCCCCGAGCAGATCTCCGGATTGACCACCAGCGCCAGTTTGGCGGTGCCTGCCGCCAGCATGTCGGCGGCTGTCTTGATGCCGAAGGTGGCAGACGAGCAGGCCACGTTCATGTCAAAGGCCATGCCGCTCGCCCCCAGATAGTGCTGCAGCTCGATGGCCAGCGCCGGATAGGGGCGCGGCATGTTGGAGGCGGCGACGATGACCAGATCGATCTCGCCGGGCTCGCGGCCGGCGGCGATCAGCGCCTGCTCGGCGGCGGCCACCGCCATCTCCACCATGATGGAGGGCATCTCATCGGGCCGCTCCGCCAGCAGCGGCTGCATGATGTCGGGGTTGAGCACCCCCTCGCGGCTCACCAGATAACGGCTCTTGATGCCGGAGGCCTTCTCGATGAACTCGCAGCTGGAGTGCTGCTTGGCGGGGAGCTGGCCGGCGTCGATGGCGGAGGCGTTCTCCTCGTTGTAGAGATCCACATACTGGTTGAAGGCGGCCACCAGCTCTTCATTGCTGACGGCAAAGGGTGGGGTATAGAGGCCTGAGCCACTGATCACGATAGAGGTCATCTTTGCTCCTCGCCGGGTGCGTTCCCGGCTTGTCGGTTTATAGGGGTGAGAGGGTTACAGCTGGTCGATCGCCGCAGCGAGACCCGCCAGAGTCAGCGGATGCATCCGCCCGCCAACCACGTCATTCATCAGTTTGATGGAGGGATGCCAGAGCCACTCCCGGCGCGGGGTGGGGTTGATCCACACCAGTTTGGGAAAGTGCTGCTGCAAGCGGGTAAGCCACACCTGACCCGACTCCTCGTTCCACTGCTCGACACTGCCGCCCGGCCAGGTGATCTCGTAGGGGCCCATGGTGGCATCCCCCACCAGGATCACCCGGTAGTCGCTGCCGTAGGTGCGCAGCAGCCGCAGGGTATCGAACCGCTCCTCAAAGCGGCGGGCGTTATCCTTCCAGACGAAGTCGTAGAGGCAGTTGTGAAAATAGAAGTACTCCAGATGCTTGAACTCGTGGCGCAGGGCGGAGAAGAGGCGCTGCACCTCGGCCACGTGGGCATCCATGGAGCCTCCCACATCGAAGAAAACCAACAGCTTCACCCCGTTGTGGCGCTCGGGCCGCAGCTTCACATCGAGCCAGCCCTGGCGGGCAGAACTTTTTATGGTGTCGTCGAGATCCAGCTCGTCGGGATTGCCTTTGCGCACCCAGCGTCTGAGTTTGCGCAGTGCCAGCTGGATGGCGCGCTGGCCGAGCGGTGAGTCGTCGCTGAAGTTGCGATAGTGACGGGCCTCCCACACCTTGGCCGCCTTGCCGTGCTGCCCCTCTCCACCCATGCGCACCCCCTCGGGGTGAAAACCGCCGTGGCCAAACGGGCTGCTGCCACCGGTTCCCACCCACTTGTTGCCACCGGCGTGGCGCTCTTTCTGCTCGCTTAACCGCTGGTTAAGGGTCTCCAGCAGCTTGTCGAGTCCGCCGAGGGATTTGAGCAGCGCCTTCTCCTCTGGGCTCAACAGCCGTTCGAACTCCTTGCGCAGCCACTCCTCGGGCAGGCTCTCCGGCAGCAGGGGGATGGCTTCCAGCCCCTCGTAGTATTCGGCGAAGGCGCGATCGAAGCGATCGTAGTGGGCCTCGTCTTTTACCAGCAGGCAGCGGGAGAGCTGGTAGAACTCGTCCATATCGACAGCGACCAGCCGGGCTGCCAGTGCGGCGTGCAAGTCCAGCAGCTCGCGCAGGCTGCAGGGGAGCTTGTGGCGGCGCAGGTGGGTAAAAAAGTCGATCAGCATGGGTCAGCTGCCGCGCCGGGCCAGAAAGGCGAGCTTCTCGAAGAGATGCAGATCCTGCTCGGTCTTGAGCAGGGCGCCATATAGCGCGGGCACCAGCTTGCCGGGCTCGCGGGCGCGCATCGCCTCGGGGGCGATATCGTCGGCCAAGAGCAGGCGGATCCAGTCCAGCAGCTCCGAGGTGGAGGGCTTCTTGCGCAGCCCCTCTACCTCGCGCAGCTCGAAGAAGAGATCCATCGCCTCGCCAAGCAGGCTCTCCTTGAGGTCGGGGTAGTGGAGTTTGACGATGGCCTGCATCTCGGCCTTGTCGGGGAAGCGGATGTAGTGGAAGAAACAGCGGCGCAGGAAGGCATCCGGCAGCTCTTTTTCGTTGTTGGAGGTGATGATGACCACCGGCCGCTGGCGCGCCTTGACTCGCTCGCCGGTCTCGTAGACGTCGAACTCCATCCGATCCAGCTCCAGCAGCAGATCGTTGGGGAATTCGATGTCGGCCTTGTCGATCTCGTCGATCAGCAGCACAGGTCGCTGCTCGGCGCTGAAGGCCTGCCACAACTTGCCTTTACGAATGTAGTGGCTGATATCGGCCACTCTGGGGTCGCCGAGCTGGGAGTCCCGCAGCCGGGCCACCGCATCATATTCGTAGAGTCCCTGCTGGGCCTTGGTGGTGGACTTGATATGCCAGGCAATGAGATCGGTGCCGAGATGGTCGGCGACCGCTTCCGCCAGCACCGTCTTGCCGGTGCCCGGCTCCCCTTTGATCAGCAGCGGTTTTTCGAGGGTGATGGCGGCATTGACCGCCATCTTCAATGCATCGGAGGCGAGATACTGGCTGCTTCCTGAAAATCCCATAACGTCGGTTCCTTTGACGATTGGCGCCCGGAGTCAGGGGCCAGAGAGAATAAGCTCTATATGTTGTAATACCATATGGTTATAACGAATAGTCACTTCTCATTCAGAAACCACAGGGTAATCTTGTTTCATCGTCGTAACAAACACAGGGATAGCGCCATGAGCAAAATTTTTGAGGACAACAGCCAGACTATCGGTCACACCCCGCTGGTTCGTCTCAACCGTGTTACCAAAGGCCGCGTGCTGGCCAAGATCGAGAGCCGTAACCCCAGCTTCAGCGTCAAGTGCCGGATCGGTGCCAACCTGATCTGGGATGCCGAGAAGCGCGGCATCCTGACCAAGGGTAAGGAGATCATCGAGCCCACCAGCGGCAACACGGGTATTGCTCTGGCCTTTGTCGCGGCAGCTCGCGGCTATCCCATCACCCTGACCATGCCGGCCACCATGAGCCTGGAGCGCCGCAAGCTGCTCAAGGCGCTCGGTGCCAATCTGGTGCTGACCGAAGGGCCGCTCGGCATGAAGGGGGCCATTGCCAAGGCCAACGAGATCCTCGAATCCGAGCCGGGCAAGTATGTGTTGCTGCAACAGTTTGAAAACCCGGCCAACCCGGAGATCCACGAAAAGACCACCGGCCCCGAGATTTGGGATGCCACTGACGGCGAAGTGGATGTGTTCGTGGCCGGGGTCGGTACCGGCGGCACCATTACCGGTGTCTCCCGCTATCTGAAGCAGACTAAAGGCAAGGCGGTGGTCTCTGTCGCGGTCGAACCGGCCGAGTCGCCGGTCATCAGCCAGAAGCTGGCCGGGGAAGAGATCAAACCGGGCCCCCACAAGATCCAGGGGATCGGCGCCGGCTTTATCCCGGGCAACCTGGACCTCTCCCTCATCGATCGGGTGGAGAAGGTGACCAGCGATGAAGCCATCGAGATGGCTCGCCGCCTGATGGAGGAGGAGGGGATCCTGGCCGGTATCAGCTCCGGTGCTGCGGTGGTGGCTGCCAGCCGTCTGGCCGAGCTGCCGGAATTTGCGGGCAAAACCATTGTGGTCATCCTGCCGAGCGCGGCGGAGCGTTACCTCTCCAGCGCCCTGTTTGCCGGGGTGTTCAGCGAGCAGGAACTGCAGCAGTAACTGATCGGAATCTTTCAAAACAGCGGCGCTCCCAGGAGCGCCGCTTCTTTATGGGCTAGACTCAACCCCTGTTAGTGTCACTTGATCCTTATTTTTTGGGGTAAAATAACAAGTTCCGGAGTGAGAAAAAAAGCAGACATTCCGCTCTAAATCTCATATCCTGTGCGGCGTCACGCGGTGTTTGCTGGCTGGGTATCACAAAGTAACAAAGTGTTATTTTTCGTTATAAAATAATTTCAGGCCAGTCCTGATGCGGCTTGTAGCCCAATAACTGAAAATTGCCAACCAGCGCGCCGATTACTGCACAGAAACTTGACCTGGATTAAACCATTGCGGGTCTGCTTTCGTTACTTTACAACATATCCATACTGACACGGTGGGTCAGGTTGCTTCAAAAACGACCAATCCACCAAAAAATATCAATAATATGGGGTGAAACCATGTACGAGAAGTCTGTTGTTATTACTGCTGAAAACGGCCTGCACACCCGTCCGGCAGCTCAGTTCGTGAAAGAAGCCAAAGAATTCCAAAGCGAGATCACTGTGGTCTCCGGTGGCAAGTCCGCCAGCGCCAAGAGCCTGTTCAAGCTGCAGACCCTGGGCCTGACCAAGGGTACCAACGTAACTATCCAGGCTGACGGCCCGGATGCTCAGCAAGCTGTTGAGAAGCTGGTTGCCCTGATGGACGAGCTGGAGTAATCCAGCTTTAGATTCCTCCCCCACAGTCGTTTTAATAGGAAGGATTATGATATCTGGCATTCTTGCGTCCCCCGGTATCGCATTCGGTAAGGCGCTTCTTCTGAAAGAAGATGAAATCGTTATCAATCAGGGCAAAATCTCTGCTGACCAGATTGATGCCGAGATCAACCGTTTCCTCGAAGCTCGTACCAAGTCAGCTACCCAGCTGGAAGCCATCAAAGAGATGGCCGGTCGCACCTTCGGTGAGGAAAAAGAGGCCATCTTCGAAGGCCACATCATGCTGCTCGAAGATGAGGAGCTGGAAGGGGATATCAAATCCTTCATCAAAGAGAACAAGGCTTCCGCTGACAAAGCCATCTATGAGGTGATCGAACAGTACGCCAAGATGATGGCCGAGCTGGATGACCCTTATCTGCGCGAACGCGCTACCGACTTCCGTGACATCGGTACCCGTCTGGTCAAGAACGTACTGGGCATCGCCGTTGTCAACCTGAGCACCATCGACGAAGAGGTCATCCTGGTCGCCAAAGACCTGACCCCGTCTGAAACCGCTCAGATCAACCTGAAATATGTGCTGGGTTTCGTCACCGACATCGGTGGCCGTACCTCTCACACCTCCATCATGGCCCGCTCCCTGGAGCTGCCGGCCGTGGTAGGCACCAACGACATCACCGAGCGCGTCAAGAACGGTGACATGCTGGTGCTGGATGCGATCAACAACCAGATCATCATCAATCCGACCGCTGAACAGCTGACCGAAGCCAAGAAGTTCCAGGCTCAGTTCCAGGCCGAGAAAGATGAGCTGGCCAAGCTGAAAGATCTGCCTGCCATCACGCTGGATGGTCACCAGGTCGAAGTGTGCGCCAACATCGGTACCGTCAAGGATACCGAAGGTGCCATCCGCAATGGCGCCGAAGGCGTGGGTCTGTACCGTACCGAGTTCCTGTTCATGGACCGTGACGCGCTGCCGACCGAAGACGAGCAGTTCAAAGCCTACAAAGAAGTGGCCGAAGCGATGCCGGATCAGCCGATCATCGTGCGTACCATGGACATTGGCGGCGACAAAGAGCTGCCGTACATGAATTTCCCGAAAGAGATGAACCCCTTCCTGGGCTGGCGTGCCGTGCGTATTTTCTTCGACCGCGAAGACATCATGCACGCTCAGCTGCGGGCCATTCTGCGTGCCTCTGCCTTCGGCAAACTGCGCATCATGTTCCCGATGATCATCTCTGTCGAAGAGTTCCGTAGCCTGAAAGCTACCGTAGAGACGCTGAAAGCCGAACTGCGTGCCGAAGGCAAAGCCTTTGATGAATCCATCGAAGTGGGTATCATGATCGAGACCCCGGCCGCTGCCGTGATGGCTCATCATCTGGCCAAGGAAGTGGATTTCTTCAGTATCGGTACCAACGACCTGACCCAGTACACCCTGGCTGTCGATCGTGGTAACGAGATGATCTCCGCCATGTACAACCCGCTGTCACCCTCCGTCCTGACCCTGATCAAGATGGTTATCGATGCGTCCCACGCCGAAGGCAAGTGGACCGGTATGTGTGGTGAACTGGCTGGTGACGAGCGCGCTACCCTGCTGCTGCTGGGTATGGGTCTGGATGAGTTCTCCATGAGCGCCATCTCTGTACCGCGTATCAAGAAGCTTATCCGCAACACCAACTTCGAAGATGTGAAGGCAATGGCTGATCAAGCACTGAGCTTTGCCACCGCCGCTGAAATCGAAGCATGCGTAGATAACTTTATTAAGCAGAAAGCAGTCTGCTAAGATCGGCTGCAAACAGCGACAAATCATCTCTAGGAGCTTTATATGGGTCTGTTTGATAAACTGAAGAAACTGGTTTCCGACGATAGCTCTGACACCGGCGGCATCGAAATCTTTGCTCCGCTGTCTGGCGAAATCGTGCCGATCGAAGATGTGCCTGACGTTGTCTTCGCCGAGAAGATCGTTGGTGACGGTATCGCCATCAAGCCGGCTGGCAACAAGATGGTTGCGCCGTGCGATGGTACCATCGGCAAGATTTTCGAGACCAACCACGCGTTCTCTCTGGAATCCGACTCCGGTATCGAGCTGTTCGTTCACTTCGGTATCGACACCGTTGAACTGAAAGGCGAAGGCTTCAAGCGTATCGCTCAGGAAGGTCAACAGGTCAAGCGCGGCGACACCATCATCGAGTTCGATCTGGCCGTTCTGGAAGCGAAAGCCAAGTCTACCCTGACTCCGGTTGTCATCTCCAACATGGACGAGATCAAAGAGCTGATCAAAATGACTGGTGCCGTGACTGTGGGCGAGACCCCGGTTATCCGTATCAAGAAGTAATGCCCGGCTGGCTCACGCCAGTTGCGCAGTAAAAAACCGAAGCCTTGTGCTTCGGTTTTTTTATGGCCGCGAGTCGGCTTTCCTTTCTGGTGATCACTCTATTCCGTCGAGATGACAACCCGGTTACGGCCCTGATCCTTGGCCTGATAAAGGGCCCGGTCGGCCATCATCAGCAGATAGTCGATGCTCTCCTGCCCCTTCATGCTGGCACACCCCAGACTGATGGTGAGGGATAGCTGCTTCCCCTGCCATGGCAAGCGGGTGGTACTGACATGCTGGCGCAGCTGTTCGGCGCGCCGTGCCGCCTGTTCAATATCGCAACCAGGCAGGATCAGCAGGAACTCCTCTCCGCCCCAACGGGCCAGACTCTCCCCCGGCAACAGCTGGCCCGCCATGGCGTGGGCGACGGCGCAGAGCGCGGCATCGCCCGCAGGATGGCCGTAGCGGTCATTGACCTGTTTGAAATGGTCGATATCTCCCAACACCACCGAGAGGGGCTCACCTTGCAACCAAAGGGCCTGCAGCTGTTGCTGGGCGCCGCGCCGGTTGGTCAGTTCGGTGAGCGGATCGGTGCAGGAGAGGCGGCTCACCTCTTCCACCATGCACTGCAGGTCGTGGATATCGCGAAAGGTGACGATATGGCCATCCGGGATGGCATCGGCACCCAGCTGGGCAGTGACGATAAACCAGCGCGACTGACCGCTCTTGCAGCGGATCAGCGCAGGCATCTCGGCGACCTCCAGCCCTTGCGACAAGCTCTGTTCCACCTGGGAGTGCCAGGAGTCGATGATGGTGCGGCGATACCCTTCATCCGGGTAGGCGACCTGAAACCAGGAGGCCATGTCCGGCAGATCGTCAAGGTTGTAGCCCAGCTGCTCAATAAAGGCTTTATTCAGGAAGCGGTGGCGCCGCTGCGGGATCATGTCGGGTGAGCAGCCATCGTGACGGGCAATGGATTCGGACACCAGAATAGGCAGCGGGATCACATCGAAGGAGCGAAACAGGATCTGTTGCAGTTCTCGGTCATTCATAGGAAAAGCGGCTCCACGATGCATCTTTTACATGCTTTACCATAGGTCAGACCTGTTTGGTGGTAAACCGATTTATAGCGGTTACGCCGCCGGTTTTTCAGCCAATGGCAAAGGCGAGAAAACGGCGGAGTTGTTTGCCGTGGCCGTATCGGGTGAAAGCTGGGCAGGCTGAGGAGAAGGGGTAGAGCAAAAGGGTCAAAAAAACCCACATGGTCAGGCACATGTGGGTCGGGAAAAACCAGACAGGGTAAAACAGACACTCCCTGTGTCGGTCATCTTCAGCTCAGGTGGAGGTGGTCCATCTGCTGGAGCTTTTCGGGCCAGGGCCCCTGCTGGTGGTCACCAAATCTTCACACGCTCGGAAGGTGGCAGATAGAGCTTGTCTCCCGGCTTGATGGCAAAGGCGCTATAGAAGGCCGGCATATTAGCGACGACGCCGTTGACCCGGTACTCCAGCGGCGAGTGGGGATCTGTCTTGAGCAGAACGGCAGCGAGCTCGGGCCGGTACTTTCCTTTCCACACCTGCGCCCAGCCGATAAAGAAGCGCTGCTCGCCGGTGAAGCCATCGAGCACCGCTGGCAGGCGGTTGCCCAGGGCGAGCCGGTACGCCTTGTGGGCGATGGTCAGGCCGCCGAGATCGCCGATGTTCTCGCCAAGGGTCAGCTGGCCGTTGACATGCTCCCCCTTGATGGGCTCGAAACGGTCGTACTGTTTCGCCAGTTTTTGCGCTCTGGCGGTGAACTCCTTGAGATCGGCCGGAGCCCACCAGTTGTGCAAGGCACCGTTGCCATCGAATTTGGCCCCCTGATCATCGAAACCATGGCTCAGCTCGTGACCGATGACCGCGCCGATGGCGCCATAGTTGACCGCATCATCCGCCTTCAGATCGAAGTAGGGCGGTTGCAGTATGGCTGCCGGGAAGACGATCTCGTTGTTGTTCGGGTTGTAGTAGGCGTTCACCGTCTGCGGATTGTCGAACCACTCCTCCCGATCCACCGGTTGATGGAGGCGGGCAAGGTGCTCGTTGTAACGCACCGTGGCCGCGCGCTGGGCATTGCCGACCAGATCATCGGGACGGATCTCGATTGCGCTGTAATCCTGCCACTGGTCGGGATAGCCGATCTTGACCCGTACCTTCTCCAGTTTCGCCAGCGCCTGCTGTTTGGTCGGGGCAGACATCCAGTCGAGCCCACCGATCTCCTGGCGATAGGCGGCGATCAGATTGCGCACCATGGTCGCCATCTGTGCCTTGGCTTCGGCCGGGAAGTAGCGCTCCACGTAGAGTTTGCCCACCGCCTGACCCAGATAGTCGTCCAGCACCTCCATGGCCTGCTTCCAGGGCTCCCGCTGCCGGGGGATGCCGCTCAGGGTCGTGCCGTAGAAAGCGAAGTGCAGGGCATTGCTCTGGCTGTCGAGATAGGGCGCATAAGTGCGTAGCAGATGGAACAGGCAGTAGGATTGCCACTGCGCGATGCTGGTCTCCTGCATCACGGCGGTCAGCTTCTCCAGATAGTCCGGCTCACTGACGATGATCTCCGTTTCCCCGGCGATACCGGCCTCTGTCAGGTAGCGTTGCCAATCCAGGGTGGGCAGCAACTGACTGAGGCGGGCGATGGGCAGTTTGTTGTAGGTGAGGTTGTCATCCCGCAGCTTGACTCTGCCCCACTGCAGGCTGGCGAGCCGGGTCTCCAGCGCCAGAATGCGATGGGCCTGTTCGCTCGCCCCCTCGACGCCGGCATGGTTGAGCAGGGCGGTAATGAACTGCTCGTAGCTGGCCCGCAGTGTCTTGCTGGCGGCATCTGCTTTCAGGTAGTAGTCCCGATCCGGCAGACCGAGGCCGGATTGCTGCAGGTAGATCCCGTAGCTGTCAGGCTGCTTCTTGTCGGCCATGAACCCGATACCAAAGGGAGCGCCGCCCCCCAGCTTGTTAACACGGGCAAAGTAGGTGGCCAGCGAGGCGCCATCATGGATGGCCATGATCTCGTCGCGCAGCGGCTGAATGGGGGTCAGCCCTTTGGCATCCCGCCCGGCCTGATCCAGATAGCTGGCGTAGAGGTCGGCTATCTGCTGGCGAGGGGTTCCGGCTTGTTGCGGGCGCTTGAGCAGCTCCTCCAGCAACACCTTGCGATCCTCCAGCGACTTGTCCGCCAGCAGATTGCCGATGGTCTGCCCCGGCATGTCATCCGGTATTTGGGTCTGGGCCAGCCAGTTGCCGTTGACGTGGCGAAACAGATCGTCCGCCGCGCGCACGCTGTTATCCATGCTGGCCAGATCCACCCCGGAGTGGCCGCTGGTGGCACCGGCGCATGGGGCGAGGCCAAGCAGGGCCAGCGCAATGAGGCTGGCGATCATGCTGCGTTGCTGTTTCATCGTGTGTGTCCTGTATGGGGTGAATTGGCTGTACCCGATGGTCAATCAGCTGCGAACGACCGAGAGGAAGCGACCGTCGTGATTGAAGGTGCAGGTAAAGTCGACCGCATCATCGTCGGTCTCGTACTGGCCATAGACCTTGTATCTGTGGCCACTCTCTTCTGCCGACTCGGTGGTGATATCGCGCGGGGAGACATGGAATTTGCTGGCTGCTTCCCCCGAGCAGTAACGGGGCATCTTGCTGGTGGCCATATGCTGGTCATCGCTATCGTCATGCTGGCCATCATGCTCGTGTTTGTTATCGCTGTGCTTTTTCCCGGCGTAATAGCCAGCGGCGCCGATGGCACCCAGCGCAGCTGCACCTATCAGGACTTTCTTGGTATCCATATTCTGGCAGCCGCTCAATGCCAGACAGGCGGCCAACCCCATTACCATCAAGGAGTGTTTCATCTCTCGGATCCTTTCAATTATCAAATGAGCAAGTCGGTGTCAGCCGGGCGGTGGTCACAGGGCCCGGCGCTGGAATGGCGCCACTTTGCAATGGTCAGGATGAAGAGGACACTCAAATAAAATTAAAAAAAGTTATAAAAATCCGGGAGCCGGAGCGAGCGCGGTATGGGGGGCGCGGTGAGGGGAGAAGGGCGCAGGTTTCATCCATGCGGTAAGTAGTGGTGTGGGGCAAGTGTTTGTTTTTAGACTTTTATTTCTCTTTATATTTTATCAAGGGTGATGGCTGCCTGTTGTGCGGCGGCCAGCCATGTTGGCAATGGATAACTGTCTCTATCGCCATAAACTGGCATAAAAAAGCCGCTCACCTGGGTGAGCGGCTGTTGCTATCAGATTAATGCAGTTCGCTATCAGGCTGGCTGCTTGCCATCTTCCGCGGGCGGCGGCAGAGCGGCGGAGTTGGACTCCACCTTCTGCTCTTCGCCCTGCATGTTCTTGATGTAGACATCCATCTGGTTGAAGGCGATCTCGATGCCGTTCTCGCGGAACAGCTGGTCGATCTTGCGGTTCAACTCGTCCACCGCCGGGTTGCGATCACCGAGTTCGCTCACGAAGAAGCGCAGCTCGTGATCCAGGGTGCTGGCACCGAAGGTGAGGAAGTAGACGATGGGGGCCGGGTCTTTCAGCACGCGGCTGTTTTCGTCGGCCGCCTGTTTGAGCAGGGTGCGGGTCAGCTCCAGATCCGAGCCGTACGCCACGCCCACCCGCACGATCACCCGGGTGACGGTGTCACTCAGCGACCAGTTGATGAGCCGTTCTGTCATCAGCTGCTGGTTGGGGATGATCACCTCTTTGCGGTCGAAGTCGGTCAGGGTGGTGGCGCGAATGCGGATCCGCGAGACGGTACCGGAGAAGGAGCCGATGGTGACGGTGTCACCGATCCGCACCGGACGCTCGAACAGGATGATGATGCCGGAGACGAAGTTGGAGAGGATCTCCTTCATGCCGAAACCGATACCGACTGACAGACCACCCGCTACCCACTGCAGCTTGTCCCACTGCACGCCCATCATGGAGAGGGCGGTCAGGGAGCCGAAGCCGATCAGCACGTAGTTGAGCATGGTGGTGATGGCGTAGGCGGTCCCCTGAGCCAGGTTGAGCTTGGAGAGCACCAGCACCTCCAGCAAGCCCGGCAGGTTGCGCGCCAGTGACCAGGCACCGCCGAGCAGCAGGAAGCCGATCAGCACGTCACTCAGGCTGATGGGGAACAGCACGGCGTTGGCGCCGGTGCCTTCACTGCGGTGCCACAGCACCATGCTGTCGAGGTAGGAGAAGACCGCGACCAGATCGGACCAGAGCCAGTAGAAGGCGACGCCGAAGATCAGCATCAGCACGGTACGGGTCAGACGCAGGGACTGCTGGCTGACATCCTCCAGATCCATGGGCTGCTCTTCGATGGACTCGCCACCTTCCGCATCTTCCGAAGATTTGTGCTCACGCTTGGCCACCGCACGGCGGTAGGCCAGACGACGGGCAGCCAGCTCCAGACCACGCAGGGCGGTGCGGTAGACCAGGCTCCAGATGATGATGAGGTAGAAGGATTCGATCAGGCGACCGGTCAGCTTCAGCGCGGTGTAGTAGTAACCGAGCACCGCCAGCACGATCAGCGCCACCGGCGCCAGCGCCAGGGCGATGGCGATCAGCGACTTCTGCATGCTCGCCTCGCCCTTGATGCGGGCGCGGGAGATGGGGAACACCAGATAGGCGGCCAGCCCCAGCAGGGTCAGGGTCATGGCCTGGCCGATCACGTCGTTGCCCAGGGTGGAGGGTTCAACCACCGCCTTGGTTGCGAGCATGATGAGCGGCAGCAGTGGCAACCAGATGTAGCGCATGCTGTTGCGCTTGGCCTGCAGCTCCGCTTTCGGGATCCGGAAGTGGGTTTCGGCGATGCCGCCCGGGCGCATCACCGCCAGATAGACGCTGAACACCAGATAACCGAGGGCGAGGTTCAGGGTGATCTGGAACATCAGCTTGGGACTGAGCAGACCGCAGTAGGTGAGCAGCAGACCGCCAGCCAGAATGAACATGCTGCCCGGCAGGCGTTGCAGCACGGTATAGAGCAGGGCGCGCGGGGTGTGCCACTGGCTGTCCTGACGGAAACGGCCAAGGTCCTTGGTGATCTTCTTCTCGCGCTCAACCAGCGCCGGACGTTTCCAGACCAGCAGGCCGCCGATCAGCAGCAGCGGGAAGGCGAGCAGGGAGATCCCCAGCAGCTCTTCGCGCCAGCGTTTCCAGTCCGGTTTCAATACCCAGTCGGAGGCCTGTTTGTAGGCCTGGGCGGGCCAGCTGATAAACCACTTGCTGTCGATGGGCTTGTTGCTGCTTACCCAGAAGATGTGTTGCTGCAGGGTAAATTCGATAGAGGCATAGACCCGCGCCAGCTGCTGCTGGGTCAGCTGCAGGCTGATGGCGTTGGTGAGCTGGCTGTCGAGTTGGCGGTTGAGCTGATCGAGCAGATTGATGCGGGTGTCGAGCAGCTTGGCAAGGCTCTCCTTGTCCTCCTCGCTGACCGGATCCTTGCTGCCGGCGATCAGATTGTCCAGATAGAGGTTCTTCTGGAACAGCTGGTCACGCTGCTGGCTCAGTTCAAACTGGGCCAGATGCAGATCGGCGATCTGCTCTTCCAGGTTTTTGACGGCGATGGTGGGCGCCGCTTCCAGCTGCTGGTAGAGCTGATAGAGGATGCGTGACAGCAGCAGATTGCCCTTGAGCATCTGCACCTGTTCATTGAGGTTGCGCTCGGTCTGGATGCCGCGCTCCAGCCAGCTCTTGGCTTGCAGGTTTTTCTGGACCAGCGAGTTGAGGCTGGTGGTGGCACCGATCAGCTGCTGGCTGAGCTGGTGGTTGAGTTCCTGCTCTTTTTGCACCAGCGGGCTGTCTTCGGTCGCCACCAGTTCACCGGTCTGCTCGGCGGTTTTTTCGGTGTCGCCGAGGCGCTTGGCGCTGCTCTGATCCTGCAACAGCTGCAGTTTCTGCTCTTCGCTGGCGAGACGGGCACTCTGGTAGTCGCGCTGCTTGATCGCCAGATCCTGCATGCTGGTACGGTTATCCAGCTCCTTTTGCAGGTGGGCCAGTTGCAGGTCGAGCAGGGCCAGCTCGGCACCGAGCTTCATCTTCTCGGCGCTGGAGACGCTTTCACCGGCGTTGAGGCGGGTACGGATCTCCTGACTGCGCTGGTAGGCACGGCTCATGCTGGCCTGGGCCCGCTCCGGCAGGGTCTGCAAGCTGGTGAGCTGGCTGCCGATGGCGCCGAGGGCCTCCTGGGCCGCCTGCATGTTGGCCAGCACTTCCGGCTGACGGCTGTCGAGCTCTGCCAGACTCATGCTGGCGTATTCGCTCTTGATCTGCTCGGCACTCTTGCCCTTGGTCAGGGCATCGAGCTTGGCGCTGATCTCTCTGAGTTCGGTGGGCAGGTTGCGGATCCGCTGGGCCTGGGTCTTGGCCTTCGCCTCTTCCTTGTCGATGCTGTCGAGCAGGGCGAGGGTTTCGGTCAGCAACTTCTGATCCGCTTGCTGACTGACGGTCAGGGTCTCTGATTTACCCAGACCATCCAGCGCTCGCTGAACTGCGTTGCGAGAGGGGACATCTTGCGCCATGGCTTGCGGGACGCAGAGGCTGGCGATTAAACAGAGCAGCGGCAACAGGGTGGCCGAGACTCTTTTAAAACGTATTGAGGGCATATAACTTCCGGGTTATTACGCGATATTCGGGAGATTTCCCGCATAGATTAAATTCGCGTGGATTCTAACACCGGGCTTGTCAGGTAAGCAGGGGGGAGGGACAAAAAAAACGGCGCCCGCAGGCGCCGTTTTCAACTCGTTCAGCTCTGATTAAAGAACGTGAACAGAAGCGGTGTTGGTGGTGCCGCTCGGTACCAGAGCACCGGAGACCATCACAACCACGTCACCTTTCAGACCCATGCCGATTTCCAGCGCGGCTTCTTTACCGATGCGATAGAAATCGTCGGTAGAGGCGATGCTGTCAACCACGTGAGCAACCACACCCTTGGTCAGAACCAGCTGGGCAGCAGTTTTCTTGTTGGTGGTGATAGCCAGGATCCAGGCTTTCGGGAAGTACTTGCGAATGGCCTTGGCAGACTTGCCGCCTTCGGTAGCAACCACGATCAGCGGGGCGTCCAGCTTCTCGGAGGTCTCTACGGCGCCTTTACATACGGCTTCGGTGATGCGCAGCTTGTTGCTGTCGTTGGCAGCAGACAGGTTGGACGGCATCACGGCATCGGTACGCTCGCAGATGGTGGCCATGATGGTCACGGCTTCCAGCGGGTACTTACCCTTGGCGGATTCACCGGACAGCATCACTGCGTCGGTACCGTCCAGGATGGCGTTGGCCACGTCGCCAGCTTCGGCGCGGGTCGGACGCGGGTTCTTGATCATGGAGTCCAGCATCTGGGTGGCAGTGATAACCACTTTGCGGGCTTTGTTGCACTTGGCGATGATCATCTTCTGGGCGAAGATAACTTCTTCAACCGGGATCTCTACACCCATGTCGCCACGAGCAACCATGATGCCGTCGGAAACAGCCAGGATCTCGTCGAAGTTGTCCAGACCTTCCTGGTTTTCGATCTTGGAGATGATCTGGATGTTCTCGCCACCGTGGGCTTTCAGGTGCTCACGGATTTCCAGAACGTCTTCTTTCTTACGGATGAAAGAAGCAGCAACGAAATCAACGCCTTGCTCGCAACCGAAGATCAGGTCGCGCTTGTCTTTCTCGGCCAGGGCCGGCAGCTTGATGGAGACGCCCGGCAGGTTAACGCCTTTGTTCTCGCCCAGGTCACCGTTGTTCAGCACTTTACAGATAACTTCGCGCTCGGTGATTTCGATAACGTCCAGACCGATCAGGCCGTCATCAACCAGGATGCGGTTGCCGACGCGCAGATCGTTGGCGAAACCTGCATAGGTCACGGCCACTTTGTCTTTGTTGCCAACCACGGTCTGGTCGGTGGTGAAGGTGAAAGTCTGGCCAGCGACCAGCGCGACGTCGTTGCCGCCTTCCAGCTTCATGGTACGGATTTCCGGACCCTTGGTGTCCAGCAGGATAGCTGCGTGCTTGCCGGTCTCGGCCATCACAGCGCGCAGGTTGCTGATGCGGCTGCCGTGCTCGGCGTAGTCACCGTGGGAGAAGTTCAGGCGCATGACGTTCATGCCGGCGTCCAGCATTTTGGCCAGCATTTCTTTGGATTCGGTCTTCGGACCGATGGTGCAGACAATTTTGGTCTTTTTCATGTCAATCTTCATGGTTAAGGAATTTCCGCCGAGCAATATACACCAGTTTTTGGAATCTTTTTATGATCCAGAAACAACGTTTTGACCAGATAACGTTTTCTTTTCAGGGATAACGTTTTCCTGTGAGTCACATTTTAGAGCATACGGCCACAGGTTCGGGCTGAAGGGATACAAATGTTGCCATCTGTGGTTGTTTGGCCGGGTTGAGGTTCAGATGTTGTAAAATGACCACCCGTCCGCTGTCACCGTCTTGTCACCGGCTTGCGCAAAAATGTTAGTTCATTGGCGCACGGGTGAAGGAGGTCGGGATGAAAAACAGCCATGAAACCGGATGGGCTCTGCTCTTGCTGGGCGCCGCCCTGCTGCTGGTTCAGACGCTGCCAGCCCGCTACTGGCCTGATAATGCGCGACTGCTGGCGATTTTCTCCCTCCCAGTGAAAGGGGAGGCGGCCGCCGAGGGATTGGCGTGGCGAGAGTGGCAGGATCACAGTGCAGCGACCCGGATGGCGCTTCGTGCAGCCCGACCGCTGCCGGATGCTCCTCAGCCTTGATATCTATTGCTGCTTACCGGTCGTGAAAGCGTGAAATTATCAACCATTAGTTGATAGTTCTTATCTATCTTGCTGGATTGTTCACCTTTAATGGCAGGGGGATAATCGATTCCAACAGCGATATCCCCTCCGGTATCGCCCCCTGATACCTTGTTGGAGTCCGCTTTATGTCCCTCGCCCCCGTCTGGTTTATCTCTCACGGCGCACCGGATCTGGTGCTGCGTGAGCAACCCGCCACCCGCTTTCTGCGAACCCTGCGTCTGGGTGAGCTCAAGGGGCTGGTGGTCATCTCCGCCCACTGGTTCAGCCGCGAGCTGCAGATCAACGTCGAGCCCAAACCGGCCTTGATGTACGACTTTTACGGCTTTCCCGAGCCCCTCTACCGGATGCGCTGGCCTGCCAGCAGCCCCGAGTGGCTGCAACAAGGGGTGAGCGACCAGCTGGCACTGGCCGGACTGACCGCCACCCCGGTGCGGCGCGAGCTGGATCACGGGGTCTGGTCGCCGCTCTCCCTGATCGACCCAAACAGCGAGATCCCGCTGGTGCAGATCTCCATTCCCGCGAGCTTCACCCCGGCCCAGTTGTGGCAACTGGGAGAGGTATTGGGGGCGCTGCGCAGTCAGGGGATTGGCATCCTCGCCTCCGGCGCCATCACCCACAACCTGCGGGCGCTGGCACCGGAAGGCTCGCCAGTGCCGGAGTGGGCCAGCCAGTTTGTCGACTGGCTGGAGCAGAAGATGGCCGACGAGGATCGTCTGGCGCTGCTCGACTATCGCCAGCAGGCCCCCGGAGCGGTGGAGTCCCATCCCCACGATGACCACCTGCGCCCGCTCTTTGTGGCGTTGGGGGCGGCCGATGGTGTGGCGCCGACCCGGCTGCACGAGAGCTGGGATGGCGGCAGCCTCTATATGGGCGCCTACCGCTTCGGCTGATAGCCTCTCAACAAGACCCCGCCAATTGGCGGGGTCTTGTTATTTACGGTGTAGTGATTTAGCCGATGGTACTGGTGATTGAGCCGAAGGCTCTCAGGGAACCACTACCCGGCTCTCGCCGCCGCCGAGGGCTTCGACCCTGATCTGCACGCCGATCCGCTCCACCAGCGTCTGGACGTGGGAGATGACCCCGATCTGGCGACCGGCGGCCTGCAGGGAGTCGAGGCTGGCGAGCGCCAGATCCAGACTGTCCGGATCCAGGGTGCCAAACCCTTCGTCAATAAACAGCGACTCGACCTGGGTCTGCCGTGACGAGAGGCTGGAGAGGGCCAGCGCCAGCGCCAGCGACACCAGAAAACTCTCGCCACCGGAGAGGGAGTCCACCGAGCGCACCTCGTCCCCCATGTCGAGATCCACCACTTGCAGCGCCAGATCGGTGCCGGGTACCCGCTCCAGCCGGTAGCGCGGCGACAGCTCGGCGAGCTGGGCGTTGGCCTCCAGCAGCAGACGCTCGAGGGTGAGGCTCTGGGCGAAGGTGCGGAACTTGGCGCCGTTGGCCTGCCCGATCAGATCGCACAGCTGCTGCCAGTGGTCGGCCACCGCCTGCTGGGCGGCCAGCTCCTGTTGCAGGCTGCCCGCCTTGAGGGCGGCGGCTTCGGCCTGTGCCAGCTTGCTCTTGCACTCGAACAGCTGCTCTTCAAGGGCGCGACAGCGGGCATCGAGTGCCGCCAGTTGATCGCTCAGCTCTGCATCCGGCAGGGCGGCCAGCTCGGGGTGGTGCTCGCGATAGCGATCCCGCTTGCTCTCCTCCAGTGCCAGCGCCCGTTGCCGCTCGGCAAGGCGGGTACGCGCCTCGCCAAGGGCATCTTCCAACCCTTGCAGGGCCGTGCGGCGAGCCTTGAGTTCATCGGGGGTGATGGCGAGCAGACGGCGCAGGTCGTATTCGGCGATGCCGAGGGTACTGGCGTGGGCAGCCCAGCGCCCCAGCACCTCCCGCTTGCGGCGGCTGCTGGTCTGCTTTTCCTGCTCCACATGGGTGAGGCGGGTCTTGAGCTCGGTCTGCCGCTCCCGCAGAGCGCGGGCGCCGCTTTGCATCAGCTCCAGTTCGCTGGCGAGTTGTTGCAGCCGCTGTTGCCAGCGGCTCTCGACCAGCGGGATCTCCTCGCCATTCAGACAGGCGGCGCGGCTGGTGAGCAGCCCCTGCCGCTGCTGTTCGTGCTCCTTGTAGTCCCGCTCGAGTTTGTGCAGCAGCTCGCGCTGGGTCTGCAGGCGCGCCTCCTGTGCGCTCAGGGCCGGGGTGAGGCTGGCGATCTCGCTGGCCAGCCGCTCCCACTCGCTCTGGCCGTGCAGCCAGGCTTCGCAGGCTCGCTGCCACTCGTGCCACTGCTGGCTGCCGAGCCACTGGCGCCACGGTTGGCCGCCCATCTGCTCGTCGAGGCGGTGGGCGCCTTGCTCAAGGCGCTGGCGCAGGGTCGCCTCCTGCTCGCCCATCCCCTTCACTTCCCCTTCCAGCGCGATGCGCTGGCGATCGGCCTCCTGCCACTGCTGGTCAAACTGCTGGTGTTGGGCCGCCAGCTGGCTCAGTTGCTGACGCACCCCTTGCAACTGTTGCTGACCGAGCTGGGCCTGACGCAGCAGCTGCTGGCTCTGGGCCAACCCCTGCTCCAGCGCCTGGCCACGGCCAAGCAATGTGCTCATCAGCTCGTTCCACTCAATGGGGCTTTGGCGCAGCGGCAGCGGATGGCCGAGCAGGGTATCGCCCCCCAGCTGTTGCCAGCGCTGGGTCAGCTGCTCGGCGCGGGTTTCCAGCTCCGGCAGATGTTGCTGACGCACCGCCAGCTGGCGGGCCAGCTCCTGACGCTCGCTCTCGCACTGAATGTATTGATGATTGAGCCGATCCCATTCGAGTTCGAGGCTTCTGACCCGCTCCGCCAGCTGACCCAGGATCCCCGCCACCTGGGGCTGGCTCTGGCTGTAGGGGTGCTCCCCGGAACCGCACAGCGGGCAAGGTTCGCCATCGCTCAGGATATGGCGATACTGCTCGAAGCTGGCGATGGCGCGGGACTGCTCCAGCGCGTGGCGCGCCTCATCCCGCTGCAGGGCGAGCCGCTCGCGGGCGGGGGCCAGCTCTTCGCCTAGGGTGGCGAGCTTGCCCAGCGCCTGCTCCAGCTGGGCAATCTCCTGCTGCAAGCGGCCATGCTGTTCGCCGTGGTTGCGGCCATAATCGGCCAGCTCCAGCAGCTGGCGCAGCTGACCCAGCTGTTCGGTCTGCTGCTGCCACTGCTCCTGCGCCTTGGCGAGGCGGCTCTCCCACTGCTGCTCCTGCAGCTCGTTCTGTTGCTGTTGCAGCCGAGCTTGTTCATGTTGCCAGTAGTCGCGCTCCTGCTGGCCTTGCTCCAGCTGGCGCTGCAACTGTTGCAGGGCGCGCAGCTTGTGATCCCGCAGGGTGAGCAGTTGCTGCAGCTTGTCGGCATCCTCGGCCCAATCCTGCATGGCGGTGAGCAGGGGCTGCCACTGGCGGGCAACCGGTGCCAGCTCCTTGTGCTCTTCGAGCCAAAGGCCCCACTGCTGGTGCTGCTGCTTGAGCAGTTCCACCTGTCGGCTCTGCTCGCGCCAGCCCTGCTCCAGCGTGAGTTGCACTTCTCGCTCCTGTGCCCCCTCCTGCTGGATCTTCTGCAACTGCTGCACTTTTTCCCGGATGCGGGTATCGAGCTCCTGCGCCCGCTTGAGTTCGGGTTGCAGGGCGCCCCATTCCCGCTCGGCGGCGATCTTCTCCGCCAGCAACTGCTGTTCGGTCAGCGCGCTCTGCTGGGTCTGCTCCTCGAGCTTGGCCAGCTCCGGCCCCAGCTCGGCGATCACCTTCTCCTGCTGCTGCACTTCCAGAGTGAGGCGGGCCAGCTCGTCGTGATCGGCGCGGGCCACCTGGGCCTGTTCGGCACGGGCAAACTCCTCGCGCTCGGGGGCCGCGGCGCCGTGGGCCTGCAGGGCGGCATCGAGCGCCGCCTGTCCCTCGGCGCAGCCCTGCAGCTGGGCGGCAATGCGGCTGTTGAGGTCGCGCAAGTCCTGCATCAGCTGCTGCTGTTGCTGCTCGTGCTTGAGGGTGGTGGAGAGGCTCACCTGCTGGCTTACCCACTGTTCGCGGGTCGCTTCATCCATCAGCGCCACGTCGCCGAGGCGCTGGGCGATGGTGGCCAGCTTCTGCTGCTCTTCCCGCGCCCGTTCATAGGTCTGGATGGAGATGGCGGAGTAGAGCTCGGTGCCGGTCATCCGTTCGAGCAGGGCGGAGCGCTCGTTGGCGTCCGATTTGAGGAAGGCGGCAAACTCCCCCTGCGGCAGGATCACCGCGCGGCGGAACTGCTCCCAGGAGAGACCCACCAGCTCGTCGATGCGATCCTGCAGCTCCCGCTTGCTGCCGGAGAAAACTTGCCCGGACTCCACATCGGTCAGGGTGCGCTCTTGCGCCTGAAAACGCCCCTCCGAGCGGTTTCGCGCCCGGCGCACCGCCCAGCGGGCCAGCCAGATGCGACCATCGCAGCCACGAAACTGCACCTCGGCAAAACCGCTGGCGTGGCCGCGACTGAGGATGCCGCGCACGTCGTTGGCCTTGAGCTTCTCCTCGTCATCCATGCGGCCCACTTCGGCCACGTTCTTGCGATTGGCGATAAAGCGCGGCATCTCGTCGTAGAGGGCCAGACAAATGGCGTCGAGCAATGTGCTCTTGCCCGCGCCGGTGTTGCCGGTGATGGCAAACAGACCGGCGGCGCCGAGCGCCCCCCTGGTAAAGTCGATGGTGAAGGGGCCGGTCAGACTGGCCAGATTCTCACCTGACAGAGACAAGATTTTCATTGGTTTGACTCCTTCACCTGCTCCAGGATCTCTTCAAACGAGGCAACCAGCCCAGCCTCGGGCTCCCCTTCAAACTGGCGCTGATAGCAGAGGCGAAACACCTCGGTGGGGGAGAGCTCATCGAGCCTGCGCCGCTCGCGACCATCGGCCAGCCCTTCCCCCGAGCCCTGATACTGGGTGCTGATGCGGGCCAGACGCACCGGTTTGTCTGCGATGGCCGCCAGAATGCGCTCGCGGATGCGGGCCTCGGGCTTGGGCAGCAGCAGCCGCACTTCGAGGAAGGGTTGTGCCTCTTGTGGACAAGCAGGCAGCTCGAGCGATGCGATGGCGTTCAGCGCGTCGTCGAGGGTGCTCTGGGGCAGGCGGATCATCTCCACCGCGCGGGGCACCGGGATCCGCTCCAATCCGGTCAGTTTGCCTTCTGCAAAGGTCACTTCCAGCACCTGATGGTTGTAGTTGGCTTCGGCAAGCGAAAGCGGCAGCGGCGAGCCGCTGTAGTGCACCCCCTCGGCCGGGCTCTGGGCCAGATGGAGGTGGCCGAGCGCCGTGTAGTCGGCACCGGCAAAGAGTTCGGCAGGCAGGGCGTGCTGGTTGCCGCCAAGCACCCGCCGCTCCGACAGCTCCGAGAGCTGGCCCGCCGCCAGATAGGCGTGGCCCATGGCGATGAGCGGCAGCTCCTCCCCGCAGCGGGCGCGCCCTTCGGCCAGCACCTCGGCGTAGATTTGGCGTACCCCTTCGATCAGCCTGTCCTGCCCCTCTGCCAACGGCTCCACCCGCAGATCGCTGCTGCGCAGGAACGGCACGGCGGCGCACCAGGCGGCAATGTTGCCCTCCCGGTCTTGCAGCGGTACCAGCAGGCGGTCGGTCTCGAGCTTGCCCTCACTGTCGCGGCTGATGCTGCCCACCAGATGCAGATCAAAGGCGCGCAGCAGCTCGTGGGGGGCATCGAGCTTGGAGGGGGAGTCGTGGTTGCCGCCGATCAGCACCATGTTGAGGCGGGGCATCTCGGCGCGCAGCCGCGCCAGAAAACGGTAGAGTTGTTGCCAGGCGCTGGCGGGGGGATTGGCGGTATCAAACAGATCGCCCGCCACCAGCAGGGCGTCGATCTCGCGCGCCTTGAGGGTGTCGCTCAGCCAGTCGAGGAAGGCATCGTGTTCAAAACGGCGGTCATGACCATGAAGTTGATGGCCAAGGTGCCAGTCGGCGGTATGGAGGATTTTCATTGGAAAGCAGCCCGGTTGCAGGGACGGTGCCTGGGGCACCCGATGAAGACAAGATGAGGATGCCCCGTGCTTTTTTCAAGTAAAACAGGGGGCTGGCATCGATTCAGGCCGGTTCGCAGCACATCCGGTATTGGGGGTGGCCGGTGAGGGGATCGGACTCCTCGGCCTCGATGACGAAGCCGTGGCGGCGATAGAAACGCACCGCCTGATCATTCTCGACAAAGACCCGGGCGTGGAGCGACGCCCCCTGACGCTTGGCCTCCTGCAGCAGGGCGTGGCCGACACCGCGGCCCTGACGGTCGGGGCGCACGAACAGGGCGGCGAGATAGTTGTCCACCAGTGCCATGAAACCGAGCAGATCGCCGCGCTCCTCGAACACCCAGATGGCGGCGCGATCGAGATAGCGGGTACGCAGATCCTCCTGGGCCTGCCACCAGCAGGAGGCATCGACGAAATCGTGGGCCTGCAGGGAGGCCAGCAACCAGATTTCGACGATCTCTTCCATGTCTTCCGGGCGACTGGGCCGCAACATACCTTCATCCTTATTAACAATTTACTTTCGCAGTCTAGGAGAACTTGATGAACAAACTGGTGACATAAATGAGACCCTGTGAGGTCGATCGCCCTTTATTTAGCGAGAATGATTGGCTGATCACAAAGCGCCTCTCTAGTACAATGCCCGCCGGACAATCTAGAGACCGAGGACGCCATGTGGTTTAAAAACCTGCAGATTTATCGCTTTACCCGCCCCTTTGACCTGACCGTGGATCAGCTGGAAACCCAGCTGGAAGCCTGTGCCTTCACCCCTTGCGGCAGTCAGGACATCTCCCGTTTCGGGTGGGTCAAGCCCCTTGGCAAATTCGGCTCAACCCTGACCCACTCTGCCTCCGGCCACATCCTCATCTGCGCCCGCAAAGAGGAGAAGATGCTGCCCGGTACCGTGGTCAAGGAGATGCTGGCCGAGAAGGTAGAGGCGATCGAGTTCGAACAGGGACGCGCCCTCAAGAAGAAAGAGAAGGAAGCGCTGAAAGAGGAGATCCTCCACACCCTGCTGCCCCGTGCCTTCAGTCGTACCAGCCAGACCTTCGCCTGGATCAATCCGGCCGACAATTTGATGGTGGTGGACGCAGGTTCTGCCAAGAAGGCGGACGATCTGCTGGCGCTGCTGCGCAAATCCATCGGCTCCCTGCCGGTGGTGCCGGTGGCTCTCAAGAACCCGCCCGAGATCACCATGACCGAGTGGCTGAACGAGGGCAACCTGCCTGCCTCCTTCACGCTGGAAGATGAAGCCGAGCTGCGCAGTGCCATGGAGCACGGCGGCATCATCCGCTGCAAGCAGCAGGATCTGATGACGGATGAAATCAAGAACCACCTGGCCAACGACAAGCTGGTGACCAAGCTGGCCCTCAACTGGGGCGAGACCGTCAGCTTCGTGCTGGGGGATGATCTCTCCATCAAGCGCCTGAAATTCAGCGAAGAGCTGCGCGAGCAGAACGACGACGTCACCAGCGAAGATCCGGCCGCCCGTCTGGATGCCGACTTCGCACTGGTCACCTCCGAGCTGGCCCAGTTTATCCCGGCGCTGTTTGCCGCCCTGGGTGGCGAAGAGCAGTCCATCTAACCGGACTTGCGCCTGTTTGGCCTCTGCCATCCCATCGTAAAAGCCGCCTTCGGGCGGTTTTTTTATATCTGTTACGGATAGCCATTATTGATAGATGAGTAAGATATTGATCTTGTTCAATAACTTGAGCTGTCAGCGCCAATCGTGACATAGTCCCTCTTCATGGTCATAAAACAGACAAGGAGAGTGTCATGTTGCGCAAACCTCTGGGGCTGGCTGTCGCCCTTGCCCTGCTGGCCGGTTGTGCCAGTGACAACGGCTTTCACTACACCCCGCCAGCCCAGACCCTGATCGCGCCGGAAGCCGCCAGTGGCTGGACCGACAAGCAGGGTTGGCAGGGCCATGACTTCATGGTGGCGGCCGCCAACCCGCTGGCGGTGGATGCGGGCTACCAGATCATCAAGGCCGGTGGCAGTGCCGTCGATGCCGCCATTGCGGTGCAGCTGGTATTGACGCTGGTGGAGCCGCAATCCTCCGGGATCGGTGGCGGGACGCTGCTGCTGGTGTGGGATGGCCGCAAGGTGAGTGCGGTGGATGGCCGCGAGACGGCGCCGGCTGCCGCCACCGACCAGCTGTTTATGCAAGATGGCAAGCCGCTGGCGTTTTATGACGGGGTGGTCGGGGGCCGCTCGGTCGGCGTTCCCGGCACCCTGCGCGCTCTGGCACTGGCCCATCAGCGTTATGGCAAGCTGCCCTGGGCTGCGCTGTTCGAGCCCGCCATCACGCTGGCAGAACAAGGATTTGTGATAAGTCCACGGCTGGCCACATTGCTGGCCAAGGATCCCTATCTGGCACGGGATCCGCAGGCGCGAGCCTACTTCTATCAGGCGGATGGCAGCCCCAAAACGGCAGGCACCCGGCTGACCAACCCGGCGCTGGCCAAGGTGCTGCGCACTCTGGCCACAGAGGGGGCGGATGCCTTCTATCGGGGGCCGCTGGCGGATGCCATGGTGGCCAAGGTACGCCAGCATCCCACCAATCCCGGGGTACTGGCGGCCACCGATCTGGCCAGCTATCAGGCCAAAGTGCGGGATGGCCTCTGCTTTGACTATCGCCAGAGCAAGATCTGCGGCTTTCCCACTCCCTCGTCCGGCACCCTGGCGCTCGGCCAGATCTTCGGCATGCTGGAGAGCCGCGATATGGCGGCCCTCAAGCCGATCACCACGAAGGAGGGGGGACTGGCTGCTTCCAGCGAGGCTATCCACCTCTACAGCGAAGCGGCGCGTCTGGCCTTCGCCGATCGCAACCAGTACGTCGCCGACAGCGATTTTGTCAGCGTGCCAGTGAAGGGGCTGCTGGACAAGGGCTATCTGGCCGAGCGGGGCAAGCTTGTCGGTCAGCACTCCATGGGGATTGCCAAGCCCGGCACGCCGCCACTGGCGCTGGCACGCGGCAAGGATGCGACTCCGGAACTCCCCTCTACCAGCCATGTCTCGATCGTCGACAAGGCGGGGATGGCCATCTCCATGACCAGCTCCATCGAGGATGGTTTCGGATCGCGTCAGATGGTCAACGGCTACCTGCTCAACAACCAGCTCACCGATTTCTCCTTCACCTCGGTGGATGCCGCCGGTCTGCCGGTGGCAAACCGGGTGGAGCCGGGCAAGCGGCCCCGCTCCTCCATGTCACCCCTGCTGGTGTTTGACAAGCCAAGCGGCGAGCTGACCATGACGCTGGGCTCGCCGGGGGGCTCCGCCATCATCAACTACGTGGGCAAGACCCTGCTCGGCACCCAGGATTGGGGCCTGAACCTGCAACAGGCCATCAACCTGCCCAACTTTGGCAGCCGCAACGGCCCCACCGAGCTGGAAGCGGGACGCACCCCCATGTCGGTGGTCGAGGGATTGAAGGCGAGGGGACATGAGGTGGTACTGAACGAGCAGACCTCCGGCCTGCAGGGGGTTGAGCGCAACGCTGGTGGCTGGTTTGGCGCAGCGGATCCGCGCCGGGAAGGGATCGCCAAGGGGGAGTGAGGTTCCCATAGCAACAAGGCCAGCATGATGCTGGCCTTGTTGCTGATGGTGCATGGCAGAGCGAGTTACTGGATACCCAACAGCTCCACGTCAAAGATCAGGACTGATCCCGGCGGGATTTTGCCAGCGGCGCGGTCGCCGTAGGCGAGGTTGGCAGGGATGTAGAAACGGGTCTTCTCACCTTCCACCATCAGCTGTACCCCTTCGGTCCAGCCAGCGATCACCTGATTGAGGCCAAACTCGATGGGCTCGCCACGGGCGACCGAGCTGTCAAAGACGGTGCCGTCCAGCAGCTTGCCCTCGTAGTGCACCTTCACCTTGCTGGTGGCGGTGGGGTGAACGGTGCCGGTGCCCGGGGTCAGCACTTCGTACTGCAGGCCGGAGGCGGTGGTGGTCACCAGCGGTTTGTCCTTGTTGCTGGCGAGGAACTCGGCGCCAATCCGCACGTTGTCGGCCGCCAGCTTCTTGTTGTTGCTGCTGGAGTAGAAGTAGTAGGCCACACCGGCGATGAGCAGCGCGATCAGTATGAATTTCATCGGTTTTTCCTGTTCCATGAAATGTAAAAAGTGCAATGAGGGCGCCATCTTATCGCGCACCGCCCCTGATGGCGAGCCACAGGGCGGGAGGATGTGAGCGGGCAGGCAAAGCCCGGCGACGTAGACGCAAAAAGGGGCGAGTCGGTGACTCGCCCCTTGTCATGGCGGCGGCGCTTACTTGGCGGCCACCATCATCAGGGCGGGCAGGGCGAAGAAGAGACCCGTCACATAACCCAGAGCCAGCAGCTTGTTCTCGCTGCCTACCCGGGCCAGCCCCTCGGCGGCGCGCACCGGCAGGTCACGCAGCAAGGGGATGCCATAGATGAGCACCACGGCGAAGACGTTGAACAGCACGTGGACCAGCGCGATGGTCAGGGCCAGCTGGGCACCGGCTCCGCTGATGGCGGTGGCAGCCAGCAGGGCGGTGATGGTGGTGCCGATATTGGCCCCCAGGGTGAAGGGGTAGAGCTGACGGGTGCTGAACACGCCGCCGCCGGCCAGCGGGATCATCAGGCTGGTGGTGGTGGAGGAGGACTGCACCATGATGGTCACCAGCGCACCGGAGGTAATGCCGGTCAGCGGGCCACGGCCCAGCGCCTTGTGCAGCACCTCTTTGGCACGGCCAACCAGTACCTGTTGCAGCACTTTGCCGAGATACGTGACGCAGGCGAGGATCAGCAGGATACCGATGATGATGGTCGCGATGGCGGCACCCTTGCCCGGCAGGAAGGCGACGGCGCTGTCAATCAGCTGCTGGGCCGGTGCGGTCAGCGGCTTCATGAAATCCATGCCCTTCATCGACATGTTGGCGGAGCCTACCAGCAGGTTGGCCAGCCACTCGGCGCTGTGTTGCAGCAGGCCGAACATCAGCTCCAGCGGCAGGAAGATGAACACCGCCAGCAGGTTGAAGAAGTCGTGCACGGTGGCGGCGGCGAAGGCGCGGCGGAACTCGGCGCGATCCCGCACATGGCCCATGGAGACGATGGTGTTGGTGATGGTGGTGCCGAGGTTGGCACCCATCACCATGGGGATGGCCATGCTGATGGGCAGGCCGCCAGCCACCAGACCGACGATCACCGAGGTGACGGTGCTGGAGGATTGCACCAGCGCGGTAGCGAGAATACCCAGCAGCAGGGCGACAAAGGGGTTGTTGGCAAAGGCGAAGATCTGGGCTGCGCCCTCGGCGCCGCCGGAGAAATCTTTGAAGCCGTGGGAGATGGCGCCCACGGCAACCAGGATCAGGTAGACCAGTACGATGACACTCATCCAGTTGAACAGGGCGCGGGTCGCGGGCGGCTGTGACAAGGAGTGATGGTGTTGCATAAAGCCTCTTGAGACGGTCGTTCCGTCTTGGGTTGTTGATGACCCGCGCATTTAATCAATGGTTAATGACAGAAATATGACAACGTGACATTTCGATGATGTTTTTATGACGACGAACTGCGGCGACAGGCGCTGACCGAGCCGGTTGGCTCTGGGGTGGCAAAAGGGGGGGGACGAAAGCACTGCCGCCTTGTCAGCCGGAATGTGATCGCTACACTGCGCCCCTTTATTGGCAAGCAGGAGTAAACAAGATGATGCGTGCATGGATCCTCTCTCTGTCGCTGGGGCTGCTCTCGGCAGGGGCACAGGCCAGCCTGTTGAAAACCGACTGCAACCTCGACAAGGCCCTCAAAAACGAAGCGGTAAATGCCACTCTGGGGGTCAAGGGCAACTGTGATACCAGCAAGCTGGTGAAGCAGGAGAAAGAGAAGGTGAAAGCCGAGGTGCAAAAAGGCCGCACCGACCTGCTGGGCGAGAAGCGTGCCGACCTCAAGGAGAGCGGCAACGGTATGCAGCAGAAGATGGACAAGGCAAACCAGCAGCTGCACAAGGCGGAGCAGGATGCCAAGACCATCGCTCGCGATCCGCTCAAGGCTGCGGCGACCGCCGTACTGGATAAGCAGTAAGCAGACCGGGCCCAAGCCCGTGTGACCGGCCACAGACCGGCAGCAAAAAGGGGAGCCATGGCTCCCCTTCTGTCTATCCGTTATCCGCAAAGGATCAGGCGTCAGCCGCTTCCTCGTACTGACGGAACGGGATGCGGAACACCGCCAGACGCAGGAACAGATAGGTTGCGCCGAGGCCAGCCCAGATCA
>OERK01000117.1_pt1 | contig 31789 bp, 33 predicted proteins | sample 1540001 | NCBI WGS metagenome assembly OERK01 (sample SAMEA3891246, study PRJEB23780) | metagenome | biome: terrestrial biome; feature: animal house; material: water of meat washing | place: Italy | collected 2015-05-12
GGTCGCCCCTGTGATCAGCACCCGGCCGCTCATGCGCCAAGCCTCATCTTGATGGTGCGCACCACGGGCCCGAGCAGCGGCAACTGCTCGTAGAGCATGGCGCCCAGGTCAAAATAGTCCCGGTGCTGGCACACCTTGCCCGCCTCGTCGAATTCGAGGCGGGTGGCCCCCTCCACCGTCACCGGCTCACCACCACGCAATCTGGGGTGAGAGAAGGTCATGGTCCAGCCGAGCCAGGCCTGCTGCCCTTGCTGCTGCTGACTGGTGATGACGAAACGGCAGTAGGCGAGGCGCTGATAGAGGGCGGCAAAATAGTCGCCAAGGGCCGCCAGCCCCTCGATACGGTGGGCCGGATCGGTAAAGACCACCTGTTCGGCATAGACCTCGGGCAAGCGGTGCAACTGCTGTTTGTCCAGTTGCTGATAGAGGCCAATAAAGCGGGCCAGCGGCTCGTTCATCCTATTTCTCCAGAGAGCGAAACATCTCGATGGCTCTCACCCGGGCAACGGCGTGATCCACCATGGGTGCCGGATAATCCTGTCGCCCCTTGAGTCGCAGCCAGTCGTGGGGCTGATGCACATAAGCGGCGGGAATATCGGCCAGTTCAGTTACCCAGGTACGGATAAACTCCCCTTGTGGATCAAATCGTTGCCCCTGAGTGGTGGGGTTGAACACCCGGAAATAGGGCGCCGCATCGGCGCCGGTGCCCGCTGCCCACTGCCAGCCGCCGTTGTTGGCCGCCAGATCCCCATCGATGAGCCGACTCATGAAGTAATCCTCCCCGAGCCGCCAGTGGATATGGAGATCCTTGGTGAGAAAACTCGCCACTATCATCCGCAGCCGGTTGTGCATCCAGCCGGTGGCGTTGAGGCAGCGCATCGCCGCATCGACGATGGGGTAGCCGGTGCGCCCCTCGCACCAGGCGGCGAAGGCATCCGGGTCCCAGCTCCACGGCAAGGCGGCAGTCTCCGACTTGAAGGGGCGATTCATGGAGAGGGTCGGGATCAGCACCAGCAGGTGGCGATAGAACTCGCGCCAGACCAGCTCATTGAGCCAGACAAAGCCGCGCTGGGCCTTCGACTGGGGCCGATAGCCAAGCCGCTGCTGGAGCGCCGCCACACACTGACGGGGGCTGATGATGCCCGCCGCCAGATAGGGGGAGAGCACGGACGTGCCCGCGATGGCAGGAAAATCCCGGGTCTCGCCATAGTCGAGCACCGCCTGCTCCAGAAAAATGTTCAAACGACGCAGAGCTTCTGCCTCCCCCACTGGCCAGCGGGGATCCGCCGTCAGCTCGCCGAGCGCCTCATCAACCCACGCACGTTCGACCAGCGGCTGCCACGGCAAGGGCTCACCACGGGGCGCAGGAGCGCGATGAATGACAAACCCCTCCTCGTCGAGGGCCTTGAGCCAGGCGCGGCTGAAAGGGGTGAAGACCTTGAACATCTCACCCGAGCCGGTCAGCACCCGCCCCGGCGGCAATACGCAACAGCCGTTGAGCCAGTGACAACTCACCGCCTGCTCTGCCAGCGCGGCGCTGACGGCGTGATCGCGGCGCTGCTCGTCGATCTCGATAGCCTGATTGGCATAGAGCTGGGTCACCCCCTGCTCGCGGCATAGGTCTGCCAACGCAGCGGGCGCCTCGGCAAAAGTCTCCACTCGCAGCAGATGGAGCGGGATGCCGAGCGCCGCCAGCTCGCGGCCCAATTCATCCACCTGCGCCAACATAAAGCGCTGACGGATGGGGGCCATTTTGTGCTGCCGCCACTGGGTGGGGGAGATGATAAAGAGCGCGGCGACCGGTTCATCACCGGCGCAGGCATGCCGCAGCGCCGGGTTGTCGGCAAGGCGCAGATCATTGCGCAACCAGACCAGTTTCATGATTTTTTCCTCCCGCGTCCGCTGGTGCCAGCAGCATCTGGGGCATCCGCCATCAGCTCGGCAAGGCTCGCCTGCCAGCCGTGGGCTTTAAGCCACTCATCGTCGTAGAGGCGCCCCAGTTCGCCAAACAGGCGTGTGCCTGCGGGCCACCCGGCGGCCAGCTCCTGTTTGCCAAGCCCGGCCCCCAGCAGCACCAGCCAGGGAGTGGCTGCACGTCCTTCCAGCAGGCTGGCATGGCGCGGCTCCACCGCCCCCAGCAGTTGCACCTCATAGCCCTGACCGATCAGCTCGTAGGCGGCCCAGACCAGATCGAGGGGGCCGACCTGTCCCCAGCTCGCCAACGTGACCGGCACGCCCTTCTCCTGCTCGATCAGGTGGCGGGCGAAGCGGGTATGGAGCCAGCCCAGCCACACCTGTTGCAGCAGCTCGCCATCCGGCCGCTCGCGCCACAGCCCCAGCAGCCGCTCCACCAGCGGTTGCAGTATCCGGCTGCGCACCAGCTCGAACGGGTAGCTCGCCAGCAGATCGTTGAGCTCAGCCTCCGCCTTGCGCTGGTTGAAGGCGAGCAGCGCCTGACTGAACTGCTCCAGGGTCTGCTGCCAGTGATCGCTCACCGGCTCGGAATGGGGTTCGCTCAAGAGCCCCTTCACCTGCCCGATACTCACTCCCCGCTCCAGCCAGCTCAGGATCTCGCCGATCTGGCGGATATCCTGCTCGCTGTAGAGGCGGTGGCCCTTTTCGGTGCGGGCCGGTTGCACCAGACCGTAGCGGCGCTGCCAGGCGCGCAGGGTCACGGCGTTGACGCCGGTGAGGCGGGAGACCTCGCGAATGGGGTAGATCCCCTCATCAGCGAGAGGAGCAACTTCTTGCGATAAATCAGACATGACAACGTCCATCAAACAGAGGGGTAAAGCGCCCCGGCGCAAACCATGCGCCGGGGCAACAGAACGGATTCAGAGCCCGTAACGCAGCTTGAGCGTATCGGGGTGCGGATTGAGATAAACCTGCTCGGCGAGATAGGGATTGGGGTACTCGCGCAGGTAGTGGCGGATCAGGGTGAGCGGCACCAGCAAGGGGAAGATGCCGGTGCGGTACTTGTCGATGGTATCGGCAAGCTCCTGCTTCTGGGCCGGGGTCAGCACCCGCTTGAAGTAGCCCTGCAGGTGCATCAGCACATTGGTGTGGCTGCGGCGGTTGGCTCGCAGGGTCAGCGCCGTCATCAATCCCTTGATGTAGTTGTCGGCCACCTCCTGCAGGTTGGCGGACTTGCCCAGATTGCCGAGCAGCTTGCCAAGCGCCCGGTAGTGGGTGGTGGCGTGGGAGAGCACCAGATACTTGTAGCGGGAGTGGAAGCGGATCAGCGCAGAGGCGGTAATGCCGCGGGCGCAGAGCTGCTGCCAGTCGTGGTAGGCGAAGACCCGCAGCACGAAGTTCTCGCGCAGGATGGGGTCGCACAGGCGGCCATCCTCTTCCACCGGCAGCAGGGGGTTGGCCTCCATCAACGCCTTGGCAAAGAGGCCGATCCCCTCCTTGGCGCTCCCCTCGTTGTTGGCGCCATAGACCTTGACCCGCTCCATGCCGCAGCTGGGGGATTTGGCACAGAGGATATAACCGGAGATAAAGTCGAGCTGGCGCGCTTTCTGCTCGCTAAAGGCAATCAGCTTTTCGGTGACATCGAAGCTACCGTTGCTCGCCTCGGCGCGGATCTCGCCGTTGCGCTTGACCAGCCGGATGGCGGCGCGAGGCGCCCCCAGGCCAATGGCCATCTCGGGACAGACGGGGTGATAGTCAAAGTGAGCGCCAAGATCCCGTTCGCAGAAGCTGGAGCGCTTGTGGCCCCCATCGAAACGTACCTCTTGTCCCAGCAGGCAGGCACTGATACCGACTTTAATCTTGTACATGATGACGCTCCTTGTATAAGCATTGATTCAGTTATAGCAGTTATACAAAAAAATGAAAGTTGTATAACTATTTGCGACTGATACGACACAAGGAGAAAAAAGGGATCACCGGAAAAAGAAAAAACCCATGGCGAACGCCATGGGTAAAAATCAAGACACTACGGACTACGGGAAGGGGGATTAGAAGCTGTACTTCACACCCAGGCTGGAGATGGAACCTTTTTGCAGATCCCAGTTGCGATAGGTGTAATCGGCAGTCAGCGCCCAGTTCTGGTTGAGCTTGTAGGCACCGCCCACCTTGAAGTCGTGCATATCGTCGGTCATGTTGGCGTAGCGATAAGCGGTGGAGAGCTCGACATTGCCGATGTCGTAGCGCAGACCCACTTCACCGTACATGCTGCCGCTATCTTTGCGAGCAACAGCATCCCACCCTTTGTTAGCGATATCGCTGGCAAGTTCACGCTCCAGCATGTAGCCGGTCACACCGGTTTCACCGTAGAGGTTCAGACCCGTGCTCAGCGGGGTAAATACACCGACACCGATGCTGGAGATCGACATGCTGTCGTTGCCGTTGCTGCGAGAGGTGTATTCAGTGCTGCCGCGACCATAGAAATTGGAGCCGAAGCTCTTGGAGAGATCCAGGCTCAGACCGCCAAAATCACGGGTTCCTTTGCTGTCATTGCTGAAGGTACCGCTGAGATAGTCGGATTTGGTGTGCGCCCAGGTGGCGGAACCCTTGGCGTAGCTGAAGGCATCCTGCGCCATGACGGAAGTAGAGGCAAACCCGGCCAGAACCAGAAGAGAGACAGTTGCTTTTTTCATGATGATAACTCCATGTGATTGGGCCCGTTGCTAGCGAGCTGGTATGGAGTCATTGTGCGATCAGGTTCCCGGCTTGCCGAGCTGCAAGCTGTTGCAGAACCATGTCAGATGTAAGCAGATATTGCAGGGGGTGTCAGCGGCAACAAGTTGCCGGCCCACACGGTTTGCATGGGCCGGAACAACGCCAAATCAGCGGAAGACCACCTCGTCAATTTCGACCCGCACCAGCGGCTGACCGGTCAATCCGGCAGGACGGGGGATCTCGAGGGCCAGCGACGGACGGGCTTGCCCCTTGCGCAGATAGGTCTCCGGCAGGCGGTTCTCGGCAACCCAGAAGCGGGCCTCCTGACGGCTCAGCTGCACCCCGTCAGCACTGAACAGGGTCACCATGCCACGCACCCCGACCACATTGCGGGTGCCGGTATTGCTCACCATAAAGGTCAGCACCAGCGGGTCAGATCCCTCGATCTTGTCCAGCTTGACCACCACACCGTCACGCGCCATCTGGGCAAGCAGTTCCGGATTGGCCTTGGCCTGATCGGTCAGCACCGGAGCAGCGACGGCCACCACGGCCCCAGCCTTCCCATCAGCAGCCACGCCCTGTACGGACTCGGCCGGTTTGACCACCAGATACTCCCAGGTGAAGTCGTCGTTGAGCTGAACCTGCCGACCATCGGGCAGCGTCACCTGAGAGAGAGGAGCCGCCTGTGCCAGCACGGGAGTGAGACACAGGGCAATCAGCAGACGGGAGAAGGGTTTCATAGGGCGAAGCTCGGTAACGGGTGAAAGGGCGACAGTATAAACAGTCCCGTCGCCCCTTGCCTATGACAGCACTCACGTTCTGGCACCCGCATCGCTTGCCCGCAGGCTAGATGGCGAGATCGTGCCGCTCTTTCTGTGCCATATCCAGGGTCACCAGATCGAACTTGCTCCCCTTGAGGGCGGACAAAATATCCGATTGCATATCAAAGGCCTGCGCACGCTGATGCTCGGGCAGACGCACCCGGGCCAGGGTGGTGGAGCAGTCGCACAGGGTATGGAAAAAGACCTGTGCCTCGTCCAGCCCCATGTCGGCCAGCATCTGCTCTGCCTGATCCACCATTCGCAGATAACGCTGCTCAAGCTGCCGTGGATTGGTGAAGCGATTGCTGAGGCAACCGTTGCTCCCCTTGCCCCAACGACCGAGCTGACGCTTGTTGAAGCCGTAACGATAATCGCGGCGCATCAATCCGTTGTCGGCAAAAAACCAGATTGAGTTGGCAGGCAGAGACCCGAACTGGGCAAGATAATCATCACGCTCCTCCACCGCTGCCGGAACCAGCAACGGCAGATGAGTCCATTCCGGACGAGTCTGCACATACTCACCAATGCGGCGAACCGGGTCGATCAGCCCTTCAATATTTGGCAGGCGATCGCAAAAGACGATCTCGTCACTCTTGATGACCCAGTGATCGATGCCATAACGCTGGCAATAACGGCGGGCACGGGCCACTTCGCTGCGACTGCGGGTCGGATTATCGAGGGTAATTGCGTGGATTTTCACACCGGCAGCGCGGCACAGCTCGATGCTGTAGCAGGATTCCAACCGTCCCGAAAAAGAGACAACCAGCTCGTCAAAACTTGCCAGTCGCTCAATCAGCAGCTGTTCCCTGGCTTGAAAAGAGTGATCATATCCCTGATTCAGTACAACTACATTGGCACCCATTAAACAGCTCCGGATGATGAACAGGTGCAGTATTGTGCGGCAAACAAACTGAATAGACCCTTAAAGAGTCTGGTTAAAATTAAAACTTGATGATTATTTCCTGTGATTCTGCTGCTAAATCTTCATTTTGGGCGTCATAAATTCGTAATCTTGCTTGGTGAACCCGATGGGCTCGCAAGAAACCCTGCGCCTGATCCAGCGAGGTGAAGGTCAGGCGCCCTCCCTCGCTGTCGGTCAGGCAGAGGCACTCCCCTTCTGCCTCAACACAGAGCTGATAACCGCTGCCATCCTTGCAGGCGATGATCAGGGTCGCCTCGGGATAGTGACTGAGCCAATTGCGAAACCGGCCATGCTCCATAGTGCTCCTACAGGGGCATCACCCCTTGCCGGTGGCGGGCAAACAGCCCAGCTCACCCAGTTGCTGGCGGCAACTCGCCGCGTCGGTAAAGACGATCCCCCTGATACCGAGGGCCTCGGCGGCCGCAATGTTGGCGGGACTGTCATCGATGAAGAGGCACTCTGCCGGTTTCAGATCGAACGACACCAGCAGATAGCGGTAGATATCCGGCTCCGGCTTCATCATCCGCACCCGCGCCGAGACCACCTTGCCGCTGAAGAAGCGCCAGAAATCCTGATGCTGCTCCAGCCAGTCGATGCTGGCATGACCCATGTTGGAGAGGGCATACAGGGTGTGCCCCGCCCCGTGCAGCTCGGCTATCAGGGTTAGCATAGCGGGATCTGGCAGCAGGGAGGCGGGAACTGCCTGTAAAATGGCCAGATTCTGTGCCGCCGAGAGGCCGGTGCGCGCTTGCGCTTCCCGGGCCATGGTGTGGAGCGACATGGTGCCTCTGTCTACCTCCAGCCAATCCGGGTGGTTAAAGAGCTGCTCGGCCAACTGTTCGGCCCCTTGCGGGCCACGCACCGAACGCACTATGCCTACCGGATCCCAGCTCACCACCACCCGTCCCAGATCGAAAATAATCGCCATCGTCTTTACCTCCCCCACTGGGTGTCAGTCATAAAAACAGAGTCAATAGAACATCGCTCATACGCCATTTTCTTAACCGGATACCCTGCCCCCATCCCCGCCCGCGGGCAAGTTTTACTTGCATCAGACCGGCAAATCCCTTAATGGTTATGACGTTACTTCAAGGACACACCTATGCACGCACCATTCTTCTTTGCTTTCTCGTTTATCCGGCCCGCTTGAGGGAAGGCCTGTCGTCGTGTGAACAGAAAGCAAAGACGAATCGAGCCTCCCCTAGCGGAGGCTTTTTTTTGCATTAATATCAATCGATTACTTGGATAGGGAACAATCATGGCAACGCTCGACGAGATCAGACAAGACATCACCCGGTTGGATCAGGAGCTGCTTGCCCTGCTGGCGAAACGCAAGACCCTCAGCATCGAGGTCGCCCGTGCCAAGCAAGCCAACCCGCGCCCCATCCGTGACCACCAGCGGGAGCAGGAGCTGCTGGTCGCCCTGATCCAGAAAGGGCGCGTGCTGGGGCTGGATGCCCAGTACATCACCCGCATCTATCACACCATCATCGAAGACTCTGTGCTCTCCCAGCAGGCCTATCTGCAGAGCCTGCTCAACCCGGAGCAGCAGGAGCCGATGACCAGCGTCGCCTATCTGGGGCCGCGCGGTTCCTACTCCAGCCTGGCCGCCCGCAAATATCTGGCGCGCTACAAGGATCAGGTGATCGAGGTGAACTGCCAGAACTTCCGCGAAGTGCTGGATGCGGTGGAGTCAGGCCGCGCCGCCTTCGGCGTGCTGCCCATCGAGAACACCAGCTCGGGCTCCATCAACGAAGTCTATGACGTGATGCAGCACACCAGCCTCTCCATCGTCGGCGAGCTCACCTACCCCATCGAGCACTGCATCCTCACCGCCGTGCCGACCGAGCTTGGCCGCATCAAGACCTTCTATGCCCACCCGCAGGTGTTCCAGCAGTGCTCCCACTATCTGAGCAAGCTGGAAGGGGCGCGTCACGAGATCTGCGACTCCTCCTCCAGCGCCATGATGAAGGTGAAAGAGCTGGCCAGCCCGGAGGCCGCCGCCATCGGCAGCGCCGCCGGTGGCGAGCTCTATGGCCTGGACGTGCTGGCCGAGCAGCTCGCCAACCAGAAAGAGAACTACAGCCGCTTCATCGTGGTGGCGCGCAAGCCCATCGACGTGGCGCCGCAGATCCCGGCCAAGACCACCCTCATCATGTCCACCTCCCAGAAGCCGGGTTCGCTGGTCGAGGCGCTGCTGGTACTGCGCAGCCACGAGATCAACATGACCAAGCTCGAATCCCGTCCGGTGCAGGGCAACCCGTGGGAAGAGATGTTCTATCTGGATGTCTCCGCCAACCTGCAGACCCCGGCGATGCAGGCCGCACTGGTGGAGCTGACCAAGATCACCCGCTATATCAAGGTGCTTGGCTGCTACCCGAGCGAGGATGTGAAACCCACCGCAGTGCCGCCGGTGCTGATGGGGAGCTAACCAGCCCACAACGACAAAAGGCGAGCACCCTGCTCGCCTTTTGTTTTGATGCCGGTTTTCACGGCAAGCCCATCAACTCAGAACTGACCGGCCATCAGCTGGTTGATGTTGTAGAGGGCACGGGTATCGAGCTCCATCTCGGTGGCATAGGTATTGCCGCGCGGATAAGAGGCAACCACCCGGGCACCACGCACCACACCGGCGACCGACACATCCAGCGAGTTGGAGGTCTGGGTCAGGTCACGATAGCTGCTCTGGCCGCGCACCTGCTGACCATTGAGCTGCTCGGCCAGCTCGCGATAGGCATCCATCTTGGAAGCGCGAATGGCTTGCAGCATCTTCTCCGACTGGGAGGGGCCGGGCTGGATGTCGATCACCGCATACCCCACCGCCTTGAGCACCGGAAAATCATCGGGCTTGCCACCCTGGGTGTAATCCACCACCCGGTTGTAGCTGCAACCGGTGAGCAAGAGTGCCAACAGGCAACCAAACAGGATCTTCATGACTCGCTCCTCACGGGGTCAGGTTGACCAGATGACCGCCCGGCCGGGCCTGACTGTCACGCATCAGATAACCGCGATTGATCGATGCCCGACCAAACGAGTTGTTGGCACCGAACAGATATTTTTGCGGGATCAGGCTCTGGGCCGTGGTCTCCACCATCTTGGTGCGCATGTCGATAACGCGGGCGTTGACCAGGATCCCCTTGCTGTTGCGGCTGAAGGTGCCGACCAGAATGCGGGAGATCGGCAAACGGGAAGAGAGCTCCTTGTAGTTGCGGCTCAGCACGAAGTCCCCCTGCGGCGTCACCTTGATGCTGCCGGTCAGCTTGAAGTCCACCACCACCTCGCCGCGGCGGTTGAGCTCGTAGATAAAGCTCTCCTCAATCTGCTGCCCCATCCAGTTGGTATCCTGCAGGGTATCGAGATCGACGAAAGAGGCCACCGCGATGGGCTCGGTCAGGGTGGTCAGCGATTTGCGCTCCATCAGCTGATCGGTCATGCGCGCCACCAGCCAGTTGAGCTCCATCCCCTGCGCCGCCTGGCGGGGGTCACCCTGATCCCGATTGATAGGGTCGGAGCCGCACCCGGTCAATGCCAGGGCAAGCGCCAACGCCGTGATGAGTTTGTTCATGGATACCTTTCCTGTATCTGCACCTGACTTATTATCGGACGCGCCGGACAAAGCTTGAGCCGGGAATGAGGCATGATTCTTGCTTTTTAATGGTCATCGTCAGCGCCAACGTGCGCTGCCACTTGGAACGTGTTGTGATCCATGTCGGCCAGCAGGCGCCATTTCCTCAAAATGGCTCGGCTGCCCGCCAACTCAAGGTATCTGCTATGAAATTACCGCTGCTGTTGACCCTGCTGCTGGCCAGCCTGAGCGCCCGCGCCGAGCTTATCGAAGCGCAGGGCAGCGCCGCCATTCTGGGGGGCGATGAGGTCTATGCCCGCGAGCAGGCGACCCGCGACGCCCTGCGTCAGGCGCTGCTGGCCAGCGGCGCGGCCGTTTCCAGCGTCCAGCGTCTGGAAAATGGCAGCCTGCGATCCGAGCAGATCCAGATCCGCTCCGGCGGCGACATTCGCCAGTACCGGCTCAAGCGGGAAGAGGTGCGCAACGGCCGCATGTATATCACCCTGGTGGCCGACATTCAGGCCGAGCGCCAGATCTGCCAGACCCAGCACTTCGCCAAGGATTTGACACTGGTCAGGCTGCGGATGCGCTATCCGGACCAAGCCAGCTACGGCGCCATGGACGACATGCCGGAAAACCTCTCGCGCCGGCTGTTCGAAACCCTCGCCAACGCGCCGCAAGGGGTCGCGGTGCGCCAGTGGCTGGATGAAAACCTGCGCATCGATCCGCTCCATCTGCAACAGGGGGATCGCAGCGCCCTCGAGGAGATCAAGGCGCTCAGCCTGCGTACCGACAGCCAGTATCTGGTGCTCGGCAGCATCGACGATCTCTCCATCGAGCCGCAGGGCAACCAGCTGACCAGCTGGTATGAGGATCCCGTGCGCAACTTTCGCATGCAGCTCTACCTGTTCGACGGCATCAACGGCAGCCTGATCAACCGCAAGGTCTACGAAGGGCGCGCCACCTGGACCTTTGGCAAGCGGGAACAGGTGGGCAGCAGCAGCGGCCAGTTCTGGCAGTCAAGCTATGGCCAGGAGGTCAACTACCAGTTGCAGCAGGCGGCTCAGGATCTGGTAGCCCAGCTCACCTGCGCCCCGGTCACCGCAAGAGTGGTCGGCCAGAACGAACGCGGCCCCTACATCAATCTGGGACGGCGCAACGGTGTCAAGCTTGGCGATCAGTTCCGCATCCAGCACAACGCCGACTTCATCGACCCCTACGGCAAGTCGCGCATGATGCGCAACCCGGCCGACGGCCTGTTCGAGGTGGTGCAGGTATTCGACGATGGCGCCATCATCAGCAGCCAGAACAAATATTCGCCGTTTAACATCCAGAATGGGGATTTGGCAGTATTGGAATAAGAATCAAGGGTTTAAAAGGGAGTTGCTTCTTGTATAATGCCCGCCACACAGCTCCCGTAGCTCAGCAGGATAGAGCGGTCCCCTCCTAAGGGACAGGCCACTGGTTCGACTCCAGTCGGGAGCGCCATATAAAACAAGGGGTTGGCATCATCACGATGCCAACCCCTTGGTCGTTTTTGGCGACAATGAATCCGACCATCCAACCGTAATGACCCTCTCCTTTCTGCGTTCAGAGCATGCGCTCTCTGATAGACTGCTTCTCTTCGGCTTGTCTTTGAGGCCAAGCCCTGTTTCATCTTGCAAAGGAGTGTTGGATGTCCGGATGTTCCTGGTGGGATAGATCCACCGGTTTTGCCTTGCTGACCATTGTGCTGTGGGCCTCGCTGGCGGCGCTGACGTCACGGGTCACCAGCGTGTCACCACTGGTGCTGGTCGGGCTGGTGCTGTTTTTCTGCGGGGTCGGGGCCTTGCCGTTCTGGCGCCAGTGGCGTGCTCGCCCTATTACCTGGCTGGTGACGGTTACGGCATTGCTGCTCTACCATCTGCTGCTCTTTATGAGCTTTCGCCATGCCCCGGTGCTGGAGGCAAACCTCATCAACTACCTCTGGCCGCTCTGCATCATTCTGTTCACCCCGCTGTTGTTGCCCGGCCATCCACTCCATGCCCGTCACCTGCTGGCTGGCGCCTTTGGTCTGGCGGGTTCCATGCTGGTGATGGTCAATGGCGAGCTGCAACTGCAGCAGGCCTATCTGCCGGGATACCTGTTGGCGCTCGGTGCAGCTGTCGTCTGGGGAGCCTACTCGGTATTATCACGCCGTCTGCCGCCAGCCCCCGCCGTGGTCACTGCGGCAGCCTGCCTGCCCGCAGGTTTGCTGGCGCTGCTGCTTGCCCGTCTGCTGGAGGGGCCCCTGCCACTCGCGCAGATCCCCACCAGTGACTGGTGGCTGATCATCGGGCTGGCGCTGGGCCCGATGGGGGCGGCCTTTGTGACCTGGTATCTGGCACTGCGAGACGGCGATCCACGCCGGATCGGTGCCCTTGCCTACCTGACACCGCTGCTGAGTACCTTGCTGCTGGTGTTGCTCAATGGAGAAACGCTGACCTCGCGCCATCTGCTGGCCGGTGCACTTATCATGGGAGGCGCCCTGCTCGGTATGCTTGGCCAACGCAACAGCGCTCAGGTATCCCCAGCCAGTTAAGCCGGCAAGATAGGGCTACCTGACCATGCTGTCATAAAAACGCCATCATCCCTGTTTAGGCTCTGGCCACGCTCCCCCATGGTCTGTGCTGACAGGAATTACCCCGTGAAAATCGCCCATTACGCCACCCTATCCTCCCTTGTTTTGTTACTGGTTGCGGGAGGACAGGCGCTGGCCCTCTACCACGGCTGGCAACAGCTTGCCCATACCAATCAGGCCCAGCATCAGCACGAGACGCTGCAACAACTGGTGACCGTGACCCTGCAAAACAGCCTGCGTGACTACCTCAACAGCGGCGATCCACAGCAACTGACCGCTGCGGAGAAGATCCGCCAGCAAGCGCTCTCCTCGCTGGCCGCTCAGGATGATGCCGTGGCGGCCCCGCTCAGGCAGCAACTCGAACAGATGGGGCAGCGCATCGCGCACGACTATCAGGCCGCAGGCAAGCTCTCGGGCAACAGCCAGCTGCTGCTGCAAAATGCGGAGAGTGAGCTGGGCAGCCAGGCCATGGCGCTGATCCGCTATGGGGAGCAAGGCGCCAGCACGGAACAATCTGCCGCGGCACAGCAATATCGCCGCGGTGCGGCCGAGATCCTGGCGGGCCTGCCGCGCCTCGCCCATTTGCGCCAAAGCTATATGGAGCAGGGCAATGAAAAGCTGCTCGAAGGGATCCGCTTCGAGCTGGAGGCACTGCAAAAACAGGCGCAAGCGCTGCAAGCCTTGCCGCTGCTCGGCCTGTATGAAGAGGCGCCCGCCGATGAGTTCACGCTGGGGGAGCCGGTACGCAAGGAGCTGGGAGATCAACCGCGCAGCGAATTACGCTCGCTGCTGGGCCGCTATCCGCAGGAGCTGGCCAACAGCCGCACGGCGCTGCAACAGCAACAGGCTGGCCGCCAGACCGTGCAGCAAGACATCATGGCGATGTTGCAAGCGACCAGACAGATGGGGGAACAACTTGCCCGCGAACGGCAAGCCGTCAATCAGGAGCTGGCCACCATCCTCGGCACGCTGGCGCTCTGTCTGGTGATAGTCGCCCTGCTGTTTGCGCTGGTGCAACGACGTTGGCTGCTCACCCCCTTGTTGCGACTGCGCGGAGCTTTTATGCAACTCGATCAGACGGGGCAGGCCGAGCCGTTGCCTACCGGGCGCGATCGCAACGAGCTGGCCGATATTGTTGCCAGCTACAATCGGCTGATCGGTCGTCTGCAACTGGACCAACAACAAAAAGAGGGGCAGCTGTCAGCGGTATCCCTCAGTCTGCAAGGGATGGTCAGTCAGGTTGACGAGATCCACCACAGCACCCGCACCACCGAACAGGTGGTCGACGAGAGCGGTCAGATGATGGATGAGCTGAACCAGCTGGCCGGAGAGGTCCATCAGGTCGCCGCCGACATCGCCCAGCATGCCCACCATAACGAACAGGCGATGAGCCAGAGCGAAGATCTGGTGGGGAGCATGCTGCACGCCACTCATCAGACCGGACTGGCGATTGACGAGAGCGATGAGGCGCTGCAAGCCCTCACCCGCTCGGTTGCCGATGTGACGGCCATTGTCGATGTGATCGGTCATATCGCTCAGCAGACCAACTTGCTGGCCCTCAACGCCGCCATCGAAGCGGCCCGCGCAGGGGAACAGGGACGCGGTTTTGCCGTGGTTGCCGATGAAGTGCGCCACCTCTCGGCCAATACCCAGCAATCCCTCAACCAGATCACCGATATTCTGGGGCGCCTGACCCAATCCGGCGAACAACTTGGCACTGTACTGAACCGGATCACCAGCGAATCAAGCCGCCAGCGGGCGCAGGCGGAACAACTGCGCCAGACCACCCAGGCAGTGCGGGAGATCGCCCGCAACACCGCAGTGATCGCCCTGCAGGGCGCCGACAACGCCAAAAGTCAGGAACACAAGCTGGCCAGTTTTGCCGATCTGATCACCCGTATCCATCAGCATGCCCGTCAGGTGAGTCAGCTCTCGGTGCAGGTCTCGTCCCATATCCACCATCAGGCGCAGCAGATCCCCCGCATCCTCGGCCAGCAAGGCTGAACCCTATTCGCCCCGCATCCTCACCAGATCACTTTCCCTCGACCAGAGGGAAAGTTTTTTTGTAGCACAAAATTATCTGTTATCGGCAGGTTAACTGACACCTCTTCCCCCGTACCGGATGAAAACCCGCACTGGCGCTGGCCGCAGCCTCAAGAAAACGCTCTCATCACCGTGATACCTGCCATGAGGCTGTTTACGACCTTGCCCATGATTATTTGCACTCGGTCATACTTTTGAAACGTTGAGGGAACTTTTCATTGATATTTCGCACCGCGAACGTACTCTTGGGGTTGTCCGATAGCCAAGAATCGGAACATAAAAAAACAACATGTGATGATCAGGACTGCCAACTACAGATGTGCCAAGACATCCGGGTTTGCAGGTAGCCAAGACAAGATTTTTTGCCCTTCGGGGTTTTGATTGCAATGCCAATACCGAGCGGTAGGCCTGATGCCAACTGCCGGAAAAAAAAGCTAAGTCCATAAAATCAGGAGCAATAAAAATGGAAAAAGTGATCTTCAAGCGCGCCGCTTTGAGTGCCGCTGTGGTAGCCGCTCTGGTCGCCCCCGGTATGGCGTTGGCAGCTCAGGATATGATGAGCCCGGAATACGGCCAGTCCTATGAAACCTTCGTTAAAGACTCCAAACTGACCGGCGGTCTGTTCTACTTCCAGCGTGATCGTCAGCGCATCGATGGTGACCCGACTGCAGCCAAGAAAGAAGGCAAATACCAGTCCAACCTGAGCCATTCCACCGTTCAAGCCGCTCTTAACTTCAACTCCGGTTATGCCTGGGACACCGTAGGTCTGGATCTGGGCGGCTTCGGTGCCTATGACCTGGCTGTTACCGAAAATCACCCGGTAAACCAGGAAAACGAATTCTCCTTCGCTGGCCGCAACTGGGGCAACAACGCCAAAGATGGCTCCCCTGAAGGTGGCTTCAGCCTCTCCAACGCAGCGATGAAGCTGAAATTCCTGGACGGCGGCATCACTGCCAAGGGTGGTTATACCCAGCTGTATGTCCCTGGCCAAATCGGTGTTAACTGGTCTTATCAGCCGGGTACCTATCGTGGTGGTCAAGTTGAAGGTAACTTCGGTGGCCTCTACCTGACCTACGCCATCGCTGACGAGTACAAGGCCCCCTGGTACAAAGAGACTCAGGTCTTCTCCCGTGCCAAAGCGTGGATGGATCCGTTCGCTGATGAAAACGTCATCGACTACATCCACGGTATCGCAGCACGTTACACCTTCGAAAATGGCACTGCCGTGACTGGTTCCTTCGGTCAGTCCGAAGGCTACATGGACAGCTACCACTTCAAACTGGCTCACAAGTTTGACGTACTGGGCGGCCTCTCCACCAGCTACCAGTTCTACGGTTCCGAGACCGAGACCTACACCAAGGGCGCTTCCCAGATCGAGACTTATGACGGTCTGGCATGGCAACAAGCTCTGACAGCTGCCTGGGGCATGGGCCCGTACGGCTTCCGTCTGGAAGGTCTGTGGACCAAGGCTGAAGGTGCGGAAGGCAACTACCTGCCCCGTCTGACCCGTGGCTACGCCAACTCCCAGGGTGCCAACGAAATTTGGTGGGACTCCCGCTCTGACTGGAACGCCAACAACGAGAAAGCGCTGTTCTTCGGCGTGACCCGTTCTCTGGATGATCTGGTTGGTGCTCCTGGCTGGTCCGTCGGTGTATCCGGTGCTTACGGTTGGGATATCGAAACCGGTCAAGGCAAGAAAGCAGCCAACGGTGAAGATACCGAATGGGCAGCCAACTTCGATGTCACCTATACCGTGCAGGATGGCAAGCTGAAAGGCACCCTGTTCAAACTGCACTACACCGACTACAACAACGACATCAGCCAGGGCGGCGGTTGGACCGATTACCCCAACATCTTCGCCTCCGAGCACGACGTCAAGTTCCACATCATCATGCCGCTTACCTTCATGTAATCAGGCAATACGATGTCAGCAAACCGGGCCACTTGGCCCGGTTTTCTTTTTTCCGGTTGGCAGGCTAACATGCGAGCCGGATAAGGGTTTTATCCGCTCACCAGCCCGCACGCTTTTGTCAGCAGTCACAAGGACGCCATCATGCCCCGTTTTGTTCTGATCACCGGTTGTTCCAGCGGTATTGGCCTCGCCGCCGCACAGGCGCTGGGGCAGCACGGTTTTACCGTGATCGCCTCGGCGCGCAAGGCGGAAGATGTGGCCCGTTTGCAGCAACAGGGATTGCTGGCGGTACAGCTGGATCTGGCGGACCCTGCCTCCATCGAGCTGGGTGCCAGTGCGGCGCTCCATCTGGCGGGCGGGCGCCTCTATGGCCTGTTCAACAATGGCGCTTATGGCCAACCCGGGGCGCTGGAAGATCTGCCCACCGAGGCGCTCAGGGAACAATTCAATACCAACCTGTTTGGCTGGCACCATCTGATCCGTCAGGTGCTGCCGCCGATGCTGGAGGCCAAAGAGGGGCGGATAGTGCAGAACAGCTCGGTTCTGGGACTGGTTGCCATGAAGTATCGCGGCGCCTACAACGCCAGCAAATTTGCGCTGGAAGGCTATAGCGATACCCTGCGCCTCGAACTGGCGGGTAGCGGGGTACATATCAGCCTGATTGAACCGGGCCCCATCGATACCCGTTTTCGTGCCAATGCCCGCAGCGCCTTCTTGCGGCACATCGATCCGGCCCAGAGCCGTCATCAGTCGGCCTACCGCCAGACCCTGACGCGGCTGGAAAAAGAGGGGGCCACCAGCGGCTTTACCCTCCCGAGCGAAGCCTGCATCCCGCCGCTGCTCCATGCGCTGACCCACGCCCATCCCAAGGCACGCTATCCGGTGACCACTCCAACCCGGCTGTTTGCCTTCCTGCGACGGGTATTGCCCACTCGCTGGCTCGATAAACTGCTGGCCAAATCGGCCTGATCCCGTGATGGGCGACAAGCATCCTGCCGCCCAAGTGGCGTTAGCCGGGTAGCGGCGTCACCCGTCCCGCCAACCTGGTTTGTCCCTCTCTTCAATAGTGCTCGCCATTGCTGTAGTAGGCGCTCTTGACCAGAGGGATCACCTGCACCACCACATAGGTCTGCTCCCCCAGCACCTGCTTCAAATGGCGCGTGATAAGGCGCGCGGCGGCGTCCTGCATCTCCTGCGGCCGTTCGAACCAGTGCAACTCGACAAACGGAAATCCCGCCTCTGGCTCGCCGTTGCGGATCCAGCAGCTCTCCACCCGCTCCATGGTGACAAACTCCGGCTTGCCGCCGGTCAGCTCGCAAAGCTCGGCCAGCAGCGGGCCGCTCACCTGTTGCAGGGTATCGAGCGTCACGGCGCGAAAACGAAGATGGGGCATGGCAAACCTCTTGGTTATCTGAAATGAGGACTTATCATAGGAGTTATTGTCAGCAAGAGAAGTCACCCGGCGCATATTAAGGATCCCCATGAGATTTCATCGCACCCTCTTTGCCTTCCTGCTCTGCCTGCTGCTACCGCTGCACGCCTTTGCCGATCCCGCCTTCTATCGGGTGAGCAAGGGCAACCAGCAACACTGGCTGCTGGGCTCCATCCATGCGGGCAAGCCTTCCCTCTATCCTCTGCCCGAGCCGGTGGAGCGTGCCTGGCTGCAGAGTCGCGCACTGGTGATGGAGGTGGACATGAACAGCATCACGCCGGATCAGTGGCAACAGACCGGCTCCCTCACCCGACTGGTGGATGGCAAACCGCTCAAGGATCATCTGCCTGCCGAGCTCTATCAACGCACCCTGATGGCGGGCGCCCGCTATGGCATCGACGAGGCTACCCTCGCCACCCTGCGCCCCTGGTTTGCCGCCATTACCCTGACCCAGGCCGCCATGGCCCGCTCCGACTTCAAGAGTGAACTCGGGATAGACCAGCACTTTGCCACCCGGGCCGCCAAAGAGGGCAAACCGGTAGTGGGTTTTGAAACCCTGCTGGAGCAGCTCGGTTATCTGGCCAGCGTGGGTGACAACCAGACCCTGATGCTCGCCAGCACCCTGGATGAGCTACCGATGCTGGAGAGTGGTTTCGCCGCCGTGATGAAGGCGTGGCAGCAGGGAGATGAGGCGACGCTGATCAATCTGCTCAAGGAGGAGATGGCCCCGCCCGCGCTACAAAGCTGGATGGAGCAGACCCTGCTGGCCGAGCGCAACCACAACTGGCTGAAGAAATGGTCCACCCTGCCCAACGAGAGCTTTATCGTGGTAGGCGCCCTGCACCTTTACGGCGAACAGGGGTTGCTGGCGTTGCTGGAGCAGCAAGGGTGGCGCATTACCCCGCTCACCACACCGGGCCCTGTGCAGGCTCGGTAGCAAGGAGTCCAGTGAGAACGATCACAGATCGCGCTGGTTATTAAACAACCTGCAAGGGAGTTGATCGGGATCATCCCGGACGGGGCAAAGAGGTATTTATCATGCCTGTCATCAACCGGGTGACAGGAGCAATAAAATGGACTTTTGGCTGGACCTGATGTTTGGCAACAGCGTGGGATTGATGTCGATGCTGGTGATTATCGGCACCTTCTTGCTCATCAGCTCTTACGCGGCCTACTTCATCTACAAGGTGATGCACTCGCAACCGCCTCATTCACAGCAACCCCATTCTCAACAGCCCAAAGAGGGAAAATAATCCTCTGACCACAGGCGGCAGTTCACACTGACCGCCTGTGCTGTTTTATGGTTCGCGACTGTGATTCCCGGGCCAAGCTGCACTGGTATCCATGCTGGGCCTCCCTTATCCCCTCCCCCTTTCCCCGTTTTCTGTGCCGGTTGCGGCCGTTATAATGGCCCCCACTTTTTCTTATGGGGAGCCTGCCGTGTCTCATAACGACGAACTCTCGCTATTCATGAATGAAGTGGCCGACGTGCGGCCCATTCGCAGCGACAACATCCATCCCCATGCGGCCAAATCCGCCCCGACCGAGGCGCAGCTCGCTCGCCGTCAGGCTGCCACCGCCGAGCAACTCGCCCTCGACCACCTCACCATGGAGGCCATCGAGATGCGCGATCCGCACGAAATCGTCGGCTTCAAGCGTGATGGGGTGCAGGAGGGGGTCTACAAGAAGCTGCGGCTCGGCAAATACGAGCTGCAGGCCAGCCTGGACTTGCACCAGAAAACCCTCAACGAAGCGCGCCAGACGCTGGTGCAGTTCATTGCGGATTGTGAAGTCCGGGATATCCGCTGCCTGCTGATCCTGCACGGCAAGGGGGAGCGCAGCACCCCGCGCGCCCTGCTGAAAAGCTATGTCAGCGCCTGGTTGCCGCAACTGCCCGCCGTCATGGCGATCCACAGCGCCGAGCGTCGCCACGGCGGCAGCGGCGCGCTCTATGTGCTGCTGCGCAAAAGCGAACGCAAAAAAGCGGAAAACCGCGAACGGCACCAGAAGCGGCTCGGCTAATCCGCGTTTCGCCCCCACGCCTTTGGCCCGCCTGCATGAAGGTGGTCAACTATACAGCGGCGGTGTTAGCATCGAACGGCCCCGATCATGCCAGGTACGGGGCGGCATACCATCAGGGACGATAACAAGGACAATCCCATGTCATATCAAAAGCTTGAACAACATCAGCAGCAGATCCACCGCTTTAGCCACCTCGCCGCCATCTGCGGCTGGGATCAGGCGGCCATGATGCCGGAAGGGGGCAACGATGCCCGCGCCGAAGCGATGGCCGAACTCGGTCTGCTGATCCACCAGAAGCGCACCGCTCCCGAGCTGGGCGACTGGATTGCCAAGGCCGAGAGCGAGCCGCTCGATGAAGTGCAACGGGCCAACCTCGGCGAGATCAAGCGCCAGTGGCAAGATGCCAGCCTGCTGCCCGGTGAGCTGGTCGAAGCGCTGTCGCTCGCTGGCAGCAAGTGCGAGCACGCCTGGCGCAGCCAGCGCAAGAACAACGACTGGGCCGGTTTTGCCCCCAATCTCGAGGAGGTGGTGAAACTCTCCCGTGAAGTGGCGCAACTGCGGGCCGATGCGCTTGGCGTGCGCCCCTACGACGCCATGCTGGCGCTCTATGAGCCGGGCATGACCAGCGCACGGCTCGATCAGATCTTCGGCGATCTCGCCAGCTGGCTGCCGGCTCTTATCCAGACCGTGAGTGAACAGCAGAAGGGCGATGCCCTGCTGCTGCCGCAAGGCCCCTTCCCCATCCCGACCCAGCAAGCGCTCGGTCAGGAGGTGATGGGACTGCTCGGCTTTGATTTCGCCCACGGCCGCCTCGATGTGAGCAGTCACCCCTTCTGTGGCGGCGTGCCGACCGACGTGCGGATCACTACCCGCTATAACGAGCAGGAGTTTGTCTCCAGCCTGATGGGCATAGTGCACGAGACCGGTCACGCCCGTTACGAGCAGGGGCTGCCGCGCCATCTGCTGGGTCAGCCGGTGGCCGAAGCGCGCTCCATGGCGATCCACGAGAGCCAGAGCCTGTTTTGCGAGATGCAGCTGGGCCATCATCCGGCCTTCCTCGCGCTGCTGGCGCCACGCATTCGTCACCACTTCGGCGAGCAGGCGGCGTTTGCGCCGGACAATCTGGCCAAGCTCTACAGCCGGGTCGAGCCGGGCTTTATCCGGGTCGATGCGGACGAGGTGACCTATCCGGCCCACGTTATCCTGCGCTACGAGCTGGAGCGCGATCTGGTGGAAGGGAAGATCGAGGTGGCCGACATCCCCGAGCTGTGGGATGCCAAGATGCAGCAGTGGCTGGGGCTCTCCACCAAGGGCAACTACCGCAATGGCTGCATGCAGGATATTCACTGGACCGACGGCTCGTTCGGCTACTTCCCGAGCTACACCCTGGGCGCCATGTATGCCGCCCAGCTGCGCTTTGCCCTCGAGAAAGAGCTGGGCAGCATGGGTGAGGTGATCGCGGCGGGCCGCCTGCCGGAGATCTTCGGCTGGCTCGGACGCAACATCTGGTCACAGGGGAGCCTGCACAGCACCGACGAGCTGGTGCGCCGCGCCACCGGTGAAGCGCTCAACCCGCACTGGCTGCGCCAGCATCTGGAACAGCGCTACCTGAAGTAATGAGCGCAGTAAGCTAACAGCAGAACGGGGCCCTTTTTAGTTGACCACTACAGGGCCCCGTTTTTATGGCGGTTCATTTTTATGGCGGTGCATGGCACAGCACGCCGTCACGGCAATGCTGTAAAAAGAGAGGGTTCAGAGGGGGTCCGGGGAACCCAGCAACTCGCGCAGTTGCAGGATATTGCCCTCCGGGTCGAAGGCGTTGCGCACCACAAAGCCGGGCCCCGTCCACTGCTGTGGCAGCAAACCGCCGCCGAGATCCGCCGCCTTCGCTTCTGCCCAGGCGAGGCTGGAGACGGTGAAGAACAGCTTGATGGCCCCCTCTTCCCGCAGTTCTGGCGGGCGGTTGATAACGACCTGCTCAGCATAGGGCTCTGGAATGGCGTGGATCAGCAGCTGGATATCGCTGTTTTCCAGCACCACCAGCTGCTCATCCTGACTGCAGACCACCATCTGCAGCAATGTACGGTAAAAGTGGGTCAGCAGGCCCGGATCCTTGGCATAGATCAGGGCACCGGCGCGAGCGGGGCCTGGCATGGAGCACTCCTCAACAGTGAACGGCTGGGTGGACAGATCTCCACCTTCTCACAGTTGCGCGCCCCGTTCGATCCTTTTTAGCGGCTCGCCAGCCTCACTGCACAAAGTGCCACTGCCGCAGTGCCAGCGTCGGAGGCGGCCCCTGATCGTCCCCCAGATCTGCCATGCCCAGCGCCTCGTCATAGTGCACCCCGCCCGCACCGCTCTCGGTCAGGTGTTTTGCCCGCACCGCCCCGTACAGACCGCCACTTCCGCTGATCTTCATCTCGGTCAGCGGGGCATAGAGGGCGGCATAGAGCGGGGTATTGCCCGACAGCTTGATCCCATCCTTGCCGCTATACGCGGAATAGATGGAGATAGCGGGCGTACCGCCAGCGGTCAGCCCCTGTTTGGCTGCCGTCACCTCGGCACCGGCCCCGAGATCGACCTTGCCGCTGACGATCAGGGTCAGGCTGCTCCCCTCGCTCACCGTCAACTTGTTGCTGCCAGTCATGGTGAAATCCTTGTCGATCAGCAGCACCACATCCCCCTTGATGGTGAGACTGGCATCGGCCCCCATATTGAGGCTGTCGAGCTGATAAATGGTCTGCTCCTTGCCAAACAGCTCCCCCTTGCCGGGTAGCGGCAGCCCGGGCTTGTGCTGGTTGCTGCTGGTGACCGAGCCGGTGGAGGGATCCGTGGTCAGCACCATCTGCTGGGTGGCCCCGAGCGTCAGCGGGCCATTGATGGGCAGCGTTGCAGGAGGGAACGATTTGGGCAGCGCGGCCACATTGAGCGGGTCACACACCTGCCCGGCTACCGGTGGCAGCTTGGGGTGAGTGCGGTATTGGGGATCCAGATACTTCTGATGCTTGGCATCAAGGAATGCCCCGTTCCCACCATAGTTCAACTTGTCGCCAGCAATGCTTGTGCCATGACCCATAGAGACATCACCATTGATCGCAACAGCTCCGGCAATATGCCCCCCTTGCAAGGCAAAATTTCCACTCCCGTTCACGCTGCCCTCAACCCTGACGACCCCATCAGAGGGAGAAATGGTGATATCGCCGCCAGCAAGTACATTACCCGCAACAGGTGAAGAGCCGTTCAAGGTCACCGAGCCGGTCGCCCGCACATCACCCCAGATGGGGGAGTGCCCGGCGAGCACTACATTGGCCTTGTCGCTGACGGTCGCCACCTTGGCGTTTTGCCCCTGATTAAGAGTCCCGGAAACAGACTCCTTGTACGCCCCCTTGCGCGAATCGTAGCTGTCGATAAAACCGCTACCGGAGAGGCTGAGCCCTTCGCATGCCACCACCGAATCCTGAAAGATGAGATTGCCGGGCTCGCGCTTGAGGGCAAACAGCGCGTTGAGGCTGGCATTTCCCTCCAGATAGCGGCCATGGCTCTGCAACGCCAGCTTGCTGCCGGCGGAGGCATCCAGCTGATCGATGCGGAAGCGGCTGCCCGCCATGGCCCCTTCGCCCTTGCTTGGCACCTTCTGCACCAGCCGCTCCCACTCTATCCGTGGTTCAGCGCCAAGGGCCTGATGCAGGGCTCGATAACTCTCGTTCATCCCCTGCTCGGCACTGAGCTGCGCATTGATCTTCTTGTGAAAATTGCCGCTCAGGCGAGTCTGCAACTGGTTCTCCTGAATGCTGGTAAACACCAGCAGACTCGACAGCAGGCTCACCACCAGCACCACCAGCAGTACGGCTCCCCGCTGCCCCTGCAATCCCTTGTTCATCCCGCTCCCCCTGCTGTGGCGTTGGCACCGGATGTGGCCAACGCTGCCGCCCAGACCGCCTTGCGGCGGGCCACCTGCACCTCTACTCCCGGTGCCAGATAGCTCGGCAGCCCTTCGGGCAAGATGCGGATATTGACCAGTGCACCCTGCTGGCCGAATTCAAGATCCTGAAGATGGGCCAGCAACAGGCGCGGGCCATCTCCGTCATCGCAACTGAGTACCGGCGGCGTGAAGCGGTACTGCTCGGTAAAATCGGCGGTTTTCTGGTTGCCAAGGCAGGAGAGCACCTGACTGCCCCCCTCTACCTTGAAGGCCAGCGTCAGGCGATCAGGGGTCACGGCTATCAGCTGATCCGCCTGCTTGATGCTGTTGGTAAAGGTGAGAGTGGCAAAGCGCAGCACTTCGTTCGCCTGCTCCAGCGCCTTGCTCTGCTCGACCGTGCTCTTGATCGGGGCGTAACCGGCAAAAATCGCCAGCATCAGCATCAGACCGAGCACCATGGAGATCATCAGCTCGACGAGACTGACGCCTCGTTGCCGTGAGGGGACGCTCAGCATAAAGGCGGAAATCCTGCGTTCAGCTCCACCCGCTTGGCGCCGGAGACCCGCTCATCCTGCCACTCGATAGCGACCACAAAGTTGTCGCTATAACGGTTCGGTAGCACCAGCCGGTGGCCCTCGTGCAGGGTGAAGCGGGCAAGAAAATCGGCCTGGGTGAACCGCTCGGGCTTGCGCTGCACTTCACACAGCGAGCTCCAGATCTGCTCCACGCTGTTGCTCGCCTCGATCGTAGCCAGCGTGCTCTGCAAGCTGTAATGCGCCTGCTGCAACGAGACCACCTGCCCCTTGGCGAGACCGAGAAACACCATCACCGCCAACACCATGGAGACCATGATCTCCACCAGATTGAAGCCCTGCTGGCGGGCAAGTGCGGCGTGTCTCATGAGCAGCTCCCTTGCAGCAGCTGGCCGCTCGGGGCCACGCAGAGCACCCGCTGCTCACCGAGGCGATTGGCCAGAATGATCTCGGCGTGGCTGCTGCTGCCGGTTGGCGCGATCTGGATGGGGTCAAACGGCTTGATCACCACGCCGCCACCGGGAGCTGATGCCTGACGCAACCGCTGGCTGTCGGCCATCACCTCCCAGCCACCGTTCTCGGTGCCCTGCAGCACCACCGGCAGGGTCAGCTTGACCGCTTCGCTGCGGGCAAAGCGGTAGGCTGAAGCGAGTTCGGTCGCGCTGCGATCGAGCCGTTCGGCCGCGAGGCGCTGACTCATGGAGGGCAACCCGACCAATAGCAAGATGGCGGCGATGCCGACCGTGATCATCAACTCAATCAGAGTAAATCCGCGCACATTCATCTTATGATCCCCAGCAGTCATGGCGATTGGCCGCGCGATAACCGGTCTGATCGAGGGTCAGAGTGCCGCACTCATCCTGTTGTCGCGTCGTTGGAATGGCTTTGAGCAGGTAGTCGCCAGCATCTTGCTGGCTGTAGCTGAACTGGTAGAAATCCGTGTTGGAAGGGGTGGCAAACGTGTCGGGATAACGGCCCTGTTGGGTATAGATACGTTCGAGGGCGAGCGCCTGCTCCAGCAATTGCTGCTGCGCTTCGTAACGACGTCCCTGTTGCAGATAACCCTGATACGCTGGCAACGCGATGGCCGCGAGAATGCTGACAACCGTCATGGCGATCAACAACTCGATCAGACTAAACCCCCGGCAATGGGGCCATGCCTTACAGTCGTTCACTTATCATCCTTGGCAAGTGTTGTTATTGGTCGGCCCTGGGCCGCAAATGCGATGACTTAATAATCATCAAAAATTAACTGACTCGATTGAACAACACAAAATCGCCACACTCAATGTAAAAAAGATAGTTATGTGATCTGTTATTAATTTTTAAGCAGTTTTCGCCGCCACTAATCTCGCTAAGCAAATAAAGCTAGGCCAATCGTGCCTACGACCCGTCCGTTATGCCCCCTTCTGTCGAGCCGCGATACATGAATAACAGCGTGACGAAGAGTGAAACCCGGCCGTGCAATGAAAGAGCAAAAAAACCTTTGGCCAATTTTTGCTATCCCTGTCCGTTTCTGGCTAGTCACGGCCCCCGAGCCCCCTTACTCTCTTGCCATCTATTCCAGCAAAGCCGCCAACACCATGAATGCAAAGCCAAGCCCTGAGTCGTCACCGGATGAGGTGATCAACACCCTCAGCCGCGAACAGTGTCACGCCGCACGGCTCGCCCGCGATGCTCGCTTCGATGGCCGCTTCTTTACCGGCGTGCTCTCGACCGGCATCTACTGCCGGCCAGTCTGCCCGGCACGGCCACCGCACGAGCACAATGTGCGCTACTTCCAAAGCGCCGCGGCCGCCGAGCAGTATGGGCTGCGACCCTGCCTGCGCTGCCGCCCTGAGCTGGCCCCCGCCGCCCGTGGCGATCTGCCGGTTGAACTGGCACGTCTGCTGGCACGCATCGATCGCGGCGAGCTGGCGGAGGGCACGCTCGCCAAACTGGCCACTGAGGCAGGGATCAGCGAACGCACCCTGCGCCGCCAGTTCGAGCAACATCTCGGCGCCTCACCAAAACAGGTGGAGCAGACGCGCCGCCTGCTGCTCGCGAAACGGCTGCTGACCGAAACCGGGCTGCCCATCACCGACATCGCGTTTGCCGCTGGCTTTGCCAGCATCCGCCGCTTCAATGACGCCTGGCTCAACGCCTACGGGCTGGCCCCACGCACCCTGCGCCAACAAGAGGATCATGCGCCAGAGCACATGAGCGCGCAGCCGCGCGGCGCAACCCTGACGCTGCAACTGCCCTACCGCCCCCCGTATGACGTGGCGGCCATGCTGGCGTTCTACCGGCTGCGGGCGATCCCGGGGCTGGAGCGGGTAGATGGCGAGGTGTATGAGCGGCGCTACCGGGTCGGCGATCAGGTCGCGCTGGTGCGCATCGCGCAGGGCAAGGGGCATAGCCTGCAGCTCACCGTCCATGATCTGCCGCTCGCAGCGCTGCCCGATCTGCTCTATCGGGTGCGCCGGATGTGGGATCTCGATGCCGACATGCAGCGGATCGGCGATCAGCTCGGTCAGGATCCGCTGCTCGCCCGCTTGCAGGCGCGCTGGCCCGGTGTACGGCTGCCGGGTGGCTGGGACGAATACGAGGTGATGCTGCGCGCCATCGTCGGCCAGCAGGTCTCGGTCAAGGGAGCCATCACCATACTCGGGCGACTGGTGGCCCGCACCGAGGCGCAATTCGGGGTGGCGCAACTACCGACCCCCGCCCAGTTGTGCGAACTCGATCTCGACGGTATCGGCATGCCCGGCAGCCGTATTCGCACCCTGCGGGGCGTGGCACAGGCGCTGGCCAGCGGCGAGCTGACCCTCACGACAGCCAGTGACGAGCAGTTGCTGGCGCTACCGGGCATAGGCCCCTGGACGGTCTCTTACTGGCGGCTGCGCTGCGGGCTGGATACCGATGCCTTCCCCGCCTCCGATCTGGTGCTGCAAAAGGCACTCGGAGGCGGCACCAAGCTGCCGGTGAAAGAGGTGTTGGCGCAAAGTGCGGCGTGGCAACCGTGGCGCAGCTATGCGGCCAGCTGGCTGTGGCACGCCATGAGTGAAGCGCCCAATTTGCTGATCCATGCCACCAGCAACGAACAACAGCCAGATACCCAACAACAGGAGATAACCCCATGATCCGCTACGATATCCTGCCGACCCGCTGCGGCGATCTGCTGGTCGCCATCAATGAATCTGGTCTGGTACACGTAGACTTTGTGGCGGGCCTGCGGGCACTGCCCGATATGAGTGGCTGGCAGCAAGATCACGAAGCGCTGGCTCCCTTCCTCGCCGAATTTGACGCCTATTTTGCCGGTCGCTTGCAGCGCTTCTCCCTGCCCCTTGCCGCCCGTGGCACCGCCTTTCAGCAGGCGGTGTGGCAAGCGCTGTGCGACATCCCCTACGGCGAGACCCGCAGCTACAGCGATATTGCCCGCACCATCGGCAAACCCGATGCGGTGCGGGCAGTGGGCGCGGCGAATGGCCGCAATCCGCTCTCGATCATCGTCCCCTGCCATCGGGTGATCGGCCAAAACGGCAGCCTGACCGGCTATGCGGGGGGATTGGAGATCAAAAAGATGCTGCTGGATCTGGAAAATAGCCAGCGTAATACCACAACAAGCCACGCTACCTGAATATCACACGTTATATGCTATACCTCGTCATAAATGATAATTGAGAGCACATGGCGCAACGTTAAATAACAAAACAGGTATGATAGCCTTCACATTAAGGTAATGGCGCAACATCCAACAACCATGCCCCAACGAAAACACAACAATTGAAATGGAAATTTCCTTTCCGTTCCAGATTATCAAGTGTGATTGCCATTCATTTTTACCCTCTGCTCAATTAGTATTATGCTGACCACAAACCACTTTTAATGACCGTTAGCGAATCCATATTGAATGAATAAAAATGACCGACAACGCCTGATCAAAACGCGCCTGATAATTGATAAAGAAGTCAGTGTAAAAGCGTTGGCCGGTACTTTTTCTGTGACCGAAAGAACGATCCGCAATGATTTACAAGCGCTAGCTGACAAGCATCTTTGCGAAATGTTCTATGGCGGTGCCAGATTGATCAAACATGATGAAGACATCTATTTTGAATCAACATCCATCAACAATATATCGACTCTGCTTGAGGCTCCCTCCACCACCAAGGCCAGGAGTTACCCTGCGGTAAGCAGGGCCAATGAAACCTCTCCAGAGATTTATATATTGGGATCATTCAATATTGACATTGTATTAGAAGTAAATGAATTTCCAAAAGTTGGGGAAAGTGTGCTGGCACACTCTACTAAATATTATGGTGGTGGCAAGGGAGCAAACCAGGCAATTGCGGCTGCAAAAATAAATGATCAGGTCCACCTGACAATCAAAGTGGGTCAGGACCTGTTTGCCGATAGAGCCAAAAACTACCTGGCGAATGCCAATATTGCCTCATTGAATATTCTTGAGGATGCAGAGCACCCAACGGGTAATGCCATCATTCTGGTATCACAACCCTCTGGCGAAAATAAAATTGCAATTAACTTGGGTGCCAACAGCCACATCACAGTAGATGATATTATTCATGATCTCGATTATATTCGTGACTGTCGCGTTTTTTTGACCCAACTTGAAAACAACTTCGACATCATGTCACTTGCGATAACTTATGCAAAGAAAAGTGGTGCGACGACCATTCTCAACCCGACGCCATATAATGATAGCGTGAAGAAAATATTGCCTTTTGTCGATATCATCACCCCCAATGAGATTGAGGCATCCGATTTGTCTGGCATTGTTATCAATGATCATGAATCAGCCAGACTGGCGGCAGAGAAAATATATAAGCTGGGGGTTAAACATGTCATCATCACGCTGGGTGATAAAGGGTGCCACTATTTTAACGGGAACCGCCACTTTCATTTGGCTGGGCACAAGGCAGCCGTAATTGATAGCAGCGGGGCTGGCGACTCATTTAATGGTTCGCTTGCTGCTTCTATTGCCAATGGTAAATCGATTGAAGATTCACTGATATTTGCCAATGCATTCGCATCATTGAAAGTCGAACGTCGTGGAGCATCAAATATGCCAGACACATCTCTGGTTGAAGCAAGGTTATCCACAAATAATTTGTAACAACACACTGCAAACAAATTAACTGCCAATCTATTTACACTATTACTGACAGAGGTATTTATGTTAGTCATCCACTCGTACTCCATTGCGATTATCATGTGTATTATTACCATGATATGTTGGGGCTCTTGGGCCAACACCACCAAGCTGGTTGATGAAAAAAAATGGCCTTTCCAGTTATATTATTGGGACTATTCAATCGGCATCCTGTTGTTTACCTTGCTGCTGGCGTTCACGTTAGGCTCGTCCGGTGATGAAGGCCGCCACTTTATAGCCGATTTACAGCAAGCTGATTGGCAAAACTTTGGCCTGGCCATCCTCGGTGGCATCATTTTCAACCTGGGTAATATCTTGCTGGTAGCCGCTATTGCGCTGGCGGGGATGGCTGTTGCATTCCCGGTTGGCGTCGGGATTGCACTGGTACTTGGCGTTATCGTCAATTATCTGGCCGTACCGGTTGGCGAACCTTATGTGCTCTTTATCGGCGTTGCCTGTGTCACCGTTGCGATTATCTTGACCGCTATTGCTTACGGCCGTCTCAAGCAGCAACAGAGTGCAAAAATGCGTGGTTTGATCACTGCCATCATTGCCGGTGTGGTCATGGGCTGGTTCTATCGCTTTGTCGCAGCCTCTATGGCCGCTGATTTCTCTGCACCGGCAGCCGGTTTGCTCACTCCGTATTCCGCGCTGGTCTTCTTTGCCATTGGTGTACTCCTCTCCAGCTTTGTCTGGAATACCATCATGATGAAGAAGCCCATCTCTGGCCCGGTTATTAATGGTAGCGATTACTTCAAAGGGACCGTTAAAGAGCATGCGGTCGGTATTCTCGGTGGCATTATCTGGAGTATTGGCATGAGCTTCAGCATTTTGGCCTCAGGCCCGGCTGGCTACGCTATTTCCTATGGCCTCGGTCAGGGTGCAACCATGATTGCCGTTATTTGGGGTGTCTTTGTCTGGCGTGAATTTGCCAGCGCACCAGCCGGAACCAACAAGCTCATCAACGCTATGTTTGCTTTCTATATTCTTGGCATTGCTCTGATCATCGCCGCGAATAGCATTTAATACAGGATATCTATCATGTTGAATAATAAAATTGTCGTTCTGGGTAGTACCAATCAGGATCTGGTTAACAAATCCAGCCATCTGCCAAAAAAAGGCGAGACCATCATCGGCTATGAATTTTTCAGCGCTCGCGGTGGCAAAGGCGCCAACCAGGCAGTAGCCGTCAGCAACATGGGCGGTAAACTCAGTTTTATCTCCTGCCTGGGTAAAGATGATTTTGCCAACCAGCTGATCGCGGATTATCAGCGATCCGGTATGGATACCAGCAAAATGGTTCAACTGGACGATGTGGCCACCGGCTTGGCCCTTATCATGGTCGATGAGCAGGGCTGCAACTGCATCAGTGTTGCCCCCAACGCCAATGCCATGCTGACCAAAGCATTTGTTACCGAGCAACTCGATAGCCTGCGCCAGGCAGACTACCTGCTGATGCAGCTGGAAACACCGATTGATGGGGTGGAGCTGGCAGCCAAAGAGGCCCACCAGGCCAATACCTATGTGATTATCAACCCGGCACCCGCCAAACCCTTGAGTGATGATGTCTATCCCTATATCGACCTTATCACCCCCAACGAGACAGAAACCGAGATCCTGACCGGCATCAAGGTGACTGATCACGCCAGCGCAGAAGCGGCCGCCACCCTGTTGCAGCAAAAAGGGGTGAAGAATGTGATCATCACGCTGGGTGAGAAGGGGGCGTATCTGCAAAGTGCCGATGGCATCAAGGAGATCATTGCGGGCTTCCGGGTCGATGCCAAAGATACCACCGCTGCTGGCGATACCTTCAATGGCGCATTAACCGTTGCGCTGAGTGAAGGGAAATCCTTGCGTGATGCCGTGCTCTTTGCCCACCGTGCCAGTGCCATCTCGGTCAGCCGCATGGGGGCGCAAAGCTCCATTCCGAGCAGGGAAGAGGTCGAACAGTTCAACCATTAATGCCACAAACAAAAGCCCCGGAGTCATGCTCCGGGGCTTTTTATTTCTTCCTGACCCGCTCTGATTTAACAGAACTGCGGTTTGGAAATCACCTCTTCAAACTCCCCATCACCTGCATTTCGCAGCGGTTGCAGTCAAAACGCAGGCGGAAGGTGTCTTTACCCATCTTGAGCTCCAGCGGCTCGGCCTTGAGACCGGGCACCTCTTTCGGGCAGAGGTTCTGGCTATAGCGGATGCAGTGCTTGGTGATCATCAACACCACTTCTCCCTCCTCCTTGTTC
>OERK01000146.1_pt1 | contig 28320 bp, 25 predicted proteins | sample 1540001 | NCBI WGS metagenome assembly OERK01 (sample SAMEA3891246, study PRJEB23780) | metagenome | biome: terrestrial biome; feature: animal house; material: water of meat washing | place: Italy | collected 2015-05-12
ACCCTACCCGCTTGCCGCAGGGGCGGGAGTTCGGCTGGACGCCGTTAAAGTTGCTACCGCCCCTGGCTGTCGCTACCACAATGCGCCGCTGACCCTGGCATACGAAAAGGGTCCAACGGGCACCCACCCCCATCCTACGGAGCCGACGGGGCCCGATCCACGGATATTGCTGACTCAAGTGTCAGAATCGACAGGTTTTTTGCGCTGGTTCAAAGTTACGACCGCACGCCTGGGGTGGGGAGGGGCCTCAGGCGTTGCCCGCCAAAGTGTGAACGGGCCGATATTTCCCCGGCCTACCCCTTTCTCGCACTTGTCTGGCGTGCCCCGGGTTGGCTAAGGTGGTCGCCCATCACATGCAGGCAGTGGAGAGAGGCATGGACAAGATATTGCAGACCCTGTCGGAGCGGGTCACGCAGGCGCGGGATCTGGAGAGCCTGACCCGCCCGCTGCTGGAAATGGATATCCCGCAGGGCCTGCACCGGGCCGAACCATTTGTTCAGCCCGTGCAGCTCGAGGGCCAGTGGCACCATTTAGCGCAAACCTTTGGCCGCCAGCGGGGCGATGAGCGCGATGTTGTCTTTGGTGACAAAACCGGCCCCGGTGTTGATGTCCAGCCCGGCGAAGCCGTAACGCTCGCTCAGCACCAGCTGGACCACCGAGAGGTAACCCATCAGGTAGGGTTGGCAATCGGCTACCAGTTGCACATAACCGGACTGGATCCCGTCTGCGGTGGCGGGGGAGAGGCTGAAACCGGCGACAAACAGCTCACCGGGTTTGACGGCGGCGTTGCGCAGGAAGTTGCCCATCTGGGCGGTCAGGGCACCGTGATCCACCAGCACCATCTTCACGTCGGGGTGGGTTGCCAGATAGGAGGTGACGACCGGGGCACCCAGGGACGGGTCTTTGTCCACTTCCTGCGAGATCTGGATGAAGTCGACCTTCATACCCGCCTCTTCCAGGGTCTTGATCAGGCCACGGGTGGAGTCGCTGCGTTGGGCGATATCCTTGATGCCCCACACCATGGCGCGGTCACCCTTCTTCAGGCCGCTGCGGCGCAGGGCCTCTTTGGCCAGATTGATGCCGCGGGTGGCGTTGTTGTCGCCCACGTAGCCAAAGCCGTTGCTCAATTCATTGGCCATGGTGCCGGAGAGCTCGGTGTCCACCGAGGTCACCTTGATCCCCTTGGTGATGGCGTCGGCAATCAGCGGCTGGTAGGCGCTGTCACCGGGGTGGCCCATCACCACGATGCCGGTGGGCTTGGCGGCCACTGCCTGCTTGAAGTTCTCGATCATTTTCTGGGGTTGCCAGTCGGAGTAGACCAGTCGCAGATCCACCCCCAGATCTTCAGCCGCCTGTTTGGCGCCATTCTGCACCACGGTGACGTAGGATTCGCCGACCGGGCCGCCGAGATCAAACCAGATGGTCATATCCTTGCCGGAGGGGGCCGCGCCCACCTGGGAGGCGAGCAGGCAGCCGGACATCAGCAGGCCGGTCAGCCAGCGTTTGGCCGTGTGAGTATTGCCAGTGTGCGTGTTGTGCATTGTGTTTCTCCTTGTTGTAAATGCGGGCGCGGTGGATCGCCTGCGGTGAGGCACAGGCCATTCAACGCGCCGGGTAAATGTGGTTGCTACCACGATCGGGTGTCGGGCGGTCAAATGGGGTGGTTCCAGCAGGCTCATGCGGCCGGATAGCGGGCCAGCTCCTGATAGTCGCCGTCCGCTTCGCAGCGAAAGACGGCGGCGGTTTCGCCGCGCTGGCACCACTGTTGCCACTCGTCTGGCGGGCAGTGGAGGCGAATGGCGAGGCCACAGCCGGCGCTGAGCAGGCGCGGCACGTCGCAGACCCGAAACGACTGGCCGTGCTGCTCCAGCCGCTTGCGCAGCCTGACCGTGCCGAGGGTGGAGTGGAACAGGTAGAGAAACTCCTGATTCATGATTTGCCTCCCGTGCTGGCGCGCGCGCCGAACAGGGCGGCACCCAGCGCACCGGCAAACTGGGCATCCGGGTGGGTGGCCACTTCGCAGCCCAACCCTTCGGCCAGATAGTGGCGGAAGGTGGCGCAGTGGCTGACACCGCCGGTAAAGAGTACGCTCGGTCGGGCGCCGAGGCGGCCGATAAAGTTGGCACTGCGCCGGGCCATGGAGCGGACGATACCGGCCAGGATCGACTCGGCCGGAATGCCCGCCGAGCGCAGGCTGATCGCCTCCGATTCGGCAAACACGGTACACATGCTGCTGATGTCGTGGGGCTCTGCGCCCTCCAACAGCTCGTCGAGCTGCTCGACTCGCGCCCCCAGGGTGCGGGTGATCACCTCGAGAAAGCGGCCGGTACCGGCGGCGCACTTGTCGTTCATCAGAAAGTCGGTGAGGTTGCCCTCGCCATCGAGCTGGATCACCTTGCTATCCTGGCCGCCGATGTCGATGACGGTGTGTACCGACGGGCAGAGCAGGCGAGCCCCCAGCCCATGGCAGGAGATCTCGGTAACCCGGCGATCGGCGAACGACGCCAGATCCCGGCCATAGCCGGTCAGGGTGAGATGGGGGCGTTCTGGCAGATCGGCCGAGAGTTCGGCCCAGCCTTGCTCGATGGCGGCCAACGGACGAAAGGGGGTCGGCACCAGAAAACGGCGGACGATACGCCCGCCATCCCGGCTGTCGAACAGGATCCCCTTGGTCGCGGTGGAGCCCGAGTCAATCCCGATGGAGAGTGACACGGCGCCTCCTTACAGCATCTCGATAAAGGCGGCCAGCCGGGTGGCCAGTTGTCCCTTGTCGGCGCTGGAGTAGTCGGTCTCGACTGCCATGTAGGGGATACCGTGGCGTTCGCGCACATGGCGCTTGATGGCGAGCGACTCCACCGCATAGGTGTGGCAAGCCTGCAGGATCACGTCGATCACCCCGTCCGCCTGATACTCCTCCACCATCTGGCTCAGCAGATTCATGCGCTGGTGGTTGGGGGAGATGCAGGAGCAGCCGATGGCCAGATACTTGTCGGTCAACGCATCGAACGGGTCACCCTGTTCGCTGACGCACTGTTCGGTCGCCTTGGCGCCGGTGCAGTTCTCGTAACCCACCACCCAGCCGCCGTGCTCCTCGATGAGGCGCACCACCTTGTCGGCCGCGCCGCCGATGGGGCAGCCGGTGATGAGGATGCGCGGGCGGGCATCGAGCCGCTTGCCCTCGGCATACTCGGCCTTGATGCGGCGGGTCATCTCCTGCAGCTCGCTGATGAGCTGCTCCTTGTCGAAGCGGAAGGTGGCGCCATAGACCACCTTGAGCAGGTCGGTGCCGCTCAGTGCCGGGGGATTGAGCTGGCCCAGCCGGTAGAAGTCGGCCAGCGCGCGGCGCTCGCGGTTTTTCAGCACGATGGCGTCTCGCAGCGCCTGCTCGCTGATGGGCTTGCCGAACTGCTGCTCCAGCAACTCCTTGAAGCGGACGATTTCGCTGCGCCACAGGGTGCGGGAGGCCTCGTCATCGGCGCGGTTGGGCAACTGCATCACATGCACCGGTTTGAACTCGGCCATGTACTCGTACATCTTCTTCTTGCCGTCGCAGGTGGTTTCCCCCACCACCAGATCGGAGAAGTAGAAGTAGGGGCACTTGTCGGTCTTGCCGAACCCGTAGCTGCTCTTGATCAGCGGGCAGAGGTTGCGGGGCAGGTCTTTCTCGGCCTCCTCGATGGTCTCGTCGCTGGTGGAGCAGAGCGATACCACCACCGCGCCGGCGGCCATCGCCACCTCCTGCGGCATAAAGGTGCAGTAGGTGCCGACCAGGGGGATCTGTCGCTCCTTGAGTGCCATCACAGCCAGAAAGCCCTGACGACGGGCATCTGAAAAACTCTCGAAAATGGCTGGCAACTCGGTGATCAGTGACATAAGCGATCCTGTCCTGCTGGGAAATGAGAGAGAGGAAGAGGCCGTCCATCACGGCTCTTCCAACCGCGGGAATTATACCTTTGGGGGTAATCCGAAAATTGCGGTGGATCACAAGGTGCCGGATAAAGCCTTAATAACAGGGAGGTTATCTGATGTGTGATGAAGAGAGGGGGATGAGAATAAACAACGGGCACCGCGAGGTGCCCGTTTCATGTCATCAGTGACGCAGCCCGGTGCCGCGGGAGATAAGCCACCAGGCGATACCGTAGAGGGCCACGATAAAGCCGATGATGATGAGGTAGGCGGTGCCGAGCGGCACGTCGGAGATACCGAGGAAGCCGTAACGGAACGCGTTCACCATGTAGATGATGGGGTTCACCTGGGAGACACCCTGCCAGAACGGGGGCAGCAGGCTGATGGAGTAGAACACCCCGCCCAGATAGGTGAGCGGCGTCAGCACGAAGGTGGGGATGATGCTGATGTCGTCGAAGGTCTTGGCAAACACCGCGTTGATAAGGCCACCCAGCGAGAAGAGGATCGCGGTGAGCAGCACGGTGAAGCAGACGCTGAACAGATGGTGGATCTGCAGCGGCACGAAGAACAGCGACACCAGGGTGACGATGAGGCCGACACAGAGGCCGCGTGCCACGCCACCGCCCACATAACCGGCGATGATGACGTAGTTGGGCACCGGCGCCACCAGCATCTCCTCGATATTGCGCTGGAACTTGGCGCTGAAGAAGGAGGAGGCAACGTTGGAGTAGGAGTTGGTGATCACCGACATCATGATGAGGCCGGGCACGATGAACTCCATGTAGGTGAAGCCGCCCATGTCACCGATGCGCGAACCGATCAGGTTGCCGAAGATGACGAAGTAGAGGCTCATGGTGATGGCCGGTGGCACCAGGGTCTGGATCCAGATCCGGGTAAAGCGGCTCACCTCCTTGGCCAGAATGCTCTTGAAGGCGATGTAATAGATGGCCAGATTCATGCTTTTCTCCCCTCTTCGACCAGATTGACGAACAGCTCTTCCAGCCGGTTGGCCTTGTTGCGCATGCTCACGACCTGCACCTGCTGGTTCGACAACTGCTCGAACAGGCTGTTGAGTGACTGGCTCTTGTCGAGATCCACCTCGAGGGTGCGTTCATCCGGCATGCGGCCGTTGAACTCTGGCACCTCGGGTACGGCAGAACCTGGCGCAAGGTCGAGCAGGAAGGTCTCGCGACCCAGCTTGCCCAGCAGATTCTTCATGCTGGTGTTCTCGATCAGACGACCCTTGTCGATGATGCCGATGTTGCGGCAGAGCATCTCGGCCTCTTCCAGATAGTGGGTGGTGAGGATGATGGTGACGCCCTGCTCGTTGAGATCCTTGAGGAAGGTCCACATGGAGCGGCGGATCTCGATATCGACCCCGGCGGTCGGTTCATCGAGGATCAGCAGCTTGGGCTCGTGCATCAGGGCGCGGGCGATCATCAGGCGACGCTTCATGCCGCCGGAGAGGGTGCGGGCAGGCATGTCGCGCTTCTCCCACAGATCGAGCTGGCGCAGGTACTTCTCGGCGCGGATCTTCGCTTCCGCCTTGGGCACGCCGTAGAAACCGGCCTGATGGGTGACAATCTGGATCACCTTCTCGAACTGGCTGAAGTTGAACTCCTGCGGCACCAGCCCGAGCTGGGCCTTGGCCTGTTCGAGATCGCTGTCGATGTCGTAGCCAAATACCTTCACCTTGCCGGCGCTCTTGTTCACCAGCGAGCTGATGACGCCGATGGTGGTGGATTTGCCCGCGCCGTTCGGGCCGAGCAGGGCGAAGAAATCCCCCTGCCTGACGGTAAGATCGATGCCTTTAAGGGCTTCGACGCCCCCCTGATAGGTCTTTTTCAGGCCGCTGATTTCCAGTGCGTTCATTGCAACCTCTGTGATGGTTGAATCCGGCTCGATACAGAAAAGGCGGCCAAGGCCGCCTGCACAGAGTAAAGGGCGCAAGGCCGCTTCACCCGTGATATTCCTGAACCTGGCTTACTCCTGGGGTACCACTTTGCCGATAAACGGCAGGTTGCGGTACTTCTGGGCGTAGTCGATGCCACAGCCGACCACGAATTCGTCCGGAATGGCGAAGCCAATCCAGTCGACCGGCACCTGCACTTCGCGGCGGGAGGGTTTGTCCAGCAGGGTGCAGATGGCCAGGGATTTCGGCTCGCGCAGGGAGAGGATCTCGCGCACCTTGTTGAGGGTGTAACCGGTGTCGATGATGTCTTCCACGATCACCACATCCTTGCCCTTGATGTCATCGTCCAGGTCTTTGAGGATGCGGACGTCACGGGTGCTGTGCATGCCGGAGCCGTAGCTGGAGGCGGTCATGAAGTCCAGGGTGATGGGCAGCTGGCACTGGCGGCAGAGGTCGGCCAGGAAGATGCAGGAACCGCGCAGCAGCGCAATCATCACGACTTCGTCAGAACCCTGATAGCGGGCGGTGATCTCTTCACCCAATTTGGCGATCCGGGCGGCTACTTCAGCCTCGGAGATCATCACCTCGACGGTGTGTTTCATCACTTACTCCCATAAGGCCAAAGGGGATTTGGCCGTTCATGAATATCAAAACCGATGATTCTACCACTCATGTTGAAGGGTGCTAGAGATACGTGGTGCTTTTATCGGCTTATTTTAATTGATAGAGTTAGCAGGCACTCAGGCATGATTAGTTAAAATACTATAAACACCATAATCAATAACTATTAGATGATAAAAACTATGGAACCACGCGCAGAAATAAGACGTCGTACCCGGCTGTCGCCGGAAGCTCGTCGCTCCCAATTGATGGAATGTGCCATCGAGGTGTTCTCCCGTCGCGGCATTGGCCGTGCAGGTCACGCCGAGATAGCCGAACAGGCCAAGGTCTCTGTGGCTACCGTCTTCAACTATTTCAACACCCGCGAGGAGTTGGTAGATGAGGTGCTGGCCGAGATCGAACGCTTTGTGAACCAGATGCTGTCGCAGGCATACGGTGACCAGGGCTCCATTTTCGACAAGATCCAGCGTCATGTACGCCTCTCTGTCGATGCCGCCTACGATCAACCGGATTATGCCGGTATCTGGCTGGAGTGGAGCTCATCGGTTCGGGAAGAGGTATGGCCCCGCTATACCCGGCTGCTCGATCACTGCCTTGAGCTGATCGCCAGCGAGCTGCAAACCGCCATGGATGCAGGGGAGATCACCAGCGTGCTGTCGGCACAGGATCTGGCCCGCTCTTTGACCGGTTTTGGCTATGTGATGATGCAGATGATCAATCAACCCCAGCGCCCGGCGCGCGAAGAGGTGACTGATTTCCTGTTCAAGTACGTGACGGCACCTATTCAGGCTTGCTGATACGGCTTAACGAAAAAAGGCGCCCCTCATCGAGGGGCGCCTTTTTTTATCCGGTTTGTCTGGCTAGCTCAGCCGTGGCCATAGCCCCAGCGGTTGGTCAACTCATGCTCGACACCGAGATGATCGAGGATGCGGGCGACCATAAAGTCCACCAGATCCTCGATGCTTTTCGGCTCATGATAGAAACCGGGCGCGGCAGGCATGATGGTCACCCCGAGCCGTGCCAGTTTCAGCATGTTCTCCAGATGGATCGCCGAGAAGGGGGTTTCGCGGGGCACCAGGATCAGCTGGCCGCGCTCCTTGATCACCACATCCGCTGCCCGCTCCAGCAGGTTGTCCGAGGTGCCGTTGGCAATGGCCGAGACGGTGCCCATGGAGCAGGGGCAGACCACCATCTGTTTGGGCGCGGCCGAGCCGGAGGCCACCGGCGAGAACCACTCCTCCTTGCCGCAGGCGACAATCTGCCCCTCCTTGGCGCCATATTGGCGACAAAGATAGGCAGAGAGCTCTTTCGGCGAGCCGGGCCAATCCTGCTGCTGCTCGGTCTTGAGTACCACACGAGCTGCCGAGGAGGCGAGCAGGTAGACCCGATAGTCCGCCTGCACCAGACACTGGAGCAGGCGCAGGGCGTAGGGGGCGCCGGAGGCGCCGGTCAGCGCCAGGGTGATCGCTTTGTTCATAGTTCGCCGTGGTAATCCTTGAGGCGGGCGATCAGCTTGTCATGAATGCCGCCGAAGCCGCCGTTGCTCATGATCAGAATATGGTCGCCATCGCGGCTCTCGGCCACCAGCCGGTTGATCAGGGTCTCCAGATCGTTGAATACCTTGGCCGGTCGGGTCATATGGGCCGTCACCTCGCCGAGATCCCAGCCGATGTTGGGCGGCTGGAAGAAGAACACCTCGTCGGCGCCATCGAAGCAGCCAGCCAGCTCCTCCTTGTGAACCCCCAGCTTCATGGTGTTGGAGCGTGGCTCCAGCACCGCCAGAATACGTGAGCCGCCTACCTTGGCGCGCAGGCCGCCGAGGGTGGTCTCGATGGCGGTGGGGTGGTGGGCAAAGTCGTCATAGACGCTGATGCCAGCCACCTCGCCCTTGAGCTCCATCCGCCGCTTGGGGGATTTGAACTGGCAGAGGGCGGCTATGCCGTGCTCCACCATCACGCCGGCATGGCGGGCGGCCGCGATGGCCATCAGGCCGTTGTTGACGTTGTGCTCGCCGATGCACTCCCAGTGCACCTCGCCCTGTTTTTCGCCATCCAGCCACACCTCGAAGGCGGAGCCGTCATCGGCCAGCTTGACCGCCTTCCACTTGGCGTCGTCCTGACCCACCAGCTCCACTTCGCTCCAGCAGCCCATCTTGCGCACGGCGGTGAGGTTGTCATCGGCTTGCGGGAACAGCACCCGGCCGTTGCTCGGCACGGTGCGCATCAGGTGGTGGAACTGGCGCTGGATGGCGGCGAGATCCGGGAAGATGTCCGCGTGGTCGAACTCCAGATTGTTCATCACCAGGGTGCGCGGGTGGTAGTGGACGAACTTGGAGCGCTTGTCGAAGAAGGCGCAGTCATACTCGTCCGCTTCGATGACGAAGAAGGGGGCAGAGCCGAGACGGGCGGAGACCGGGAAGTTGCCCGGCACGCCGCCAATAAGGAAACCGGGCTCCAGCTTGGCGTACTCCAGCACCCAGGCCAGCATGCTGGCGGTGGTGGTCTTGCCGTGGGTGCCGGCAACGGCCAGTACCCAGCGATCCTGCAGCACGTGCTCCAGCAGCCACTGGGGGCCGGAGATGTAGGGCAGATTGCGGTCCAGCACATATTCAACACAGGGGTTGCCGCGGCTCATGGCGTTGCCGATCACCACCAGATCCGGCGCCGGATCGAGTTGGGAGGGGTCATAGCCTTCGGTCAGTTCGATGCCCTGTTGCTCGAGCTGGGTACTCATGGGGGGATAGACATTGGCATCCGAACCGGTCACCCGGTAACCAAGCTGTTTTGCCAACACCGCCAGACCACCCATAAAGGTGCCGCAGATCCCGAGAATGTGAATATGCATACCGCTTCCTTTCGCAGTAAAGGGAAGTGCGCATTCTAGGGGGTGTTGCGGTGGTGGCACAAGCCGCACTCATGGTGAGAGGCCCACAGATGCAGCACTGGAGGCAGAAATCTTGGCGCTGTTGGGATATGCGAGATTGGAATGGGCTGGTGGGCTTTATTTGAGGCTTGATATTGTGTCGCACTTTCTTACAATTCTTCGGTTTTGTGACGCACTCTACAGTTTTACGATATCGCCCTTTTCCAAAGGAGAGTCCCCATGGGCAAGTTCCTGCTTTGCTATCTGGTCGGTGGTCTGGTGGCCATCAGTTGGGCTGCGCTGCCCGCTCATGGTCCCTGGGATCAGTGGGACCTCGCGATTTTTCATACCGTTAACGGCTGGCTCGGGCAGTCGGCTCTGTGGGCCGATCTGGTGGCCATCACCAATAACCGGCTGTTCGATCTGGCGGTGTTGGCCTGTATGGGGCTGATCCTGGCCCGATGTTTCTTTGCACGGGATCTGGCGGGTCGTCGCCAGCTGGTGGCGATGGGCATAGTGATGCTGCTGAGTGCACTGGTGATCAACCAGCTTGGTCACCGATTGCCGGTGGAGCGACCCAGCCCGACCCTGATGGTGGCCGATGCGCTGCGGGTGACCCAGATCAGCGCTATTCCGACCAAGGACTCTTCCGGTGACAGCTTCCCCGGGGATCACGCCCTGTTCCTGATGATCTTCGCCGGTTTTGCCCTGCGCTATCTGCCGCGCTGGGCGGGAGTCACCGCATTGCTGATGGTGCCGATCTTTTCCGCGCCGCGCATTCTGGCTGGCGCCCACTGGTTTACCGATGTCTACGTCGGCGCACTGGGGCTGGCGACCCTCTGTCTGCCCTGGTTGCTGCTGACCCCGCTGGCGGATCGGCTGATAGACCGCATTGCCCCCCGATTGGCCCGTGTGCCGCTGCTGCGCAGTCAGACCCACTGATTGAACGTCGCAAAATAAAACGCCCCGACATGAAAATGTCGGGGCGTTTTGTTATCAACCCGCGAGAGATCAGCCTTGATAGCCGTTCGGGTTGTTGCTTTGCCAGCGCCAGGTATCGACCATCATCTGCTCCAGACCGCGCTCTGCCTGCCAGCCCAGCTCGGCACGGGCCAGCGTCGGCTCTGCCCAGCACTCGGCGATGTCGCCCGGGCGACGGGGTTTGATCTGGTAGGGAATGGGTCGGCCGCTGGCCGCTTCAAACGCCTTGACCATCTCCAGTACCGAGTAGCCCTGACCTGTGCCCAGGTTGTAGGTGAAGACGCCGGTGTCGCTCTTGATGCGCGCCAGTGCTTTCAGGTGGCCGATGGCCAGATCCACCACATGGATGTAGTCGCGCACGCCGGTGCCATCCGGGGTCGGGTAGTCGTTGCCAAATACCCCCAGCTCCTTGAGCTTGCCGACACCCACCTGGCTGATATAGGGCAGCAGGTTGTTGGGGATGCCGTTGGGATCTTCACCAATCAGGCCGCTCTCGTGGGCGCCGACCGGGTTGAAGTAACGCAGCAGTACGATAGCCCAGCGGGGATCGGATTTGGCGAGATCGCGCAGGATCTCCTCCACCATCAGCTTGGAGCGACCATAGGGGTTGGTGGCGCTGGTGGGGAAATCTTCCCGCAGCGGTACCGAGGCGGGATCGCCATAGACGGTGGCCGAGGAGCTGAATACCAGCCGGAAAACGCCAGCCTTGGCCATCTCTTCGCACAGCACCAGAGTGCCGCTGATGTTGTTCTGGTAGTAGGTGAGCGGGATCTGGCTCGACTCCCCGACCGCCTTGAGGCCGGCGAAGTGAATGACCGATTCGATCTGGTGGTTGGCAAACAGCTGCTGCAGGCAGGCTCTGTCCAGCACATCCCCTTCGACGAAGGTGACCGGCTTGCCGGTGATCTGCTCGACCCGCTTGAGTGACTCCGGTGAGGAGTTGGAGAGGTTGTCGAGTACCACGACCTGCTGCCCCGCGCCGAGCAGCTCAACCAGGGTGTGGGAGCCGATATAGCCGGCGCCCCCTGTGACCAGTATTGTCATTTTTTATCCCGTGTTCTGGTGAAACTGGGGCAGAGTCTAGCGCCCCTGTCTACTTGGGAAAAGGTTGGGATACCGATGACGCCTTCACCGCACCTCACAAAAGCCTTCACCACGCCTCAATAATCGAGACTGATATCCCCTTTCGCGGTGCAGGAGCAGGCCAGAGCAACGCCGCTCTCCAGATCCTGCGCACTCAAGGTCATCACGCTCTGGCGCTCGATGTCACCTGTGGTGGTGCAACGACAGCTGCCACATACCCCGGCGCGACAAGCCGCCATCATGGTTTCGCCCGCCGCTTCCAGCGCCGCCAGCAGGGTCTGACCCGGCAGGATCTTCACCTTTTTGCCGCTCTTTTTCAGGGTCAGCCAGAAGTGGTCGCTGGTGGTGGCGGGCTCTGCGGGAGGAAGACCAAAGGACTCCTGATGCAACTGCTCCGGTGGCAATCCCAGCTCCGCCAGCATGGTGCTGACCGCCGCCATATAGGGGGCCGGGCCGCAGAGATAGACATGGCGTTCGCGCAGATCTGGGGCCAGTTCGGCCAGCATGGCGGGGGTGAGTCGGCCAATCCAGGGGTGATCTGCAGGGGCCTCTTCCAGAATCAGGGCATGGCGTACACCGGGATGCGCTTCGGCCAATGCAGCCAAGTCATCTGCGAAGATCACATCTGCTGGCGAGCGGGCGCTATGGATAAAGCGGATATCGGCATCCGGCCGTTTGGCGAGCTCGTCCCGCAGCATGGCCCACATGGGGGTGATGCCGGAACCGGCACTGAGCAGCAGTGGCCGTTCGCAAGGCAGGGCGGTCAGGTTGAAATCGCCGAACGGGCCATCGGCCCGGATCTTGTCTCCCACCTGCAAGGTCTGGTGCAGATGGTGGGAGACCCGTCCCACATCCTTAATGGTGACCTGCCAGCATGCATCCTGCGGGCTGGAGGAGAGGGTATAGGCGCGGCACTCCGGCTGGCCGTCGATCTCGGTATGCAGGGTGATGCACTGGCCAGCCAGTACGGGAGGGAGGCTGCCGGAAAGCGGCGCCAGCTGCCAGCTCACGACGTCGTGGGTGTTCTGTTGGCGGCCAATGCAGGTGAGCGTGAGAGAGGTCATCACAAGGCTCCTTAGGTTTGAAACGGTTCGAAAAACGTCTGGTGAAAAAGCCGGATCCAGAAAAAAGGCGAGCCGGGCGGCTCGCCAAACGCTTACAACATGAGGTGCCGATCAGGCCGCCAGGATCTCGGCCAAGTCAGCCTCGGCCGTGGTGGTCCCTTTCAGGCCAAACTGCTCCTCCAGCACCTTGAGCAGGGCCGGGGTGAGGAAGGCGGGGGCGGTCGGGCCGGTACGAATGTCCTTCACCCCGAGGGAGAGCAGGGTGAGCAGAATGACGATGGCTTTTTGCTCGAACCAGGAGAGCACCAGCGTCAGCGGCAGATCGTTGACCCCGCACTCGAACGCCTCGGAGAGCGCCAGCGCCAGCTGGATGGCGGAGTAGGCATCGTTGCACTGACCCACGTCCAGCAGGCGCGGAATGCCGCCGATGTCGCCAAAGTCGAGCTTGTTGAACTTGTACTTGCCGCAGCCCAGGGTGAGCAGCAGGCTGTCGCGCGGCGCCGCCTTGGCAAACTCGGTGAAGTAGGCGCGCTCGGCCTTGTCGCCGTCACAGCCACCCACCAGGAAGAAGTGGCTGATCTCCCCGGCTTTGACCTTCTCAATCACCGCGGGCGCGGCCTGCATCAGGGCGTTGCGGGCAAAGCCGATGGTGATGAAGTGCTCGAGCTCGGTGTGTTTGAAGCCTTCCAGCGCTTGCGCCTTGGCGATCACGGCGGAGAAATCATCCCCCTCCAGATGAGTGACGCCCGGCCAGCCGACGATGGAGCGGGTGAAGATGCGATCCGAGTAGTTGCCCACATTCGGGTCGATGATGCAGTTGGAGGTCATCACCACGGCGCCCGGGAAGTTGGCAAACTCCTTCTGCTGGTTCTGCCAGGCGGAGCCGTAGTTGCCCACCAGATGGGGGTACTGCTTGAAGAAGGGGTAGGCCAGCGCGGGCAGCATCTCGCCGTGGGTGTAGACATGAATGCCGGTCCCCTTGGTCTGCTCCAGAATGAGCTTGAGATCCATCATGTCGTGGCCGGAGACCAGAATGCACTTGCCGGGGATGGGGGTTACGCGTACCTGGGTCGGCTCCGGATGACCGAAGGCGCTGGTTTCACCGAGATCCAGCATCTCCATGATTTTGAAGTTGAGCTGACCGATCTCCATGGCGCAGTTGAACAGCCGACCCATTTCGCTCGGGTCTGTGCTGAGCCAGCTCATGATGCGGTGGAATTCGGCGGCCACCTCGTCACTCTGCTGATCCAGCACCCGGGCGTGCTCCATATAGGCGGCGGCGCCCTTGAGGCCGTAGAGGCAGAGCAGGCGCAGCCCCATGATGTCTTCGTTCACCTCGCTCTTGCCCCGATTGGGGGCGGCTGGCGCGGCATGGGCAAGTTGTTCCAGCAGCTCGGCACCGGGTTCGAAGTAAGCGGAGTGTGGCAAGTCGTTGACCTGCACCGCCATGGCGGTCAGACGATCGGCCAGCTGCTGGCGATAGGCGAGGGCCTGATTGACGTAGGCCACGATGCGATTCGAGTCGAAGTTGACGTTGGTGAGGGTGGCGAAGAAGGCCTTGGGCACGAAGGCATCGATCTCGCGGTCGATGATGCCCTGCTCGCGGGCGGCCAGCGCCCAGGCGCTGAGCCCCTGCAGGGTATAGATCAGCACATCCTGCAGATCCGAGGTTTCCGCCGTCTTGCCGCACATACCTTGTGCGTAGGCACAGCCGTTGCCAGCCGGGGTACGAATTGTCTGTTCACATTGCACACAAAACATCATGCCTCTCCTAATTGGACATTTCAGTTGTCTGTTTTGTGGCGATTCTATTCCTCTCGCGAAAAACTTAATAGGCATTCAATTTGCCAATTAAGATTCCCTTGATGCAGATCAAAAACAAAAAAAGCCGCCCAAACAGGGCGGCAAGCGGGTGGATAAAAGGAGAGACAACTCAGGTTTGCAACAGAACATAACAATCAGACGGATTGGGCCGTGGTCTGGTCAGGAGCTTTCGGCCCGGTACTTACTCAAGCCAGCATACGTACGCTGTAGTCGGCTTGGTTCACTATCAGGCCAGATAAGCGCGCAGCATCCAGACCAGTTTTTCCTGCTGCTGCACATAGTCGGAGAGGATGGAGGCAGTGCCCTCATCACCGGCTTCGGCGGCCTGACCCAGAATACGGCGCTGGGCGACCAGCAGTTCGCGGAAGCTATCCAGCAGGGATTCGACACAGGCGCGGCCATCGTGCAGCCCTTTTTGCTCCGGGATGGCAGAGACTTTCAGGTAGTCGCTGAAGCTGTGCATGGGCACGCCATCCAGGGTCAGGATCCGCTCGGCCAGCGCATCGACTTTCAGCAGCAGGTCGTTGTAAATCTCTTCAAATTTCAGGTGCAGTTCGAAGAACTGGTTGCCACGGATATTCCAGTGGAAGCCGCGCACGTTCATGTAGAGGATCTGGTAGCTGGCCAGCAATTTGTTCAACTCGGCTGCCAGGGCTTGTGATTGAGCAGTATCAAGACCAATCGGGCTTTTCATCATTCACCTCCAGATTTGGAAATCGGTTTTAAATTCTCTTTCGGAACGCAGTCAGAATAACGCCTTGCAAAATGCAGGGACAATTGCTTGTGCCTAACTGTTTGATAGCTAACGGCTATCAAACAGTACGCAGCAACGGGGGCAATGGATGAGGATTAGGGGAAGTATTTTTCGAGCAGCGCCATCAGGATGGCCTGACACTCGCGGTCCGGTTTGCTATCGACCTTGCTGGCGCGAAAGTGGAGCTGAAAGGCGCCCATGACGGCGCGGCTCTGCTCATCCCACTGGCCAGTCTGGGGCAGGCCATAGCCATAGCGGGCCAGCTGCTGCTGCCACATGGCCGCATCCCAATCGGGCAAGGGGCTGGCCAGTAACTCGGCCACCCGACCTTCATCGGGCCAGGCGCCGACCCCGTACGTCAGATAGAGCTGGCGCCAGGGGAAGTGGGGGCCGGGATCCTGCTTGCGCTCGGGGGCGACATCGCTGTGGCCCAGCACCTGGGTCGGTGGAATGCGGTAGCGGGCGACCAGCTCCCGACTGAGGGCGCCGACGGCGGCAATCTGCTGCGGGGTATAGGGTTGCCAGCGGCGGGCATCGGGGGCCAGCGGCTCATCTTCCGCTGGATAGCCGAGGTTGACGATCTCGATGCCAAGGGAGCTGGCATTGAGCCCGGCATATTGGTGCCAGCGGCTGCGCCCTGCATGCCAGGCGCGCGCACTGTCCGGCACCAGCTGATAGACCGGTAGCGGGGTCTCGCGGCTGTCGCGGGGGATCAGGTAGTGGGCGCTCACCTTGTGCTCCGGCTCGGTCAGCAGGCGCAGGGAGTTGGCATCATCTTCGTCGGTGTAGTGGAGGATCAGAAAGGCGATCCGCTCGTTCTGGTTGGCGCTCTGATAGCGGGTCGAGAGCTGGTATTCGGACGGAGTACAACCACCCAGCAGCAGAACCAGTGGCAGAAAGAAGAGGGGAAGAAGACAGCGCCAGCGCCATCCCCCTGCCACAGCCAGTCTGCTGAGCGTGGGAGGAGTGAGTCGCTGGCACATGTCGAAGGCCCTGTCTGGTCAGTCGCGCGGCTGGTTAGCCGCGGTATTTGGCCGTGAGACCGATCAGGAAGTTGCGCAGGATCTGATCCCCGCAATCCTGATAGTGCTTGTGATCCTTGGAGCGGAACAGGGCACTGAGCTCGGACTTGGAGAGGTTGAAGTCGGCGAGCTTGAGCGTGCCGAGCATGTCCTCTTCCTTGAAGTTGAGACCGATGCGCAGCTTGCGCAGGATCATGTTGTTGTTGATCCGGTTCGGGATCACCTGGGCCGGTGCATCTTCCCGCACGCCGCGGCGGGCGATGATGAAACCGTCGAGGAACTGGCTCAGGGCCGAGTCGGGACAGGCGACATAGCCTGCCTCTTGCTCTTCACCTTCCGCCGCCTCTTTCATCAACCAGCTGTGCAGCTGGGCGTGAGTGACCGTCAGGTTGCCCTTGGCAAACATCTCGACCATCTGGTCGTTGCTGATGGTGAGGGCGTAGCGCAGACGGCGCAGAATATCGTTGTTGGTCATGCTGACTCCTGTGTAAACGGCGCAACTTTACCATCTGGCGGCCCTCGCGTCAGAAAAAGCGGGGGCCGATACAGTTCAGGTCAAGCTCATCAAGCCTTGCCGAGATAGCGGGGCGCCTCCTGGCGCACCAGTTCCAGCGCATCTTGCAGCTCCAGCAGCTCGGGTTCCAGCTCGCTGACCGGCACGCCGTCACGCAGCTGTTGCTCCAGCTGGGAGAGCAGCCGTTGCAGCCCCGGCACCCCGGAATAGGCACAGCCACCGTTGAGGCGATGGAGCTGGGCCAGCACCTCGCTATCTTCAATTTCGCCCGCCAGTGCGCTATCCAGCACCGGCTCGACCTCGTCGAAACTGGCCAGCAGCATGGTCAGCATCTCTCTGGCGAGATGCTCTTTCCCCGCCGCCTGCCGCACCGCCAGTGCCCAGTCGATCTGTTGGGCACCATTATTCTGGTGGCGGCGATGGGCAAAGTCGGTGATGAGCTGGGCCAGCATGCTCTCGTCGATGGGCTTGGCCAGATAGTCGTCCATCCCCTGCCGGATCAGCCGCTCCCGTTCGCCGGGGATGGCGTGGGCGGTCACCGCCACGATCGGGGTGGTGGTGTTGAGGGACTGGTTGCGGATCGCCTGGGTGGCGCTGATGCCATCCATGATCGGCATCTGGATATCCATGAAGATGATGTCGAACGGCTGGCTCTGGGCCTGCTTGACCGCCTCCTTGCCGTTTTTGCACACCACCACCTGACTCACCATCTCCTTGAGCATGGCGGCGATCAGCTTGAGGTTGGCGGCGTTGTCATCCACCGCCAGCACCTTGATTGGCTGCAACTGGCGCGGCGCAGGCTGGGCGGGCAGCTTCTGGCGGCTCGATTCCGGCGAGAGCAGGGCGTGCAGCAGCTTGCGGTGGTTGACCGGTTTGGAGAGACAGTGCTGGGCGCCATGGGCCAGCATCGCTTCATAGAGCGCCGGCTCGTGGCTGCTGAGCAGCACTATGGTGTTCTGCTGCTGGCCGCTCAGGCTGTCGAGGCGGCCGATCACCTGCTGCGGCGTATGCAGGGTGCTGCTGCCGATGATCACCATCTCCTGCTCGCTCATCTCGGGCCAGGGATCATCGCTGGTCAGTGGGTGCACGTCGAGGTGCCACTCCGCCAGCAGGGCGAGCAGAGAGGCTTGCGCGAAGGGATCCGGTTCCAGCAGCCAGAGCCGTTTGCCACGGATCCGATCCAGCGGCAGTTGATCGGTCTGGGGCAGGGGGGAGACCTCCACATCCAGACTGAACGAGAAGATGGAGCCCTTGCCGAGCTCCGATTCAAAGCGGATCTGGCCGCCCATCTGCTGCACCAGCTTCTGGGTGATGACGAGGCCCAGGCCCGTGCCGCCATAACGGCGGGAGATGGAGGAGTCGGCCTGATTGAAGGCCTGGAACAGCTGATGTTGCTGCTCTTGGGAGATGCCGATGCCGGTATCGCGGATCTGGACGTTGAGCCTCACCTTGTGGTTGCCACTGCCGGTCTGCTCGATATGGACATCCACGTTGCCCTGCTCGGTGAACTTGATGGCGTTGCCGGTGAGGTTGGTCAGCACCTGTTGCAGACGCATGGGGTCGCCGGTGAGGTAGTCCGGCACATCGGCATCCACCCGCAGGGAGAGCTCCAGCTGCTTGTCGTGGGCGCTGGGGCCGAGCAGGTGCATGGTCTCGTTGAGGGTGTCGCGCAGGCTGAACGGGATATGCTCCAGCTGCAGCTTGCCCGCCTCCAGCTTCGAGAAGTCGAGGATGTCGTTGATGATGCCAAGCAGGTTGCGCGCCGACTTCTCGATGGTCTGCATGTAGTCGGTCTGGCTCGGGGTCAGGCTGGTTTTCAGCAGCTGGCGGGTAAAACCGATGACCCCGTTGAGCGGGGTGCGCAGCTCGTGGGACATGTTGGCCAGAAACTCCGACTTGACCCGCGCCGCCTCCTGCGCCCGCTTCTTGGCCATGTCGAGTTCGACGTTCTGGATCTCGATCTGCTCCAGGGTTTCGCGCAGGTCAGAGGTGGCCTGATCGATATTCTGCTGCATCTCTTCGTGATATTCGGAGAGCGCCTTGGCCATGGCGTTGATGCCGTTTTTCAGCATATCCAGCTCGCCGGTGAGCTGGCCGCTGACCCGGGTATCGAGCCGCCCCTCCCTGATCTTGTGCACCGCCTGCACCATGTTGGTGATGGGCTGGGTCACGCTCTTGACCAGACGGAAGCCAAACAGGGTACTGAAGGCGACCCCGATGAGCACCATGATCACCGCAAAGAAGGTGTCGCGGTACTGCAGCAGCATGGCCCTGTCGGTCGCCATCTGCATCGAGATGTAGCCGATCATCGGCGGCTCTACATCGCTGGGCAGCGGGAAGCCATCCAGACTGGTTTCAGCCTGGATCGGGGTGCGCAAAATGATGTCGTCCCCCTGAAACGTCACGCTGGTCAGATCCGGAATGGGCTCGCCATCGGGCAGTCTGAGCCGGGTGAAATCCCGGTGGTAGTTCGAGGTGACGAACAGCTGGTTGTCCTGGGTGAAGACCGCGATGGACTTGATGAAGGGGGAGTTCTTGCGATGGGTCAGGCCAATCAGCCGCTTGAGGGATTCGCGACTGTGCTGGGTCATCCCGTATTCACTGGCGATCGCCAGCGGTTCGATGATGTTGATCCCCTGATCAATGAGGTTGTTTTCCAGCTGCTGGTAGCGGTGGAAGGTGAAGTAACCGGCCATCAGGCCACCGATGATCAGGGTCGGCAGGATGGTGAAGGCGAGAACGCGTGCTCTCAGGCCATATTTGGTCATACGAACAGGCCACCAGTGAACAGGGTTGGCGATAGGGTTGATGGCAATACACGGGCTCTGTGGCCGTATTTGGTCATACTATTATTCTTGTGGGACAATACCCGGCAGCAGATTCCACAATCATGACATAGCCACCTATAGGCACCAAGTTTTATGGCCCAGTTTTTCAAGCCCCAAAAGAAGTCCACCCAGCTCCAACGCATTGAATTTACGATAGACACCCTCGATCACCACTGCGTCGGTATCGGTCGCCATCAGGGCAAGGCGATCTTCGTCGAAGGGGCACTGCCCGGCGAGACCGTCAAGGCACGCATCACCGAAGAGAAAAAACAGTATGGTCACGCCGCCTTGCAACAGGTGGTGACCCCGGCGGCCAACCGCATCGCCCCCTTCTGCAGCCACTATCGCGAGTGCGGCGGTTGCAGTGCCCAGCACATGTCGGTTGCCGATCAGCAAGCCGCCAAGGCGGCCGGACTGGTCAGCCTGTTCGAGCGGTTGGGCAACATCAAGGCGCCGGCGCTGGAGCCGGTACTGACCGGTGAAGATCGTGCCTACCGCCGGGTCTGTCGTCTGGCCATCAAATTTGACAAGAACGGTCGCTGCACCCGGGTCGGTTTCCGCCGCCGCAACAGCAACGATCTGGTGGAGATCGACAGTTGCCCTGTGCTGGCCGAGCCGCTCTCTGCGCTGATTGCCCCGCTGCGTGAGTGCCTCAATCGCCTCAAGAGCCAGCGCGAGCTGGGCCATGCGGAGCTTATCCAGGCCGAGCAGGGGATCATGATGCTGCTGCGCCACACCGGCCGCCCCAATGAGGCGGATCGCGCCCTGCTGGTGGAGTTTGCAAAAGCGCAGGGGATCGACCTCTATCTGCAGGCGGCCGATGATCGCATCGAAGCGCTGCAGCAACAATTTTCCCCATCCTACTCGCTGGATGGCCTGTCTCTTGCATTTGCTCCCGGTGATTTCATTCAGGTCAACGGCCCCATCAACCAGAGCATGGTTGAGCAGGCGCTGACATGGCTCGGGGCGAGCAAGGATGACAAGGTGCTCGATCTCTTCTGCGGCATCGGCAACTTCACCCTGCCGCTGGCCCGTCAGGCTCGCGAAGTGGTGGGTGTCGAAGGTGAACTGGCCATGGTGCAGCGGGCCGAAGAGAACGCCCGTCGCAACGGCATCACCAATGCCCGTTTCTACAAGGCCGACCTGAGCGATGACATCGTCGGCATGTCCTGGGCGCGGGAAGGGTTTGATCTGGTGCTGCTGGATCCGGCTCGCCCCGGCGCGCTGGAAGTGATGGGACACGTCGTGAAACTTTCACCCAAGCGGGTGGTCTACGTCTCCTGTAACCCGGTCACCCTGGCGCGGGACAGTCAGGTGCTGGTGAAAGGGGGTTACCGTCTGGTGCGCCTCGGCATGCTCGACATGTTCCCTCACACCGGTCATCTGGAGTCCATGGCGCTGTTTGAACGGGAGTAAATGACTCATCAGTTCGGCGATGCCGGATAGGTCATCCGGCATGTTTGTTACTGTTTGAGCAGGTGTGTATATGAAGTAATCCTGCTCATCGGTACGGCGATGCGGATATGTAATCTGGCATGTCTGCGTCTGTTTGAGCTGATGTGATTGGGGTAATCTAGACCCTCGTCGTTCGGCAGGGCCTGTTGGCGCGCTCTATTGTCTTTCTGGACAATATGCCTTGAAAAGTGCGCTGGATATCCCCATTTGAGGCAATCTCATGAGGGGAGAAAGTGACAGCTTTCGGCCCGATAATTTAAAGGATTGATACCATGGTTGCGGTTCGCGATATTCATTTGAAAGACAACTTCACCCTGGAAGAGTGGGTCAGCTCGCTCTCCTTGAGTGACAGTGAAAAGGATCAGCTGCGAACCGTCTACCAGTATTGTCTGACGCTCGGTGACGAGGCGCTGACCAGCAAGCTGCTGGTGCGCGGCATCGAAATGGTGGGCATCCTGCAGATGCTCAGCATGGATATCGGCACCCTCAAAGCGGCCATCATCTACCCCTTCGTCGAAGCCGGTCTCATCAGCCAGGAGCGGATGGACGAGGACTTCGGCTCCAAGATCGCCAAGCTGGTGGAAGGGGTGCTGGAGATGGAGGCCATCCGCTCCCTGCAGACCCTCCATCGCAGCGAAACCTCGCCGGAGCAGGTCGACAACGTGCGTCGCATGTTGCTCGCCATGGTCGAGGATGTGCGCGCCGTGGTGATCAAGCTGGCGGAGCGGATCGCCTGCCTGCGGGAAGCGAAGACGGCAGATGAAGAGACCCGGGTGCTGATGGCCCAGGAGATCACCAACATCTATGCGCCGCTCGCCAACCGTCTGGGCATCGGCCAGCTCAAGTGGGAGCTGGAAGATCTCGCCTTCCGTTACCTGCACCCGGATACCTACAAGCAGATCGCCAAGCAGCTCGACGAGAAGCGGCTCGACCGCGAGCGCTACATCCGCGAGTTTGTGCAATCCCTGCGTAATGGCCTGAAAGAGGCGGGAGTTGACGCCGAGGTGTACGGCCGCCCGAAACATATCTACAGCATCTGGCGCAAGATGCAGAAGAAGCACCTCGAATTCAACGAGTTGTTCGACGTGCGCGCGGTGCGGGTAGTGACCAAGCGGCTGCAGGATTGCTATGCGGCGCTCGGTATCGTGCATACCCAGTTCCACCACATTCCCCGCGAGTTTGACGACTATGTCGCCAACCCCAAACCGAACGGCTATCAGTCGATCCACACCGTAGTGGTGGGGCCGGAGGGCAAGACCGTCGAGATCCAGATCCGTACCGACCAGATGCATCAGGATGCCGAGCTCGGCGTCGCGGCGCACTGGCGCTACAAGGAAGGGGCACAGGCTGGCGGCAAGGCCAACACCTTCGAAGACAAGATCGAGTGGCTGCGCAAGCTGCTCGCCTGGCAGGAGGATCTCTCCGAGAGCGGCTCCCTGCTGGAAGATCTGCGCAGTCAGGTGTTCGAGGACAGAGTCTACGTCTTCACCCCGAAAGGGGATGTCATCGACCTGCCGGCTGGCGCCACCCCGCTCGATTTTGCCTATCACGTCCACAGCATGATCGGCCACCGCTGCATCGGCGCCAAGATTGACGGCCGCATCGTGCCGTTTACCTACGCGCTGCAGACCGGCGATCAGGTGGAGGTGATCACCCAGAAAGAGCCGAACCCGAGCCGCGACTGGATGAACCCCAACGCCGGCTTCCTGCGCTCCAGCCGGGCGCGGGCCAAGGTGGCGACCTGGTTCAGAAAACTGGATCGGGACAAGAATATCGTGGCCGGTCGCGAGCTGTTCGAGAAGGAGCTGGATCGCCACAACCTCAGCATGTCCAAGATCGACAAGGGCAACATGCTGCGCCGCTTCAATCTGGAGAGCACCGACGATCTGCTGGCCGGTATCGGCAGCGGCGATATCCGCATCAACCAGGTGCTCAACTATCTCGACACCTGCTACAACAAGCCGACGGCGGAAGAGGAAGATCGCCGCCTGCTGGAGAAGCTGGAGCAGAAGGCCAATGCGCCGATGCGCCACAAGCCCAAAGACCACATAGTGGTGGAAGGGGTCGGCAACCTGATGACCCATATCGCCCGCTGCTGCCAGCCGATCCCGGGGGACTCCATTCAGGGCTTCATCACCATGGGGCGCGGTGTCTCGATCCACCGGGAAGATTGCGAGCAGCTCAAGGAGCTGTCACGGCGCAACCCGGAGCGGCTGATCGATGCGGTGTGGGGGGAGAACTACTCCGGCGGCTACGGCCTCACCATCCGGATCATCTCCAACGATCGCTCCGGCCTGCTGCGCGATATCACTACCGTGCTGGCCAACGAGAAGATCAATGTGATGGGGGTGCGCTCGCGCTCCAACGTGCGCGAGCAGACCGCCGAGATCGACATGGAGCTGGAGATTTACAACATCAACGCCTTCAACCGGGCGTTGGCCAAGCTCAGTCAGCTTAACGACGTGATCAGCGCCAAGCGGCTGTAATTATCGAACCGACCGGCCCCAGTGGCCGGTCTGCATTTACGACCCTTTTTGAACGAATTGAAAGCGAATATCCCATGTCCCAACGTTATGACCTCTCTCAATTGCTCGATATCATGGCCCGCCTGCGCGATCCGCAAAACGGCTGCCCCTGGGATCTGAAACAGAACTTCCAGACCATAGTGCCGCACACCCTGGAAGAGGCCTACGAGGTGGCCGATGCCATCGAGACCGAAGATTGGCAGGGGCTGAAAGGGGAGTTGGGCGACCTGCTGTTTCAGGTGGTGTTTTACGCCCAGCTGGGTAAAGAGCGGGGCTTGTTCGACTTTGCCGATATCGTCGATACGGTGAGCGAGAAGCTCATTCGCCGTCATCCCCACGTTTTTTCCGATGCAGACCTTGCCAACGAGCAGGCGGTAAAAGCGAACTGGGAGGCGGAAAAAGCCAAAGAGCGGGCGGCCCTCGACAAAGAGAGCGTGCTGGACGATATCCCGCAGGCGCTGCCTGCCCTGACCCGCGCCGCCAAAATTCAGAAACGCTGCGCCACCGTCGGTTTTGACTGGAAGACGCTGGGGCCTGTGGTGGACAAGATCCACGAAGAGATCGACGAGGTGATGGAAGAGGCATTGATGGCCGATGTGGACGAGGCGCGGGTGAGCGACGAGCTCGGCGACCTGCTGTTTGCCACCGTCAATCTGGTGCGTCATCTGGGCAAGGATCCGGAGCAGGTGCTGCGAGGCGCCAACGCCAAGTTCGAACGTCGTTTTCGTCAGGTTGAGCAGATAATCGCCGCAGAAGGCTTGAAAATGACCGATTGCACCCTCGAAAAGCTCGATGCCGCCTGGGATAAGGCGAAGGAAACCGAGCAAAGTTGATTTGGCGCAAGATGGGGGGGCGGTGAGCCTGATAGATTTTTGCTCATTGTTTGGGAGAGGGGTTTTTGGTATACTGTTTCCCCGTCCTGCTTCATCCCCGAAGCACCCCTTAAAATTCCCTAAACTTCTTTCAGGTTCAGCATGACGACCAAATATATTTTTGTTACTGGTGGCGTTGTTTCATCCCTCGGCAAAGGCATTGCCGCAGCTTCTCTGGCAGCCATTCTGGAAGCCCGTGGTCTGGATGTGACCATCATGAAACTGGACCCGTACATCAACGTGGATCCGGGCACCATGAGCCCGACCCAGCATGGTGAAGTGTTCGTAACCGAGGACGGGGCCGAAACCGATCTGGATTTGGGCCACTACGAGCGTTTCATCCGCACCAAGATGACCCGTCGCAACAACTTTACCACCGGCCGTATCTACGCCGACGTACTGCGTAAAGAGCGTCGTGGTGACTATCTGGGCGCCACCATTCAGGTTATCCCGCACATCACCAACGCCATCAAAGAGCGGGTGATTGCCGGTGCCGAAGGCCATCAGGTTGCCATCGTCGAAGTGGGCGGTACCGTGGGTGACATCGAGTCCCTGCCGTTCCTCGAAGCCATTCGTCAGCTGGCTGCCGAAGTGGGCCGCAACAACGCCATGTTCATGCACCTGACGCTGGTTCCTTACCTGGCTGCTGCCGGTGAAGTGAAGACCAAGCCGACCCAGCACTCCGTCAAAGAGCTGCTCTCCATCGGTATCCAGCCGGATGTGCTGATCTGCCGCTCCGACCGTGCCATTCCGGCCAACGAGCGCGCCAAGATCGCCCTGTTCTGCAACGTGCCCGAGCGCGCCGTCATCTCCATGAAAGACGTCGACTCCATCTACAAGATCCCGGCACTGCTGAAATCCCAGAATCTGGACTCCTACTTCACCGAGCGTTTCGGTCTGGAGTGCAAAGAAGCTGATTTGTCCGAGTGGGAACAGGTTATCTATGAAGAGGCCAACCCGACTGGTGAAGTGACCATCGGTATGGTCGGCAAGTACGTCTCCCTGCCGGACGCTTACAAGTCCGTCAACGAGGCGCTCAAGCACGGTGGTCTCAAGACCCGTCACTCCGTCAACATCAAGTACATCGACTCTCAGGATATCGAGACCCGTGGCGCCGAGCTGCTGGAAGGTCTGGACGCGATCCTGGTGCCGGGTGGCTTCGGTGAGCGCGGTGTGGAAGGCAAAATTCTGGCTGCCCAGTATGCCCGCGAGAACAAGATCCCCTACCTGGGTATCTGCCTCGGCATGCAGGTTGCCATGATCGAATTCGCTCGCAACGTCGCGGGCATGGCAGGGGCTCACTCCTCCGAATTCAAGAAAGATTGCGCGTATCCGGTCGTCGGCCTCATCACCGAGTGGGTGGATGAAGAAGGCAACGTCGAGACCCGTACCGAGAAGTCTGATCTGGGCGGTACCATGCGTCTGGGTTCCCAGCTCTGCCACCTGGTCGAAGATTCCAAGGTGCGTCAGATGTACGGCAGCCCGACCATTTACGAGCGTCACCGTCACCGTTACGAAGTAAACAACAAGCTGCTGCCGCAGATTGAAGCGGCAGGTCTGAAAGTGACCGGTCTCTCCGCCGACAAGAAGTTGGTGGAAATCATCGAGATCCCGGATCACCCCTGGTTCGTGGCTGCGCAGTTCCACCCGGAGTTCACCTCTACTCCTCGTGATGGCCACGCTCTGTTCGCCGGTTTTGTGAAGGCGGCAGGCGAGTATCAGAAGCGTAATTTGAAGTAATTGAAAATAAATGCGGTTGGGGCACTGTGCCACAGCCGCTTTTTTTGGCATATTTTTGTTGTTTTTTTACGAAACCTGAGGAAATACACATGTCCAAGATCGTTAAAGTGATCGGTCGTGAAATCATCGACTCCCGTGGTAACCCGACCGTTGAGGCCGAAGTTCACCTGGAAGGTGGTTTTGTTGGTATGGCAGCCGCTCCGTCTGGCGCGTCCACCGGTTCCCGCGAAGCGCTGGAACTGCGTGACGGCGACAAGAGCCGTTTCCTGGGTAAAGGCGTGCTGAAAGCCATCGAAGCCGTAAACGGCCCGATCGCTCAAGCTCTGCTGGGTAAAGATGCCAAGGACCAGGCCACTGTTGACCAGATCATGATCGACCTCGACGGTACCGAGAACAAATCCAAGTTCGGCGCCAACGCCATCCTGGCTGTTTCCCTGGCTAACGCCAAAGCTGCCGCTGCTGCCAAAGGCATGCCGCTGTACGCCCACATCGCCGAGCTGAACGGCACCCCGGGTGTTTACTCCATGCCGCTGCCGATGATGAACATCATCAACGGTGGTGAGCACGCCGACAACAACGTCGACATCCAGGAGTTCATGATCCAGCCGGTTGGCGCCAAGACCCTGAAAGAAGCCGTTCGCATGGGCGCAGAAGTGTTCCACAACCTGGCCAAAGTGCTGAAGTCCAAGGGCTACAACACTGCAGTTGGTGACGAAGGTGGTTTCGCTCCGAACCTGAAATCCAACGCCGAAGCGCTGGAAGTTATCGCTGAAGCCGTTGCCGCTGCCGGTTACAAACTGGGCACCGACATCACCCTGGCTATGGACTGCGCTGCTTCCGAGTTCTACGACGCAGAGAAGAAAGAGTACAACCTGAAAGGCGAAGGTCGTGTCTTCACCTCCAACGGTTTCTCCGACTTCCTGGCTGACCTGACCACCAAGTTCCCGATCGTCTCCATCGAAGATGGCCTGGACGAATCTGACTGGGAAGGTTTCGCCTACCAGACTGCTGAACTGGGCAAGAAAATCCAGATCGTGGGTGACGACCTGTTCGTAACCAACACCAAGATCCTGAAGCGCGGTATCGACAACGGCATCGCCAACTCCATCCTGATCAAGTTCAACCAGATCGGTTCCCTGACCGAAACTCTGGCTGCCATCAAGATGGCCAAAGACGCTGGCTACACTGCCGTCATCTCCCACCGCTCCGGTGAGACCGAAGACGCGACCATCGCCGACCTGGCTGTTGGTACCGCTGCTGGCCAGATCAAGACCGGTTCCATGAGCCGTTCTGACCGTGTTGCCAAGTACAACCAGCTGATCCGTATCGAAGAAGCTCTGGGTGCCAAAGCTCCTTTCCGCGGTCTGAAAGAAGTTAAAAACCAGGCTTAATTTGCTGGTTTGCCAGCCTCGGCTGGAATGAAAAAAACCGGAACCCTTGGGTTCCGGTTTTTTTATGCCTGCTGTTCGAGCCAGCGTTGCAGATGCTGCACAAACAGCGCGGGCTGCTCGATGGGGTAGAGGTGCCCTACGTGCGGCACCTGCAAGCGATCGCAGGCGGGAATGGCGTTGCCAATAGCCTCACAGACCAGCGCAAACAGCGCTCTGGTATCTGCGCCCTGCACGATGCAGGTGGGCATGTTGAGCATGGCAAGGCGCCCGGGTGACCAATCTGGTCGCTCGCTCTGGCTCAACTGCTTGGGCAGGCTATCGGCTTCTGCCAACTGCGCCTGCTGCCACTTGAGCGGTTGTGCAGCAAAATAGCCTGCATGACCACCCGAACCATCGATCAGGGTCGCCACGGCCTCTTGCAGCAAGCCTTCCGCAACCTGGCCAAACACGGGGCCAAACATGGCTCCGGCATCGGCCATAAAGGCAGCGATCCCCTGTTCATCGAGGGCTCCCGGGCAGCCTGGCTCCACCAGATAGAGGCTTATGAATTGCTCCGGAGCCATCAGGGCAGCGGTCAGGGCAACATCCGCCCCGTATGACCAGCCCGCCAGATGCACTGGCCCGCACGGCAATTGTTCCAGCAGGGCAAGCAGATCACTGGCGTGAGTCTCCAGACCAAATGGCCCGTTTTTGCCCGCCTCGCCAAAGTGGCGCAGGGTGGGAGCATAGACGGTGTAGTGACGTGAGAGCTGCTCGATATGTTCGAGCCAGAGGGTATGGTTGGCCAGCGCGCCATGGATCAGCAACAGCGGCTCGCCCGAACCGGCCTGCAGGCAGGGCAGCGGGCTGTCATTGACGATAAAGGTGTGAGTCTGTGATTGCATATCAACGCCTCCCCGGCGTGTCATAAGAGCACAAGATTATATGACAAGCGCCCTGTGGCGGGGAAGAGGGTTGCAACTGGCG